>Ga0105107_10000457_pt1 | contig 25717 bp, 21 predicted proteins | sample PPLLaktember2015_6_FD_79335 | JGI IMG/M metagenome (GOLD analysis project Ga0105107, IMG submission 79335) | Freshwater sediment microbial communities from Prairie Pothole Lake near Jamestown, North Dakota, USA - PPLs Lake P8 Core (1) Depth... | ecosystem: Environmental > Aquatic > Freshwater >... | reverse complement strand
CACGAGACCTCGGTCCCGCCCCAGGAGCGCGAATCTTAAGCAGCGTGTTCAGCACCAGTCAAGGCAAAATCGCGTGACGAAAGGCGCTCGCCTGCGGGGCGCCGACGGAAGGCGGCTCACGCCGCGCGCGGCTCCCTCACCTCCGGCGGCGGAGTCCTACCGCGCGCTCTCGCTCCCCGCGTACGCCGCAGCAGCGCGGACGCCGGCTGGCTAGTGAGCCTTCGGCGGCCCGCCCCGCCGGCGTCCGCCCACCGCCAGCGCGAGCGCACCCGTCGCCGCGAGGAGGAGCTGGCCGGGCTCGGGCACCGACGTCGCCACGCGGAACCCGTAGTCGTACCCGTGGCTCGACGGGACGATCGACACGGGGATCGTCTTCGAGACCAGGGACGGGCCGTCGTCCCAGCCGCCCCCGCGCACCCCGCGGTACTGGGGCGTCACGGGGTCGATCGTCTCGTTCCACTCCCAGACGTTGCCGGCCTGGTCGAAGGTGCCGTAGGGGCTCGCGGCGGCCGAGTAGGCGCCGACATCGGTCAGGTAGTTGAAGTCGGTCTCGAGGGTCGCCGAGCCGGTGAGGGCGTAGGTGCCCTCCCAGATGTTGGCCGCGTTGGCGCTCCCGGGCGGCGGCGCGGAATCCGGAGCGAGGTCCGACGACGTCGGCGAGTTGAAGTAGGTGCCGAGGCCGGGGTCGTAGTACGCGGCCTTATACCACTCGTTCTCGGTCGGCACGAAGAACTGCGCGCCGGGGTTGCGGGTCACCGTGTTGCCGACGATGCCCGCCGGCGTGAGCGTGTAGGCGCCGTCCTCGGTCGTGCCGGGACCCTGGGCGCCCGTCGGCTGGCCGTTCTGGAGCCAGTTCGCGAAGCGCAGCGCGTCCCAGAACGTGACGAAGACCACCGGGTTGTCGCCCCGCCCCGCCTTCACCGCATAGCTGTAGCTCCCCGAGCTGCCGCTCCGGGTGATGCCGCCACGGGCGTCGGCGGACATTCCCGGGGCGTAGAGGCCGTTCGAGTCGAGGTCCGCGACCGCGTTCAGGAACTCGGCCCACTGGTCGTTCGTCACCTCGAAGCGGGAGATGCTGAAGCTCTGCGCCACGGAGCCGCAGTCGCCCGCCATGCAGTAGGCCGGCGGGTCGGCCGCGTTCCCGGGGTTTCCGATCGGCACGAAGTCGAACGTGACGGCTTCCGCGGAGAGCGGCACGAGGAGCGAGGCGAGCGCGAGCAGTCGTCGCATCGAGACAGGGTCCTCCAGGTCGGCCGCGCTCGGGCGCGCGGCTCCGACCGGCGCGGATGCTACCCGCGCGCCCGACCCCACTCCACGGGGCAGAACGGGTCAACGGCAGACCGCGCGATCGCTGGCCCCCAGCGACTGGGAAGCCCTTCACAGCGCCGGCGCTTCGGAGCGCCGACCCTCCCCTCCGTCGTCGACTGGAGGGAGCCGTGAGCTGGACGCGAATCGCCGTCGCCGTGAAGGAGGCCTCGATCGGGGCGCTGCGGGCGCAGGCGCGGCGCCTGCTTCGAGAGCGGCGCGGCGCCCTGACGACCGAGTGGGCGATGGGAGGCGCGGCCGTCGTGCTGGTCGCGGTGAGCTTCGGCGGAGTCGGCGGGAGCGCGACGCGCGCTGCACAGCGCATGGCGGATGCCGTCGCGGTCGCCGCCGGCAGGGAGGCCGAGCGCGAGAGGATCGAGCGGATGGAAGCGGAGCTCGAGCGGCTGAAGGAAGAAGCGGAGCAGCAGAAGGAAGCCGCCGAGGAGGAGTCCTTCTGGGGGTCGCTCGGCGGCCTCTTCGGCGGTCCGGTCATCGGGACGAACGTCGGCGAAGGCGTGGGCGCCGGGGACCCGATCTCCGACGAAGTCACGGATCGGGCGGAAGCGCTGATCGTCGGGTCGGCGGTGGAGGGCGACGAGACCTCGGACGATTGAAGCGCGCCGCGTAGGCCGCTCCGGTCCTCCCGGAGCGGAGTCTCGCCGGCTCTAGCGCAGCGTCAGGCTGACCAGCGAGCCGTCCGTGCCGCGCACGGTCAGCTCGCGGCCGGAGAGATCCGCTTCGAACTCGCCGCGGTAGGCCCAGCGCTTGCTGCGGCGCTTCCACTGCATCGGGACGTCGGTCGCGACGCCGTCGATCGAGACCAGCAGCGGCACCGCGGCGCCTCGGCTCGAGCGCACCGAGAGCTTGAGCTTCCCCGTGCGGCGGCCGGCGCGGACCTTCGGGAGGCTGAGCTCCGCCTGGATCCCGGCGCCCACCGAGGAGCGCTCGCGCGTCGCCTGGAGATTCTCGTCGTAGTGCACGAGCGCGTCGCCGGTCACCTTGACGTTCCGGCCGACGAACGCGCCGAACAGCTCGCCGCTCCCCGAGACCTCGACCTCCGCCCCCGGCGCGTAGACCACGCCGTGGAAGGTCGCCTCGTTCGAGATCTTGACGTCGGCGCCTTCCGCGACGTAGACGGCGAAGCGCTCGGGATCCGCTGCGGCGGTTTCGATGCCGAGGGTCGACTGGACGTCGACCTTCTCGGTCACGTAGAGCGTCACCGGGCCGGCGGCGTTGTCGACCACGAGGTGCCCGTCGCTCCCGACGATCAGCTCGTCCACCCGGTAGCTGCCGGGCGCGAGGACCACGGTGTCGTCGTTGCCCACGTCGAGGCTGCCTAGGTCCTGTGCGGCGGCGGGCACGTCCACAGGGAGGAGCTCCAGGGGCGCGACGCCCTGGCTCACGGTGCCCGTCACGGTGCCGAGGATCGAGGCGCTCTCCGCAGCTACGTCGCCCGCGACGGAGGCCCCCGTGTCGACGAAGACCGAGCCGTTGCTTCGGACGTCGCCGTTCTCGCCGGGCAGGGAGGTGGCCGAGTCGAAGCTGTCGATGGCGGCCGTGCCGCTCACCTCCGCCCCTTCGTCGGCGAACAGCCCGTGCTCGAAGAGGGTGAAGGTCTCGACGACGAGGTCGAAGGGGGGCGTCGAGCCGGCGGGAGGCGGGAGGAGGCTCAGGAGCCGCGCGTCGATGGCGAGGATCTGGTGGTCGTGGTCGATGTGCCGCGTGGCGTCGAGGTGCCAGTTCGGGTCCTCGGGGTCGAGGGCGTGGGAGCCACGCTCGGCATGGGCCAGGAGGTGCGTGTGGAACTCGTGGCGGGAGTACTGGAGGACGTCGCTGTGCGTCGTGAGACCCGACGAGATCGTATACAGCCCCGGCATGTCCTCGCCGAGCAGCTGCATCAGGAAGCCCTGCACGTTCCAGAACGCGACGTCCTCGTGGGAGAAGCGCAGCGGGTAGCCGAGCGCCTGCGCGCGGAATACCCGCGCCTGCTGGACCTCGGAGAAGTCGAGGCTCAGGTAGACGACGCCGTCGCGGCCCACCGCCCCGCGCACCTCGTCGAACACGTAGCGGTCGACGTGCGTCAGGATCGGCAGCGGCGGCGGCGCCACGGTGAAGGCGTGGTCCGGCACGTCGAGGAGCCGCGGCCCGTTCGCCGCGTGCACCTCGATCCGCGCGGGGCCGAGGGGGAGCTCGGGGAGCGGCACCACGAGCTGCGGCCGTACCACGCCATCCGCGAGGTCGCGGCGGGCGACGGCCGTGGCCGTCAGCTCCTTCGCGCTCGGCGGGCCGACGCCCGAGACGAAGCGCACGCGGTAGCTCGCCCCCGCCTCGAGGTCCGCGTGGAAGAACGTCACGTCCTGGCCCGGCCAGGTGACCGCCGGGCGAACCGCGGCGGGCGGCGGCGGGGGCTTCTCGCAGCCGCAGCCCGCGCGCGCCGACTGCGCCGAGAGGGCGGCGACGAGGGCCAGGATGGCCAGCCAGAGCGGCCGGAGCGGGGGGGAGGGGTCGCGCATCGCGGGATCAGAGAGCAAGCGGCATGCCGGGCTCTGGAAGGGGCGCAACCAGTTGATTTTACTGGGTTTCGGTGAAGGCTGGCCGCCCGCTGCGCGGCGCGGGGGCGCGCGTCGGGCCGGGGCCCGGTGCGCAGCTCCCGGTGAACTCGCGCGGGCCGCCTCACTCTTCCGGGTGGTCACGCCGTGACCACCCCGCGCTGGAAGCGGCGTGACCACCGCCTAGCGCCGCAGCGAGCAGCGCCGCGGCCCAGAGCGCGGCGCAGAGGCCCGCGAAGAGGTCGCCGGTGCGTACGTAGAAGGTCGCGCCGCCCGGCCCGCGCGGGAGAGCGCGCGCGAGGACGCCCGCGCGACCGGGGGGAAGCTCCGCGATGCGCTCACCGCTCGGGTCCACGATCGCGCTCCAGCCCGTCGTCGTGCTGCGCGCGAGCGGCAGCCGCGTCTCGACGGCGCGGAACACCACCTGCGCGAGGTGCTGCTCCGCGCCGCCGCGGCCCCGGTACCAGCCGTCGTTCGACAGGTTCACGAGCGCCGTGGCACCGCCCGCGGCGAGCTCGCGCGCGAGAGCCGGGTAGAGCGCCTCCATGCAGATCAGCACGCCGAGCGTCTCGCCCGAGAGAGGAAAGAAGCCCGGCGCCGCGCCCGCCGTGAAGGCGCCGGGGTCGAGGTCGCCCTGACGCCCGAGGTCCGCCAGGGCGCCGAGGGGGCGCGTCTCCGAGAACGGAAGCAGGCGCCGCTTGTCGTAGTGCGAGACCGCACCCTCCGGCCGCAGCAGCCAGGCGCTGTTGAAGCTGCGCGCCCCGCCGCCGTCGACCGCGTGACGCGGCGCGCCCAGCAGGAGCGGCGCGCGCTCGGCGAGCTGGCGCAGCGAGAGCGCGTAGAGGGGATCCTCGGGCGAGAGCTGGAGCGCGTTCTCCGGCCAGACGACGAGATCCGGCGCGGGGCCGCGCGCGAGCTCGCCGTAGGTGAGGCGCGCGTAGTGGGTGAGGAGACGCAGGGCCGCCGAACGCTTCCAGCGCAGCGCCACCGGCTCGCTCGCCTGTACCAGCGCGACGCGCAGGCCGGGCTGAGCCCCCGCGAGGGCCGCGCGCCGTGCCGATCCGTACGCGAGCGCCGCCGCGACGAGAAGTGCGCAGGCGACCGCGGCGCGGAGCGCGGCGCGTCGTGCGGCCCGGTCCGCGGGTCGCCAGGCGACCGCCACCAGCTCCGCCGCGGTGGCGTTTCCCAGCGCGACGAGGCCGCTCACGCCGTAGACGCCGGCGAGGTCCGCGATCTGGCGAAGGTTCGCGGAGCCGGCGTGCGAGTCGCCGAGCCTCGCCCACGGCGAGCGGAAGCCGAGGTGCACGCGCGCCAGCTCCGCCGCCACCCAGGTGGCCGCGAAGAGCGCGGGGCGGAGCGCCGGAGGGAGAGCGCCCCAAGCGCGCGCGCAGCCGGCGAACGCGACGGCGTAGAACGGCGAGAGCGCGGTCAGCGAGAACGCCGCCCAGAAGGCGACCGCGAAGGCGGGCGTGCGCTCGAAATGGCCGGTCAGTGTCGGCACCAGCCAGACGATGATGAAGAGCGTCGTCAGCCAGCCGAAGAGCGCGGCAAGGCCGGCCGCGGCCAGGGGACGCGCGCCGCGAAGCGCGAGGCAGAGGGGCACCAGCGCGAGCCAGGAGAGCCAGGCGGCGCCGTAGGGCGGGAAGAGCAGCCCGTAGAGGACCGCGGCGGCGGCCGTTGCGGCGAGACGGATCACGCGGCGCTCCCGGGGCCGGATCGGTCGCCCCGTCGACGCCCTTGAGCGTCCCCGGCGGAGCGCCGAAAGCGAAGCGATGCGCCGCTCCTTCGACCCGGTCCTGCTGGTCGCCGCGGCTCTCGCGCTGCTGGTCGCCGGGAGCGGCGCGGTCTCGTCGCTGCGCTGGATCGGGAGCGTCTTCCCGGGCTTCCTCGTGCTCGAGAACCGGGTGGTCGCCTCGGCCGGCCTCGCGGCATGGCCCGGCGTGCGCGACGGCGAGATCTTCCAGCACGAGGTCGTGGCGGTGGACGGCCGCCCGCTGGCGAGCGCGCGCGAGCTGGCGAGCCACGCCGCGCGCCTCGGGGCGGGCGCCCGCGTCCGCTACACGCTGCGCCGGGATGGAGCGTCGACCTGGCGCACCATCGAGACGCGCCGCTTCGCCGCCAGCGACTTCGTACTGCTCTTCGGCTCCTACCTCTTCTGCGGGATCGGCCTCGCCGGCACCGCCCTCGCGATCCGCTTCCTCGGACGCCGCGACGCGCGGAGCGCCGGTAGCGCCCTCGCGCTCTGGATCGTCGGCATCTTTGCCCTGAGCGCCGTGGACCTCTATGGGCCCTACCGCTGGTTCCGCGTCCACGCGTTCTTCGAGTGCCTGCTCTTCGCGGGGGTGCTGCACCTCGCGCTGGTCTTCCCGACGCTGCGCCCGATGGTCCGGCGGAGGCCGTGGCTGCCCCGCGCGTTCTACGGAGCGGCGCTCGCGCTCGGCGCCGCCGGCCAATGGACCCTCTACGATCCGGAGGGCTACGCGCGCGTCCACCGCCTCGCGGTGGCGGCCTTCGGCCTCTCGCTCGTGGCGCTGCTCACCTCGCAGGTGGCGAGCTTCGTGCGCCCGCCGAGCTTCGAGGACCGCCAGCGCGTGAAGGTCCTCGTGCTCGGCGCCCTCGCGGCGCTGCTCCCCCAGGTCTTCCTGAGCCTCGGCTCGGCCCTCTCCGGAGGGCGCGCGCCCGAGAACGCGATGGGCTGGAGCGGCGTCTTCTTCCCGATCGCCGTCGCCTACGCCGTGCTGCGCGACGACCTGTTCCAGGTCGACGCGATCCTGCGCCGCTCGCTCAACTATGCGCTCCTCAGCGCGGGCGTCGCGCTCGGCTACGTGCTCGCGGTGACCGCCGTCGAGTCGGTTCTGCCGCCTGCCGACCCCGCCACGCGCTGGGCCGAGCTGATGCTGCTCGCGGTGCTCTCGGTGGTCGTGCTGCTGCCGCTCCGCGACCGGGTGCAGGGCGCCGTCGACCGGATCTTCTACCGCTCCGCGTACGACTTCCGCCGCCTCGTGGAGGAGACGAGCCAGCGCCTCGCGTCGGTCACGGACCTCGACGTGGTGGCCGTCGAGGTGAGCCGGGCGGCGGAGGGCGCCTTCCATCCCGAGTGGCTCGTCTTCGAGGCGCGTCGCCCGGAGGAGCGCGAGGTAACGGCCGAGGCGGTCGCCGCGCGCGCCCCGGCGGTCGGTGCAGCAGACCTCGAGCGGACGCGGCGCTCCAAGGCGCCCGTCGATGCCGCCGACGGCGCCCTCGTGGTGCCCTTCTGCCTGGAGGGCCGGCTCGCGGCGGTGCTCGTGCTCGGGCGACGGCTCTCGGGACGCTTCTACGGCGGCTATGACCGGCAGCTGCTGCAGACCCTCGCCAACCAGGGGGCGCTGGCCGTCGAGAACGCCCTCGCGCTGGTCGAGCTGCGCGCGCTGAACCGGAACCTCGAGCACAAGGTCTCGGAACGCACGGCGGAGCTCCGCGCGGCGCTCGACGAGCTGCGCGCCACGCAGGGTCAGCTCGTCCACCAGGAGAAGATGGCCTCCGTCGGCCGCCTGGTGGCCGGAGTGGCCCACGAGATGAACAACCCGCTGAACTTCGTGCAGGGCAACATGCACCACCTGCGCGAGCACACCCGCGCGCTCGCCGCCGCGCTCGCGGACTACGAGCGGGCGCTGGCCGAAGCCGGGGCCCCCGTCGCCGAGGTGCGCGAGCGCCACGACCTCGACTTCGTGCTCGGCGACCTCGGCCCGGTCTTCGACGCCTGCGGGGAGGGCGTCGAGCGCACGCTCGCCATCGTGAAGGACCTGCGCACCTTCTCGCGCCTCGACAGCGGCCGGCCGAGCCGCATCGACCTCATCGAGGCGCTCGAGTCGACGCTCACGCTGCTGGCCGGCCGGCTGCGCGAGATCGAGGTGGTGCGGGAGTACGCGGAGGTTGCGCCGGTCGAAGGCCTCGAAGGCCAGATCCAGCAGGTGTTCATGAACCTGCTCGCGAACGCCGCGGATGCGGTCTGGGAGCGCGGCCGCATCACGATCAGGGTCCTGCCCGCCGGCGCGGACGGGGTCGCGGTCGAGATCGAGGACGACGGCTGCGGCATTCCGGAGGCGGAGCGCGACCGGATCTTCGAGCCCTTCTACACCACGAAGGAGGTCGGCCGGGGCACCGGCCTCGGTCTCGCCATCTCGTTCGGCATCGTGGCGCGACACTCCGGGCGACTCTCCGTGCGGAGCGAAGTGGGCCGGGGGAGCTGCTTCCGGGTCGAGATCCCCACCCGTTTCCGGGCCCCGGAGCCGCCCCCGGGCGCCCCCTAAGGGAGGGCGGCCCGTCGGCCGATCCCCCCAGGATGGAGAGTGCCCGCCCGAGCATCCTCGTCGTCGACGACGAGCGCCGCGCCGTCGAGCTGCTGGTGCGGACGCTGCGCGGCGAGGGGCGCATCGAGACGGCGGCGAGCGGCGACGAGGCCTGGGAGCGCTTCCAGAGCGAGCCCTGCGACCTCGTGATCTCCGACCAGCGCATGCCGGGCATGACGGGCGTCGAGCTCTTCCGCCTGCTCGCGGAGCGCGACGAGCACGTCGGCCGGATCCTCCTCACGGGCTACACCGATCTCGAGGCCACGGTCGACGCGATCAACCGCGGCCGCGTGCACGCCTACCTCCACAAGCCCTGCGCGCCGGACGACGTGCGGCTCACCGCGCGCGGCGTGCTGGAGCGGGTTCGGCTCGCGCGCGAGAATGCGCGCCTCGCCAGCGAGCTCGCCGCCAGGAACGCGGAGCTCGAGCGCACGCTCGGCTCGCTGCGCGAGATCCAGCTGCGCGTGCTCCACGCCGAGCAGCTCGCGGCAATCGGTCGCATGATCGCGATGATCGCCCACGACCTGCGAACGCCCCTCAGCGTGATCCGCGCGGCGGGCGCGGAGCTGCGGCGCGAAGGCGGGCTGGACGGCGCGGCGCTGCGCGAGCTCGGCGGAGAGGTCGTCTCGGAGGCGGAGGCGATGGAGCGCATGTGCGCGGAGCTCCTCGAGGTGACGCGGGTCAGCGAGGGGAGCTGCCGCTTCGCCGAGACCGATCTCGACGGCGTGGTGGCCGCGGCGGTCGCGCCCCTCGCCGAGCTGGCGGCCCACTCGGGCATCGACGTCGACATGGACCTCGCGGCCGGCCTGAGCCTGCCCCTCGACGCGGACCGCGTGCAGCGCGCGCTGCGCAACCTGGTGCGGAACGCCTGCGAGGCCATGCCCGGCGGCGGCCTGCTGCGCGTCGTCACCCGCCGCGAGGGCGACGCCGCGACGATCTCGGTGCTCGACGACGGGCCCGGCATTCCGGAGGAGATCGCGGACCGCCTGTTCGAGCCCTTCGTGACCTTCGGAAAGAGCGGCGGCTCGGGCCTCGGTCTCGCCGTCGTCCGCAAGGTGGTCGACGACCACGGCGGGAGCGTCTCCGCCGGCAAGGCGGAAGGCGGAGGTACGGCCGTCCACGTGCGGCTTCCGCTCACGCCCCCCGGGCCATGAGCGGGGGCGGCAAGCCCGCGCCGGTGCTGCTGGTGGCGGCGGACCCGGGGCGGCGCCGATCGCTGGCGGCGCAGCTCGCCGCGCACCGCGCGGTGCTCGAGGCGGCGCCGGATGCGCTGCGCGAGACGGCGCGCTGGCTCGACGCCAGCGCCGTCCTGGTGGTGCTCGAGAAGGACGAAGCGCTCTCGCCCGACGCGACGCAGGCGCTGCTCGAGCTGCCGGCGCGCGACGCCCTGGTGCTCCTGGTGCGCGACCTCTCCGAGGCGCGGCTCGATGCGGCGCTCGCGACGCTCCGGCCGCAGCAGCTCCTGCAGGCGCCCTGGACGGAGACGGCGCTGCGCTACGCCCTCGAGCGCGTCGACCCCCCGCTGCGCGGCGGGCGAGGCGCGCGCGCGCACCAGCGCCGCGCGCCCGCGCTGCTCGGCGTCAGCCAGGCGCTGCGCGACGTGCTCGAGCAGGTGCGGCAGGTCGCGCCGACGAGCGTGCCGGTGCTGATCCTCGGCGAGACGGGCACCGGCAAGGAGCTCGTCGCCCGCGCCGTCCACGAGGAGAGCGCGCGGCGCGCGGGGCGCTTCGTCGCCCTCAACTGCGGTGCGATCCCCGAGCACCTGCTCGAAGCCGAGCTGTTCGGCTTTCGCCGCGGCGCCTTCACCGGCGCCGAACGGGCCCGGCGCGGCCTGCTCGAAGAGGCGGACGGGGGAACGCTCTTCCTCGACGAGATCGGCGAGATGCCCGTCGCCCTCCAGGTGAAGCTGCTGCGCGTCCTCGAGGCCGGCGAGGTGCGAGCGCTCGGCGCGACCGAGACGCAGGCCGTCGACGTGCGCATCGTCTCCGCCACCCACGCCGACCTCGCGGAGGCCATCGAGCGCGGGCGCTTCCGCCAGGACCTCTTCTACCGCCTCAACACGGTGACGCTCTACCTCCCGCCGCTGCGCCGGCGTCGGGTGGACATCCCCTTCCTCGCGCAGCACTTCGCCGAGGAGTTCGGCGCCGCGCAGGCCCGGCGCATCACACTGAGCGAGGACTTCCTCGACGCGCTGTCGCACTACGACTTCCCGGGCAACGTGCGCGAGCTGCGCAACGCGGTGGAGCGCGCCATCGCGCTCTGCGGCGACGGCGCGCAGCCCTCGGAGCGCGATCTTCCGCCGGAAATCCGGCGCATCCCGCGCCTGCTCGCGCTCGGCACGTTGCGCGAGCGGCTCTTCGAGGTGGAGCGCCACAGCATCTGCGACGCGCTCGAGCGCCACGCCGGCAACCGGAGCCGGGTGGCCCGGGAGCTCGGCCTCTCCCGCGTCGGGCTGCGCCAGAAGATGCGCCGCCTCGGGATCGGCGACCGCCCGAGGTGACGAGCCGGGCGCGAGCCCGATCTACCTCGGGCCGAGGGTCGCGACGCCCGCGAGGCGCTCGCGGCCACGGAGGTACTCGACTTCGAGCTTCTCGCCGGGGCCGTGCTCCTTGAGCAGCGTCCAGAGCTCCCGGTGCGTCGTGACCGGACCGCCGCCGACGGCCAGCAGCAGGTCCCCCGCCTGCAGCCCGGCGGTCGCTGCGAAGCCGCCCGCCTCGACGCGAACGACCTCGAGGCCCGCGGCCGTCTCTCTCCCGACGAAGCCGGGGTCGTTCCAGCGCCGCACGAAGCGCCGAGCCGCGACGCCCCGCTCCAGCCAGACGTGGAGATCCGCGATGGCCAGCTCCCAACCTGCGGCCGTCGCCTGGGCGGCCAGCGCGCCCTCGTCGCCCTCCCCGAGGTTGCGATGCGTGATCGTGATCCGCGTGCCCGCCTGCGTCGGCTCGAGGCGCACGCAGACCTCCGTAGCGCTGTGGGGACCGCTTCCTTCGCGGTGCCGCAGCAGCCGACCCGGCACCACCTCGAGCACCTCGCCCTCGCACTCCATCCCGGGGAGCGCCCAGTGGACGCGCCCGCCCGGGCGCGCGTCGATCTCGAAGGGGTCGGCCTCCCACTGCGAGCGCTCGCGCGTCTCCGCGAAGGCTCGCCACACCCGCTCGGCAGCGAACGGCACCTCGAAGCACCTCTCTACGCTCGCCTGCATCAAGCACCTCCCGCCGGAGAGCCCGGCTCGTAGGAAACCCCGGGAACCCGGGTCGGGTAGCGATACGGGCCCGCACGAACCGGAAGCCCGAGCGCCTCGCCGACCTCTCGCACGACTTCGGGACAGAACCCGTAGGCCCGGAGGCGCGCGACGCAGCCGTCCTCTTCCTCGAGGCGCGCCACCATCTCGAGCTTCTCGCGGCCGCGGCGGGTTCGGAAGACGAGCACCACGGCCTCGCCCCGGAGATCGGCGCGCGCGGCCCGCTGGGCCTCGTAGCGCCAGGCCGCGGGCCACTCGGGGTGGCCGCCCAGCGCGCCGTCGAACCAGCTCTTCGGGCTCCGGTGCCCGTCGTGCCCCCATTCGAGGCCGATGCCCACGTTCTCGACGGCGGCGTTGTCGAGCACGAGCTCGAGAAGGCCCCGCTTGTCGGCTGCGTTGAAGAGCTCGACGAAGCGGTCGACCAGGGCAGCGGAAGGGCCAGCCCGGCGCGGCGCGCTCGTCTCTTCGGGCGCGCGCAGGCGCTCGCGCCCGCGGTGCAGGGCCGACTTCACCGCGCCGACGGTCGTCTCCAGCACTTCCGCCGCCTCCTCGAGATCGAGATCGAAGACGTCCTTCAGCAGCACCGCCGCCCGCTCGCGAGGCGCCAGGCGCTCGAGCAGGCGTCGGCCCGCGTCGCGCAGGGAGCCGGCCGGCTCCGGCACGGACGAGGGCGCGTCCTCGGCGCCGCGCGCTGCCGCCTCGCGCGCCCGCCGGCGCTGACCGTCGATCCAGAGGTTCGTCGCCGTGCGCAGCAGGTACGCCCGCGGCTGGCGGACCGGATCGTGGATGCGGCCGAGGGTTCCGAACGTGCGGAGCAGCGTCTCCTGGACCAGGTCCTCCGCGTCCCAGAGGTCGCCCGTCAAGCGCCGGCAGTAGGCGTGGAGCGCGGGGCGGATCGGCTCCACCTGGTCGAGGTAGCGGTGCCAGGCGGCGCGCAGCTCGTCGCGCAGCTCTTCCGGAATCGCGATGTCGCCCACGTCGCCCTCCGCTGGTCCCTGCCTCGTAGGACGAACCAGAGCACACCCGGGATACGCCGAGGCTCCGCCCGCTCTACTCCGGGCTCTCGCACGCCCCGTCGTGGGCCTTCGAGACGGCCGCCGCGCGCCGCGCGCAGTCGTTGGCGTAGCTGACGCCGTCGCAGCCGCAGACCGGCTGCTGGGGATCGCCGCACTCCGCGGGCACCGGGACGCAGGAGCCGATCTCGCCTTCCTCGCCGCACGAGTCGGCGCTCACCTGGCAGAACGCCCCCTCCGCGCAGCCGACGCCGAGGAGCGATCCGCACAGACAGTGGCTCCCCGCGGCGTTCGGGACGCAATCGGGCGGCACGAGGGCGCGGACCGCAGCGACGAACTCGCGGTCGATGCGCGGCTGGCGCGCGCGCAGTCGGCCCGTGAGGACCTGACAGCTCGGGTCGAGCGTCGCCTGCAGGCGCACGCCCCGCATGTCGCTGCAGTGGTTGATCCGGCGCGGTCCGACGACGATGCCTTCGATGGTTCCCGGGAAGTCCGAGCTCGGCGTGAAGCAGCGCAGGCCGGGCGGGCAGAACGTGCTGAAGCGCACCCGCAAGCGGGCGCCCTCGGGCGTGAGGCGGACACGCGCCTTCCGCTCGCCGCAGTGGTCGGCGATCGAGACGCCGTCGGAGCCGACGTCGACGACCTCGGGTGCGTCGCCGAGCAGCGGCTCGCCCTGGACCAGGAAGCGCGCGTCACAGGGCGGCGCCGGACCGGCGCCCGCGTCTCCCGGAACGAGGGCCAGCACGAACAGGGCGGCGAGTCGGGCGCAGCGCATCGGGCCTCCCGGGCAGCGCCATCCTATCACGGCTCCGGGGCGCTCCCTGAGCCATGCCAACCCCCCACCCCGGCGGCATACTGCCGCCCGATGTCGCAGCCCCCCTCCGGCCCGGTCCCCGAGGTCTCCTTCGTCGTGCCGTGCCTCGACGAGGCCGAGACGATCGAGGCCTGCGTGCGCGAGATCCAGGGCTGCATCGCCGAGCACGGGCTCTCCGCCGAGGTCGTGGTCGCGGACAACGGCTCGCGCGACGGCTCGCCGGAGCTCGCGGAGAAGCTCGGGGCGCGCGTCGTGCGCGTCGCCGAGCGCGGCTACGGGAACGCGCTGATGGCCGGCTTCGAGGCCGCGCGCGGCGAGCTGCTGGTGATGGGCGACGCGGACCTCTCCTACGACTTCCGCGAGGCGCCGCGCCTGCTGGAGCGCCTGCGCGCGGGCGCCGACGTGGTGATGGGCTCGCGCTTCCTCGGCCGCATCGAGCCGGGCGCCATGCCCTGGCTGCACCGCTACGTCGGCAACCCGGTGCTCTCCTGGTTCGGCCGCCGCATGTTCCGCGTCGCGATCTCGGACTTCCACTGCGGGCTGCGCGCGCTCAGGAAGAGCGCCTGGCGGCAGATGAACCTTCGCACCACCGGCATGGAGTTCGCGAGCGAGTTCGTGGTGAAGGCCGCGGTGCGCGGCCTGCGCATCGACGAGGTGCCGGTGACGCTCCGGCCCGACGGGCGCTCGCACCCGCCCCACCTGCGCCGTTGGCGCGACGGCTGGCGGCACCTGCGCTTCCTGCTGACGCTCTCGCCGCGCTGGACCCTCGGCATCCCCGGCCTGCTGCTCGCGACCACGGGCGCGCTGCTGATGGGCCTCGTGCTGCTCGGCCCGGCGCGCTTCGAGCGCTTCACCCTCGACGTGCACACGATGCTGGTCGGGAGCCTGCTCGTGCTGGTGGGCCACGGCGCCCTCACCACGGCCTTCGCGATGCGCATCTACGCCCTCGTCGAGGAGCTCGGCCCGCCGGCGCCGCGCCTCGAGCGGTCCTTCGCGGTGTTCACCCTCGAGCGCGGCATCCTGCTGGGCGCGGCGCTCGCGGCGGCGGGCCTCGGGTTGATCGCCCAGCAGGCGTGGCGCTGGGCCGCCGGCGGCTTCGGGCCCCTCGACGTCTCGGTGACCCTCCGCCCCACCATTCTCGGCGCCACCCTCGCCGCGGTCGGCGTGCAGACGGTGCTGGCGTCCTTCGTCTACAGCATGCTCGGCATCCAGCGCCGCCGCCCGGCGCCGCGGTGAAGGCCGGCGACCGCTGGCTCCAGGCCTGGCGCATCCGGGTGGCCGCGCCCTTCGTGCGCCCCGGGGACCGCCTGCTCGACGTCGGCTGCGCCGACGGCGCCCTGCTCGAGCGGCTCGCGGGCCGCGTGTCCCTCGGCGTCGGGCTCGATCCGGACGCCGCGCCGCGGCGCTCGGAGCGCATCGAGATCCGCCGCGGGACCTTCCCGGGCGCCGAGGCGCTCCCCGCCGGGGGCTTCGACTGCGTGACTATGCTCGCCGTGCTCGAGCACGTGCCGGACCCGGCGGCGCTGGCCCGCGAGTGCTTCCGGGTGCTGGCGCCGGGCGGGCGGGCGGTGCTCACCGTCCCGCACCCGGCGGTCGATAGGATCCTCGAATGGCTGATCGCCCTGCGCATCCTCGACGGCATGGAGAGCGAGGCGCATCACGGCTTCGACCCGCGCCGGACCGTCCCGCTCTTCGAGGCGGCGGGCTTCCGCACGCTCGCCGTGCGGCCCTTCCAGGCCGGCCTCAACCGGCTGTTCGTCTTCGAGAAGCCCTGAGGCGCGGGGGCCCGCGCCTCTCGACGCGGGCTCCCGACTGGTCTACGAAAGGCCTTCCATGACTACCAGTCACCAGCCGGAGCCCGGCGTCTTCAGCGACCACGGCCCCTGGCGCATCGAGATCGACCGGCTCGCCTGGGCGCGCGGCCTCGAGGCCCTGCGCGCCGCGAGCCGCGCCGAGGTCGCCCCGCTGGTGAAGCCGCGCACGCTGCCTCCACTGCGGCGCTTCCTCGAGGCCAGCCTGCGGGTGGGCGGCGCGCTGCTCGGCTGGGGGCTCCACGAGCGCCGGCGCGGCGACAGCGAGTCGGCCGCCGGCCTCTCGCGCCGGCTGCGCCTCGCCTTCGAGCGGCTCGGCCCCGCCTACATCAAGCTCGCGCAGATCGTCTCGTCGGGGCGCGGCCTGTTCCCGCCCGAGCTGGTCGAGGAGTTCAAGCGCTGCCGCGACCAGGTGCCGCCCGAGCCCTTCGAGACGGTGCGGCGCGTGGTGGAGGAGGACCTCGGCGCGCCCCTCGAGCAGGTCTTCGCCCGCTTCGACCGCGAGCCGCTGGCCGCGGCGTCGATCGCGCAGGTGCACGCGGCGGTGCTGGCCAGCGGCGAGGAAGTGGTGGTGAAGGTGCAGCGGCCCCAGGTCGAGCAGCAGGTGCGCCTCGACATCGCCGCAATGGCCTGGATCGCGCCGCGCCTCGTCGGGCGCATCCCGGTCGCGGCGCTCGCCAACCCGCCGGCGCTGGTCGAGCTGTTCGCCGAGACCATCATCGAGGAGCTCGACTTCCGCCTCGAGGCGGAGAACATGCTCGACATCGCCCGCGTGCTCCAGGAGGCGGGCCAGCGCGCGATCATCGTGCCGCGCCCCCACCCGGAGCTCGTCACCCGGCGCGTGCTGGTGATGGAGCGGCTCTCCGGCTTCTCGACCGACGACGTCGAGGGCATGCGCGGCGCGGGCATCGACACCGCGGAGGTGGTGCGCTCGCTGTACATCGCCTTCATCGAGGGCGCGATCATCTACGGCGTCTTCCACGGCGACCTCCACGGCGGGAACCTGGTCGTGACGACCGAGGGCCGCGTCGCGCTGTTCGACCACGGCATCACCGGACGCCTCGAGCCGAAGCAGCGCCTGGCCTTCCTGCGCCTGCTGATGACCGGCGCCGTGAACGACATTCGCGGGCAACTCGAGGCCTTCCGCGACATCGGCGCCCTCGACGACTCCGCCGACCTCGAGGCCGTCGCGCGCCTGCTGCGCGTGGACGAGCCGGTGCGCGATCCGACGCGCATGAGCGGCGAGGAGCTGGTGCGCGAGCTGCAGACCGTGGTGAAGGGCCTGCTCGCCCAGGGCGCGCGCCTGCCCAAGCCGCTGATGCTCTACGTGAAGGGCATGCTCTTCTTCGACGGCGCGATGGCCACGATGGCGCCCGACGTCGACCTGTTCCAGGAGCTGGCGCGCATCTACGGCTACTTCGCCGCGAACCACGCCGAGCGCATCCGCGCCGACATCGGCTTCGACCCCAGCCAGGCCCACCTCGACCCGCGCGGCCTGCGCGCCTCGCTGGGCCTCGAAGCGGACGTCGAGACCATCACGCCCGCGGAGCTGCTGCGGCGCCGCGAGACGATCCGCGAGCGCCTCGAGAAGGCGGGCAGCGAGTAGCGAGCGACCCGCCCCGGCCGCTACGCTCGCTCTTCGCTGCGGCGAGCCGGGATCGCAGGGTCCCGACCGAGCCCGGGATCCCGTGAACCCCGCCAGGTCCGGAAGGAAGCAACGGTAGCGGGGAGCCGGCTGTGGCCGGGGAAGCCCTGCGGTCCTTGCTCGCCGCAGCGGCCGGAGGCCCGCGTTGGTGTGGAGGAGCGCGCTCGCGACGGTCGCGCTCGGCCTCGCCGCCCTGGCGGGCTCCAGCGCTGCGGACCCCGCTCCCTCTCCCGCGGAGGCGCAGCGGCGCTTCGCCGGGCGCCTCGACGGCCGCCACTTCACCGCCCGGGTGCTCCTCGTCCACGAGGTCGCCGGTAAGCGCGAGCAGCGCTCGCTCACGGTGTGGCGGGACGACGCCGGGGGCCACGAGCGACTGATGGCGCGGTTCGAGGAGCCGCCCGACATGCGCGGCCTCGGGCTCCTCTACCTCGAGAACGCCGGTCGGCCGAGCGACTACTTCCTGTATCAGCCGGCGACCGGCCGCGTGCGCCGCGTCGCGGAGGCGCTCGCGCGCGAGGACGTCTACGGCATCGACCTCGAGTATCTCGGCTTCGGGCTCGCGGAGCGAGAGCCCTTCGAGGCAGTGTCGCTCGATGCGGAGCGCCTCGGCGAGCGCGAGACGCTGCGCCTGGTGCAGCAGCCCGCGGGCGGCTCCGCGCGCCTGGACCGCCGCGTGCTCTGGCTCGATCCGGAGAGCTTCGTGCCGCTGCGGGTCGTCCACGAGCGCGCCGGTGCCCGCATCCTCGACGGGGCGACCGAGGAGATCCGCAGCATCCAGGGCGTGCAAACGCCCTGGCGCATGGTCTTCGATCAGCCGGGCCGCGCCGAGCGGGTCACGCTGCAGCTCGACGCGATCGACTACGAAGCGCCGGTCGCGGACTCCTACTTCTCGACCCTGGCGTTGATCAAGCGCCGCTGACGTCGTCCGGCGGCGCCGTCACCACCCGCAGCTCCTCGTCGCGCCAACGGATGCGGTTGCGGAGCCGCGCGACGGCGCCGCTCCAGAGCGGAGCCAGCGTCGCCAGCGCGACCGGCGTAGAGAGCAACGCCCAGGCCGCCCGCTGGCCGTGGGCCCGGCAATACGCGACTCCGACCGTCACTGGAACCGCGGCGAGCGCCAGGGCGCCGAGCGAGGGCATGCGGAGCGCCGCCAGATCCCTCGCCACCGACCCGGTCGCGATCGCGCACGCCGCGACGCCGGCGGAGGCGACGAACGCGGCGGGCCAGGCGGCTCGCCGACTCGCCAGCATGCCCGCCGCCCAGCGCGTGAGGCCGTCCCAGCCGTCGGCCGCGGTCTCCCAGTTGGAGACGTCGACCAGCCCGGGGTGGTAGACCATCGCCGTGCGCAGCCGGTGGCGCTCGAATGCGCGCGTCCAGCCCCAATCGTCGAACACGCCGGCCCCGCAGCTCGCGGCGGCCGCTGCGCCGCCGACCTCGCGGTGGGTGGAGCGGCGCATCGCGAGCGCGCCGATCAGCCAGGTGGCGTCCGGGCGGGCCTCCTGGAGGCGGAAGATGCAGCCCACGAACACCGGGTTGTCGGCGATCGGCCGGAACCACCAGGTCTCCCACCAGCGCGCCCCGACGAACGGCCCGAGCGCCGTCGCCGCGACGACGCCGCGGCGCTCGTACTCGGCCAGCAGGCCGCGGAGGAGCTCGCGGCCCTCGAGGCGCTGATCGGCGCTCAGGAAGAGCAGCCACTCGCGCGTCGCCTGCTCGACGCCGGCGGCCTGGGCATAGAGGCGGCCCTGCCAGGGCGCCGGGCGCTCGTCCACGCGGATCAGGCGCAGCCGGGGGTCGCCCCGCGCCGCACGGCGCGCCGCCTCCGAGGTGGCGTCCGCCGAGCGGTCGTCGACCACGATCAGCTCGAGGTCCGGGTGGTCCTGGGCGAGCACCGACTCCACGAGCGCGCCGATGCGGGCTTCCTCGTCGTGGGCGGCGACGACGATCGAGAGCGAGCCGCAGCCGGCTCCGGGCTGCGGCGCGGGAACGGTCGCCCGCCGCAGAGCGCGCAGCGCTTCGCGCGTCACCGCGAGCGCGGCCAACCACAGGGCAACGGACAGCAGGGCCCCGAGCATCCAGCTCCCACAACAGCGTTCACTCGGCGCTGGAAGCCTCTCGCATCGGCACGCGCGCCGCCACCCGTGCGGGATAGAGGCTGGCGAGGACCGCGGCGGCCAACAGGCTGGCGGCGAGTAGCCCGAGCTCCGCGGGGGCGACGGAGAAGGAGAGCGACCAGCCGAGGGCCCCCGCGAGCATGCGCGCCACGAGCGGGTAGCCGACGCAGACGCCGAAGCCGATCCCGAGCGCGCCGCCGAAGAAGCCGAGCAGCAGGCCGTCGATCACCGTGAGCGCGCGCAGCTGGCGCCCCGTGGCGCCCGTGGCGCGCAGCAGCGCCAGCTCGCGGGTGCGCGCCGCCACCGAGGCCAGCATCACGTTCCACACCGCGATGCCACCCAGCAGCGCCGTCAGCAGCGCGACGCTCGCGAGCAGCGCCTGGAACGGCTCGAGCAGGTGACTCGCGAAGCGCGCGAGCTCGTCGCCGTGCGCGAAGAAGAGGATCTGGGCGTCGCCCACCCGGCGGCGGATCTCGGCGATCACGGGCGACGGGGCGCCCTCGGTCCAGAACACGAGATCCCGCGAGCCGCGGCGCGGCCAGAGCTCGTCGTAGACCGAGATGTCGAGGTTCAAGGACCCTGCGGGACCGGCGTAGTCGCGGATCACGCCCGCCACCCGAAATGCCCGCTGGCCGCGCGGCGTATCGAGCACGACCTCGTCGCCCACGCCGACCGCGAAGCTGCGGGAGAACCCCTCCGAGACGGCGATGTCTCCGCGCGCCACCGCCTCGGCTACGGCCCGCGGATCGCCGTCGACCGCGGGAAGTCGGCCGTGGCGAGCGAGCACCTCCATGCTGCCCGCGGCGAGCAGGACTTCGCGTCCGTGATGGAGGATCTTCTCGCCCACGTGATCGAACACGGCGACGACGCCCGGCGTGGCGCGTATCGTCGCCAGGGTCTCCGGCAGGATTACGTCCTGGCTGTCCGCGACGAGCAGCTCGCCCGCCGTGACGAAGACGCCGCCCTCGAACTGGCCGGCCATCCAGAGGTCGAGGGAGCGGCCGGTGCTGCGGGCGAGGCAGAGGCTGAGCGCAACTCCAGCGACGACGCCCGACACGCACAAGCAGGCGAGGGCGGTCTGCCCGGGGCGTGCGGCGAGCGAAGCGCCGGCAAGCCGCCCGAGACCGGGCAGCGCGGCGTCGAGCCGGCTGCGGAGCGCGTTCGTGGCGCGCGAGAGCCATCTCCCTCGGCGGGTCCGGGACGCCTCCGCCGCCGTGCTTCCCGTGAGCGCCTCGAGCGGCGAGCAGCGCGCGGCGCGTCGCGCCGGGAAGAAGACCCCCGCAAAGGAGACTCCGAGCCCCACGCCGAGCGCCACCGCGACGGTGCTGGCTCGCAGCTCGATCTGCTGCAGGTCGACGCCCTGCAGGAAGCCGGACACGAAGGAGAGAGCCGCGAGCAGGCGTTCGGAGAGCAGCCTTCCGAGCAGGAGACCGAGCGTGGCTCCGGCGAGTGCGAGCCACGCCGCGTCGAGGTGGAGGAAGCGCCGGAGGCGACGGGGCTCGAGCCCGGCCGCGCCGAGCAGCGCCAGCTCGGGGCGGCGTCGCTCCACGAACAGCGAGAGCGCGCTGTAGCAGACCAGGCTCGCGACGAGGATCGCGACGCCGAGGAGGCAGGACACGACCAGCCGGATCGCGAGCAGTGCGCTCGCGACCCACGAGTCGCGCGCCGCGGCGCGCCGCACGCTCGCCTTTCCGGCCACGGCCGCCTCGAGGGCGCCGCGCACCTCCTCGGCCGGGGCACCTTCTTCGAGCACGACGTCGATGCGGTCCAGCCAGCCCTGGCGCCGCAGCAGCGTCTGGAGCGTATAGACGTCCATCACGGCGATCTGCCCGCCGTAGGCCTTGGCGATGCCCTCGGGTGCGAGGACGCCCCGGACGGTGAGGCGAAGTCGGACCGGGCCCGCGCGGACCGGCAGCGCGTCCCCGGTCGCGAGCCCGAGGCGATCGGCCAGGACCCGCGAGACGATGACGGCGTCGGCGCCGGCCATGAGCCGGAGCGGGTCCTCGATCGCGGCGTCGCCCGAGTAGGCGCGCACGTCGGGATCGGCCAGGAGGTCGACCCCGAGGATCTGGATCGCGGGCGACGCGTCCTCGGGTCCGTCGACCTGGAAACGGGCCTGGACGAAGGGCACCGCGGCCCGCACGCCCGGGACCGCGGCGGCCGCCTCGAGCAGCGCCTCGGGAATCCCCGCCGAGCCGCCGGCGATCTCCAGATCCGCGGCGCCCGCGAGCTCCCGCGCCGTGCGGTCGAGCTCGCTCTCGACGCCGCGCGACGCCATCTCGAGCCCCGTGGCGAGCGCCACGCTGGCGGCGACCGCGAGCACCGTGATCCCCGCGAGCCCGCGCTGGCGCCCGAGGAGCGAGCGAAGCGCCAGCAGCAGCGGCAGGGGGAGCCACGGGTGGGGTCTCATCCGACCTCGCGCGCACCCGGCGCGGCTTCGTCCGCGACGCGCCCGTCGCGGAAGTGGATCACCCGATCCGCCCGCGCCGCGACGCGGGCATCGTGGGTGACGAGAACCAGCGCGGTGCCGCGCTCGTCGCAGGCGCGGCGCAGCAGCGCCAGGATCTCGGCGCTCGCCGCGCTGTCGAGGTTCCCGGTGGGCTCGTCGGCCAGCACCACACGCGGATGCGTGATCAGGGCGCGCGCGAGGGCGACCCGCTGCATCTCGCCGCCCGACAGCTCGGAGGGCGCATGCTCGGCGCGTTCCGAGAGCCGCAGGTCCGCGAGCAGCTGCTCCGCCTGCGCGCGCACCGCGCCGAAGCGCCGTCCTTCGAGGAGCAGGGGAAGCGCGACGTTCTCGGCCGCGCTGAGCGTCGGGATCAGGTTGAAGAACTGGAACACGAAGCCGATGTGGCGGCGGCGGAACCGCGCGGCGGCGTCCGCCGACAGCGCGTCGAGGTCGGTGCCACCGACCCTCACCCGCCCCGCGCTCGGCCGCTCGAGGCCGCCGAGCAGGTGCAGCAACGTGCTCTTGCCGCTGCCGCTCGGGCCCATGATCGCCGCGAATTCGCCGTCGGCGACCGCGAGGTCGACCCCGTCCACCGCCCGCACGGGCCCGGAGGCGCGCCGGAAGTGCTTCTCGAGGCGCTCCGCTGCCAATGCCGGGATCGATCCGCCCATCGGGCTCGCATCCTATCAGAGCGGAACGCTCGAATGGCGCGCTGCGCGTGCGAACCGCGCGGCGAGCGAGTACCCTCGAACGGCGCAATTCTCGCCGGGAGACCCCCTGTCCTACCAAGTCCTGGCCCGGAAGTGGCGCCCCACCCGCTTCGACGACGTGGCGGGCCAGGGCCACGTCACGACCGCGCTCCGCAACGCGATCCGCAGCGGGCGGATTCCCCACGCGATCCTGCTGACGGGCCCGCGCGGCGTCGGCAAGACCACGATCGCGCGGCTGCTGGCGCGCGCGCTGAACTGCGAGAAGGGCCCGACGCCGGAGCCCTGCGGCGTCTGCGGCGAGTGCCGCGGCATCCTCGCCGGCTCCTCGACGGACGTGCAGGAGATCGACGCGGCCAGCCGCACCAGCGTCGACGACGTGCGGGAGATCATCGAGTCGGTCCGCTACGCGCCCTCGCCGGGCAAGTGGCGCATCTACGTGATCGACGAGGTCCACATGCTCTCGGCGGCGGCCTTCAACGCGCTGCTGAAGACGCTCGAGGAGCCCCCGCCGCGCAGCCTGTTCGTGTTCGCCACCACGAACCCCGAGAAGATCCCCTTCACGGTGGTCTCGCGCTGCCAGCGCTACGACCTGCGGCGCCTCGCGGCGGCCGAGGTGGCCGCGCGCCTGCGCGAGGTCGCCGGCGCCGAGGGCCTGCGCATCTCGGACGCCGGCCTGCTGGCGCTGGCGCGCGCGGGCGAGGGCTCGCTGCGCGACGCGCTCACCCTGCTCGACCAGGTGATCGCCGTCGCCGGCGCCGAGGTGGGCGACGGCGAGCTGGCGCAGATCCTCGACCTGATCGATCCGCAGGTGCTGCTCGCGATCGGCGCGGCGTGCGTCGACCGCGATCCGGCCGCCGCGCTCGCCGCCTGCGCGCGCGCCGCGGAGGCCGGCATCGACCCGAAGCAGCTCGGCGGCTCGCTGGTGAAGCTGCTGCGCGACCTCGTGGTGCTGCGGCTCGCGCCGGACCGGCCCGAGCTCGTGGAGGCGTCGGAGGCCGAGCTCGCGGAGCTGCGCAAGCTCGCCGAGCGCGCCGAGCCGGCGCGCCTGCGCCGCATGTTCCGCGCGCTGGTGCGCGAGCAGGAGGACCTCGCCTGGGCGCCCGAGCCCTTCGCGGTGCTCGAGATGGCGGTGGTGCGGCTCGCGACCCTCGCCGCGGGCGACGAAGTCGCCGAGCTGCTGGCGCGCCTCGACGCCCTGGAGCGCCGGCTGGCTTCGGGCGACGCCGAGGGCGGCCCCGCCGGCGGGCCCGGGCCGGGGCGCGAGACGGCCCCGCGGCGGGAGGCTCCTGCCGCTCCGGCCCCGGCGCCGAAGCCGACTCGGCGCAGCGAGCCCGCGGAGGAGCTGCCCCTCGAGACGGTCTTCGACCGCCTGCGCGTCTTCGCCCAGCGCGAGAACCGCGGCCTGTTCGCGGCCCTCGAGGGCGGGCGCGCCGTGCAGTGGGACGGCGAGCGGCTGCGCCTCGCGCTACCGGGCGGCATCGGGGCGCGCCGCCTGGCGAGCCGGCGGGCCGACCTCGACGCCGTGTGCGCGAGCTTCTTCGGGAGGGCGGTGCGCGTCGACCTCGAGATCGAGGACGACGGCGCGCCCGCCGCCGAGGCGGCCCGCGAGGCCTCGAAGGAGGCCGGCGAGGCGCGGCGCCGCGAGGCCCTGAACCACCCGGCCGTGAACAGCGCCCTCGAGATCCTGGACGGCGAGATCCTCGAGATCCGGCCGCTGGGGGGGACTCCGTGAGCCAGCCCGATTTCGGCCAGATCCTCGCCCAGGCCCAGCAGATGCAGGCGCGGCTGGCGGATCTCCAGCGCAGCCTCGCGCTGCGCAGCGTCGAGGCGAGCGCGGGGGGCGGCATGGTCACGGCCGTCGCCACCGGCGCGCTGCGCATCCGCGAGCTCCGCATCGAGCCGGAGCTGCTCGCATCCGGCGACCGCGGGATGATCCAGGACCTCACCGCGGCCGCGGTCAACGCGGCCCTCGCGGCGGCCGAGCGCATGGTGCAGGAGGAGATGCAGCGCGTGGCGGGCGTCCCCCTGCCCCAGGTCCCCGGGCGCTGACGCGGTGGCCGGACCGCCTCCCGTCGAGCGCTTGATCGCGAGCCTGCGCCGCCTGCCCGGGATCGGCGAGAAGTCGGCCACCCGGCTCGCCTTCTTCCTGCTCTCGGCCCCGGACGCCCGCGTCGAGGAGCTGGCCGACGCGATCGCGCGGCTGAAGAAGGAGGTGGTGCTCTGCGAGGAGTGCTTCGACCTGACGGGCGCCTCGCCGTGCAGCCTGTGCCGCGACCCGAAACGCGACGCCACCACGGTCTGCGTGGTGGAGGAGCCCGCCGACCGCGCCGCGGTCGACCGCAGCGGGAGCTTCGCGGGGCTCTACCACGTGCTCGGCGGCGCCCTCTCGCCGATCGACGGGATCGGGCCCGACCAGCTCCGCATCGCCGAGCTGCTGCGCCGGGTGGAGCGGCGCGGCGTGCGCGAGGTGATCCTGGCGACGAACCCCAACGCGGAGGGCGACGCCACGGCCCATTACCTCGCCGAGCGGCTCCGGCCCATGGGGGTGCGCGTCACGCGGATCGCCTCCGGCATGCCCCTGGGCGGCGACCTCGAGTATGCCGACCAGGTGACCATCGGCCGTTCCCTGCAGAATCGGCGCGAAATGGACTGATCGGGACGCCGGGGCTCAAGCGATCGGCCGGGGGAGCCGATCGGTGCCCAGACCCGGCGTGTTTCGTGCTTGGCGGCGGACGGGCCCCGCGGGTAGGATTGGCCGACCGAGGATCGATTTCAGCCCGGGCGGTTACAGAGGCACTTGCCGATGTGGGACACCCAGCTCGTGATGTACGACGAGGATTATCGAAAGATCCTCGCCGTCATCCAGCGTCTGGTTCGCGATGCCAACGCCAAGGGCATCTTCGTCGTCGACAAGAACGGCCAGCTGATCGCCGAAGCGGGCGAGGTGCGTGGGATCGATACCACGAGCCTCGCGTCGCTCACCGCGGGCAGCATCGCCGCGACGGGGGGGCTCGCCAAGATCATCGGGGAGGAAGACTTCCCGGTGCACTTCCACCAGGGTCAGCGCGACAACCTGCACATCACGCTGGTGGCCAAGCGCATCATCCTGGTGGTGGTGTTCGACGACCGCAGCTCCCTCGGCCTCGTGCGCCTGCGCGTGAAGAAGGCGGGCGCCGAGCTGTCGCGGGTGTTCGAGGATCTCCAGAAGAAGGCGGAGAGCCCCGGGGCTGCCGGCGCCCAGAGCCCGTTCGCAGAGATCACGGACGACGACATCGACAATCTGTTCTCGGACTGACGCGGGGCCATGTCGTTCATCAACTACTCTTCGCGCGAGATCAACTGCAAGATCGTCTACTACGGGCCCGGCCTGTGCGGCAAGACGACGAACCTGCAGTACATCTACACCAAGACCAACCCCGAGCTGAAGGGGAAGATGATCTCGCTCGCCACCGAGACCGAGCGCACGCTGTTCTTCGACTTCCTGCCGCTCGCCCTCGGCCAGATCCGCGGCTTCAAGACCCGCTTCCACCTCTACACGGTGCCCGGCCAGGTGTTCTACGACGCCAGCCGCAAGCTGATCTTGAAGGGCGTGGACGGGGTGGTGTTCGTCGCCGACAGCCAGATCGAGCGCATGGAGGCGAACCTCGAGAGCGTCGACAACCTGAAGATCAACCTGCGCGAGCAGGGCTACGAGCTCGAGAAGGTCCCCTACGTGGTCCAGTACAACAAGCGGGACCT
>Ga0105107_10000454_pt1 | contig 25787 bp, 19 predicted proteins | sample PPLLaktember2015_6_FD_79335 | JGI IMG/M metagenome (GOLD analysis project Ga0105107, IMG submission 79335) | Freshwater sediment microbial communities from Prairie Pothole Lake near Jamestown, North Dakota, USA - PPLs Lake P8 Core (1) Depth... | ecosystem: Environmental > Aquatic > Freshwater >... | reverse complement strand
GAAATTTGCGGCGCTCGGCGTCCCGGATGCGATCGGCGTGATGTAGTCCGCATCGGGTGTCGACGAGTACTCGCTCAGCCGCGTGGCGAACCAGCCGGTCGTGATGACGCCACCACCCGCGTTCACGAAGTCGGCGAGAGCAGCGAAGATGCCGGAACCTGTGTAGTCCGCGCCGATCCCGTCGTCACCGATGACCACCACGTCGTAGTCGTAGAAATCGTCGTCGCCCTTGAGGGTGGCCGTCCAGTCAGCGCTCGCCGTATGCGCGATCGCCGTGGCGCTGAAAAGCGCAGGATTCAGTTGGCCTGCGGCGGCCAGGTACGAACTCTCATTCGTCCCCTCGCCGTCGTTGCCGATCACCGCGACCTTGATCGGGCCGCTGAGGGTGTTCGGTACAGCGTCATTCAGGGCGATGGGCGCGTCGTTCACGCCGGCGATCGTGATCACTGCCGTCGCGCTTGCCGTCGCGCCCTGCGAGTCTTCCACGACATACGTGAACGTCTCTTCGGACGATTCGTCGACCCCGAGTGCCTCGTAGGCCCCATTGGGATCGAAGCTGACGCTGCCGTCGGCGCCCACACTCAGCAGCGCCCCTGAAGCCAGCGTGATGGTGGCGCCGACGTTCGTGACCTCGCCGTTGACGGCCACCACGCTCAGCGCGTCGTTGGCGTCGATGTCGGTATCGTTGTCGAGGACGTTGAAGGGAGTAGCCGGCGCATCTTCGTTCGCCGGAATCGCATCGCCCACCGCCTCCGGTGCGTCGTTCAGCCCACTTACTTCGATCTCGACCGACGAGAAGGCCGCGCCGCCGTGCTCGTCCTCGATGCCGTAGCTGATCGTCACGTTCGCGGACTCGTCCGCGCCGAGGAACTGGTAGGCGTTGCCGGGGCTGTAGACGATCTGGTCGCCGACGATCGAGGCTGTACCCAGGCCGCCTGCGGTCACCACCACCGTAACGAGCGTCAGCGTGGCGCCCGAGTCGACGTCGGTGTCGTTCGCGAGCGCATCGATTGCGACGTCGCTGTCCTCGTCGGTGGCTGCGTTATCCGGGTTCGCCACGGGAACGTCGTTGATCCCTAGGATCGCGATGTTCGTTGTCGCCGAATTGCTGTCCTCCCCGTTCTCGTCCTGCGCGACGTACGTGAATTCGTCGGACCCCAGCTGGCCGGCGGCGAGGCTCTCGAAGCTGCCGTTCGGGTCATACGCGAAGCTGCCGTCGGCATTCACGGTCAGGAGCGCGCCCGAGGCGAGCACGAGCGCCACGCCGACGTTGGCGGAGTCACCGTTCACGGCGCTGACGACAAGCGCATCACCATCCGCGTCGTCGTCGTTGGCGAGCACATTGCCGTCGATCGGGTCGTCCTCGGTGGCCTCGAACGAGTCGTCCACCGCCACCGGCGCCATGTTGCCGCCGCCGCCGAGCTCCACGATCACGAGATCCTCGAAATCGCGCACCGAGAGGCCGAAGCTCTCGAAATGAAACACCTTGTTGCTGCCCTCGGCAAGGAACGCCTTGAACGCGTCGATCTCCCCTTGCGCGAGCTGCAGCTCGGCCGAGGTGAGCGTCAGCTGCAGCGTGTCGAAGCCCTTGCCGCCGTCGTAGTAGTCCTTCGCGCCCTCGTTCTCCGACAGGGTATAGTTGAGCCAGTCGTCGCCCTTGCCGCCGAGGAGGAGATCGTTGCCATTCCCGCCGTCGAGGAAGTCATTGCCTTTGCTACCGAACAGGATGTCGTTCCCTGCGCCGCCGAACAGCCAGTCGTGGCCTCTGCCGCCGAACAGGATGTCGTTCCCGGCGCCGCCGTCGAGGATGTCGTCGCCGTGGAACCCGAAGATCAGGTCTTTGCGGTCGGTCCCCTCCAGAACGTTGTCGTCCCTGGAGCCGAAGATGACCGGGTTGCCCTTGCCGCCGCGCTTCGTCATGCTCTCTCCCTTCGGTCCTGAGGACGCGTGAACCGATTATGCCCGCCCGTTGCCCGAGGCGGCCCCCGCAGTGGGGTGTAGATTGTCAAATACCATGAGCCTGCGCAACTACGACACGGGAAAGGGCGTGTTGGCAGTATCCGGATCGGGGTCTAGACCGCGGACGGCGGCATGACGAATGTCTCGGACATCGCCAAGGTCGTCGGCGGCGAATCCCTCGACGCCGACCCCGCCGAGACGCGCGAGTGGCTCGACGCGCTCGATGCGCTGGTTGCCAGCACCGGCAAGGACCGCGCGCGCTATGTGATGGGGCGGCTCACCGAGCACGCCGGCGCGCTCGACGTGCAGACGCGCGCGCGCTTCAACACGCCCTACTGCAACACGATCTGGCCGCACGAGCAGCCGCCCTTCCCGGGCGACTTCACCATCGAGCAGCGCATCGCCTCGATCATCCGCTGGAACGCGCTCGCCATGGTGGTGCGCGCCAACCGCGCGCACGCCGAGCTCGGCGGGCACATCGCGAGCTTTGCGTCCGCCGCGGACCTGTTCGAGGTCGGCTTCAATCATTTTTTTCGCGGCCATGAGGCGCCGGGCGGCGCGGACCTCGTTTACTTCCAGCCGCATTCGGCGCCGGGCGTGTACGCGCGCGCCTACCTCGAAGGGCGCCTGACCGAGGCGCAGCTGGACAGCTATCGGCGCGAGACCGGCGGTGCGGGACTGTCGTCGTACCCGCATCCCTGGCTGATGCCCAAGTTCTGGCAGTTCCCGACGGGCTCGATGGGCCTCGGGCCGCTCAACGCCATCTACCAGGCGCGCTTCATGCGCTACCTGGAGCAGCGCGGCGTCCTGCAGACGCGGGGCCGCAAGGTGTGGGCGTTCCCGGGCGATGGCGAGATGGACGAGCCGGAGTCGCTGGCGGGCCTGTCGATCGCGGCGCGCGAGGGCCTGGACAACCTGATTTTCGTCGTCAACTGCAACCTGCAGCGCCTGGACGGCCCGGTGCGCGGCAACGGCTCGATCATCCAGGAGCTGGAAGGCCTGTTCGCCGGCGCCGGCTGGAACGTCATCAAGCTGATCTGGGGCAGCGACTGGGATCCGCTCTTTGCGCGCGACCGCGAGGGCGTGATCCTGCGGCGCCTGCACGAAACGGTGGACGGCGAATTCCAGACCTACGCCGCCACCGACGGGCGCTTCAACCGCGAGCACTTCTTCAACAAGTATCCCGAGCTGAAGGCGCTGGTCGCGGACTTGACGGATGACGACATCGACCGCCTGAAGCGCGGCGGCCATGACCCGATCAAGATCTACTCGGCGTATCACGCCGCGGTGGAACACAAGGGCCAGCCGACGGTGATCCTCGCCCAGACCAAGAAGGGCTACGGCATGGGCACCTGGGGCCAGGGCAAGATGGGCACGCACCAGCAGAAGAAACTCGACGACGAGGCGCTCAAGGCTTTCCGCGAGCGCTTCTCGCTGCCGCTCTCGGACGAGGACGTCATCGGCCTGAAGTTCTACCGGCCGGCGGCGGAGGCGCCAGAGATGCGCTACCTGCACGCGCGCCGGGAGCGCCTGGGCGGCTACCTGCCCGAGCGCCGGGCGCAGGCGCAACAGCTCGCCGCGCCCGCGGTCGCGGCGTTCGCGAGGATCCTGGAGGGGTCGCAGGGCCGCGAGCAATCCACCACCATGCAGTACGTGCAGCTGCTCACGCAGTTGCTGAAGGACCCCGCGCTCGGCAAGCACATCGTGCCCATCGTCGCCGACGAGGCCCGCACCTTCGGCATGCAGTCGTTGTTTCGCAACGTCGCCATCTACGCGCCCCATGGGCAGCTCTACGAGCCGGAGGATCGCGAGGAACTGCTGTACTACAAGGAGGCCGAAGACGGGCAGATCCTGGAGGAGGGCATCACCGAGGCGGGTGCGCTCGCCTCGTGGATCGCGGCGGCCACCAGCTACAGCACGCACGGCATGCCGATGCTGCCGTTCTACATCTTCTATTCGATGTTCGGCTTTCAGCGCGTGGGCGACCTCATCTGGGCCGCGGCCGATTCGCGCTCGCGCGGCTTTCTCGTCGGCGCCACGGCAGGCCGCACCACGCTCGCGGGCGAGGGCTTGCAGCACCAGGACGGCTCGAGCCACCTCTCGGCCTCCACCATCCCGAACTGCGTCGCCTACGATCCCTGCTACGGCTACGAGCTTGCGGTCATCCTGCGCGACGGCATGCGCCGCATGCTGGAGGCGCAGGAGGACGTGTTCTATTACGTCACGGTGATGAACGAGAACTACGCGCACCCGGCGATGCCGGCGGGCGCGGAGCAAGGCATCCTCAAGGGCATGCATCGCGTGCGCGCCGCGGGCAAGGGCAAGAAATATGTGCGCCTGCTTGGCGCCGGCGCCATCCTGCGCGAGGCGCTGGCGGCCGCGGAGGTCTCGAGTCGGAGCACGGCGTGGCAGCGGAGGTATGGTCGGTGACCAGCTTTACCGAGCTGCGGCGCGATGGGCGCTCGGGGAAGAAGGGCTGGGTTACGCAATGCCTCGAGAGCGGCAAAGGACCGGTCATCGCGGCGAGTGACTATGTCAGTGCGCTGGCCGACCTGATCCGCGAGTGGGTGCCGGAGAAGTACGTCACGCTCGGCACCGACGGCTTCGGGCGCAGCGACACGCGCGCCAATCTGCGCGCGCACTTCGGCGTGGATCGCGCGGCGATTGTGAAGGCGGCGCTCGGCGCGCTTAACTAGATCAGTCGAACTCCAGCAGCAGCTTGCCGGGCGCCACCTGCGCGCCCTTCACGACGTGCACCGCTTTCACGCGCAGCGCCGCCGGCGCGGCGAGCGTGTGCTCCATCTTCATCGCTTCCAGTACCACCAGCACCTGGCCGGGCTGTACGCGATCGCCGGCCCGCGCGTGCACGGCGACCACCCGGCCGTTCATCGGCGCCGCGAGCGCGCGGCCGTCGAAGCCCGCGGCCTGCTTCGCGGGCGGATCCATGGTGGTGTCGCGCCAGTTGAAGGAGTGGCCTTCGCGCGCGAAATGCAGCGTCGCGCCGTCGAGGGCGCAGGGCAACGCGGGGGCGGGCTCGCACCCCCTGTTCGACCAACTGCTCCACTCTCCGTAGCCTGCGGCTTCAGCGCAGGCGGCGGCGTGCAGCGCTTTCGCCACTGGCTCATCCACGGACGGCGGCCTCCATCCCGCGAGCCGCTCGGCGATGAACGCCGTCGTCGCGCCGCCGGCGGCGAAGACCGGGTCGCGTAACGCCGCGGCGAGGAATGCCTTGTTGGTCGGCAGGCCGAGCGCCACGGTGGCGTCGAGCGCGGCCGCGAGCCGCACGCGCGCCTCGTCGCGCGTGCGGCCGTGCGCAACCACCTTGGCGAGCATCGAGTCGTAGAGCGGCGGGATGTCGATACCGCTTTCGAGTGCGTGATCCACGCGCACGTCCGGCGCGGGCTGCCACAGCAGCAGCCGCCCGGCCTGCGGCAGGAACTCGCGCGCCGCATCCTCGGCGCACAGGCGCGCCTCGATGGCGTGGCCCTCGAAGCGGACATCTTCCTGCTTCAGCGGCAGCGGCTCGCCCGCGGCGACGCGCAGCTGCCACTCGACCAGGTCCAGGCCCGTGAGGGCTTCGGTGACCGGGTGCTCCACCTGCAGGCGCGCGTTGGCCTCGATGAACCAGAACCCGCGCTCGTCGTCGAGCAGGAACTCCACCGTGCCCGCGCCGACGTAGCCCGAGGCGCGCGCGACCGCAATGGCGGCGGTGCCCAGCTTCGCGCGCAGCTTCGCGTCCACCACTGGCGAGGGCGCCTCCTCAATCAGCTTCTGGTGCCGGCGCTGCACCGAGCAGTCGCGCTCGCCGAGGTGCAGGAGGTTGCCCTGCGTGTCGGCGAACACCTGCACTTCGACGTGGCGCGGCGAGAGCACGGCTTTTTCAAGTAGCAGCCGGCCATCGCCGAAGGCGTGGTCAGCTTCCGATTTCGCGGATGCCAGCGCGGCGTCTAGTTCCTTCGCCGAGCGCACGAGCCGCATGCCGCGGCCGCCGCCGCCGGCGAGTGCCTTGATGACCAGCGGGAAGTGCGGCTTGTCGTCGTACGTCGGCAAGACCGGGACGCCCGCCGCCGCGGCGAGCTGCTTGGCGTTCGCCTTGTCGCCGAGCGCGCGCATGGCCGCCGGCGGCGGGCCGACCCAGGCGCGGCCGGCGGCGAGCACGGCTTCGGCAAAGGCCGGGTTCTCGGCGAGGAAGCCGTAGCCCGGGTGCACCGCATCGCCCGGTGCGCGCAGGATCGACGCGATGTCGAGGTAGGACGAGACGCCGAACGCCTGGTCGCAAGCTCGAATGTGCGGCGCGTGGCGATCGGGTTCCGTGAAGACGGCGATCGTGCGAATCCCGAGGCGCGTCGCCGTGCGCGCGACGCGCAGCGCGATCTCGCCGCGGTTGGCGATGAGCAGACTGCGGAACACCTCAGTCCTTCTTCAGGTGCTTCGAGGGCAGGATGCCCATGTATTTGCAGATGATGCCGAGCATCACCTCGTCGGCGCCGCCGCCGATGGAGCCCAGGCGCCCGTCGCGGTAGGCGCGCGACACCGGGTTGTCCCAGGTGTAGCCCATGCCGCCCCAGTATTGCAGGCAGGCGTCGGACACTTCGCGGCGCAGCCGCCCGGATTTCAGCTTGGCCATCGAGGCGAGTTCGGTGACGTCCTCGCCGGCGACGTACTTCTCGCAGGCGCGGTAGGTCAGCGCGCGCAGCGCCTCCACCTCGGTCTTCAATTCGGCAAGCCGATAGTGCACGTACTGGAAATCGAGCACCGTCTGGCCGAACATCTTTCGCTCGCGCACGTACTCGATGGTGTCACCGATGGTGCGCTCCATGCCCTGCACGCTGCTCGCCGCGGCCCACAGGCGCTCCTCCTGGAACTGCTGCATCTGGTAGGTGAAGCCCAGACCTTCCTCGCCGATGCGGTAGCGCTGCGGCACGCGCACGTCGTCGAAGTGGATGAGGCCGGTGTCGGAGGACATCATGCCGATCTTGCGGATCTTCTTCGCCTTCACCACGCCCTTCGCCTTCATCGGCAGGCAGATGAGGGTCTTGTTCTTGTGCGCCGCGCCTTCCGAGGTGTTGGCAAGCAGGCACATCCAGTCGGCCTGCAGGCTGTTGGTGATCCACATCTTCGCGCCGTTGATCACATAGTCGCCGCCGACTTTCCGGGCAGTGGTCTTGATCGAGGCCACGTCCGATCCCGCGCCCGGCTCCGAGACGCCGATGCAGGCGACGTAGTCGCCGGCGATGGAGGGCGCGAGAAATTCCTTCCTCAGCTCGTCGGAGCCGAAGCGCGCGAGCGCCGGCGTCGCCATGTCGGTCTGCACGCCGATCGCCATCGGCACGCCGCCGCAGCGGATGTGGCCGAGCGTCTCGGCCATCACCATGGCGTAGCTCCAGTCGAGCGCCGCGCCGCCGTAGGCCTCCGGCTTGGTGAGCCCGAGCAGGCCGAGCTTGCCCAGCTGCCCGAACACCTCGTGCGCCGGGAACTGCTCGGCCGCCTCCCACTCGTCCACGTGCGGATTGATCTCCGCCTCGATGAAGCGCTTCAAGGTGCGGCGGATCTCCTCGTGTTCCTGGGAGAACTTCATGGGCACGTGTCCTTCGTCGTCTTGCGCTGGAGAAGATGTCCTACGATCCGGAGTCCGGGATGGTCCTCTACCGTTCACGGATGCACAAGGCGCTCAAGCGGAACTTTCAGATCATGTCCGGCGCCGATTGGCTGCCGTCACATCCCCGATCGCTTCGAGCATCTGGTGCGCTCCACTTGGGCGCGCCTGATTCACAAGGTCTACGAAGTCGATCCGCTCGAATGCCCGAGGTGCAAGGGTGCCATGCGCGTGATCGCCCTCATCGACGATGCGGCAGCAGGTTGGCAACCGACCTCCTTATTGTGTGAACCACCTCATCGCCGATTCCACGAGGCCCTCTCGGTTCGCGGGCGCATAAAGATCGCTTGTGGAAATCGGATCAAAGCCGTACAGAACACTTATGCACAAGAGAATCCACATCAGGATTTTCAAATGGCTCTTCGTCAGCACTTCAGCACTCAGTATTGAAAAGAATGGAACAAACATCAATTGTCTGTAACCAAGACCGTAGCCAAACACCAAACCATAAGGCAAGGCCATTAAGAGGACAATCATCGAGAACTTCGAGATTTCACTTAATTGACGCTGAAAGCATGATGAAACTGCCAATACGATGAAGAAGAAGAAGACACTGCCAGTCCCGATCACGCGCCGAACAAATTGCACATCTGGCCGGACAACGGATCGCCCGTCCAATTCGTTGTTGGATTTGAGTCTTGCGGAAAGTGAAAACTCGTCAACCTTCTCTCCACGCGGATCAAAGGTTCTGTGAGTAATAGGCGTCAAGATCTCTTTGGCATACGAAACAGGATTCGCAAACAACGCGAGAATTGCCAAGGACATTATTCCAAACACCGTTACGTCTTTCGCGCGCTGTCGAAAATATGCGGCTACGGATGTCAGACCAGATCCCGCATAGCATTCATAGCCTCTCCAAACAAAGTAAATGAACAAGGCTGGCAATAGAAAGATCGCCGTATTCTTTGACGCGAGTGCAAGGCCATACGCCAGTCCACCGATCAGAACTTTGCGGTTCAAGAGAAAGTAGGCGGATGCAAGCAAAAAGGGCACCATGATTGAATCATGGTGCAGGTTGGGGAAGTACTGAACAGAGATCGGAAAGAAGGCGCATATAGCGGCTCCCAAACTCGCCAGCTTTTCATCAAACGTTTTGTTCAGTATGAAATAGACGAGCAGAATTGTGACTAGCCCAGATATGATTTGTGCAATACGCGTGAGAACAAACAAAGGATGGTAGTTGTAACTGTACTGGATACGCAGTAGCTCTTGTCCGCCGGACAGCGATGAGACAAGTGCGAGTTGCGGTACAGCTAACAACGCCGGCAGGAGTGGCTTGCCGGCACCATGACTATAAAACCGGTCCGGTTCTGGGACAATCAATCGCGAGCTGTACAAGGCTAATGCGTTTGGATCTGCGCCCTCAACCCGCTCTGGCTTGGAATATCCAAATGCGCGTTCTTCTTCGGCAAATAGGGTCTTGTGCTGCTCACTGATTACGGGAGAAAACAGGGGGCGATAATGCCAATAGAAGAAATAGGACTTTGCGGCCGTTTCGACAGCTTTCTTGTAGTTCTGGTTCTTTAGGTAGCCCTTTGTATAGTCGCCGCCCAAGAGCTCGTACGGTTCTCGAATAAACGTAAATTCATCGATATCCAGCTTGACGGTGGCAAATAATGACGCGAGCAGGAGATAGATTGCCGAAATCGCGATAATCGGATCTCTTGGTCTGGAAAATAATGTCATGTCAGGTGCCCCGTCATTTTCAAGCACCGCCGCGGTATCCAGCGCGAAATGCCTCACAAGGTGACGCAACTACGGACTGCAATTCACCGCTTCTCGCATCACCTCAAGGTTTTCGCCGCCATCGTAACGAGTGCCCTCTGGTCTGTTGGCATACGGCTCGCGTCATATGTGGGTCGCTCGGAAGGCGATGTACTTCGAGCCGAAGAAATTGAAGAACATTGCAACTATCGAGGCAATCGCAAGGGGCACGAGCGGCACGGTGGTAAGCGCTTCGAACCTGAAGAGAAGCCAGAAGAAGATCGTCAGGTTCAGCAGTGCGCCAACGCCGTTGACGACGAGATAGCGCGTCCACTCACGCAGGATTTGCTTGTCCTTTTGTCCGGGGAAGGTGTGCTGCCGGTTTAGATACCAGGTTACGGTAACAGCCACGCTAAATGAGCCCAATCGGGCCGACAGCAGATCGAGGCCAAAAAAACTGTTCAGCAAAGTGAGTATTCCGCCGTCGACAGCGAAACCGATAGCGCCGATTACCACGAAGCTGCTGGCGTTTCGCGATATCTCCCGCCACATCATGATGCCGGTGGGGATTCAGAGCGATGGCTGTCGCCGAGCCAGTCGAGATCCAAATACCGTAGCCGTCTGAATTCCCTGCGGCCTCGGGCCACCGAGCTCAAAATCATTCCATTGCTGAGGCTAAGAAAGGCGAGAAGCATGATGCTTGCCGAAAGAATTGCCGTTGGAAAGCGCGGCACAAGGCCTGTCTCCAACCATTCGAGAACTATGGGCGTCCCCAAGGCCACAGACACGGCGGCGAGAATGGCGAACAATGACCCAAAGAAGAAAGCCGGGCGTTCTTCCTTGGTCATCAACAAGATGGTCCACAGAATGCGAAAGCCGTCGCGGTAGGTATTGAGCTTGCTTACGCTGTTCTCCGGCCGCTCCTTGTACGGCGTGGGCATCTCCGCCACGGGCATGTAAAGCGACAGCGCATGTATGGTGAGCTCCGTCTCAATTTCAAAACCGGTGGAAAGTGCCGGAAACGATTTTACGAAGCGCCGCGAGAAAACCCGGTAACCCGACAGAATATCGACGAAGCGCTTGCCAAAAATCCAGGCAACGATGCCAGTCAGGAGACGGTTGCCAAACTGGTGCCCAGCGCGATAAGCGTCGCGACTATCAGTGACCCGCTGCCCGTTGACCATGTCGCATCGATTCCGAAGGAGCATCTCAATCATCAACGGAGCACTCGCGGCGCTGTAGGTGTCATCGCCGTCTACAAGCACGTAGACAGACGCCTGAACGTCCGCGAACATCCTGCGAACCACATGCCCCTTCCCCTGCTGGGGCTCCACGCGCACGATGGCACCGCGAGCCTGCGCTATTACCGCAGTGTGGTCCGTGGAGTTGTTGTCGTAGACATAGATGCGAGCCGCGGGGAGATGCTGCCTAAATGCGTCGATTACCGCTGAAATTGCAGCGCCCTCATTGTAGCAAGGGATCAGTACAGCGGTATCGAGATCCTCGTTCAAAATCTATTTCCAATCATTCGCCATTGCCTTTCTCAGCCGATTCGGAATGTCGGAAACATCGGTTAAATGTATTTGTAGGTGGTTACTTCAACCTGTCCATTCAAACGAATTCTCGCTGTAGATGAGCAGTCTTACAACAAAATCAAGACTACTATATCGCGAGCCCAACTTCATATGCAATCGTTGGTCTTGTATGGCAGAGGTGACCCCGCGGAATTCAACGGACGGACAGGTGGGGTTTCTGCTTAATACAAGGAGCATAGGGCGCGAGAAGCTGCTACGGGATCGGGGTTGTCGAGGCAGTAGCCTGCCACCGAGGAAAGCTCCAGCCACGGCGCGCCCGCATCGAGCAGGCGCGCGATGCGCTCGCGTGGCAGGAGCTTCGGATCTCTTCGTGTTCCTGGAAGAAACATGGGCGCCCGTCCCTCAATCCGGTTGGGCAATTCTGCCAGAGTTCGTGCGCTTGCCGACAGACGCTGATTTCGTCCGCGCTGCACGATCCCTCGGGATGAAGGAAAGTGGACGTCCAGGAGGATCGCGGTGACGACAGCCCGCTGGCTGCGCATCATCGCCGTCACCGCGGGCGTGACGGTTGCCGCCGTCGTCCTGGCGCTGAATTTCACCACCGGCGAGAAGAAGATTGAACAAAGGATCGAGCGGCTCTATGGAGTCGAGGATCCGGATTTCCTGCGCAGCATGGGCGTGTTGCTGGGCCCGGCGATCGTGACTGGCAACCGTTTCGAGGTGCTGCTGAACGGCGACCGCATTTTCCCCGCGATGCTGCAGGCCATCCGGGGCGCGCGCAATAGCGTCACTTTCGAGAGCTACATCTACTGGTCGGGCACGACCGGGCAGAAGTTCGCCGACGCGCTCTCGGAGCGCGCGCGCGTCGCACTGGTACAACCTGTCGCGCATGAACAACCGGACCCACCGCAAGGTGCTGGTCGTGGATGGCAGGACGGGCTTTACCGGCGGAGTCGGAATCTCCGACCTGTGGAACGGCGACGCCCAGGATCCACAGCATTGGCGCGACACCCACTTCAAGGCCGAAGGCCCGGTCGTGGCGCAGATGCAGGCCGTGTTTCTCGACAACTGGATGAAGGCCACCGGCGAGGTTCTGCACGGCCCGGACTACTTTCCCGCGCTCGAAGCCCTCGGCAAGGCGGCCGCGCAGATGTTCAGCAGCTCGCCCTCCGGCGGCAGCGAAAGCATGCAGCTCATGTACCTGCTTTCCATCACCGCAGCCAGGCGCTCGATCGACCTGTCCAGCGCCTACTTCGTGCCGGACAACATGACGCTGCGCGCACTGGTGGCCGCCGCGAAGCGCGGCGTCAGGATCCGGGTGGTGGTGCCGGGAGAGCATACCGACACCGAAATCGTCCGGCACGCATCACGTGCGTTGTGGGGAGCGTTGCTCGAGGCGGGCGTCGAAATCCATGAATACCTGCCGACCATGTATCACTGCAAGGTCATGGTCGTGGATGCGCTGTGGGTGTCGGTCGGCTCGACCAACTTCGACAACCGCTCGTTCCGGCTGAACGACGAAGCAAACCTGAATATCTACGACGCCGAATTCGCGCGCCGCCAGATCGAGATTTTCGAGGATGACCTTAGCCACTCGCGGCGCATCAGCCTGCAGCAGTGGCAGCAGCGGCCGCTCGCCGAAAAGCTGCGGGAGCACGCAGCGGCCCTTTTCCGGGATCAGCTGTGAGCGATCGCAAGTGTTGGGTACTGCACATACATACCCAACCCACTCCATAAGAATGGCGGCGCTTTTGTCCCAACCTTTCCCCCGACGACACCTCACTATTCGGAGAACCCCATGCCACAGACACAACGCAAGCCGGCGCAATCGGAACGCCAACAAGATGCCATTTCACTGCTGACGGAGGATCACCAGCAGGTGAAGAGAATGTTCCAGCAGTACGACAAGCTCAAGGACGACGAGAAAGACGAGAAAGAGGAATTGGCGCGCAAGATCTGCGCAGCGCTGACGGCGCACGCCGCTGTCGAGGAAGAGATTTTCTATCCGGCGGTCCGCGCGGCGATCGACGACGAGGACCTGATGGACGAGGCGGACGTGGAGCACGAATCGGCGAAGGAGCTGATCGCGCAGATCGAGGCGGCCCGCGCCACCGACGACCACTACGACGCAAAGGTCAAGGTGCTCGGCGAGCAGATCGACCACCACGTCAAGGAGGAGCAGAACGAAATGTTCCCGAAAGCCAGGAAGGCCAAGATCGACCTGCGGGCGCTTGGCGAACAGATCGAGAAGCGCAAGCAAGAACTCGAGCACTCGTGATACGCCGGAAATGAACCGCGCGAAACCAAAGGTCCCCCGAACGGGCTCTCAGCGCCGGGACACGACCGTGCGCATATCGCAGGAACTCGTCCCGAAACTGCCGCACGAAAGGGACGAGTCTGCGGCCACCGGCAAAGAACCGCCGAAGCCCGTCATTGAACAGGCTGCCGACGACTTGAAGCAGGGACGCCAGGACACCGGTCGAATGCCAGAAACGAACCGTCTCGCGCGCAGGCTTGCGTCCAAGGACTGAAGGAAAAACAATGGCAAAAGGCAAAACACGCGGCAATGCGCTGCGTTCCAACGACATCACCACGGCGAAAGGGCTGGCGGCCGACGCTCTGGCCGCCAGATTTCCCTTCAATGCCAACAAGAAGCTGGAGCATGGCCGCGCCAACGCGATTGCGCCCACCGCGGGCGCCACTGCGAAGCCGGGCGACCCCGCATTGACCGGCAGCACGCTGTCGGAAAAAAACCGGTCGGCCAAGACAGGCCGGCCTGCGGTCCTGGGCAACAACGCGACGATCGCACCGCTCGAGCGGGTGCGCGCGGACGCGGGCGGCCAGGCCCTGACGACCAACCAGGGCGTGCAGATCGCCGACAACCAGAACTCCCTCAAGGCGGGCCTGCGAGGGCCGACGCTCCTTGAGGACTTCATCCTGCGCGAGAAGATCACCCACTTCGACCACGAGCGCATTCCCGAGCGCATCGTGCACGCACGCGGTTCGGGCGCGCACGGTTTTTTCGAGGCTTACAAGTCGCTGGCCCGCTACACACGGGCGGCCCCCTTCGCCAAGGCCGGCAAGATCACGCCCGTGTTCGTTCGCTTCTCGACCGTTGCCGGGGAGCGCGGCTCCAAGGACACCGCCCGCGACGTGCGCGGCTTTGCCGTCAAGTTCTATACCGACGAGGGCAACTGGGACCTGGTCGGCAACAACATGCCGGTGTTCTTCATCCAGGATGCGATGAAATTTCCCGACCTGGTGCACGCGGTCAAGCCCGAGCCGCACCACGGCATGCCGCAGGCGGCTTCGGCCCACGACACGTTCTGGGATTTCGTTTCGCTGATGCCGGAATCCACGCACATGCTCATGTGGGTGATGTCCGACCGCGCGATTCCGCGCAGCCTGCGCATGATGCAGGGCTTCGGCGTGCACAGCTTCCGCCTGGTCAACGCGAAGGGCGAATCCGTATTCTGCAAGTTCCACTGGAAACCCCTGCTCGGCACCCACTCCCTGGTCTGGGACGAGGCGGTCAAGATCTCCGGCTGCGATCCCGACTATCATCGCCGCGACCTGTGGGAGGCCATCGAGTCCGGCGAGTATCCCGAATGGGAGCTCGGGCTGCAGATCTTCACCGAGGCGCAGGGCGAGAAATTCAGTTTCGACGTCCTGGACGCGACCAAGCTCGTGCCCGAGGAACTGGTCCCGGTGATGCCGGTCGGTCGCATGGTGCTGAATCGCAATCCGGACAACTTCTTCGCCGAGACCGAGCAGGTCGCGTTCTGTACCGCGCACGTCGTGCCGGGCATCGACTTCAGCAATGACCCGCTGCTTGCGGGCCGCATTCATTCCTATGTCGATACGCAGATTACGCGCCTGGGCGGCCCGAACTTCCATGAGATTCCCATCAATTCGCCTGTCGCCGCGGTGAATAACAACCAGCGCGACGGCATGCATCGCCAGGCGCTGCACCGGGGCAGCGTGGCCTACGAGCCGAATTCGCTCGGCGCCGGCTGCCCCTTCCAGGCCGGAGGCGCTGGCTTCAAGTCATTTCCGGCGCAGGCGCCTGAAGACAAAGTCCGTGGCAAGCCGGCAAAATTCGCCGAGCACTACGCCCAAGCGACGCTGTTCTTCAACAGCCAGACGCCGGTCGAGCAGGCCCATATCGCAGCTGCATTCCGCTTCGAGCTGAGCAAAGTCACGGTACCCGCCATTCGGGAGCGCATGCTCTCATCGCTGGTCAACGTCTCCCCGCAGCTCGCGGCGAAAGTTGCCGCAGGACTCGGGATGCCGGTGCCGAAGGCGATGCCAAAGGCCCTCGCCCGGGCGGCCGCGCCCGAGGTAAAGGTGTCCCCCGCTCTTTCGCTGGCGGCCCTTCCGGGGAAGGTCGGCATTCGCACGCGCCAGGTGGCAATACTGGTGGCCGACGGCGCACACCGCGCCTCGATTGCGGCCGTGCACTCGGCCCTGGTTGCGGCGGGGGCGGTGACGCACTTCGTAGGGCCGCGCGTCGGGACATTCACGTTCGACGACGGCTCCGAAGTCGAGGCCAACAAGTCGATGGAAAACTCTCCCTCGGTGCTGTTCGACGCGCTCGTGCTTCCCGAGGGCGCCAAGGCCGTCGAGGCCCTGAGCCAGGATGGGCACACGATGGAATACGTGAAGGATCAGTTCCGCCATTGCAAGACGATTCTCGCCCTTGGCGCTTCGAGCGAGCTGCTCGAGATGGCCGGCATCCCGCGCGAGGATGGCGAGGACGCGGGGATCCTGTTGAGTGAGCCAGGCCGCGCGGGCAAGATAGCGCCTGCATTCATCGCCGCCATGGCAGCACATCGCCATGCCTCACGGGATAGCGATCCGCCCCGCATTTGACGCTTTGCGCGCGCCTCGGCCCACGGATCGAAGCCGGCGATCGCCGCCCTCCGCCGCCACGATGCGCGGCGTACCGCGCGGAATGCACGGGTACAGGGCGTCGTCAACGAGCCAGTCACTCATGCGCAAGCCGGGCGACCTGTGTTGGTCCGCCAGCGCCGCCACGCAGCGCGCATGCGCTCTACCCAATCACCGTGGCGGCCTCCGCGAGCACCGCGAGCGAGGCGCCGCCGAGCACGCGCACTGTGGCGCTTGGGGCCACGCTCATCCCGATCCGGCGGGCGACGCGCAGGACGGCCTCCTTCGGTCCGCGCCCCGGCCACTCGAGGCCCCAGGGGGTGTGCTTCCACGCGCGGATCCGCAGCCCGTGGGCGGTGACGAGGTCGAGCGCCATGCGTGTCGTGTAAGTGTGAAGGTGTCCGCGGTCCCGCTCCAGGAACGCCTCGTAGCCGCGTCCCATGGTGAGTCGCCCCCACCAATGCCGGTCGAGGGGAATATGACAGAGCAGCCAGCGAAACCGCCGCGCGGCGGGCGCCAGGAACTCTTCCGGGTGCTCGACATGCTCGAGGAAGTCCACTATCAGGCCCAGATCGTAGGGCTCCTGGTCGGACCGGAAGTCGCCGCGCAGCAGCCGCACCTCGGGGTGGTGCAGGGCGGCCAGGTCGAGCGCATGGGCAGCAATGTCGTAGCCGGTCAGCGCGCAGGAAACGCCGCGCGCCGCGAGCAGAGCGCCGAGGTGCGCCACGACGCCCGCCGCACCGCACCCGATCTCGGCCACGCGCATCGGTTTGCAGGCACGCATCGCGGCGAGCACGTCGTCGTCGAGCAGCCCGGCGAGGTGGCCTGCTTTCCAGGCACTGTCGTCCTGGTGCCACCGCGGGTTGTTCGCAGCGTACCGGCCGTCCTCGTACATGCTCGTCGGCACAGTGGGGCCTCTCTGCGAAGGAATCAGGCCGCGCTCGGCATGGCGGGCAGCAGCATGAACGCTGCCGCCCTGCGCCAGCTTGGCGATACCGCCCTTGAGGCTACCCGCCGTCACTGAAAAAAGCAATGATCGCGCCGAGGCGCCGCGATTGATTTTCCTATCCGTTGCGCAATTCGTCGAGCGCGCGGGTGATGGCGGCAGCGTCGATCTGGTCTTTGGGGCGCGCGCCGGACTTGGTCATCAGCAGGCCTTCGAGGCTCAGCACGCAAACGCGGGTGCCATCGATCATGACGTCCCGGACGTATTGCCGAAGCGCTTCCCAGGGCACGCCTGCGGCCGCCGGCAGCACGTCGACCGTGAACTCGTCGTTGATGCGGATAGCGTAGGACTTCTGGCGGGCGAACGGGTCGGGCTCGGCGGCCAGCTCACGCGCGGCGCCATCGGGCAGGCGGGAGAGCGCGACGATCCAGCGGCGGCTGTTGTCGACGGACGGGTTGACGAGGATGTCGATGTCCTCGGTCTGGCGCACCAAACCGTTCGCCGCGAGGGCGTATCCGCCAATCAGCGCGTATTCCGCGCCGGCTTCTTCCAGATATCGCGCGAGGCGCTTGACGTCTTCCCAGGTCGCGGGTCGGGTGAACTCAGCCACGCGCCCGGACGGTTTCGACCATGGCCGCGGTCTGCCACCGGTCCCGGTCGCGTTCCATGTCCTCGTGGCTTGCATACCGGTAGATGCCCTTCGGCACCCGCGTCAGGCGGTCGGCCCAGGAATCCATGGCGGCGCGCGCCTCGGCCGACGGGAGTACGCCCGCCCGCGGCGGCGTGCGGCGGCCGACCGTGCGTGCGATTGGTTGCTGCTCGAAGTAGCCGGTATTCATCAAGCGATTCTAGATCAATTCCGCACTGCGCGGGACCAGCGGCAGTCAGGGCCTGGCGACGCCGAATTGAACGGGCCGCACGGCGCGCGCGTCGCCGTCCTTGCAGATCGACAGCGTGTAGCCGAGCACGTTGCGCGTGTCGCGCGGGTCGATGATGCCGTCGTCGAGCAGCAGCGCCGAGGTCACCAGGGCGCTCTGCTGGCGCTCGAAGTTCTCCACGATCTTCGCCTTCATGGCGTCGATCTGGTGGTGGTCCACATCCTGGCCCTTGCGCTTCATGCCGGCCTCCATGACGATCGCCATGGTGAGCGCGGCCTGCTCCGCGCCCATCACCGCGATCTGCGCGTTCGGCCAGGAAAACAGGAAGCGCGGCCGGTAGGCGCGCCCGCACATGCCGTAGTTGCCGGCGCCAAACGACGCCCCGCACATCAGCGTGATCTGCGGCACGTTGGCGTTGGACACGGCCTGGATCATCTTCGAGCCGTGCTTGATCATGCCGGCCTCTTCGGACGCCTTGCCCACGATATAGCCGGTGGTGTTCTGCAGGTACAGGATCGGCAGCCCCGCCTGGCAGCAGGCCTGGATGAAGTGCGTCGCCTTGTTGGCGCCGGCCGGATCCAGCGGCCCGTTGTTGGTGACGATGCCGACGCGAAAGCCCTGCACCGCCGCGTGGCCGCACACGGTGGCGGGGCCATAGTCGGCCTTGAAGTCGAGGAAGTCGGAGTCGTCGACGACGCGCGCGAGGATCTCGCGCATGTCGACGCTCTTGCGGTAGTCCTCGGGGATCACGCCGAGCAGCTCCTCGGCGTCGTAGCGCGGCGGCTTGCCGCCCGGGAGGAAGGCGTTCTTCCAGTCCAGCCGCGCGAGGATCTCGCGCGCATAGCGGATACCGTCGGCATCGTCCTCGGCGAGGTATTCGCCGAGTCCGGAGACATGCGTGTGCATCACCGCGCCGCCGAGCTCCTCGTCGGTCGCGATCTCGCCGGTGGCGGCCTTCAGCAGCGGCGGTCCGGCGAGGAACGCCTTGGCGCGGCCGCGCACCATGATCACGTAGTCCGAGAGCCCCGGCATGTACGCGCCGCCGGCGGTGGAAGAACCGTGCACCACTGTCACCACCGGCAACCCCGCCGCGGAGAGTTGCGCCAGGTTGTAGAAGATCGCGCCGCCGTGGATGAAACCCTCGACGCGGTACTTGAGCAGGTTCGCGCCCGCGGATTCCACCAGGTGCACGAACGGGAGGCGATTTTCCAGCGCCAGTTCCTGCGCGCGCAGCAGCTTCTCGCGCCCCATGTGCTGGATGGCGCCGGCGTCGATGCCCGAATCGCTCGCCACCACCATCGCGCGCACGCCCGAGACGTAGCCGATGCCGCACACCATGCCGCCGCCGGGGATGGTCTTCTCCGGATCGGGATCGTCGAGGCAGTACCCGGCCATCGAAGACAGTTCGAGCCACGGCGCGCCGGGATCGAGCAGGCGCGCAATGCGCTCGCGCGGCAGGAGCTGGCCGCGCTTGTCGAACAGCGGCTTCGCCCGGGTGGAGGCGTCGCGCGTGCGCGCTTCGAGCGCGCGCAGGCGTTCGATGAGCGCGAGCATGCGGGCGCGGTTGCGCTGGAACGCGTCGCCGCAAGCGTCGATCTTCGAGGGGAGGGCGGGCATCAGCGGACCAGTCAGAAAAGCATCTGCTTGGTCAGTGTCCACCAATGGAATATCATCCGTCAATGATCCCGCGGACCCTGTTCTCCCCAGAGCACGAGACCTTCCGCGACAGCGTGCGCCGCTTCATGCAGGCCGAGGTGGTGCCGCACGACGAGCGCTGGCAGGAGCAGGGCTACGTCGACAAGGAACTGTGGAAGAAGGCCGGCGCCAACGGCTTCCTGTGCTGCTCGATGCCCGAGGAATACGGCGGCGCGGGCGCGGACCGCCTGTACAGCGTCGTGCTGATGGAAGAGCAGGCGCGCGCGAACAATTCGTCGCTCGGCTGGGGCCTGCATTCCGAGATCGTCGCGCCTTACCTGCTGCGCTATGGCAACGAGGCGCTGAAGAAGAACTACCTGCCGCAGATGGCCTCGGGCGAGATGATCGGCGCCATCGCCATGAGCGAGCCGGGCGCGGGCTCGGACCTGCAGGCGGTGAAGACCACCGCGGCTAAAAAGGGCGACAAGTACGTCGTCAACGGCTCGAAGACCTTCATCACCAACGGCTGGAATTGCGACCTGGTGATCGTCGTCGCGAAGACCGATCCGGCCAAGGGCGCCAAGGGCACCAGCCTCGTCATCGTGGACACGGCGATGAAGGGCTTCACCAAGGGCAAGCGCCTGAAGAAGCTGGGCCTGAAGGGCCAGGACACGGCGGAGCTCTTCTTCGACAACGTCGAGGTGCCGGCGGAGAACCTGCTCGGGCAGGAGAACAACGGCTTCATCTACCTGATGCAGGAGCTTCCCTGGGAGCGCATGCAGATCGCCATCGGTGCGGCGGCCAAGTGCGAAGCCGCGCTCGGTTGGACTATCGCCTACGTGAACGAGCGCAAGGCCTTCGGCCGCACCGTCTCGAGTTTCCAGAACACGCGCTTCAAGCTCGCCGAGGTGGCGACCGAAGTGCAGGTGATGCGCGTGTTCGTGGACCGCTGCATGGAGCTGCTGCTGGAGGGCAAGCTCGACACCGCCACCGCCTCGATGGCCAAGTACTGGGCCACGGACATGGAAGGCAAGGTGCTGGACGAGTGCCTGCAGCTGCACGGCGGCTACGGCTTCATGTGGGAGTTCCCCATCTCGCAGGCCTACGCGGACGCGCGCGTGACGCGCATCTACGGTGGCACCAACGAAATCATGAAAGAAGTAATTTCCCGCTCGCTCGGCCTGGGCGGTGATAAATAGGGACTGTCCCCATTTACGCTTCTGCTTCATGTAAATGGGGACTGTCCCCTTTAGGAGGCTTGTATGGCAAAGAGTGCAAACGAAGCAATGATCTTCGACGCGATTCGCACGCCGCGCGGCAAAGGCAAGCGCGACGGCTCCCTGCACGAAGTAAAGCCCGTGACGCTGCTGGCAGGCGTGCTGCGGGAACTCCAGAGCCGCCACGACCTCGACACTGCCGAGGTGGAGGACGTGGTGATGGGCTGCGTCACGCCCTCGGGCGAGCAGGGCTCCTGCATCGCCAAAACCGCGGCGCTGGTGGCCGGCTGGGACTGGAAAGTGCCCGGCGTGCAGCTGAACCGTTTCTGCGCCTCGGGCCTTGAGGCGGTAAACCTCGCCGCGCAGAAAGTGCGCTCGGGCTGGGAAGACCTGGTGGTGGCGGGCGGCGTGGAATCGATGTCGCGCGTGCCGATGGGCTCGGACCGCGGCGCCTGGGCGATGGATCCGCAGACGAGCCTGGACACCGCGTTCATCCCGCAGGGCATCAGCGCGGACCTCATCGCCACGCTGGAGGAGTTCTCGCGCGAGGAGATCGACGCGTTCGCGCTCAGATCGCAGAAGAAGGCCGCTGCCGCGAGCGAAGCCGGCCGCTTCAAGCGCTCCCTCGCCCCCGTGAAGGACGCGGTCGGCGACGTGATCCTCGACCACGACGAATTCATCAAGCCGCACACCACGCTGGAGGGCCTCGCGTCGCTCAAGCTTTCCTTCGACAAGATGGGCGAGATGGGCTACGACGCGGTGGCCATCCGCCGCTACCCGATGGTCGAGCGCATCCGCCACGTGCATACCGCGGGCAACTCCTCGGGCATCGTCGACGGCTCCGCCGCGGTCCTCATCGGCACCGAGAAGAAGGGCAAGAGCCTGGGCCTGAAGCCGCGCGCGCGCATCGTCGCCGCGGCGCTCTCCGGCGCGGATCCCACCATCATGCTGACCGGCCCGATGCCCGCGGCGCGGAAGGCCCTCGCCAAGGCGAAGATGAACATCGACCAGATCGACCTGTTCGAGATCAACGAGGCCTTCGCCGTGGTGCCGATGAAGTTCATGCAGGAAATGGGCGTGCCCGAGGAGAAGGTGAACGTGAACGGCGGCTCGATCGCCATGGGCCACCCGCTCGGCGCCACCGGCGCCATGATCCTGGGCACGCTGATCGACGAGCTGGAGCGCAGGAAGCTGCGCTATGGCCTCGCGACGCTGTGCGTCGGCGGCGGCATGGGCATCGCCACCATCGTCGAGCGCCTGTAGATGCCGGTGCGCTACGAACAGGGCGACGACCGCGTCGTCACCCTGACCTTCGACGCGCCGGGCGCGCCGGTCAACACCATGACCGAGGCGTGGAAGAAGGCGTTCGGCGCGGCCGTCGAGCGGCTGCAGAAGGAAAAGGACGCCATCGCCGGCGTGATCCTGTGCTCGGCGAAGAAGACTTTCTTCGCCGGCGCCGAGCTGAAGGAGGTGCTCAAGTTCACCGCAGCCGACGGCCCGCGCTTCTTCGAGGAGATCGAGGAGGTCAAGCGCCATTTCCGCGCCCTCGACAAGCTCGGCAAGCCGGTGGTCGCGGCGTTGGAAGGCGCGGCGCTCGGCGGCGGCTGGGAACTTGCGCTCGCCGCGCACTGCCGCATCTGCCTCAACGACGAGAAGATCGAGTTGGGCCTGCCGGAGGCGACGCTTGGCCTGCTGCCGGGCGCGAGCGGCATCACCAAGACCGTGCGCCTCCTGGGCCTGCAGGCGGCGCTGCCCCTGCTGATGGAAGGCAAGACCCTGCGGCCGCAGGAGGCGGCAAAGCTCGGCTTGTTGCAGGGCCTCGCGGCAAGCAGGGAGGACCTTTATCGCATGGCGCGCGAGTGGATCGCGAAGAATCCCGCGCCCAAGCAGCCCTGGGACGAGGAGAACTACCGCATCCCCGGCGGCACGCCCTCGAGCCCGGCGATCTCGCAGATGCTCACCATCGCGCCGGCGATGCTGATCGAGAAGACCCGCGGCCTGTACCCCGCGCCCGAGGCGATCATGGCAGCGGCAGTGGAAGGCGCGAGCGTCGATTTCGACACCGCGCTCAGGATCGAGTCGCGCTACCTCGCCAAGCTCGCCGTCGGGCAAGTGGCGAAGAACCTGATCACGCTGTTCTTCAATCGCACGGCGATCCGCAGCGGCGCCTCGCGGCCCAAGGACGTGCCGAAGTGGAAAGCGACGAAGGTCGGCATCCTCGGCGCGGGCATGATGGGCGGCGGCATTGCCTGGGCGAATGCCAATCGCGGCGTGCCCTGCGTGCTGAAGGACACCACGCTCGAGCGCGCGCAGAAGGGCAAGGCCTACGGCGAGGCGCTCGCGGCGAAGCGCAACCGCCCGCAAGTGCCCGCGCTCATCACGCCAACCGCGAGCGCGGAGGACCTGAAAGGCTGCGACCTCATCATCGAGGCGGTGTTCGAAAAGCGCGATGTCAAAAGCCAGGCCACGAAGGAAGCAGAACCCATGCTCGCGCCCGGCGGCTTGTTCGCGTCCAACACGTCGACGCTCCCCATCACCGGCCTCGCGCAGGCGTTCTCACAGCCGTCAAATTTCATCGGCCTGCATTTCTTCTCTCCCGTGGACAAGATGCAGCTCGTCGAGATCATCAAGGGCAAGAAAACCTCGCTCGAGACGCTGGCGCGCGCCTACGACTACGTGCTGCAGATCGGCAAGATCCCGATCGTGGTGAACGATTCGCGCGGCTTCTACACCAGCCGCACCTTCGGCACTTTCGTCGCCGAGGGCTGCGCGATGCTCGCCGAGGGCATTCCCGCGGCGGTGATCGAGAACGCCGGAAGGCTCGCCGGCATGCCGGTGGGGCCGCTCGCGGTGATCGACGAGACCTCGATGTCGCTTTCGGTCGCCGTGATGGAGCAGACCCAGGCGGACCTCGAGGCCGAGGGCAAGAAGTACGTCCCGCAGCCCGGCCAGGAAGTGCTCGTGCGCATGGTGCAGGAGTTCAAGCGCCCGGGGCGCGCAGGCGGCGGCGGCTTCTACGAGTACCCGAAGGAGGGCAGGAAGTTCCTCTGGCCGGAGCTCGCCAAGCTTTTCGGCAAGAAGAACGCCAAGTGGGACTTCGAGGAGCTGAAGGAGCGGTTGCTGTACCGCCAGGCGATCGAGACCGCGCGCTGCCTGGAAGAAGGCGTGCTCGAGCACGTGCACGACGCCAACATCGGCTCCATCTTCGGCATCGGCTTTCCCGCCTGGGCGGGCGGCGCGCTGCAGTACGTGAACCACGTCGGCACGAAGAAGTTCGTGAAGCGCGCCGAGGAGCTGGCGAAGAAGGTCGGCCCGCGCTTTGCGCCGCCGAAGCTCCTGCGCGACCTGGCGGCGAAGAACAAGCCGCTCGCGTAGTGGCGCTCCCCGCTGTCCTGCAGCGCCTGAAGCTCCCGGTGATCGCCGCGCCGATGTTCATCGCCGGCAACCCGAAGCTGGTCATCGAGCAGTGCAAGGCGGGCATCGTCGGCTCGTTTCCGGCGCTCAACGCCCGGCCCAAGGAAGCGCTGGATGCGTGGCTCACCGAGATCGAGACGGCGCTCGCGGGCGATGCGCACGCCGCGCCCTACGCGGTCAACCAGATCGTGCACAAGTCGAACGACCGCCTCGCACACGACGTGGAGGTGTGCATCCGGCACAAGGTGCCGATCACCATCACGAGCCTCAGGGCGCCCACCGAGGTGGTGGCGGGCGTGCATTCCTACGGCGGCATCGTGCTGCACGACGTGATCAACGTGCGCCACGCGCAAAAGGCGCTGGAGGCGGGCGTGGACGGGCTGATCCTGGTGTGCGCGGGCGCGGGCGGCCACGCCGGGACACTCTCGCCCTTCGCGCTGATCGGCGAGGTGCGACGCTTCTGGCAAGGGCCGATCGTGCTCGCGGGCGCCATCGCCACGGGCGACGCGATCCTCGCCGCGCTGGCTGCGGGCGCGGACCTCGCCTACATCGGCACGCGCTTCCTCGCCACGCCCGAAGCGAGCGTGCCGGAGCGCTACAAGGAAGAGATTCTCAAGGCGGCGGCCGCAGACATCGTGTATACGGATCTCTTTTCCGGCGTCCACGGCAACTACCTGAAGCACAGCGTCGTCGCCGCAGGCTTCGATCCCCTGAACCTGCCCAAGTCGGATCCCAGCAAGATGAACTTCGGCTCGGCGAGCGGCGCCGAGAAGAAGGTCTGGCGCGACATCTGGAGCGCCGGGCAGGGCGTGGGCCAGATCGACCAGGTGATGCCGGTGCGCGACGTGGTGGCGAAGCTCGCCGCCGAGTACACGGCTGCGCGCCGCCGGCTTGCGCTCGCGTGATCCTCGACATCCAGCGGCGCGGACCCGCCGCCTGGCTTTGGATGAACCGGCCGGAAGTGCGCAACGCGCTGTCCGACGAGTTGCTCGCGGCATTGGAAACGGCGTTCGATGTGCTGGAGGAGGACGCCGATGCGCGCGTGCTGGTGCTCGCCGGGCGCGGCCCCGCGTTCTGCTCGGGGGGCGACCTCGCGAAGATGGAGAAGGCCGCGAAAATGACCAAGTCGCGCTCGCGGCGCGAGGCGTCGCGCTTCGCCAAGCTCCTGTACCGGATGCACAGCTACCCGAAGCCCATCGTGGCGCGCGTGCACGGCCCCGCGTTCGCCGGCGGCATGGGGTTGGTGGCGGCCTGCGATCTGGTAGCAGCGGCGGACGAGGCGGAATTCGCGCTGCCGGAATCCCGCATCGGCCTGGTACCGGCGATGATCAGTCCGTACCTCGTGCGCGCGATGGGCGCGCAGCAGGCGCGGCGCTATATCCTGACGGGTGAGCGGCTCGCGGCGCGCGAGGCCCACCGTCTCGGTTTCGTGCACGAGTGCGTGCCGGCGGCTGAGCTCGATGCCGCGGTCGGAAAGTTCTGCGAGCGGCTCGTGCTGGCGGGACCGGAGGCGCTCGCGCGCGCCAAGAAGCTGCTGCTGCGGGTGGAGGGCGCCGCGATCACGCCGCAGCTCGCCAACGAGACGGCGGCCGCGCTGGCCGAGGCGCGCGCCGGGGCGGAGGCGCGCGAAGGCATCCGTTCGTTCCTCGAGAAGCGCAAACCTTCCTGGCAATAAAACGCGCTTAAGCGCTCTGGCGTACGGAGCGTCCGGGCCGGGGACGATACGATCTTCGACCCACGCCAAAGGAAATTCCATGAACAGCATCGTCTACCTCGTCGGCGCAATCGTCATCATCGTCGCCATCCTGTCGTTCCTCGGCCTGCGCTGACGCGCCTGAAATCGAAAACCCGCGACGCGGCGCCGGCCTCGCCGGGGCTGTGGTTCGCCCTCCGCAAGTCGGCCAGCCGGCTACAGGATTGATTCGTGCTTCAGCGGATAACCGTCAAGCTGAG
>Ga0105107_10000453_pt1 | contig 25791 bp, 20 predicted proteins | sample PPLLaktember2015_6_FD_79335 | JGI IMG/M metagenome (GOLD analysis project Ga0105107, IMG submission 79335) | Freshwater sediment microbial communities from Prairie Pothole Lake near Jamestown, North Dakota, USA - PPLs Lake P8 Core (1) Depth... | ecosystem: Environmental > Aquatic > Freshwater >... | reverse complement strand
TGGCGCCTCCTGCGCGAGACCGCCGAGGCGCGGGCGATGCTCGGCCGCAGCGAGCTCCCGCCCTTCGGCGGGCTCACCGATCTCGACGGGCCCCTCGGCCGCCTCGGCAAGGGCGCCACGCTCGGCGCGCGCGAGCTGCTCGACCTGCGCGGGCTGCTCGCTGCGCTCCACGGCACGCAGCGCTACCTCGCGCGCCGCGAGGCCGAGGCTCCGGAGCTCGCGGCGATCGCCGCCACGATCGGCGACCTGCGCGATCTCGAGGAGGACATTGCGTACGCGATCGACCCCGAAGGCGAGGTCCGCGACGCCGCGTCCCCCGCCCTGGCCGACGCGCGGCGCGAGGCCCAGGGCCTCGCCGGCGAGCTGCAGCGACGCCTCTCGGCGTACCTCTCCGACCCCGAGCTCGCCGCCGCGCTCTCCGACCGCTTCGTCACGGTGCGCAACGACCGCTTCGTGCTGCCCGTCCGCTCCGATGCCCGCGGACGCGTGAAGGGCATCGTCCACGACGCCTCGGGCTCAGGCACGACCCTGTTCGTGGAGCCGGAGGCGGTGGTCGAGCTCAACAACCGGCTGAAGAGCGCCGAGCTGACGGTGCAGCGCGAGACGCAGCGCGTGCTGCGCGAGCTCTCGGAGCGCGCCGCCCGCGGCCTGCCGTGGATCGAGAGCGGGCTCGACGCGCTCGTGCGCATCGACCTCGCCTTCGCGCGCGCGCGGCTCGCCGACGCCTGGCGCGCCGTCGCGCCGGAGGTCGGGACGGAGTCTGTGCTGCGCGCGCCGCAGCTCCGGCACCCGCTGCTCGCGCCCGAGCGCGTGGTTCCGAACGACCTCGCGCTCGGCGAGAGCTGGCACGTGCTCGTGCTCTCGGGACCGAACGCGGGCGGGAAGACCGTGACCCTGAAGGCCGCGGGGCTCGCGGCGCTCTGCGTCCGCGCCGGGATCTTCGTGCCGGCCGCGCCGGGCGCGCGGGTCGACCTCTTCGACGCCGTACTCGCGGACATCGGCGACGAGCAGAACCTGCGCGAGAGCCTCTCGACCTTCTCGGCCCACGTCGCGGTCCTCGCCCGCATCGTCGACGAGGCCGACCGACGCGCGCTGGTGCTGCTCGACGAGATCGGCAGCGGCACCGACCCGGGCGAGGGCGCCTGCCTCGCCCAGGCGATCCTCGAGGCCCTCGCCGACGCGGGCGCGCGCGTCGTGGCGACCACTCATTTCGGGCTGCTGAAGGAGATGGCCGCGGTCGACCCGCGCTTCGCCAACGCGAGCTTCGACTTCGATCCCGAGACGGACGCGCCGACCTATCGCATGCGCATGGGCGTCGCGGGCGCGTCGTCCGCCACCGCCGTCGCGGCGCGCATGGGCCTGCGCGCCGACGTGCTCGCCCGCGCGCGCGCGCTGCTCGAGCGCGAGGACCGCCGGCTCGACCTGATGCTGGCCGAGCTCGCCGCGAGCCGTGCCCAGCTCGAGCGCGAGCGCGAGGAGGCGCGGCATCTGCGCGTCGAGTCCGAAACGGCGCGCAGCGAGTACCGCGAGAAGCTCGAGCGGCTCCAGGAGCGGCGCGACAAGCTCTTCGCCGAGATGCGCGACGGGCTCGAGCGCTCGTTCCGCAACGCCCACGCGGAGGTCGCGGGCGTGATCCGCGAGCTGCAGCGTGGCGGCGGCGCGCGCGACGCCGCCCACGCCCGCGATCGCCTGCTCGCGCTCGAGGAGCGCGCCGAGCAGTCCGCCGTCGAGAGCGGCTTCGCGGCGACACCGGAGGACGACGAGACGGCCGAGCACGCGGACTGGACGGCGCTCCGGCCCGGCGACGCGATCGGCCTGCGGAGCGGCGCCAACGCGGTGCTCGTCGAGGGCCCCGACCGTCGCGACCGCGTCGTCGTCCAGGCGGGCCCCGCGCGCCTCGTGGTGCCGCGCACGCAGGTGGTGCGCGCCTGGCCCGAGGGCGGGCGGGTGCGCGCGCCGGGGCAGCCGAAGCGGCCCGCACCGCGCGTCACCGTCGAGCGCGTCTCGGATCCGGACGACGCCGGCGCGGGCGGCGGCGCGCTCGACCTGCGCGGCCTGCGCGTGGGCGAGGCCGTCGAGCGCCTGGTCGCGGGCCTCGACCGCGCCGCCGCCGACGGGCTCTCGCGCCTGCGGATCCTCCACGGCCTGGGCGGCGGCGCCCTGAAGGACGCCGTACGCGCACACCTCGCGGATTCGCCCTACGTCGCGCGCTTCAGCGCCGCAGACGTACACGAGGGCGGCGACGCCGTGACGATCGCCGAGCTCGAGGCGCGCTGAGATGGGAGCCGGCGGCAGCCCGCTACACCGGGGCCGGATCAGCGGCGGGCGAGGTCCGAGAGGAGCTGTGAGGCCGCCCGTGCGCCCGACGCCAGGGCGCCTTCGACACTGCCGCCCACGAGGTAGTCCCCTGCGAAGTAGAGCCGCCGGCCGCGCGCGCGCAGTCCGGGCTGGAGCGCGCGGAAATGCGCGAGCGCGCGGTAGGCGCCGACGTCGAAGCGCGGCACGCCCGCGCGCCAGCGGGCGAGGTGGGTGAAGACGGTCGCGGCGAGCAGGCCGGGCGCGATGCGATCGGCCACCGCGAGCACCTCCTTCTCGAGCTGGGCGGACGGCGTCTCGAGCTCGCGCGCGGCGAAGGCGGCGGTCGGGAGGATCGTCGCGACGGCGCCCACGCCCTCGCCGGAACCAGAGAGCGGCGTCAGCGCAACCGCTGCGAGAGGCAGGCCTTCGACGGCGGGCACCAGGACGCGCCGCGCCGGCAGCCGCACGTCGCTGCGTAGCGCGACCGAGAGCGCGACCGCGGGCGCGTAGCGGACGCCGCGCAGGAAATCGCACTCTGCAGGGATGAGGAGCGGCTCGGCGAGCGCGAGCGCCGCGGTCGCGGGCGTCGCGAGCACCACGGCGTCGGCGTCGAGGGCGCCCGTGCCGCGCGGTCCTTCGGCGATCACCTGGAAGCCGCCGGCGCCCGTCCCGCTCGTCCCGCCCGTCGCATCCTCGCCGTCGCCCGCGAGCTGCTTCGCCTCGACGCCGACATGCGTCGCGACGTCGCCCGCCATTCGCTCGACCAGCAAGCCGAGGCCCCCGCGCAGACTCGCGCCGCCGCCGTCGGCGCCGAGCCCGGTCTGGAGCAGGAAGGCGGCGCGGCTCGTGTCGCGCGCCTCGAGCAGCGTGAAGCCCGCGAGCTGCGGCTCCATCCAGCGCTCGAACACGCTCTCGCCGAAGTACAGGCGGCCGTAGTCGGCGACGCTGCGATCGTCGAGGCGCGCCGCGCGCTCGGGCGCGCGGCGGTCGAGCAGCGGCTGGAAGCGGTCGAGCTGACGGCCGAGGCGCGGCACGCGCCAGGCGTGGCGGCGCCGGACACCCGGAAGCGTCGCGACCTCCCGGAAGCTCGAGGCGGCGATCGTCTCGAGGCGCCCCTCGTGGAGCTGCGCGAGACCGCGCGACGGCCAGGGCTCGAGCGCCTCCGCGAGGCCGAGATCCGAGAGCGTCGCGCGCAGGGACGCGTCGCCGGTCCGGAATGCGTGGCCCGCCGGGTCGATCGGCGTGCCGAGCACCTCGGCGCCTGCGGCCCGACCGCCCGCGCGCGCCTCGCGCTCGAGCACGGTCACGCGGAGGCCGGCCCGGGCGAGGCGACGCGCGGCCTCGAGCCCGGCGAGCCCAGCGCCGACCACCACCACGTGCTCCGGATCTGCCACGACGCCCCCTTGCGCCGGCCTCCGGCGCAGCGCGCGGCACGGTAGCAGCCGCCCCCGTCCTCGGCGGCGCGGCCCTGAACCGATCCGGCGGCTCGCGCGTACTACGGGGGTGAGAGTCACGGAGGACGCCACGGAACGCGGCCAGACGGAGCAGGCCCGAGCCCGGACGGGACTGCAGGAAGAACGGCAGGCGGTACGGTGGGCGGCCATGGAGCCCGACGAGGACCTCATGAGACGCGTGCAGCAAGGCGACGGGAGGGCCCTCGACGAGCTCGTCGAGCGCCATCGCCGTGGGCTCCATGCCTTCCTCGCCCGGCGCACGCCGACGCCGCGGCGCGACGACCTGTTCCAGGAGACCTGGCTCCGCGTGGTGCGCAGCAAGGACCGCTTCGATCCCGGCCTCCGCTTCACCACCTGGCTGTTCCAGATCGCGAACAACCTGTGTCGGGATCTCGCGCGGCGCAGCGCCGTCGAATCGCGCGAGCGCGCGCGGGCTGCGGCCGACGCCGACGCGGCGCCGCGCTCCGACCCTGCGCCCCGCGTCGAGCTGCGCCTCGACGTCGGGCGCCGCCTCGCGCTCCTGCCCGAGCGCCTGCGCGAGGTGCTGCTGCTCCGCTACTTCGAGGACCTCCCCGAGCGCGAGATCGCCGCGATCGTCGGCGTTCCGGCCGGGACCGTGAAGAGCCGTCTCCACGCGGCGGTGCGCGCGCTGCGTGGCCAGGAGCCGGACGATGACGACTGAGGCGCACGCGCTCTGCGACAGCGTGCAGGAGCGGCTGGCCGAGGCCTTCCTCGCCCACGCCACGCCCGCGGCCGATGACGTCGCCCACGCCGCTGCGTGCGCGCAGTGCAGCGCCGCGCGTGCAGAGCTCGCAGCGCTCGCCGCCGGCCTGGCCGCGACCTCCGCGCCGGCGCCGAGCGAGCTCCTGGTGCAGCGGACGCAGCGTCGCGCCCGCGCCGAGCTCGCGGCGCTGATCGAGCGCGAGCAGGAGGAGGCGCTCGCCTCGCCCGGCGGGAGCGCGCTGCTTCTGCCCGAGGGCTTCGCCCGCGAGTGCGGGCGGCTGCTGCTCGGCTCCGTCGCGGTGCTGCCCGTGGTGCTGCTCTGGAACGGCTTCGTGCTCGTGTTCGCGCAACGGCTGCTCGCGGGGGTCGTGCCCGAGGCGCTCCTCGCCGTCGTCGGCGGTGCCTACGTCGCGTGCGGCGCCGCCTGGCTCACGTTCCTCTACGGCTCGATCCCCTTCGTCGCGCACCGACGTGCGCGGCGGGTCCCTTCGGAGGTGAAGCGATGAACGACCTGCGGAAATGCCCCTACTGCGCCGAGCAGATCCGCGCCGAGGCGGTGAAGTGCCGCCACTGCGGCTCGCGCCTCGACGGCCGCCTGCTGCCGGTCGAGTGGGAGCGCGTCGAGGACGGGAAGATGATCGCGGGCGTGTGCACGGGGATTGCGGAGCAGTTCGACGTCTCCGTCACCGTGGTGCGACTCGCGTTCGTGCTCTCGTTCCTGCTCGGCTTCGGGCTCGCGCTGCCGATCTACGCGGTGCTCTGGGTGATCATGCCGCTCCGCACTGCGGCGCGGGACTACGAGCTCGCATTGCCCGAGCCGCGCGAGCCGTCCACGCCGGCGGCGCCACGGAGCGCCGAGCCGACGGGCAGCGATCGGTCCGGGCGCGAAGGGGTCAGCTGAGCGCGCGCTCGAGCCAGCGCACGACGTCGAGCAGGGTCGTGAACGGCTCGTAGCGCGCGCCCTCCTCGTCGAGGGCCGTGGCGAGGGAGTCCTTCGCGAACGTCACGTCGGCCGCGCGCGCTCCGCACAGATCCGACACGCGGCCGTTGCCGACGTGCACCACGAGCGTGCCCGGGTGCTCGCGACGGAACGCCTCGATCCGCGCACGCTTGCAGACGCCGGTCCCGCAGCCGCAGCTCGGATCCGGGCTCCCGGCCTCGATCCGCCAGGCGTCGGACTCGAAGCGCAGGCGGTTCGCGTCGTAGGCGAAGCGCACTCCGTGGAGGGCCTGCAGCCGGTCGAGGTTGCGGTCGAATCCGTCCGACAGCACGCGGAACGGCAGGCCGCGCGCGGCGCAGAGATCGACCAGCGCCTTCGCGCCGGGGTCGAGCTGGATCGTCTCGAGGAAGGCGTCGGTCTCGGCCTCGGAGATCGGCATGCGGTCGAGGATGATCAGGTTGTAGGCCCAGGGCGTGAGCTCGCCGCGCCGCAGCCGCTCGAGCTGGGCCGGACGCTCCGCCGCGCGGTGTCGCTTGGCCAGGGTCGAGCCGACGTCCTGCACCGCGAAGGTGCCATCGAAGTCGCAGAACACGGCGACCGCCGGCGCCGGCGGGAGCCGCGTGACGAGGCTCGCGTGCGGCGCGAGGGACGCCTCGAGCACGCCCGCCTCGAGCGTCACGTCGCCGGCCCCGGCCTCCGTGCCGAGCAGCGCCTCGGGCTTCGTCGCCTTCGCGGGCACGCCCAGGGACGGCATCGCGAGGGACGCACGCGCAGGCTCGTCGCCGCCGTTCACGAGCGTCACCAGCACGCCGTCGGCGAGGGGCGCGGCGAGGGCCGGCGCGATCTCCGCGTCGAGCAGGCCGAGGACGCGCGCGCCGCCGCGCGCGCTCCCGGGCGGCGCAGCGGCGTCGACCTCGCGCGCGAGCTCGATGGTCTCGCGCACCAGGCGACGGCTCTCGGGCGCGAGCTCCGGCACGTCGTCCGAGAAGATGACCATGCCGCCCGTGCCGGCGGTGACGGCCGCGAGCGTGCGGGCTTCGTCGGGCGTCAGGCTCGTGTCGCGCGTGCGCGTCATCAGGCAGTCGGGGTCGTTCAGCCAGAGGCGGCGATGCAGGAAGGCCCGCGCGAGCACGTTCCGCACGCCGTTGCGCGTCGCAGGCCGCGTGCCGTCGATGCCGGGGATCTGGACCGAGCGATCGATGTCCCAGGAGGGCGCGACGTCGGGGCCGATGCGCATGCCGTCGACGATCCCGACCGCCGGGCCGAGCGGGCAGCCGCAACCGAGGAGGAAGGCCGCTTCGCCCGCGCCGCGACGCACCGCCGCGAGGCCGCGGCGCAGGCGCCCCGCGCGCGAGACCGCGGGGTCGTGCGCGTCGCAGGGCATCGCCTCGCTGTAGAGGAAGTCGAGCTTCTGGTAGCTCCAGCCCATCGCGACCAGCGCGGCGAAGGTTCGCTCGAGGTGCGCGATCACCTCGTCGCGGCTGGTGTCGAGGACGTAGATCCAGCCGTCCTGCGTCCACTTCGCGTGGTGCAGGCCCTTGTGCAGCGCGTCGCCGCGGCGCAGCAGCCACTCGGGGTGCTCGCCGTAGACGCGGCTCTCGGGCGCGACGCAGAAGGGCGCCGTCCAGAGCCCGGCCGTGAAGCCCGCGGAGCGGATCTCCTTCGCGAGGGCCTCGAGGCCGCGCGGGAACTTCGCGTTCGTCTCGAGCCAGTCGCCGATCGCGCGCTGGTAGCCGTCGTCGAGCTGCACGACGTCGATCGGGAGCTCGTCGCGGGCGGCCGCAAGCGCTTCGAGATTGCGCCGGAGATCGTCTTCCGTGACGTCGTGGAAGAAGTGGTACCAGCTGCACCAGCCGGCCTGGAACGGCGCGTGCACGCGCGCGCCGGCGTCCGCGCCGTGGGCGGCCGCGTGCTCGGCCAGCAGGCGCGGGACGTCGCGGCCGAGGGCGATGCGCGCGGGCTCGAGGCGCCGCGTCTCGCCCGGTGCGAGCGTCGCGTCGAGCCGCCATTCGAGCTCGAGCTCGACGCCGTCCACGGCGCCGCGTCGCGAGAGCGGTCGCAGGTGGATCACGCCGAAGCTCTCGCCGCGCTCGAGGATGCCCGCGACGCAGGCGGCCGAGCCGGAGGCGACCGCCGTCACGAGCTCCGACTCGTGCCAGCCCGCGCGGTCGGCGGGCGGCGCGCCCTCCGCATGGAACATCGCGCGTAGCCACTCGCCCGACGCGAAGGGAGGCGCGCCCGCCGCGTCGAGCGCGCGGCCCTCCGACACCGACCACGACTGCCAGCCGTGACGCAGGAAGCGCAGCGGGCCGCCGGCCGCCCCGGTCCAGCGCAGGCCCGCGACGACTGCACCGGCGCGGAGCGGCACGGCGCCCGCGTTGCGCAGGCGGACGCCGACGAGCGCCGCGCCCTCGCCCGCCGCTTCGATGGAGAGCGTGACCTCGGCGGCGCCGAAGCGCGCCGCGCCGGCCGCGAAGCCCGGCCGCACCTGCAGCGTCTCCGCGCCCGCCGCGTCGGCGAGCCGGACGCCCAGGCGGACGCCGTCGATGCGGCCGAGGCCGTCCGGGGCGAGGAGGGAGGCGGGATCGGTCATGGGCGCGCGAGTATACCGGCGGGATGCAGCAGGCCGCCGGAGGCGAGATCGACGCACGGACCCGCCCCGATGCCGGCGCGGCGCGCCCCGACCGCCTGCGGCGGCGGCTCGAGGCGGGGCCCCCGCTCGTCTTCGACGGCGCCCTCGGCACCGAGCTCGAGCGCCGCGGCGCCGCCTGCGACCTGCCGCTCTGGTCGGCGCGCGCGCTGCTCGACGCGCCCGACCTCGTGCGAGCGATCCATGCCGACTACGCCGCGGCCGGCTGCGACGTGCTGACCGCGAACAGCTTCCGCACGCAGCAGCGCACGCTCGCGCGCGCCGGCCTCGGCGACCGCGCCGCGGAGCTCACGGCGCTCGCCCTGCGCCTCGCGCGCGAGGCCGCCGACGCGGCTGGACGCCTCGTGCTGGTGGTGGGGTCGATGGCGCCCCTCGAGGACTGCTGGCATCCCGAGCGCGTTCCCGGCGACGACGCGCTCGCCCGCGAGCACGCGGAGCACGCCGCGAACCTCGCGCGCGCGGGCGCCGACGCGATCGCGGTCGAGACGATGGGAACGCTGCGCGAGGCGCGCGCCGCCGTGGCGGCCGCGGCCGCGACGGGGCTGCCCTGCCTCGCGAGCTTCTGCTGCGACCCCGGCGCGCGGCTGATCTCGGGCGAGCCCCTCGCCGACGCGCTCGCTGCCGTGACGCCCTTCGCGCCTGCCGCCCTGCTCGTGAACTGCCTGCCGCCGATCGACGCGGAGGCGTGTATCCCGGCGCTCGCCGCGACCGGGCTTCCGTTCGGGCTGCAGCCGAATCTCGGCGCCCCCGGCTTCGAGCCGGGAGCACCGCGGCGGGACGACTGCAGCCCCGACGCCTTCGCGGCCCGCGCGGCGCGTTGGATCGCCGCCGGCGCGCGCCTCGTGGGCGGCTGCTGCGGCACCACCCCCGCGCACCTGCGCGCCGTGTGTCAGCGCGTTCGGGGCTGAAGCGGCCGAGCTGCCGGCGCCCTGCTCTCCCGTTGCCGCCGCGTGACGTGCGAAGCGCGGCGTTCACGCGACACAAAATGTGTCCCTGAGGCTCGGCGGAAGTCCGGAGAGCTGCTCCACGGATCCGTGGTGCGCGCGGGCCGATGGCACCTCCCGCGCCTCGAGAGGCGTCGCCGCATGCTGGCATGGCGATTGCTCTCTTCCCGGTCGATTGCGAAGGCCGCCTCGGAGACACGAGGCGCTGAACATCACGCCCGGGCCGGGTACCCCTCCCCTCGTGCTCCTTGTACGAGGACTCGGCCCGGGCGTCTTGTTCCCGGCGCCCGAACAGGGCGCTCAGCCTGCGGGCGCACCGAGCACGCGCCGAGCGATCCCGGCCAGATACACCGAGCCCGTCACGCACAACAGGTCGCTCGCGGCGAGCCCTTCGCGGGCGGCCCGCAGCGCGAGGTGCGGATTCGGCACCGCGTGGACCGGCGTACCCGGCGCCGCCGCGCGCACGGCGGCCGCGACCTCCGCAGCAGCCAGCGACCGCGTCGCATCGGCGCGCGTCACGTAGACCTCGTCCGCGGCGGGCAGCAGCGCGGCCAGGATCGCGTCGAGATTCTTCCCGGCGGAGACGGAAAGCACGAGACGCGTGCGCGCGCGCGGCAGCAAGGCGAGCGCCGCGGCGAGCGCGCGAGCCGACTCCTCGGTGTGCGCGCCGTCGACGACCACGATCGGATCGCGGGCGACGATCTCGACCCGGCCCGGCAGCCGCGCCGTGGCGAGGCCGCGCCGCGCAGCGTCCGCCGTGCGTGCATCATCGAAGCCCGAGAGGCGACGCACGCAGGCCACGGCGAGGGCGGCGTTCTCGGCCTGGTGCGCGCCGAGCAGCGGCAGCGTGGCCTCGAGCGCGAGGGTGCCGTCGCGCAGCGCGATCGAGAGCCCGCTCGCGTCGGCGCGCCGGACCTCGACCTCGATCTCGCGCCCGACCCTCGCGATCGGCGCGCCGAGCGCCTGCGCACGCGCCTCCACCACCGCGGCGGCCTCGGGATGCAGCCTGCCGGTCACGAGCGGCCGCGAGGGCTTCACGATCCCCGCCTTCTCGCCCGCGATGGCCGCCAGGGTCTTGCCGAGGCGATCGGTGTGCTCGAGCTCGACGGTCGTGATGCACGCGACCTCGGGGTCGACCACGTTCGTCGAGTCGAGGCGACCGCCGAGGCCCACCTCGATCACGGCGCGATCGACGCGGGCTTCGCGGAAGAGCAGGAACGCGGCGGCGGTCGTGACGTCGAAGAACGTCGGCGCGCGGGCGGGATCCTCGCGCTGGAGCGCCTCGACGTGAGGGCGCAGGCTCTCGATCGCGCCGGCGAGATCGGCGCCCGCGACGTCGGCTCCGCCGAGGCGGAAGCGCTCGGTCCAGCGCTCGAGATGCGGCGAGGTGAAGGTGCCGACGCGCTCGCCGGCTGCAGCGAGGATCGACTCGGCGAGCAGCGCGGTGGAGCCCTTGCCCTTCGAGCCCGCGACGTGGAGCACGCGCAGCGCGCGCTGCGGGTCGCCGACGCGCGACAGCAGCCGCTGCACCGGTGCGAGGTCGAGCCGCTCGTACGGAAGTCCCGGGAGCTTCTCGACGTCGAGCAGCTTCGCGAGGAAGCGCTCGGCGGCCTCGAGGGTCGCGATCGGGGGGGACGCGGTCGCTACTGCACCAGGTAGCGCTTCCACTGGCGGTATTCCTTCACGGCTCCGCTCGTGGACTCGACGGCCGGGAAGTAGAACTTCACGGCGTGACCGCACTTGCCGCAGATCTTGTAACAGAACTTGAAGCCTTCGATCTCCTGGACCTTGCCGACCATGACGCGATTGTCGTCGTTGCAGCAGGAGCCCTGGTTCGGCGGCGAGACGATCCGCTTCGGATACTCGTTCCGCGGCGGCTCCGTCGTCGAGTAGCGGATGATGTTGCGGACCGGCCGGCTCGCCTTCGGGTCCGCGCTCTGCTTTCGGATGTTGCTACCGATGCGTCTCAAGGAAGTGCCCTCGCCTCGTAATCCCCCGTCGTCTGCCGCGAGCCGCTCGCCAGCACGTGCAGGAGGCCCGTGATGTCTCGATACGGTGTCGTGCAGGGCGGCCCTTCGGCCCACCGCCACGCACCGTCGAAGGGTTCGTCGCCGAGGCGCAGCAAGGTCGAGCTGCGCGTTCCGTAGGCGCCGAGGTGGATGCACGCGCTCTCGCGCGAGCGGCCGTCGTCGGCGTGTTCACGACAGAGCTCCGCCAGCTCGTCGAAGAGCGCGGGCGTCGCGCGGCGCGCGACGCCTTCGGCGCGCTCGAGCAGGCGCGCGATCTTCGGGACCGCGCGGTCGTTCGGGTCGGCGTTGCCGATCACGTGGATCCCGGCCTCGAGCTCGCGCAGGGCCGGGTTCTCGTCGTAGACGAGGGTGAAGGCGCGCTCGCGGTCGGCGACGAGGAGGTTGAAAGGATTGAAGGCGCCCGCCGGCAGGCTCCGCAGGGCCCTGGCGGCGGCGGCGGCCGAGCCGGCGTCGAGGGCCTCGAGCACGACGTGGCCGCGGGAGCGGCGGGTCGGATCCGGGCGGGGGAGCGGGCGGTTGGTCAGGCCGGCGAAGACGCCGGCGGCGTTCACGCCGAGCCAGGTGCCCCCGGCCCGGAGGTCACGGGGGGCCGCGATGGCCCGGCCTTCGCGGGTCCAGACCGACGGCGGGGCCGCGGGCCGGTCGAGGTACTCGTCCCGGTTGGCCGCGATCACCAGCGGCGAGCCCGGGACGCAGCGATGGAGGGCGATCAACGTGCACATGCAGTGCATCCCCCCGCGCCCGGGAGGGCGCCGGTCCCGGCGGGACCGGCCTCGGTGGGCTTCGTGGTGGATCGGCGGGCGTTCATGTGAGGACACAGCAGGGTATCAACCGGCCCGCCCTCGAGCAACGGAAGCGAACGGCGTTTTGGCCGCAGAGGGGGCCTGGGGCCCTGGGATCGCCCCCGGGCGGGGCTCAGGCGGGCTCGGTGCCGACCAGCCGGAGCGGGCGCTCGTCTTGCTCGACGCCGTCGCCCTCCTCGTCCCGCCAGCCCCGGGCGACCCGGGTCTCGTGGGCCTTCTGGCGGGCCACGCTCCGGTTCATCTCGAGCCCGTAGCGGCCGAGCACCGAGCGAAGCTGGTCGAAGTTCTGCTCGATCGTGAGCCGCACCGACTCGAAGCCGTGCTGGATCGCCTCCGTGCGCTTCCAGAACGCGAGCGGGTTCACGGCGAAGAAGTTCGCGTCGGTCTCGCGCGGCTCGATCAGCACGATGTCGCCCTGGAAGCGGTCGTCCGCGAGGTAGCGCTGGATGCCGAGCTTCAGGCGCGAGTGGAGGAGCGTCCGGAACACCTGGTTCAGCACCAGCTTCATGCCCCGATCGGCGAGGTAGCGCCCGTCCGCGAAGTAGCGCGCGCCGCGGGCGTCCTCCGAGTCGACGCGGTTCAGGAACGGACGGAACGGGTTGTAACAGACGATCAGATCGGCGCCCTTCTCGATCGCGACGTCGATGTTCGCCGTGTGGCGCACGCCGCCGTCCACGTAGTCGATGCCCCCGATGCGCGCCGGCTTGTAGAACAGGGGCAGCGCCGTCGACGCCTGCACCGACTGGGAGATCGTCACGTCGGCGTTCTCGTCGGAGCCGAAGACCGCGCGCTCCGCGGTGTCGAGGTCGCAAGCGGAGACGTAGAGCCGGCGCTTGCGCACCTGCTCGAAGGCCCGGAACTCGTTCGGCAGCCCGTTGCGTTCGAGCTGTCGGCGCAGCCAGCGCTCGAGGCTCGAGTTGTCGAAGAATCCGCTCGGGATGTGGTTCGTGAGGGACGGCAGCTCGCGCTTCGGCGAGACGTGCTCGATCAGCGCCATCAGCACGCCTTCGAGCCGCGTGTAGTTCGGCGCGCGCAGGAACGCCGACAGCGGCGAGCCGACCGCGTCGGGGAGGCCCGGGAGCCCGCGCGCGAGATCGAGGCCGACGCTCGGCAGGTAGCTCAGGAGGTCGTACGCGAGCTTCACGGGACGCTGCACGAACTCCGCGAGATTCGGATTGTAGAAGTCGAAGGGCCGGAGCTGGTCCATCCGGTCGCTGGTGCCGTCGAGCACCTTGCACATCTCGTCCGGCGTGATCCCTGCCGCGAGCGAGACCGCGAGGATCGAGCCCGCCGACAGGCCTACGTAGTTGTCGAAGTCGGTGATCTTGCGACCGACCAGGAAGTCGTCGAGGGCCTTCAGGCCGCCGACCTTGAAAGCCCCGCCGGACACGGCGCCGCCCGCGAGCACCAGCGCGATCTTCGGATCGCGCTTCGGCCGGGACGGATCGCTCTTGCGGATGAGTGTGAGACCCAAGCCTCTCGGTCCCTCCGCTGCAGCCAGGTGGCCTACCCGTAAGTCGCCGCCAAGCCCCTTCGGGTGACAGAGGCTCGCGCGTTGCGTCACCCCCCGCACCCTTTGATCGGCATAGCATCGCCGATCTTCAGTCCGTCGTACGCGAGAGGGGCATACGCGTCAAGCGAGTTGTGGTTTTTGCTGCCTACTTATGAGGGCTTCTTGCGAGATCGGCGGAAGCGGCTGCGGTCAGGCCGGGAGCCATTGGATGCTGCGGCGCGTCGGCCTCCGCCCTCGAGATGGTCGGCTGCGGCCCGCTGGCCATTCTCGAACGTCGCGTGGCTGCACGTGCACGCTGTGGTAACTAAGCGAACAAGAGGTGGCGCTCGTGAGGCCTGCCCCCATGCGAGCTTCGCTGCAACGGTTCGTAGCCTCGGCCCTGGCGCTATCGCTCGCCGGCGTCGTGGCCATGGGCTGTGCAAGCTCTTCCACGGCCCCGCCGCCCGCCTCCTCCGGTCCGATCTCCTCGGCCCCTCCGGACCCGCTCCAGATTCCCGATCCCGCAGCGCCCGATCCGGCCGTGAGCCCGGGGCCGAGTGCGCTCGATCACGTCTCGAGCGCGGTCGAGGGTGCCGTGCTCGGCGCGATCATCGGCGCCCAGGGTGGTCCCCTCGGCGCGGCCATCGGCGCCGGCGCGCTGCTCATCTACGGCGCGATCACGGGCGACGTGCCGCTTCAGAGCTCGCGTCGTGGGGGGGCTGGCGGCTATCCGAGCGGTGAGGCCCAGCGGGAAGAGACGCTGGAGGACCAGATCGACGGCGAGCTGCAGAAACAGGCCTCCCTGGAAGGCGAGATCGAGGAGGAGCTCCGGCGCCAGGAGGAGCTCCTGAAGAAGATCGAGAACGAGCAGGCGACCAAGGCTCCCGCGACCGCCCCGGGCGGCGCGGTAGACCCGACCGCGCCGGCGGCACCGGTCGCGACCGATCCGCGCACCGCCCCCGCGGCGCCGGCGGTGCGCAGCCTCGACACCGAGCTCTTCGACGAGAAGAAGGCGACGGTCGAGAAGGGCAAGTGGGGCGACAACGACGAGCTCGACGTGATCAAGCGGAGCCTCGACGCCGACCGCGACGGGAAGCCCGAGGAGCTGCGCTACTTCGACCAGGAGACGAGCCAGCTCGTGCGCGTCGAGCTCGACCGCAACTACGACGGCACGATCGACGCCTGGACGACCTACGAGAAGGGCTTCGTGGTGCGGCGCGAGCTCGACGAGAGCGGCGACGGGGTCGCCGACGCCTTCGAGACCTACGCGGGCGGCGTGATGGCGGCCCGCGAGGTCGACCGCGACGCCGACGGAGTGCGCGACGCGTTCTACGTCTACCAGGGCGACACGCTGGTCGAAGAGCGACACGACGCCGATGACGACGGCAAGGTCGATCTCGTGATCCGCTACCAGGACAAGGTGCGCGTTCTGACCGAAGAGGACGCGAACCACGACGGCCGCACGGACGTCTGGACCCACTACGAGAAGGACGCGAGCGGCAACGAGGTCGTGGCGAGGGTCGAGCGCGACAAGGCCGGAAAGGGCACGCCGGACACCTTCGAGAGCTTCGGCCAGCAGAACGGCAAGACCGTCCTCACGCGCCGCGAAGAGGACGCGAACGGCGACGGGAAGGTCGACATCATCTCGGTCTACGAGAACGGAAAGCTGAAGAGCCGCGAGGTCTCCGACCCGACCCTCGTGCCGCTCTGATCCCGACCGTCACGGCTGCTTCGCGCCGCCGCCCTCCACCTCGATGTCCAGCTCCTTGCGCTGCTTCTCCGCAGCGCGGAACTCCTCGATCCGCTTGCGCTCGACGAGGAGCTGGAGCTGGCGGTTGCGCTCGCGGATGCGCTCGAGCTCGCGGGCCATCTCGCGATCGGTGAGCCCGGCCATCTGGAAGTCGAGATCGAGCTCGACGCTCCCGCGCGAGCCGTCGGAGGCGAGCGCCGTGACGCGCAGCCGGTTCGCGCCCTCCTTCACCGGAACGAAGCCCTTGAAGCTTCCGTCGGGCGAGAGCTCGACGTCGCTCGAGAACTCGCCCGTCGTGAGATTCGAGACCACGACGTCGTCGACGTTCGAGAACGACACGCCCTGGAGCACCGCGATGATGTCGCCCGGATTCCTCACCGGCGTGTAGACGCCCCGGGTGAGCTTCGCGACGCCGGTCGCGGCCTTCGGGTCGCCGAGCGCGCCCGGGCCGATCGCGTAGACGTTGATCTTGATCCCGGCCGTCTCCGCGAGCCGCGCCGCCGTGAGGGCGGCGTCGACGTCGCCGGGATCGGTCTCGTCGCCGCGTCCGATCGGAAGCGACGGCATGCCGTCGGTCAGGAACAGGATCACCTTCTTCGAGTCGGGTCGCGGCGCGCTGCGCGCGCCCGTGAGCCCCGAGAGCTCGGTGATCGCGAGCCGCAGGCCCGCGGCAAAGTTCGTGGCGCCGTGCGCACCGCGGCTGCGGATCGCATCGAGCGCCCCCAGCGCCGCCCCGGCATCGTTCGAGAGCGGGGTCTCGAGCGTCGCGTCCTGCTGGCCCTCGCGCAGGCGGCGACCGGTGTCGGCGTCGACGTCACCGGAGAACGACACGATGCCGATGCGCACGCGCGAAGCATCGAGGCTCTGGATCAGCGAGCGCGCCGCCCGGAGCTCCGCCTCGAACACGGAGTCGCCCGGGTCCGTGTTCACCGTGCCTTCGGGATATGCGCCCTCGGGCAGCAGCTCGAGCGCGGGGTTCACGCCGAACGTGCCGTCGCCGTCCACGTCGACGCCGCTCGGCAGATCGGTCGAGCGCGAGACGTCGATCACGAGCATCACGTCGTAGTCGGCGGGTCGGTCGCCCGTGGCGGAGGCGCTGCCGCGGATCGGCGTCAGGTGCACGCGGTTCTGGACGCTCTCGCCCTGGGTCGGCGAATCGATGCGCAGGTTGACGGTGCCGGCGGCGGCCGGGGTCGCGAGCAGCGCGCTCAGCACGAGGCAGGAGGGGGCGAGGAACAGCTTCACGGCGAGACTCCCGAGGGCTGCCAGGCAGGAGCGCGGGTCTCCAGCGTGACGCGCCGGTTGCGGGCCCGACCTTCGGGCGTGTCGTTCGGAGCGATCGGGTACTTCGGCCCGAGGCCGCGTGCGCGCACCAGGGAGCCGTCGAGGCCGTCGGCGACGAGCTCGATGCGCACGGCTTCGGCGCGCTGGTCCGAGAGCGAGTAGTTGAACGCGACCGAGCCGTCGTCGTCGGTGTGGGCGCGCACGACGACGCGGGACGGCCCGCGGCTCGCGAGCTCCGCCGCGACGGCCTGCAGACGTTCACGCCCGGCGCTCGTCAGCTCCGCGGAGCCCTCGACGAAGAGGTCGTCGGCGGCAAGGACGAGCACGTCGCCGCCGGGCTCGGGGCCCGGGTGCGTCGCGGGAGCATCGGCCGTCGGAGCGGCGGCGGCCTCGTCGGCGGGGGCGGGGGTCGGCGGCGGAGCCGGCGCGGGCGCCGGCGCGGAGGCGCAGCCGAGGCTCGCGGCCAGGACGGCGCCGGCGAGGGCTGCGATGCCGCGTCGTACGACGCGACCGCGAGCGATCCTCCCGAGCCCGTCTGCCATGCGCCCCCGTCTCTCGCCGAACCGCCGAGCGCAGCAGTATACGCCAGCAACCCCGCGGTCGAGCTGGGCGGATCCCCGACGTGCCAACCATGCGCAACTCCTGCTCTCCACAAACACCGTTTCAATTGCGCGGGATGTGACACTTTCTGCCCGGCCGCACCACAACACGCTTGAGGCCCCACCCTGGCGGGGCTTTCTAAGGGTGGAAGGCAGGGTTCCGGCATGCCGGGCCCTGCCTTCTTCGCCTTGGAGACGTCGGCCTCCCCCTCATCCCCTCCATGCACCCGGTCCCGCGGAGCGTCGGCCCATGAGCCCGGGCTCGTCGGTGGTATCGCGCGTCTGCGGCGCGGCGCTGGTCGGCGTCGAGGGCCGTCCAGTCGAGGTCGAGGTGCGGCTCAGCTCGCAGCTGCCGCGCGTGGACCTGGTCGGGCTGCCGGAGGCCGCGGTGCGCGAGAGCGGCGCTCGCGTGCGCGCGGCGATCGCCGCCACGGGCCTCCGCTTCCCCGACCGACGCATCACGGTGAACCTCGCGCCGGCGAGCCTGCGGAAGAGCGGCGCAGGCCTCGACCTGCCGATCGCCGTCGGAATCCTCGCCGCTGCCGGCGACGTCGAGGCCGAGCGCCTCGCGGGCCTCGGCCTCTTCGGCGAGCTCGCCCTCGACGGTCGTTTGCGCCCGGTGGCCGGCGGCCTCGCGTTGGTGCTCGCCCTGCGCGACGCCGGCTGCCGCGAAGCCCTGGTGCCCGAAGCGTGCGCGGCGGAGGCGGCGCTGGCGCCGGGCATCGCCGTGCTGCCTGCGCCCGATCTCGGCGCCGCGCTCCTGCACCTGCGCGGCGAGGCGCTCCTGGCGCCGACGACGCCACCCCGTGTCGCGCCGCCCGCCGCGCCGCTCCACGACCTCGTCGAGGTCCGGGGCCAGGAGCAGGCGAAGCGCGCCCTGGTCGTGGCGGCCGCCGGCGGTCACGCCCTGCTTCTCGTGGGCCCGCCCGGGGCCGGCAAGACGATGCTCGCGCGGCGGCTCCCGGGCCTGCTGCCGCCCCTCGACTTCGACGAGGCTCTCGACGTGATGCGCATCCACGGCGCCGTCTCGAGTGCCGCACCGACGCCGATCGGCGTCACCCTGGCCCGCGAGCGGCCCTTCCGCGCGCCGCACCACAGCGCGAGCGTCGCGGGCGTCCTCGGTGGCGGGAGCACGCCGCGACCGGGCGAGGTGTCGCTCGCCCATCGCGGCGTGCTCTTCCTCGACGAGCTGCCCGAGTTCGAGCGCCGCGTGCTGGAGGCGCTGCGCCAGGTGCTCGAGGAGCGCTCGATCGTGATCGCCCGGGCGCGCCACGTCTGCACCCTGCCCGCGCACTTCCAGCTCGTGGCCGCTGCGAACCCCTGCCCCTGCGGCTTCCGTCTCTCGCGCGAGCGCGACTGCCGCTGCGACGACGGCGCAGTGGCGCGCTACGCGGCGCGCCTCTCGGGGCCGCTGCTCGACCGCATCGACCTGCAGGTGCGCGTGCCGAGCGTGCCGTGGCGCGAGCTCGAGGGCTCGAGGCCCGGGCCGACGAGCGCTGCGCTGCGCGCGCAGGTCGCCGAAGCCGCGCTGCGGCAGGAGCGCCGGCTCGCCGCCGCCGCGCCGGGCGCTCGGCGCAACGCCGAGATTCCGGATCGCGTCCTCGACGAGCTGGTCGACGCTACGCCCGAGGCGCGCGCGCTGCTCGGTCGCGCCGTCGAGCGCCTCGGGCTCTCGGCCCGGGCCGCACGCCGCGCGCTGCGCGTGGCACGCACCGTGGCGGACCTCGCCGGCGACGCGCGCGTGGGCCCTTCCGCGATGGCCGAGGCCCTGGGCTATCGCGGCGGCGTCAGCTGACGAGCCGTGCCCGGACGGCGCGCCGCGCGCTGCGGAGGAGCAGCGCCGAGAGGCCGAGGATGTAGGCGACGTCCCAGAGGTGGATCCAGCCATAGTCGAGGCGGAAGGCGGCGCGCGCGAGACGCACGGGATGGAGCAGCGGCAGCGCCTCGGAGAGCCACTGGCCCCAGACAGGAAGGCGCTCGGCGAGCGGGAAGAAGACGTCGCTGAACAGGAAGAGCGGCGTCAGGAAGAGCGTGAAGTAGAAGTTGAAGAGGTCGAGGGCAGGGACGCGGAGCGAGACCGCGAGGCCGAGCGCGGCGAACAGCAGCCCACCGAGCGGGATCACGGGCAGCGCGAGCACGAGCGACGGGAACGAGCACAGCCCGAGCGCCGCGATCACGACCAGGAAGCAGCCGCCGTAGATGCAGGCGCGCGTCATCGCCCAGAGCAGCTCGCCGACGAGAACGTCGTCGGGCTGCACCGGCGTCGTCAGCATGGCGTCGTAGGCCTTCTCGAAGTTCATGCGGACGAAGACGTTGTAGGTGACCTCGAAGGTCGCGCCGTTCATGGCCGCCACCGCGACCAGGCCCGGCGCCAGGAACTGCACGTACGAGACGCCACCCATCGACGAGACGTAGGAGCCGACGCCGATCCCGATCGACGCCAGGTAGAGCAGCGGCTCGAAGAAGTTCGGCAGCAGGTTGAGCTTCCAGGTGCGACGGTACATGGCGGCATTGCGGCGCCAGACCGCGAGCGCGTGGGGGAGCGAGACGTCGCCGCTCATGCCTCCGAGTCTCCGAGCGTCGTCCCCGTGAGCGTGAGGAAGACGTCCTCGAGGTTCGCGGGGCGCACGACCACCGGCCGACGGTCGCCGCCGTCGTGGCCGCGCAGCGCCTCGAGCCACGGACGGGTGTCGTCGCCGTAGAGCACGAGCCGCTCGCCGATGCGCACCGAGCGCGCGCCTGCGGCGCCGAGCCGCGCGCGCAGCGCCCCTTCGTCCCCGGGCGCGCACGCGAGCTCGAGCGCTTCGGGCGCGAGGAAGCGCGCCACCAGCTCGTCGCGCGTGCCCTCGGCGCGCAGGCGCCCCGACGCCATCACGGCGATGCGGTCGCACAGGCGCTCGGCCTCGTCCATGTAGTGCGTCGTCACGAGCACCGTCGTGCCGCTCGCGCGCAGCGCGCGCACGCGCTCCCAGAGCACGAGGCGCACCTGCGGGTCGAGCCCCGTCGTGGGCTCGTCGAGGATCAGGAGCTCGGGCCGGTTCATCAGCGAGAGCGCGATCGCGAGCCGCCGCTGCATCCCGCCCGAGAGCGTACGGACGGGCGCGCGCGCGTGGCTCGCGAGCTCGAAGGCCTCGACCAGCTCCGCCGCGCGGTGGCGGATCACGCCTTCCTTGAGCGCGTGGTAGCGCCCGAAGACGTGCAGGTTCTCGAGCGGCGAGAGCGCCTCGATCAGCACGTTCTGCTGCAGCGTGACGCCGAGCCGTGCGCGCACGGAGCGCGGCTCGCGCGCGACGTCGAGACCGAAGACGCGCACCACCCCCGACGTCGGCCGCGCGACGCCGTAGATCATCCGGAGCGCGGTGGTCTTGCCGGCGCCGTTCGGGCCGAGGAGCCCGAAGCATGCGCCGCGGGCCACGTCGAGCTCGAGGCCGTCGACGGCCGTGCGCTCGCCGAAGCGCTTGGTGACGCCGCGCAGCTCGACCACCGCAGGCGGCGGCAGCGCGAGCGGCGATTGCGCGGGAGCGGCGGCGGGCGGCACGGCGCGAGCCTAGCAACCCGAGCGTCCCGGCCGGCCAGCAGCCTCCGGGTTTCCTCCCGCGCCGCGGCAGGCGGATCCCCGCCGCGGCGGGCGGCAGTCGGACGGAATCTACCGACGGGGGTGTCCGTTTTTGGACGGCCGGCGACGAGGACCGTCACCCGGCGGACGCGGCGGGCGCATCCGGCGCCGCGGGAGCCGCGTAAGTCCTCGGGAAGGCAGAAGTCGGGCTTTCGGGGGCGCGCGCCTTCGGGCTGGCACGCTTTCTGCTCTATGGCATCGACAGGATGGAGGGTCCCAACATGAGCGCAGTCGCAATGAGTGCCGTGGCACCGATCTCGGGTGAGGACCGGACGGAGGTGGTCGAGACCACCCTGCTCGAGCTGGTCCGGGCCGTGGACGAGGTGGCCGACAACGAGCTCGAGGTCGTGATCACCGTGCTCCACATGCTGCGCTCCGGCAGCGTGCGGCTCGCCGGGAACTTCCGCGACTCGCTGCTCCTCGACATCGACCTCAGCGACTACGCACAGCAGAACTGACGCGCCCCGCCTTCGGGCGGGCGCGAGACCGCGGAGCCGACGCGAGCACCCACGCGCGGCTCCGACTCGGAGGCGAGCCCGGGCCGGAAGGCCCGGGCCCCTCGGCTCTCCGTCTCGCCGCTTCCGACCCTGCCATCCCGTTCCATCCGCGAATTCTCCGCCGCGAGGATTCCCGTTCGACGGCGATCCCTTCCTGCCGTTCGTCCATTCTTCCCGAGCTTCTCCTTGACCGCGCGACGTGCGGCGTGGACTCTCTCCCCCGGACGCGTCGAGCTTCGGGGGGTGATGCCCGTGTCCGATCAGCAATCGTTCGTCTTCGCCGCGAAGGGCGCCGGCGCGGCCGGGGCCGGCGCGGCGCCGAGCGCGCCCGTGAAGAAGTCCAAGGCGAAGCAGAAGCCCGCGAAGGCGGCGGCGGAGAAGCCGGCGAAGTCGGCGAAGGCGGCAAAGCCGGCGGCCAAGGCCCAGGCGCGGGCGGCGGCGAAGCCCGCGGCCAGCGCGAAGTTTCGCGCAGCAGCGAGCGCCGAGGCCGCGGAGCCTGCGGCGGAGAAGCCCGCGCGCGCGCCGAAGGCCGAGAAGCCGCGCGTCCATGCCACCGCGTCGGACATGGCGAAGAAGCAGCGCGAGATCTCGGTCTCCGAGTTCTTCGCGAAGAACCGCCATCTCCTCGGCTTCGACAATCCCGCGAAGGCGATGCTCACGACCGTGAAGGAGGCCGTCGACAACGCCCTCGACGCCTGCGAGGAGGCCGGCATCCTGCCCGACCTGCGCGTCGAGATCGTCCAGCTCGGCGAGACGCGCTTCCGCGTCGCGGTCGAGGACAACGGCCCGGGCATCGTGCGCGCGCAGGCGCCGAAGGTCTTCGGACGGCTCCTCTACGGCTCGAAGTTCCACCGGCTGCGCCAGAGCCGCGGCCAGCAGGGCATCGGCATCAGCGCCGCGGGCATGTACGGGCTGCTCACGACCGGGAAGCCGGTCGTGATCCACACCAAGACCGACGTGAAGAAGAAGGCGCATCACCTCGAGCTCGTGATCGACACGCAGAAGAACGAGCCGAAGGTGACGCGCGACGACGAGGTCGACTGGCACAAGGACCACGGCACGCGGGTCGAGATCGAGCTCGAGGCGGCGTATCGCGGCGGGCGCCAGGGCGTCGAGGCGTACCTGCGCCAGGTCAGCCTCGCGAACCCCCACGCGCAGATCGCCTTCGTGCCGCCGGTCGGGCTGCCCAAGGAAGGCGTGCCGGACCTGACGCCCGAAGAGGCCGTCTTCCCGCGCGTCGCCGAGGAGCTGCCGCCCGCGACGGCGGAGATCCAGCCGCATCCCTATGGCGTCGAGATCGGCGTGCTGATGCAGATGTTCCGCGACACGCAGGCGCGTACGCTTCGCGCCTGCCTGCTGCAGGACTTCTCGCGCGTGGGCCCGAAGGTCGCGGACGAGATCTGCCAGCGCGCGAAGGTGCCCGGCAACCGGCGACCGGGCGAGGTCACGCGCGAGGAGGCCGAGCGCCTCCACACCGGCATCCAGGCCACGAAGATCATGGCGCCGCCGACGGACTGCATCGCGCCGATCGGCGAGACGCTGATCGAGAAGGCGCTGCGGGCGGAGGTGAAGGCCGAGTTCTACGCCTCCGTGACCCGTCGCCCGGTCGTGTACCGCGGCAACCCGTTCCTGATCGAGGTCGGCCTCGCCTACGGCGGCGACCTGCCGGCCGACGAGCCGATCACGCTCTACCGCTACGCGAACCGCGTGCCGCTCCAGTACCAGCAGGGCGCCTGCGCCGTCACCAAGGCCGTCACCGGGACGGACTGGAAGGCCTACCACCTGCAGCAGCCGAAGGGCGCGCTCCCGGTCGGGCCGATGCTGCTCATGGTGCACATCGCGAGCGTCTGGGTGCCGTTCACCTCCGAGAGCAAGGAGGCGATCGCGAGCTACGACGAGATCACGAAGGAGATGCGGCTCGCGCTGCAGGAGTGCGGCCGGCGCGTCATGCACTTCATCAGCAAGCGCAAGCGCGACGCCGACGAGATGAAGAAGCGCGCCTACATCGACAAGTACATCCCGCAGGTCGCGATTGGCCTGCAGCAGATCCTGGGCTTCGGGGACGGCGAGCGCGACCAGGTGGTCGCGCATCTGCGGGGCGTCCTCGAGCGCAGTCGGAGCATGTAGAGATGGCGGCACGCAAGACGGCGAAGCCCACGGCACCCGCGAAGAAGATGGATGCGCCGAAGAGCGCCGTCGCGGCGCGGAACGCGGCGAACGACAAGCTGACCGTGGACCTGATCAAGGAGGCCGCGAAGGAAGTCCACATCGACATCCTGAAGGAGCGCAAGCCCGACCTCGCGTTCCCGGTGCGCGCCCTCGGCAACGTCACCTACAGCGACAAGCGCGGCTACTTCGAGATCGGCAAGCAGAAGAAGATCCGGACGCTCACGGTGAACACCGTGAAGAGCTTCGCCCAGACCCTGCGCATGATGGGCCTCTCGAAGGAGCTGGTCGAGAACAACGACTTCGCCACCAAGCGAGACGCCTACTACCAGAGCAAGAACTGGGAGGAGGCCCGCTTCGACGAGCAGACCGAGTCCGACACCGTGATGGACGACATCGAGGCGCTGTTCAGCGTGCGCGGCGTGTCGCGCGAGCAGCTTCGCTTCATTCCGGACGAGCACGGCGGCGCGGTCGCGGGGCAGCTCATCGTGCTCGACCCCGACCGCGAAACGGGCGTGATCGAGCGCATCGACTGCACGCGCTTCGGCTCCGGCGCGTACTCGATCCCGAGCACCGTCGAGCACCTCTCCTTCGAGACCGACGCGAAGTTCATCCTCGCGATCGAGACCGGCGGCGTGTTCCAGCGGCTCCAGAGCCACAAGTTCTGGCAGACCTCGAACTGCATCCTGGTCTCGATGGCCGGGGTCCCGACGCGCGCGACCCGACGCTTCATCCGCAAGCTCAGCGACGAGTGCAAGCTGCCGGTCTACGCCTTCGTCGACTGCGACCCCTACGGCATCTCGAACATCTACCGCACCTTGAAAGTCGGCTCCGGCAACGCCGCGCACCTCTCGCAGTTCTTCTGCGTGCCGAAAGCGCGCTACCTGGGCGTGACACCGCAGGACATCCTCGACTACCAGCTCCCGACCCACCCGCTCCAGGACGTCGACATCAAGCGCGCGAAGGACGCGCTCAAGAACGACCCGTTCTTCCAGACCCACAAGCCGTGGCAGCAGGCGATCGACCAGCTCCTCAAGATGGGCGTCCGCGCCGAGCAGCAGGCCCTCGCGAAGTGGGGGCTCAACTACGTGATCGACGAGTACCTGCCGCGGAAGCTCGCGCAGCCGGCGCAATTCCTGCCGTAGGCGGACGCGGGCGTTCCCGTCCGCACGCCGCCTCGTCGCAGAGATCGCTCAGCAGGCGTTGCCGTCGCACATGTTGGGGCCGAGGATTCGCGTCCCGTCGAAGTACTGGTTCTGGTAGAGCCCGAAGAGGTTCATGTTGCGGGCGGCCCCTCCCGTGATGCCGGATCCGAAGCTGTCGCCCAGGCGGCCCGAGTCGCGGACGGAGCTGTCGAAGACGCTGCTGAACGGCGCGTAGTACCCCGTCGTCCCGGCCAGGACGACCGCGCAGCCCTGCACGAACGAGCCGTTGTTCACGGAGATCCCGAACACGTTCGCGCCGATGACCTGGACGTCCTCGACCCGGGACGTGACGCAGAGCCGCACGCCGGTGTTCGGCGCGCCGTAGATCGTGCCGTTCTTCACGACGTTGCCGAAGGGGCAGCCGGTGAAGCCCTCGATCGCATTCCCGGGGCCGGAGCCCGAGCACATGACGCCGCTCGCGGTCATGCTGCACGTCGTCGGGCCGCTGACCGTGAAGCCGTTCAGGTCGAGCGTCGTCAGCGACGCCTTGAGCTCGATCGTGTTCACGTCGGCGTTCAGGTTGGTGAGGCTGCCGGTCAGCTTGTAGCTGCCTCCGGCGTCGATCGTCACCGGGAAGCCGGGCGCGTCACTCGCGGTCACGCCGCCGGCCAGCGCCTTCGCCTGGTTGATCTCGACCACGCCATCGCTGGCGAAGGCGGGGGGCACGAGGAACGTGAGAAGGAGCAGAAGCGGGCCGAGGCGCAGCATGAGCGATCTCCTCGTCGGACCCTGAGGTCCGCGGTTCGAACGAGGCTATCACCCGGGGACCGGCAGCTGGCGGTCGATTTGCGCCCCCGCCCGGCGGCCCGCCCTCCCGTGCTACATCTGCCGACCGGCCGCGCCTCCGGGCGGGCCGAGGGAGCACGGAGCGCAGTGAAGGGCATCATCCTCGCAGGCGGCTCGGGCACGCGGCTCTACCCGGGGACGCGCGGCGTCTCGAAGCAGCTGCTGCCGATCTACGACAAGCCCATGATCTACTACCCGCTGAGCACGCTGATGCTCGCGGGGATCCGCGACATCCTGGTGATCACGACGCCCCACGACCAGGCGAGCTTCCAGCGCCTGCTCGGCGACGGGCGACATCTCGGGCTCGAGATCTCGTGGGCGGTGCAGGAGCGGCCCGAGGGTCTGGCCCAGGCCTTCGTGCTCGGTCGCTCCTTCGTCGGACGCGACCGCGTGGCGCTCGCGCTGGGCGACAACGTCTTCTACGGCCACGGCTTCCCCGAGCAGCTGCACGTCGCGGCGGCGCGCGAGCACGGCGCGACGGTGTTCGGCTACTGGGTGCGCGACCCCGAGCGCTACGGTGTAGTCGAGCTCGACGCGGAGGGCCGCGCCCTTCA
>Ga0105107_10000451_pt1 | contig 25895 bp, 24 predicted proteins | sample PPLLaktember2015_6_FD_79335 | JGI IMG/M metagenome (GOLD analysis project Ga0105107, IMG submission 79335) | Freshwater sediment microbial communities from Prairie Pothole Lake near Jamestown, North Dakota, USA - PPLs Lake P8 Core (1) Depth... | ecosystem: Environmental > Aquatic > Freshwater >... | reverse complement strand
GTTCTTGGTCGAAAAGCCCGGGTAGGGCAGCAGGCCGGCGAGCAGGTACGGCTTCAGCTTCGAGTGCTCGGCGTGCTGCGGCCGGCCGCCGCCGGCGGGGCGGCCGCCGAACGTGGTGTTCGGCGGCAGCTCGTGGTTCATGTAGAAGAGGCAGCCCGAGAGCTGCAGCGAGACGATCGCCACGAGCAGCGTCTGCGCGCAGCGGCGGAGTCGGATGGACATGGGAGTTCTCCTCGAAAAAGGGTTCAGCGGGTGAAGCCCGGCGTCTGCGCGCCGCGGCGGGGCGCGGAGCTCTGCGCCGTGTAGTCGACGACGTCGCCCTCGGCCCAGGCGGACCAGGTGCCGCACAGCATCGAGAGCAGACACGGGACGTGGGTGATCAGGATGTCCGCGAGGTCCTGCCCGTCCTTCACCTTCAGGTTCACCACCGCCGGGTGGGGGCCGGCCTGCTCGGCGGCGAGCGCCAGGGCGTTCAGCGGCTCGCCGGTCGGGATGCCGCCGTGCAGCCAGAAGAACTGCCGATCGTGCGCCTCGAAGTGGCGCACCACCCGCGTCGGCTGCTCGAGGCCGGGGCCGTTGGTCAGGATCTTCTCGCCGGCGTAGCGGTGGTTCACCGTGAAGCAACCGCTGGCGAAGGCCGGCAAGGCGAGGCAGAGCATCAGCGTCCGGGTCGTTCGAATCATGCAGGGGTCTCCCGCGGCTCAGGCCGCAATCGGGCGCTCCCGCCGCGTCAGCACGTCCGACGCGGCGGGAAGACAAGCGAGCGCGATCGGCATGCGGAAGAGCACGAGCGTCGCGCTGTACACCACGGAGTAGGCGAGGATCGAGGCGGGATCGGCGTAGGGCCGGTAGAGCGTCCACATCGCGAGCTGCGTCGAGCCGAGGCCGGCGACGGTGACCGGCAGCGCCGCCACGCTCATCACCAGCGGCACCAGGGCCGCGAGGTCGCGCAGCGGCACGCGGATGCCGAAGGCCGGCAGCGAGCACGCCGCGAAGGCGACGAAGGAGAGGTAGAACGACCCGCGCCACGCCAGGAACTCGGCGACGTCGCGCGGCCTGGCCCGGCGCAGCGTCGCGAGCAGCCGCGCGCCGCGCAGCGCCGCGGGCACGCGCTCCGACGGAGAGCGCGCCCAACGACCGAGCAGCGCGAGCGCCAGCAGCGCCCCTGCGAGCAGGGCGCCGAGGGCGATCCGCAGCGCACCTCCCAGCGCCCCCGGCAGCGACCGTGCGCCCGCGCTGCCGAGCAAGCCGATGGTCGTGAGGTCGATCAGGTAGTAGAAGAGATAGGTGCCGCCGATCGCGAGCAGCGGGATGCCGTAGCGGCGATGCAGCGCGAGCCCCAGGCCCGCCTGGGCGGCGTCGTAGGAGAGCGCCATCAGCAGGTAGGAGGCGCCGCGCAGCGGCAGCACCTGGAGCACCGAGAGCGGGCGGTGGAAGCGCGACACGAGCCGCGCCAGCACCAGCGAGTCGAGGGCCAGCCACACCAGCGTGAAGGCGCTCGCGACCGCCAGATAGCGACCCCAGCGCGCGCTGCCGAGGGCCTCCGCGACGGCGCGCGGGTCGACCCGCCAGAGGACGAAGCCGAGCAGCAGGGCGGCCAGCAGCCCGGGGAGCGCGGCCCGCAGTCGAGGGTGCAGGCGGCTCACGACGCCAGGAACCCGATGCCGTAGACGTCGAGGGTGACGCCCGTGACGGCCTCGGCCTCCGGAGACGCCAGGAACACCGCCGCCCGCGCGATGTCCGCGGGCACGAGCTTCACCGAGGGCGCGCCGGGCCGCTCCTTCGGCTCGCTCCCCCAGGCGACGCTCTTGTCGACCTCGGCCGGGCAGATCGCGGTGACGGCGATGCCGTCCTGCCAGCACTCCTTGGCCAGCGCGCGCGTCAGGCCGATCACCGCGGCCTTCGCCGCGCACTGCGGCACCAGCTTGGCGAAGCCCTTCTGGCCGTCGATGGAGGCGACGTTGACGATCCGTCCGCTGCGCCGCGCCCGCATCTCCGGCAGCACGGCGCGCGTGCAGTGCCAGACCCCGGTCACATTGGTGTCCAGGGTGAGGTCCCACTCCTCGTCGCTGAAGTCGAGCACCGGCTTCTCGATCCAGACGCCCGCATTGTTGACGAGCACGTCCACGCGGCCGAAGCGCGCCACCGCTTCGCGGTAGGCCGCTTCCACACTCGCGCGCGAGCGGACGTCGCTCACCCCCCAGGACGCGTTGCTGCCGCGCTCCTCGGCGAGCCGCGCGACCTCGGCGAGCTCTGGCTCGCTGCGCGCGGTGAGGAACAGGTCGGCCCCCTCCTCGGCGAACGCCAGCGCGATCGCACGGCCGAGGCCCCGCCCGGCGCCCGTCACCCAGGCGACCTTCCCCGCCAGCCGCGCGCTCACCGGCGGCCCTCCACCAGCACGCCGAGCGCACCGAAGGGGCGCGTCTCGACGTCCTCGAAGCCCGCTGCCTCGAGCAACGCGGCGAGGGTGGAGGCGGGCCGTACGGCCCCGCCGGTGATCAGCAGCATGTCGAGGTCCAGCAGGGCCGCGACGCGCTCGGCGGCGCCGTCGCCGCGCCGGAACTCGTGCAGCAGCGCGCGGCCGCCGGGGCGCAGCGCATCCCGTACGCGCGCCAGCAGCGCCGCGGCGTCGGCGTCGGCGAGGCCCATCAGCACCCGCGAGAGCAGCACCAGGTCGTAGCCAGCGCTGCTCGGGTCGAGAGGATCGTTGAGGAAGCTCCCCTCGCGCACCGCCACCCGCTCGGCGAGCCCTTCCCGCTCGAGGGCGCGGGCCGCCTCCCGAGCCACCGGCGGAAGATCGAAGAGCTCGATCGCGAGCTTCGGATGGGCGCGAGCGAGGGCGGCGGCGAAGTTGCCGGCGCCTCCACCGAGATCGAGCACCCGCTCGTCGCCAGCGAGTGGGAGCTCGCGGGCGAGCCGCTCGCTCGCCTCGCGGCTGCTCTCCTCCATCGCGCGGGCGAAGTTCGGGAAGAAGGCGACCAGCACCGCAGGATCCGAGAAGAACGGATCGCTGCGGCGCTCGGCGACGGGGGCGCCGCTGCGCAGGGAGCCCTCGAGGCGCGCCCACAGCCCCTGGTGCCAGAGGTCGTGGAGCACCGTCGAGCGGCGCGAGAGATCTCCGGCGCCGACGAGCACGCGGCGCGCGGCGTCACAAAGCCGGTACGACTCGCCGTCGCGCTCGACGACCCCGAGCGCCGCCAACGCGGCGAGCAGCGCGCGCGCTCCGCGCGGGTCGAGACTGCAGTCCCGCGCCACTTCCTTGGCGTTCGCCGGCTCGGCCGCCAGCCGCTCCACCACGCCGAGGGCGACGGCCGCCATCACCGCGCGGGCGGCGCGGAAGTCGAAGGTCAGATCGCGCAGCTCGCGCTCGTTCACGACGCGGCCTCCTCGCCTTCGGGCGCGGCGTTCGCCCGGCTGCGGGCCAGCCGGAAGCCGACCGCCGCGGCGAAGGGCGTCCCGTGGCGCCGGTCGCAGCGGGCGAGATCGCCGTCCAGCGCGAAGCAGCCGCCGCGCGTCACCCGGTAGCTGCCCTCGTCGTCGTCGCGAGCCGGCGAATCCGGGTAGAGCTGGTACACCGAACCGGTGTACTCCTCGACGTTGCCCGCCATGTCGAGGGCGCCGCAGGGCGAGACGCCGGCGGGGAACGCGCCGACCGGCGTGGTGTCGCCCACGCCGGCCTCGCGCGTGTTCGCGCAGCGCGGATCGAAGGCGTCGCCGAACGGGTAGGCGCGCCCGTCCAGCCCGCGGGCCGCGCGCTCCCATTCCGGCTCGGTGGGGAGCCGGTAGCGCAGCCCCGTCTCGCGCGAGAGCCACGCGCAGTAGGCGAGGGCCGCTTCGCAGGAGATGCCCCACACGGGGTGGTTCGCCCGCTCCGGCGCGGGTCGCCCGCCGCGCCAGCCGGCCGGGAGCTCGGCGCCGCCGCTCCGCTCCAGGAAGCAGGCCCACTCGCCGTTCGTCACCGGAAAGCGACCGATCTCGAAGGGCGCGAGCTCGACCGGGTGCTGCGGGCAAGCCTTGCGCAGCCAGTCCTCGGGGAGGTCGAACTCGCGCGCCACCGCGGCGACGTCCTCCTCGCGCATCCCCATGAGGAACGCGCCGCCCGGGACGAGCTGCATCGCCGGCCGCAGCGGATCGAGGCGCGGGTCGCCAGAACGGGCGAGCGCGCGCCCGGCGGCGAGGCGTTCCTCGAGGCCACGCTTCTCGTCCTCGAGCGTCTGGATCAGCCGAGCGGCGAACGGGCTCACGACCAGCTCCCCGCGACGGCGTGCTCGGCCAGCAGCTTTCCGCTCGCCGCGTCGACGAGCCCGAAGCGACCGCGCGGATCCCAGGTGGACACCACGAGCCGGCCCTCCTCGCCGAAGGCGACTGCCGAGAGCGGCGTCTTTCCGAAGGGCAGGCTGAGGCGCGCCAGCGCGCGGCCGGGCTCCCAGATCAACAGCTGCCCGTCGTAGAAGCCCGCCGCGACGCTCCGCCCGTCGGGCGAGAAGGCCACCGCGCGCGCGGACACCGGGTGCTCCCGGAACGACGCGAGCCGCGCGCCGCTCCGCAGGTCGAACAGCTCGACGCCGCAGCCGCGGCTCGCGCACGCGGCGCGCAGCCCGTCCGGAGACACGGCGACGCCGTTCACGATGGTCGAGCCGACCTCGAAGGCGCGCGAGGCGCCCTCGCCGTGCAGACGCAGCCGGCCGTCGCGGCCCCCGCTCAGCCAGGCGCCGCCGGGGAGCGCCGCCAGCGACTTGATCGAGCCGCGATGGCGGCCGAGCTCGCCGCGGCGCGCGCCGCTCGCGGCGTCCCAGAGCGTGAGCGTCCCCATGAACGATCCGAGCGCCAGGGAGTTGCCGTCCGCGGAGAAGGCGACGGCGTTCACCGGGTCGCCGCTCCCCGCGAGGCGGGCGCTCGGAGCCCGCTCGCCGTCGGAGTAGATCGAGACCCGGTCGTCCCAGCCCCCGAAGGCGATGCGGCGGCCGTCGCGGCTCCACGCGGCGCAGAGCAGCGCGCCCTCGTGGTCGAAGCGCTCGCGCAGGATGCGGCCGGTCGCGACCTCGACGAGCCGCGCGCCTCCGTCGTCGCAAGCGAGCGCGGCGACGCGCCCGTCGGGAGCGAGGGCGAGGCCGTTGATGCCCGGCGTCCCCAGCCGATCCGCGGTGCGCGCGGCGGACTCGCCCACGCGCCAGACCACCGGCGTGCGGCCGAACGAGCCGGTGGCGATGCGGCCCGCCCGTCCCCAGGCGAGCGCGCGGTTCCACATGCGCCCGTCGCGCAGCGAGGTGAGCTGCCGCCAGCTGCCGCGCTCGAACACGCGGATCTGCTTGTCGTAGGCGGCGGTTGCCAGCAGCGCGCCGTCGGGGCTCCAGCGCACCGCTTTCACGGTGCAGCCGTGGGCGCCGAGGCAGGCGCGCTCCGCCCCGCTCGCCACGTCCCAGATGCGCGCGCTGCGGTCGAGCGATGCGCTCGCCAGCAGCTCGCCGTCCGGCGAGAACTGCACCTGGTCGACCCAGTCCGTGTGTCCGCGCAGCTCGTGGAGGAGCGCGCCGCGCCAGCTCCAGATCCGCGCGGTGCCGTCGTCGGATGCGGTGGCGATGCGCTGGCCGTCGGGGCTCCAGGCGACGCCGTTCACGTCGCCGGCGTGGCCGCGCAGCACCGCGAGCCGCGCGCCCGTCGCGACCTCGAACACGCACGCCGTGCCGTCGAAGGACGCGGTGGCGATGCGCGTGCCGTCCGGGCTCCAGCAGACCGCGTTGACGTCGTCGGCGTGGCCCGCGAAGACGCGCAGCGCCTCGCCGCTCGCCGCGTCGAAGACGCGCGCCTCGTGGTCGCTCGACGCCGACGCCACCCGGCGCCCGTCGGGGCTCCAGGCCACGGCGTTCAGCAGCGCGCGGTGGCCCAGCAGGCGCCCCTCGGCGCGCCCGCCCGCCCCCCACAGGATGGCGCTGGCATCGTAGCCGCCGGTGACCAGCGCGCCGTCGGCGCGCATGTCCACGCAGCTCACCGGCCCGTCGTGGCCGCTCTCGGGGGCTCCCGTAGCGCTGACTTCCCGTCGCATGCTCAGCACGTGTCGTCCTTCCTCTGCGTTGCGTCCGCGCCACCGGCGCGCACGAAGATCTTGCGTTTGCCGCCCGCGCTGGCCTCGAGGCGCTCGCGCACCGCGAGCCGCACGCGCACGCCGGGCGCGAGCACCCGCTCGAGGTTCCGCGCCCCGCGCCGCGCGCAGTGGGGGAACGGCCCGCGGTCGCGGCCCGGCACCACGTGCACCGTCACGAGGTCCGGCGCCTCCTGCACGATCTGGTAGTCCCGGAACACCTGGAGGCCCGGGAAGTCGAAACACGGAGACTTCACCGCGACCGTGATGCGCGAGGGCTGGATGCGCCGGCCGTCGGGATGCACGAAGACGTCGTCGTCGCGTCCCTCGAGCCGCTCCAGGATCGGCAGGGAGCGGCCGCAGGCGCAGCCGCGCTCGGGCCGCCGGACCGCCAGGTCGCCGAGCCGATAGCGGATGAAGGGCTGCACGAAGTTGTGGAGCCCGGTGACGATCACGTGGCCCGGCTCGCCGTCCGGCACCGCCCGCCCGGCGTCGTCGACGAGCTCGAGTACCACGTTGTCCATGAACTGGTGCATGCTTCCGCGCTCGCACTCCGCGGCGATCGCCCAGACCTCGTTGCAGTAGTAGTTGGTGCGCACCGGGCAGCCGAAGACGCTCTCGACGTGCTCGCGCTCGTCGCGCGAGAGCGGCTCGGAATGCAGGCAGAGCGCCCGCAGGCCGAGGCGGCGCAGGTCGCGTCCGGGGCTCGCGCCGTCGAGCAGATCGAGGATGTCGCTCGGGGTGGCGGCGAGCAGCACCGGGCGCACCTCCTCGATGCGGTCGAGCACCCGATCGGCCTCCTGCCGCGCGTCGATCCACACGTTGCGGTAGATCGCGAGGTTGTTCTCGAAGGGGAGCCGGTACGGGAAGAGGTAGGCGACGCGGTTGTGCCAGCGGAAGCCCTGCCAGCCGTAGATGCGCTGGCTGAAGATGTTGCGGGCGTCGTCGCAGCGCAGCGAGAGCGCGATCTCCATGCAGCGTCCCGAGGAGCCGGACGTCTGCTGGATGCGGCAGCGGCGCAGATCCGTGCCCGCGCGCAGCGCACCCTCCGGGAACCGGTCGCGCACGTCGTCCTTCTCGACGATCGGGAACCGCGCGAGGTCCGCGAGCTCGCGGAAGTCCGACGCGCGCACGCCCGCGCGAGCAAAGAGCTCGCGGTAGAGGGGCACGTGCCACTCGGCCTGCGCCAACAGGCGCCGCAGTCGCCGCTCCTGATAGCGGCGCAGCCGCTCCTCGCTCCAGCCCTCCCGCGCCAGGCTGGCCCAGAGCGAGGTGAGCTTGCGCAGCGTTGAGAGGCCGACCTCGGCGGGGCTCGCGCGGCGCACCGCCGCCGGCGCGCGCGACGCGGCGCGCGCCGAGTACCCGCTGCGCGGCCGCGCGATCGGGGCAGGGGAAGCGTCGAAGGCCCTGAGGTTCACCGTGTCTCCTTTGCGCCCGGCAGCTCGTGGGGACGCAGCGCGCGGAACTCCCCGGTCGCGAGGTCCCAGAGGCGGCAGGTTCCGTCCCGCGAGCCCGAGAGCGCGCTGTGCGCGTCGAGCGCCGTCACCGTCCCGACCTGGCGGGTATGCCCGGCGAGCACCCCCAGGCAGGCGCCGTCGCGCGCATCCCACACGCGGACGTCGCGATCGAAGGACGACGAGAGCAGCCGCGCGCCGTCCGGCGTGAAGGCGAGGTCCCACACCGTGCGCTGGTGCCCCCGCAGCACCGCTCGCGCGGCGCCCTCCGGCGACCAGAGGCGGATCGTGGCGTCGCGCGAGCCCGAAGCGAGCAGGCTTCCGTCCGGCGACCAGGCCAGCGACATGACGAGGTCGCCGTGGCCGGAGAGCGCGCGGAAGTCCGTGCTCCGCAGCCCCACCACGCCGTCCCGCGACGCGGTCGCGAGCGTCCGCCCGTCGGGGCTCCAGCCGATCGAGAAGATCGCCTCGGCGTGGTCCCGGTAGCGGGCGTGGAGATCGCCCTCGGCGGCGTCGCGCAGCTCGACGGAGCCGTCGACCAGCCCGAGGGCGAGCACCTGCGCCACCGGCGACCAGGCCAGGGCGTGGACGCCGCAGGGCGCGCGCAGCAGCTCGCGCCAGCCGCCCGAGGCCTCGATCAGCGCCACGCTCCCGTCGAGCGACGCGCAGGCGAGCCGGCTGCCGTCGGGCGACCACGCCGCGTCCTTCACCGCCTGGCGCTGCAGGTTTCGCAGGCGGAGCGATGCGCGGGCGCGCCACGGGTCGAACAGCGTGACGCTGCGGTCGTCCTGCACCGCCGCCACGGTTCCGTGTCGGCCAACCCGCAGCTTCGAGATGGCCCGGTTGCGGCCGGGCAGCGCCGCCACCAGGGCGAGGCGGTCGGCGTCGAAGAGCCGCGGGCGGGCGTCGATGGAGGCGGTCGCGAGCAGCCGCCCGTCGGGCGACCAGGAGACCCACTCGATCTCGTCGGAGTGCCCGGCGATCTCGCCCACGCAGTCGCCGCTCTCGGCGCACCAGAGCCGCACGGTGCGGTCGTGGGAGCAGGAGGCGATGCGGCGGCCGTCGGGCGAGACCCGCGCCGCGTCGATGTCGTCGGAGTGCGCGGCGATGCAGCCGACGGGAGCGCCCGTCTGCACGTCCCAGAGACGCACGGTTCCGTCGTGGGAGCAGGTCACCAGCCGGCGCCCGTCGGGCGTGAAGTCGACGGTGTTGGCCATGTGGCGGTGGCCCTCGAAGCGGCGCAGGAGCGCCCCGCTCGCGAGGTCGAAGAGGCGCACGCTGTGGTCGTCGCTCGACGAGGCCAGCAGGCGGCCGTCCGGCGAGAACACCAGGTCCTTGACCAGCGCCTCGTGGCCCGCGAGGCGGCCCCGCTCGCGGCCGCTCTTGGCGTCGTGCAGGCGCAGCGAGCCGTCGCGGCAGCCGAGCGCGAAGAGGTCGCCCAACGGTGACCAGCCGGTCGCCCAGATGTCGCCGGCGCCGAGGGCGAGGCGCAGCAGGCGGGCGCCGCTCGCCGCGTCCCAGAGGCACGCGGCGCCGTCGTCGGCGCCCGACAGCAGGAAGCATCCGTCCGGCGACCAGGTGGCCGACCAGACGCCGCTCTCGTGGCCTTCGAGGACGTGCAGCGCGGAGCGCGCCGCGACGTCCCAGATCCGCACGCTGCCGTCCTCGGAAGCCGAGGCCAGCTTCCCGCCGTCCGGCGACCAGGTGACCATCCAGACGGACGCCGAGTGACCCGTCATGCCGTCTCCTCGAGCGGAACGCCGAGGGGCGCGACGGCGACGGAGCCGAGGTCCCCGGTGGCGCGAAGCAGGGCCGGCAGCAGCACCAGGTCGGCGGCGAGCGCGATGGCAATGGTGAGGGCCGTGAGGCCGCCGAAATGAGCGGTGGGCCGGAACTCGGAGAGCAGCAGCGTGCCGAAGCCGAGGCCCAGCACGGCGCAGGTGAAGATCACGTCCCGGCCCGTAAGCTCGAGGGCGCGCGTCACCGCCGCCGCTCCGGCGAGGCCCTCCGCGCGCGCCTCGCGCAGGGCGTGCAGCACGTGGATGGTCTCGTCGTCGATGATGCCGAGGTTCACGCTCGCGACCATCACGGTGACGACGTCGAGCGGGATCGCCGCCGCCCCCATCGCGCCGAGCATCAGCAGCACCGCGACTCCGTTCGGGATCAGCGCCACGACGGCCAGCCGCAGGGAGCGCAGCTCGAGCCAGTAGACCGCGAAGACGCAGAGGAAGGCGAGGGAGAACGAGCGGAGCTGGCTCTGCAGCAGGTACTGCTCCATGCGCGCGAACACCGGTACGAGGCCGGTGAAGGTCAGCGAGAGCCCGGGCTCGCTCGCGATGCGGGAGCGGGCGAACCTTTCGAGGCGCGCCAGCAGCCGGTCGTTCTGCTCCGAGTCGAGGCCGACGGAGCGCGACGACACCCGCGCCACGCTCCAGTCGTCCTGCACCCAGAACGGGAGGTCCTGGCCGGAGGTCGCCTCGAGCACGAAGGCGGCGCGCGCCAGAGATTCGGCCGAGAGCGGCTGCGCGCGCTCGGCCGGCGGCTCGATGGCGCTCCGCGCCTCGTCGATCCAGTCCGCCAGCGAGACTCCGCGCACCGTCTCGTCCTGCTCGCCGAGGAAGTCCTGGACGTCGGCGAGCAGGCGGATCGCGCGGGGGTCGCGGATCCCGCCCGGCGTCTCCGACTCGAGCACGACCTCGAGGGGCGTCACCCCGGCGAGATGCGACTCGATGAAGCGGTAGGCGCGGTTCAGGGCGTGGTCCGCCGGGAAGAACTCGCCGTCGTGGGTCGAGATGCGCAGCCGCGGCAGCGCGAAGGCGGCGGCGATGCAGAGCGCCGCCGTCGCGACGATCACCGCGCCGCCGCGCCGCGTGGCGAGACGCACGGCGAGCTCGAGCACCCGCGCCACGGGCCCGCTCGCGGGGAGGCTCCCGCCGTCGGGTCGGAGCACGCGGAGCGCTGCGGGGAGCCCGACCGCGCCGAGCACCAGGGAGGCCAGCACGCCGAGGGCCGCAAACAAGCCGAAGGTGCGGATGCTCGGGATCGGGGAGGTGGCGAGGGAGCCGAAGCCGAGCGCCGTCGTCGCGGCGGTGAGCGAGGCGGGCAGCAGCACGGCGCGCTCGGTGCGCTGCACCGCGGCGAGCGGCTCGGCGCCTCCGCTCCGTTCGAGCCGGTAGCGGGCGAGCACGTGGATCGCCACGGAGACGGCGAGCACCATCAGTAGCGGAGGAAGCAGGGAGGTGGTGGTGCTCTGGGGGACGTCGAGCAGCGTCATCAGCCCGCGCACCCAGGCGAGCGTCGCGAGCACGCAGCCGACGGCGAGCAGCACCAGCGTGCGGTCGCGGAGCGCCGCGGCGAGCATCAGCGCCACGACCGCGAAGGCGACGGGGGTGAAGAGGGCGTTGTCGCGCGCGTTCAGGCGCTCGAGCTCGCGATTGAAGACGGGCGAGCCCGCCAGGTGGAACTCGGTGCCCCGGTACTCCGGGCGCGCGAGCACCGCCAGCGCGCCTTCGAGCACGTCGCGCTGCAGCGAGCGCTCCTCGGCGCCGAGGGCGCGCGCCCGCGGCTGGATCGCCAGCGTGGTGACCGTTCCCGAGGCGTCGAGCATGGCGTCGCGGGTCATGGGGAGCGCGCGCAGCGCGGCCTTCAGCTCCGCGGCCGGGGGCGCGTCTTCGAGGGCGTCGGGCACCAGCGGGCTTGCGAAGGGCCCGAAGGGGCCGAACTCGACGCGGTAGGCCGTGTCGAGGCTGGAGACGCTCTCGACGCCCGGGAGCTCGCGCAGCGCTTCGGTGAGCGAGCGAACCTGCGCGAGCCCCGGGGGCTCCAGCAGGTCCGTCCGCTCGAAGGCGACCACGATCAGCTCGTCGCTCCCGAAGCGCGACAGGTAGTCGCGGTAGGCGCGCAGCTCCGGGCTGCCCTCGAGCGCGATCAGCTCCGGGTCCGAGTCCCAGCGCGTGAAGGGAGCCGCCGCGGCGAGCGCGAGGCTGGCGCCGCCGAGCACGGCGAGCACGGCGCGCGGCCGGCGCCGCACGGCGTCCGCGAAGCGCTCGAGGAGCGCTCTCACCACGTGCGCACCGCGCGCCGCACGAGGTCGTTCCCCGTGCGCTCGAGCGAGTCGCCGGCGCTGCGGAGCTGCAGGATGCGCAGCACGCCGGCCGCGGGCCGCAGCGCCACGTCGGCCGCGGCGACGGCGCCGAGGTCGAGGACCAGCACGTGGGGCCGGTAGGCCCGCGGGTGAAAGAGCCCCTCGCCCACGAAGTCGAGGGCCGGCAACGGCAGCGGGCCGGCGATCTCCTGCTTGTCCTCTTCGGAGAGCAGCGGGTTCAGGTCCGCCACGTCGCCCGCCGCCCAGCGCTCCACCTCCATGCCGTGGCTGCCGAGCAGGGTCTCGGAGCCGGCGACGTGCCAGAGGTAGGCGGTCTTGGCGACGCTCTTGGAGAGGATGCCCTTGAAGACGTGCTGCGTGACCGGGTTGTCGTCGACGAGGCCCACCGCATCGGAGAAGCCCATCGAGAGCTGCGAGGCGGCCAGGCAGAACACGCCGAAGAGCGAGGTGTTGGCCTCGAGCCAGGCGTCGCCGAAGGTGAGGAAGCCGTCGCGCACGTTGCGCAGGGCGGCGACCGGCAGCGCCGGGTCGGCGCTCTCGCGCACCTCCCAGTCGAGGGCCTCCGCGCGCGCGGCGTGGGGCACGGCCGCCGCGAGGGCGGCGGCGAGCAGGGCGGCGAAGTGGCGGTGCCTCATCGGCTCCTCCGGCCGCGGGACGATCCCGACCAGAGGCCGCGCCGCTCGAAGGCCTCGATCTGGCGCGCTTCCCACGCGCTGTAGACGTCGTACTGCTCGGGGGCCAGGATCTTCTTCACGTAGGCGGTGCTCCTTCGCTGGCCGTTCAGCACCAGCTCCTTCACCTGCTGCTCCTTCGCCGCGTCGCCCAGGTCGCTGCGGTTCACGATCGCGACGGCGCGGTCGTAGACGTCGAGCGCGGTGTCGAGGTACACCTGCTCCAGGGCGCGATCCTGGCCGTCGCGCAGCGTGAGGCCGTCCACCCGCCTCACCGCTTCGACGGTCTGGCGCGCGATGTCGCCCGAGAGTCGCTCGACCTGGGCGGCTTCCAGGCGGATGCCGTTCACCTCCCAGACGCGCGGCGCGGCCGGGTCGGCGCCGGCGGCGCCGGCGGCGAGGATCGAGAGGAACAGCAGGGCGGCGCGCATCAGCTCGCCTCCTCCGGCGCGTCCCGCCAGAGGTCCCGGCTGTAGGAGCAGGCGCCCTCGGGAGGCTCCGCGAGCAGCCGCTCGACGTGGCGGCGGTCGATCCGCTCGTAGAGGGTGCGGGCGGGGAGGCCGAGGGCATCCGTCAGCACGCGCCGGCCGTCCGCGAGGTCCTCGCTGCGCGCGCGGCGCGCGGCGCGGCAGAGCAGGTCCGCGCCGAGCTCCTTCGCATACTCGATGCGGTTCGTCTGGCGGGCGAGGGCCTCGCGCGAGAGCGCCACGGCGCGGTCGAGGTCGCCGCGCACGCCGATCACGGGCTGCGCCCAGGCGGCGTCGGGGAGCATCCGGTAGAGCTGCGCCGCGCCGTAGAGCGCGTCGGCGTAGGCCGAGTGGCCGAAGGCCTGCCAGGTGGGGCGCAGCGCGATGGCGCGCTCGAAGCAGCTCGCCACCCACGCGGGACCGCGCTCGGCGAAGGTCGCCGAGAGCGCCTGCTCGAGGCTTCCCTGCGTCGTCAGCAGCCGGCCCCGCGAGACGGCCCGCCACAGCCAGCCTTCGGCGCGCTCGGGCGCGAGCGCCACGGCGCGATCGGCGAACGCCTCCGCCTCGCGGAAGGCCGCCGTGCGGCCCGCGCGGTCCTCCTGGGGAAGCGCCTCTCCGGCCAGGTAGCGCGCTCGCGCGCGCATCCACTGGACGGTGTCGGAGGCGGGGGCGAGCGTCTCGGCTTCGGAGAACAGCCGCTCGGCGAGCGGGAAGTCCGGCGTGTAGAGGGCCTCGCCGGCGTCGTGCAGCAGGCGCTGCAGGCGCACCAGGTCGTCCGGATCCTCCGCCGAGTCTCCTTCCGGCGTGACCCGGAGCCGGCCCTCGGCGCGGCAGGGGAGCGCGACGCCGGGAAGGTACTGGCCGAGCGCCACCTCGAAGTCGCCGGCGGGGTCGGGCAGCACCTCGACCGAGAAGCGGCCGCGCTGCAGCTCGAGGGCGGCGCGCACCTCGATGGCCCCATCCCCGACGCGGTGCCGCGCGCGCGCCTCGACGTGCCCCGCGTCGCCCTGGTACTCGCTGGGATGGTCCAGCAGCCAGGCGCGGCTGTCGGCGTCGACGAGGCGCCGCCGTGGGCCCGACTCCGCTACCAGGAACGCGTGGGCGCTGGAGGCCACCAGCGCACCGCAGCTCGTGGTCTCGACCTCGCGCGCGACGCGCAGCTCGGGCACCGCGAGCGCGGCGCCCGCCGCCGGCACCAGCAGCGCGCAGAGCGAGAGCCAGGCGCGCATCAGCGTTCCCCTCCGCGCGCGTGCAGCCGGTCGCGGAGCGCACGCAGCACGCTCTCGGCGAGCGCGGGATGGTGAGCGCTGCTCCGCGCGAGCACGGCGAGGTCCTGGGCGAGCGCCTGCAGCTCGGCCGGCGGGCTCTCCCCGCCGCGGCTGCGGAGCTCCGCACCGGCCTCGACCAGCAGACCGTCGACGATGCGCTGGCGCGAGAGCAGCAGCGAGCCGTACTCCGCCGGGTGACAAGCGAGGCAGGCGCGCGCGAAGTCCACGAGCGGAGCCCCGGCGCCCTGGCCGGTATGGCACTCGGCGCACGCGACCCGGCCGTGGTGGGGATCCGGCTCGGCCGGCGGATTTCCGCGGAAGCGCCCGGCGAGCAGCTCGGCCGCATCCGCGTGACAGCCCTCGCAGCGCGTCGAAGCGACCGAGAAGCGACGGTCGGCGTGGCAGCTCGCGCAATCCGCGCGGGCGTGGGTCGCGTCGAGGGGGAACGCCGTGTCGCGCGCATGGTCGAAGCGCACGGCCGCGCCGGTCCAGCCCTCGGTCGTATGGCAGCTCGCGCAGACGCTGCCGAGCGCCGCATCGTGCGGGTCGCGGTGGCACGACCCGCACTCGCCGGGCGCGCCCCGCCCCGGCGCGAGCTTCGCCTGCTGCTCGCGCGCCCGCGTCGCGTCGGTGTGGCAGTCGCCGCACGCCAGCGAGGCATGGCGTCCGGTGAGGGCGAAGCCCGTGTCGGCATCGTGGTCGAAGACCGGCCGGGCCCCGCCGAAGGCGAGCTGCGCCGCGCCGAAGCCCTGCTGCGTGTGGCAGTCGTCGCAGTCGCGGTCGCGCCGGAACGGCTCGCCGTGGACGTCCTGGTGACAGCTGCCGCAGCGCTCGTGATCGATTCCGATCGGGTGGAAGCCGCGGGTGCCGTCGCTGCCCTCGCGGGTGTGGCACTCCGCGCAGTCGACGCTCGGATGGGCGCCTCGCAGCGGGAAGCGCGCGAGCTCGTGGTTGAACGCCTTGCGGTCGAGCCCCAGCAGATCCGCCTCCGCGCCGCGGTGCTCGCCGTGGCAGCTCGCACAGTCGCCGCGGAGGCTCCCGTGGAAGCCGCTCGCATCGGCCATGCGGCGCCCCACGTCCGCGTGGCAGGCGACGCAGCGGTCGTCGGGCGTGGCGTCGAGGCCCGCGTGGCAATCCGCGCAGTGGGCGATGCCCGAGAGCGCCGCGTGGGCGCGGGCCAGCTCGCCCGGCGAGACGGCGTCTCCGAGCCTCCGATCGAGGGTGCCCAGCCAGCCCGTGGGAGCGGGCGCCATGGGGCTCTCCGCGCTCACGGGCGAGCCGCCGAGGACGGCGATCCCGAGCCACGCCGCGAGCAGAGCACGCTCACCTCGCGCCATCCGCCGCCGCATCGAGGGGTGCGAGGGAGGGGCGCGGCGCCGCCGGCTCGCTGCTCCGGGCGCCCGGATCCGCGGGCAGTCCGGCGACCCAGGCGGCGTGATGGTGCTCGGCCCAGGCACGGTCGACGCTGCCGAGCAGCATGCCGCGCAGCGCGGGGCGGGTGGCGGGATGCACGACGGCCAGGAAGAAGTGGCCCAGGAAAGCGGGGATCCAGAGCAGGAACACCGAGAGGTGGAGGAACCACGGGACCAACGCGCCGGGCCGCAGCCAGAGCCAGCTCCCGGTCACCGCCAGCGAGAGCGCGAAGCCACCCGTCGCGAGGGCGTTCAGCTTCTGGCCGGCGTTCAGCTTGCCGGCGGGCGGAAGCTCGGCGCGGCCGAGCGCGGCGAGGGGCTGGAGCGCCAGCCAGCGCAGGTCCGCGCGACTCCAGCGCAGCGCCTCGGCGAAGTCGCGCAGCGTCTCGCCGGTGCGGCCCGAGAGCAGCACGACGGCGGGCAGCACCAGCAGCGCGACGGCGCAGCTCTCGTGGAGCTCGACGAGCGTTCGGGTGGCACCCTCGCCGAGGCCGATCTCGTCGCGCAGCGCGAGCGCGCCGCCGCTCGCCGCGAGCGACAGGAACGCGCCGACGAAGCTCCAGTGGAACCAGCGCGTGGTCTTGCAAAAGCGTTCGATGCGGACCGCCATGCGGCCTCCCTCGACGGAGGGAGCATGGCCTTCCGGTCTCGCCCGAAGCTGAAGCCTTCCTGAGTGAAGGCTTCATTCATTCGGCGGGGGGCACCTCGGCGGCGCCCGCGGGGGCGGTGTACGCCCCGGCGGCCCCGTGCACGTACACCAGCTCGCCGCCCGAGTGGCCCACCTTGACCCCCGCGGCGAGGACTGCCGCGGCAGCCAGCACCGTGACGAGGCGACCCGCGGCGCCCACGGAGCCTGCCAGCAGCCCCGTGCCCGAGATCACGACGGTCGCGGCGGCGGCCCACAGGAACGCCTCCGCCGCCTCCTCGTGCTCCTCGATGTGCCGGTGCGCCACCACCTTCTCGACGCGATCCTCCTCGTCCTCGCCCGTCTCGGTTGCCAGCCAGGCGGAGCCCGCCAGCAGCGCCTGGAACAGCACCGCGGCGGCCCAGAAGCGGCTCGACAGGGCGCCCGCCCGGATGGCGAGCGCGAGCGCCGCCGCGAAGAACGGCGCCAGCACGGCGAAGGCGATGGGAAGGTGGACGAGGGCCGGGTGCAGGGGGTCGGGGATCATGATCGGGGCCTCCGGGTCTACGGACCCATCCGGAATCTGACGCGTGCGCGGCCGTCGCGCACGGCCTCAGCGCGGCGGGGCGAGCGCGGGGCCCGCGATCTCGCTCCACTCGCCGTCGGCGTGGTCGTAGCGAAGCAGCGTCACGCGCAGCGGCAGCGCGAGCGCGTCGGCCGGCACTTCGAGCTCGAAGCGGCGCCGCTCGCCCGCGGCGATCGCGCGCGATGGGGATTCCACCACGTTCGTGCGCTGGCTGCCGCCTGGCCAGGCGACGTCGAGCGCGAGCTGCCGGCGGCCGAACTGACCGGTCGGCAGCGCGTGGGGCAGGCGATTGCCGACCGTCACCTCCAGCCGCCGGCCGTCGGCGCCGCGGCTGGCCTCGAGGTCGATGCTCTCCGCGGCGTCTTCCGGGATCGCGAACAGGTGGCGCCGCAGGTCCTCTTCGCGCTCGAGCCCCACCAGCACGCGCGAGTAGGCGTGCGCGTCGTGGACCGACTCGACGGTTCGGCGCACGGCGGGCATGTGGCAGCCCTGACAGGTCTCCTTCGCTTCGCCGTCGGCGGCCACCGCGCGCTCCCACTCGGCGAAGCTGCCGCGATGGCAGGTCGCGCACAGCTCGCTCGATCGGTAGCTCGGGTCGCCCTCGATCACCGGGTGGACCTCGATCGGCGACGAGCGCGAGACCGGCCCGCGCATCGTCAGCCGCTCGCCGTCGCTCCCCGGGGCGAGGTGACAGCTCACGCAGGTGACGCCTTCGTCCCGGTGCGCGTCGCGCAGCGCCGGGGGCTGCTGCGCCTGGAGCGGACCCGGGGCGTGGCAGCCGAGGCACTCGGCGGCCCGGCCGCCCGCGCTGGCGCGCTGGAACGCCTCGCTCCGCCAGGCGCGAGCGTGAAGCGAGTCCCGCCACTCTCGATACACCTCCTGGTGGCAGCGCTCGCAGTCGCTCGCCGGCGGCGGAGCCGTCGCCTCCCGGCTGAAGAAGAGCTCGTCGCCGAAGGGCACGCGCACCCGGCCCGCGCAGAGCAGGGCGCTGCCGAGCAGGAGGCCGGCCGCCGCCGCCCTCCGGCTCATGCCGGCAGCGGGAGGCGCACCACGAAGGTCGTGCCCTGGCCCTCGGTGCTCTCGACCTCGATGCCGCCGCCGTGGGCGAGCGCGATCTGCCGCGCCAGCGCGAGCCCGAGGCCGACGCCCGCGGAGTCCGCGCCCGCGGAGCCGCGCTGGAAGGGCTCGAAGATGCGCTCGCGCTCGGCGGCGGGGATGCCCAGCCCGTAGTCGTGGACGCGCACCTGCAGCGAGCCGTGCTCGGGCTCGGCGTCGATCTCCACCCGCCCCCCGCGCTCCGAGAACTTGATGGCGTTGTCCACCAGGTTGCCGAAGAGCTGGCGCAGCCAGTGGGGCTCTCCCCGCAGCCGCAGGCCGGCAGGGTACCCGCGGTGGAGGGCCACGTCGCGCGCCTCCGCGCTGGGCTCGAAGAAGTCCGCCACGCCGTCGAGCAGCGCGGTCAGGTCGACGTCCTGGATCTGGCGCGGCTCGAGGCCGCCCTCGCAGTGGGCGAGGTCGAGCAGCGCGTGCACCGTCCGCGCGATGCCGTCGACATCGCGCAGCATCTCGTCCAGCAGCTTCTCGTCGGCGCCGGGCTCGCGGTCCCTCGAGATCCCGTCCTCGATGCGATGCCGCAGCCGCGAGATGGGCGCGCGCAGCTCGTGGGCGGCGCTCGAGGCGAAGCGCCGGATCTGGCCGACTCCGGAACGCAGTCGCTCGGTCATCTCGTTCAGGGTCGCGGCCAGGCGGTCGAGCTCGTCGCCGCTCCCGGTCAGCGCGATGCGCTCCTCCAGCTGCGAGGCGCTGATGCGGCGCGCGGCCTCGTCGATCTGGGCGACGGGGCGCAGCATGCCGCGCACCAGCCACCAGCCGAACAGCGAGGTGGCCAGCACCATCGGCGGCAGCACGAACACGAACAGGTCGCGCATCTCGTGGGTGCTCCGCTCGAAGGTGCGGCTGTTCAGGACGACCTGCACGAAGTCGTCGCCCACGCGGAGCACGGTGGTGTAGTAGGGATACTTCTCGCCGAGGTCGAGCTCCTCGAGGCGCGGCGGCTCGTTCGCGACGGGAAGGCCCTCCGGCTTGGGCAGGGCTCCGGGCATGCCCTCCTCGAGCCAGACGTTGCCGCTCTCGTCGAAGATGCGGATGCCGAGCCGCAGGTCCTGCGCCGCGCTCGACACGTGCGCGTCGACGTAGGCGCGCAGCGTCTCGGGCTCGTCGCGGTGCTTCTCCAGCTCCTCCGCCAGCTCCTTGAGCTGAAGGCGGACCACCAGATTGGCGTCGCGGTCGACGCGCTCCCGGAACTCTGCGTAGAGCAGGTAGGCGAAGAGTCCCAGCACGACCGAGGTGAAGACCGTGTAGCGGAGCGTCCAGCGCGCTCCGATCGAGAGCGGCCTAGCCATGGTCGGCGCGCGCGGCGGCGCCGGAGCGATCCTCCAGCACGTAGCCGATGCTCTTCACGGTGTGGATCAGCTTGGGCTCGAAGTCGCGGTCGACCTTCTTGCGCAGGCTGTTCACGTGCACGTCGATCGCATTGGAGTAGGACTCGAAGCCGTAACCCCAGACCTTCTCGGCGATCATGGTGCGCGAGGTGACGTAGCCGGCGTTGCTCATCAGGTACTCGAGGAGCTGGAACTCCTTGGGGGTCAGGTGGATGCGCCGCCCGGCGCGCGTCACGGCGTGACGCTCGCTGTCGAGCTCCAGGTCCGCCACGCGCAGCCGGCCGGAGCCCGCGCCGGGTCGCTGCCGGCGCGCGATCGCGCGGATGCGCGCCAGCAGCTCCGCGAATGCGAAGGGCTTGGCGAGAAAGTCGTCGGCCCCGAGGTTCAGGCCCTCGATGCGCCGCTCGACCTCGGCGTGGGCCGTCAGGAACAGCACCGGCGAGCTGACGCCGGCCGCGCGCATGCGGCGCAGCACCTCGAAGCCGTCCTTGCCGGGCAGCCCGACGTCGAGGATCACGACGTCGTAGTCCGTCTCGAGGGCGCGTTCCAGCCCGAGCTGGCCGTCCGAGACGGTGTCGACCACGAAGCCGCTCTCGCGGAGCGCGCGGCCCACGAAGGCCTGGGCCTCGAGGTCGTCTTCGACGTAGAGCACGTTCATCGAGGCGCTCAGCCTAGGCCCGCACCATGAAGCCAACCTAAAGAAGTGTGGGGAAAGGCGCCTCGCCCGAGGCTCAAAGGGGCACGCGGCGCAGCCTGAGAGCGTTTCCGACCACCGATACGGACGACAGGCTCATCGCCGCCGCCGCGATCATCGGCGAAAGGAGCAGCCCGAACCAGGGATAGAGCGCCCCGGCTGCGACCGGCACGCCCAGCAGGTTGTACGCGAACGCGAAGAACAGGTTCTGGCGGATGTTGCGCACGGTCGCGCGCGAGAGCCGGCGCGCCCGCACCAGGCCGCGCAGGTCGCCCTTCACGAGGGTGACGCCGGCGCTCTCGAGGGCGACGTCGCTGCCGGTGCCCATCGCGACGCCGACGTCCGCGGCGGCCAGAGCGGGGGCGTCGTTCACGCCGTCGCCGGCCATCGCGACCACGCGGCCCTCCTTCCTGAGCCGCTGCACCGCATCTGCCTTCGCCTCGGGCAGCACCTCGGCGTGGACCTCGTCGACGCCGAGCTGCCGCGCCACGGCCTCGGCGGTGACGCGGCTGTCGCCGGTCAGCATGACGATGCGGAGCCCCTCTTCGCGCAGCGCGTGCAGCGCGGCGGGCGTCGTCTCCTTGATGCGGTCCGCGAAGGCGACGAGCCCGGCGGCCGCGCCGTCCACGGCGAGGAAGGTCGCGCTGCGGCCGTCGCGGCGCAGCGCGTCGGCGCGCGAGGCGAGATCGCCGGGATCGATGCCGAGCTCGGCGAGCAGCGTCCGGTTGCCGAGCGCGACGGCGCGCCCGCCGACGCGGCCGAGCACGCCGCGGCCCGGCCGCGCTTCGAACTGCTCCGCCGGCGCGAGCGCGACGCCTCGCTCCTCCGCACCGCGCACCAGCGCCGCCGCCAGCGGATGCTCGCTACCGCGCTCGAGGCTCGCCGCCAGCCGCAGCAGCTCCGCTTCGTCCTGGCCGGCGGCGGGCACGACGGCGGCGAGGGTCAGCTTGCCTTCGGTCAGGGTTCCGGTCTTGTCGACCACCAGCGTGTCGACCGCGCGAAAGGTCTCGATCGCCTCGGCGCTCCGGAACAGCACCCCGGCCGTCGCGCCGCGTCCGGTCGCGACGGCGATGGACATCGGGGTGGCGAGGCCGAGGGCGCACGGGCAGGCGATGATCAGCACGGCGACGGCGTTCACCAGCGCGTGGGCGAGGCGAGGCTCCGGACCGAGGGTCGCCCAGAGCACGAAGGTCGCCGCCGCGACCGCGACGACGGCGGGGACGAACCACGCCGCCACGCGGTCCGCGAGGCCCTGGATCGGGGCGCGGCTGCGCTGGGCGTCGGCGACGAGCTGGACGATCCGCGCCAGCAGCGTCTCGTGCCCGACCTTCTCGGCGCCCATCACGAAGCTGCCGCTGGCGTTCAGGGTGCCGCCGATCACGCGCTCGCCGGGTCCCTTCTCGGCGGGCAGCGACTCGCCCGTCACCATCGACTCGTCGACGGCGCTCTGGCCCTCCAGCACGACGCCGTCGACGGGCACCTTCTCGCCCGGGCGCACCCGCAGGCGGTCCCCCACGTGGACCGACTCGAGGGGGACGTCCTCCTCGCCGCCGTCCTCGCGCAGGCGCCGCGCGGTGCGCGGAGCCAGGCCGAGGAGCGCGCGGATCGCCGCGCCCGTGCGGCGGCGCGCGCGGAGCTCCAGCACCTGACCGAGCAGCACCAGGGTCACGATCACCGCCGCGGCTTCGTAGTAGACCGCGACCTCGCCGCCGTGCCCGCGGAAGGAGGCGGGGAAGGCGCCCGGGGCCACGGTCGCGAGCACGCTGTAGGCGAAGGCCGCGCCCGTCCCGAGCGCGATCAGCGTGAACATGTTGAGCTGCGTGCGGAGCGAGGCGACGCCGCGCCGGAAGAACGGCAGCCCCCCCCACAGCACGACCGGCGCGGCGAGAGCGAGCTGCAGCCAGTTGGCGCTGCCTCCGAGGGCGTGGGCGACCGGAGCCCCTGGCAGCATGTCGCCCATCGCGATCGCGAAGACCGGCAGCGTGAGGACGGCGCTCACGCGGAAGCGGCGCTCCATGTCGCGGAGCTCGGGGCTGTCCTCGTCCTCCGCGGAGGGCTCGATGGGCTCGAGGGCCATGCCGCAGATCGGGCAGTCGCCGGGCTCGTCGCGCACGATTTCGGGGTGCATCGGGCAGCTGTAACGGGCGGCGCTGCGAGGCGGCGGCGCGGCCTCGCGCGGTGCGAGGAAGCTCTCGGGCGCGGCGCGGAAGCGCTCGGCGCAGCGCGCGCTGCAGAACAGGTAGCTGTGACCGGCATGCTCGGCGCGATGCGGGGTGTCCTCGCGCGGTGTCATCCCGCAGACGGGGTCGCGCCGTTCGGGAGCGTTGCCCATCGTCAGTCCTCCATCCGGGCGACGGCGCCGAAGCGCGAGAAGACCTCGAGCAGCTCGGCCAGCTTGCGGTCGCGCTCCTCGGGGCGGCCGCTGGCGAAGGCGTCGGCCACGCAGCTCTCGACGTGGGAGCCGAGCACGAGCTTGCCCACCTGGTCGAGGGCCGCGCGCACGGCGGCGACCTGGAGCAGCACGTCGACGCAGTAGCGGTCCGCCTCGACCATGCGCTGGATCCCGGCCACCTGCCCCGCGATCCGCCGCAGCCGGGTTTCGACCTGGTTCCTCGTCTCGGGCTTCATGGATCCTCCGTCTTCGATCGGAACCATATACCCATACCGGGTATATGTAAACTCGGCTGGGATTGCCCCTAGGGAAATCCATCAAGCCGAGTCCACGGCAGGCCGATCCCACCGCTCCGCGAACCAGGAGGATCCCTTGAGCTCGCGCCCCCCCCGCCCCAAGAACCTCGGCTTCGTGGCCACCGGCCCGGGCTTCTACGTCTGGGAAGAGACGCGCAGCGCGGCGCTGCGCGCCGCCCGCGAGCTGTCGCCGCGCTCCGCGGCGGAGCCGGCGGTCGTTCCCGTCGAGCAACGGGCCGCCCGCCGCCGGCGCCGACCGCCTGACGGCGATCGCGACGCGTCCTAGGGCCCGGCGCTCCCGAGCCGGACCGCACGCACCGCCGGCGCCGAGCTCCCGAAACGACGACGGCCCGACCGAAGTCGGGCCGTCGCAACCCCCCTGCCGGCGGCGGAGCCGGCTCTAGCCGCGCCTCCGCCGGAGCGCGGCCAGGCCCGCCAGGGCGCTCCCGAGCAGGAGCGCCGTCGTGGGCTCGGGCACCGGGATCACCTCGAACCGGCTCGTGAAGGACGCCGAGTCGCCCGCGGTGAGCGTGAACTGCAGCTGGACCGCCATCGAGGTCAGCACCGCCGGCCCGGGCTGGGTCAGGCCGGGCAGGCCGAACGAGTCGGACCCGGTCGAGCCGCTGCCGAACGCGAGGGTGACGGTGTTGCTCGTCAGGAGCGTGTCGTAGACGACGCCGTCGAGGTACGCCGTGAACATCGGCGCGCCGCTCGCGTGGCCGAGCGTCCCGCCGCCGCCGTTCACCGTGAGATTCCCGATCGCCGAGGCCCCGCTGAGGGAACTGGGCAGGATCTGCGGGCTGATGGGCAGCGTGAAGAGGATGGTGTAGGTCTGGGTGGAGCCGGTGTTGTTGGTCACCGCGAAGACCGCGTCGATGAAGGGGTCTTCCTTCACCGTCACGTCCCACGACAGGTTCCAGCCGCCGCCGCCGGCCACCGCGCTGCCGTCGTAGCTGAAGGTGCCGTCGCCGTTGTCGGTTTCGCCGAGCTGAGTGGAGTTGTAGGTGGTGTTCTGGGTCGCCCCGGTGCCCCAGGACCAGTACACCTGGACGGGAAGGGCGAGCGCCTGGCCCGCCCACAAGAGGGTGGCCGCGAGAGCGAGAAGCGGACGAAGGTGCATGGGAGTCCTCGGTTCCGAAGGAGTTCGCGAGTTCATCAGGAAAGCCGGGCCGTTCGATGGCCCGGAGCGCGACCGAGCGCGACCAGGCCGAGAGCGAGCAGCGCGAGCGTCCCGGGCTCCGGCACCACGTTCACCTGACCGCGGATCTCGCCGCCCGGCTTGAAGGTGCTGTGGATGTTGATGTACCAGAGGCCCGCGAGGAGCTCGGCCTCGAAGGGGTCGGTGATCGTGGCGGAGCCTACCAGGGTGTCCGCCGTGACCCCCGCCGTGAACGGGATTCCGACCCGCACGCCAGCCGGTACACCGACCGCCGCGGGACCGTGAAAGTGCGCGTTGTTGGTCGTGCCAACCAGGTCCTGGAAGCTGATCGTCCATTGGAGCAGGTTGGTCACGTCGTCGTACGTGATCGTCGCAGAGCCGGTGGCCGGCGTGACAACCGCCGGCACCTCCTGGGCCCCGTCGAGGATCGCCGAGAGCTGCCAGGTGGTGGCTGCCGCCGGGGCGGACAAGAGCCCGAAGGCGAATGGAGCCGTGAGAAGCCAGGCATGGGTCGAACCCACTAGACGTACCTCCAACTTCCCCTGCAACCCCGCTTTGCATCAAGCGCGCCAGCTTCTGGAGCCGAATGTTTTCGCGGGGTTGTGGCGCCAGGCGCCAGCCGCCAGGGAACGGGCGTTCCACTCGGGAGGAATGTGAATTCCGCTTGTCAGCGGGTTTACCCTCACCCGGGGAGGTCGTCCGTGGAACCCCAGCCGCTCCACCACCGCATCGACTGGAGCGTCCCGCGCTTCGAGGTCGCTACTGGGTGGCACTGCGCGACACCCGGGTCTACGCGCGGGTGCGCTGATCCCCGAGGGCGTCGGCGATCTGCTCGAGGGTCATGCCGCGGGTCTCGGGGGCGAAGCGCAGCACCAGGGCAGCGCCGACGATCGGCCCGACCGCGACCACGGCGATCGAGTTCGGGATCCCCAGCTGGAGCGAGAGCGCGCCGATCGCCATCGGCGTCAGCACCTCGGTGATGCGGCCGAAGAGGTTCGTGGTCCAGCCGTACCCGGTCGCGCGGATCTCCGTCGGGAACAGCTCCGAGGCGTAGACGTGGGTCGAGGTATTGGCCGCCGCGAAGCAGAACACCGTGGCGATCATCCAGACGTACTGGCCCGTCAGCGTCGGAACCTGGTAGAGCAGCGCGATCGAGAGCGCGGCCCCGACGTAGAAGCCGGCGCAGGTCCACTTGCGGCCGATGCGGTCGATCAGCCAGCCGGCGACGAAGTGGCCGGCCACGCCCCCGCCGTAGCCCCAGAAGACGATGTCCCCCACCTGCGCCGTCGTGAGGCCGAGATCCTCGCGCGCGAAGATCACCCAGTAGACCACCGAGGGAGCCGTCACCAGGAACACGCAGTTCCAGAGCAGCGTCACCATCGCAGTGCGCGCGCGGTACTCGGGGCGCCAGGGGACCGCGGCATCGCGCAGGAGCTGGCGCAGCGTGCGGCGCGCCGCCGGGGTCGCGGCCCGCGTCGCCTCGAAGCGCCGGGTCTCGCGCATCGCGACGCGCAGCAGCAGGATCAGCAGCAGCGGCAGGAGCGAGAGCGCGTAGAGCCCGCGCCAGGAGGCGGTGTCGCGCGGCAGACCCAGAGCCGCCTGGCCCGTTGCGACGAGCCAGGTCCCGAGCCCGTGGATCCAGTTGGACTCGGCGCCCTCCGGCAGCAGCACCCAGGGCTGCAGCTTCGCCATCGCCATCACGCCCACCGTGGCGAGGCTGATCAGCACCGCGATGGCCCGGCCGCGCAGCCGGGCTGGGAACTCCTCTCCGACCATGATCACCGCCAGCGAGTACTCGGCGGTGAGGAACAGCCGCGCCAGGGTCTGGCAGGCGGTGAACTGCCACTTGTCGGTGACGAACGCGGTGAGGCCGTTGAAGAGCGTGAAGCCCAGCACCGTCAGCAGCATCATGGCGCGCCGGCCCATGCGGTCGGCGAACAGCAGGAAGAAGAACGAGGCCATCACGCCCATGCGCGTGATGCCGTTCACGTAGCCCCACTCGTCGCGCCCGATGTCCAGCGAGGCGCGCGCGTCGGGCGCCGCGAAGCTCAGCATCGCGGCGTCGAAGCCGTCGAAGAGCGTCGCCGAGCTGAGCATCAGGAACAGCAGCGCCAGGTAGGGCCCGACGCGCTCCGCCTCGACACCCCCCCGACTCATCGCGCCAGGCTACCGGGGACGGAGTCAACTAATCAACTAACTCGCCCCGTGGGTGGCGTTAGTTGATTAGTTGACTCCGTCCCCGAGCG
>Ga0105107_10000450_pt1 | contig 25900 bp, 23 predicted proteins | sample PPLLaktember2015_6_FD_79335 | JGI IMG/M metagenome (GOLD analysis project Ga0105107, IMG submission 79335) | Freshwater sediment microbial communities from Prairie Pothole Lake near Jamestown, North Dakota, USA - PPLs Lake P8 Core (1) Depth... | ecosystem: Environmental > Aquatic > Freshwater >... | reverse complement strand
TTCGATCTCACGGCCACGCTTCTCGCGGGCGCGCTCCCCGCGCCGGCGCTCCTCGCCCTCGTCGCCCCGCTGGCGCTGCGGTCCCCGCTGCTCGCGCGCCCGTCGTCCCACGACCCCGTGACCCCACGCGTCGTCGCGCGCGATCTGGCCGAGATCGACGCCGGCCTCGCGGCATGTCTCGAGATCGTGTCGTTCCCGGCGGACGACGCCGCAGCCCTCGACGCCTTCGTCTCCGCCGACTGCGTCGTCGCCACCGGCAGCGACGCGACCGTCGCGTCGGTGGCCGCACGCGTGCGGCCGCCGCGTCGCTTCGTCGGCTACGGGCACCGGGTGTCGGTGGCGCTGCTCGGGCCCGAGGCGCTGCGCGGCGAAGTCCTGCAGCAGGCCGCCCGCGGCCTCGCCCTCGACGTCGCGCTCTGGGACCAGCTCGGCTGCCTGTCTCCGGTGTCGGTGCTGGTGGCAGCGGAAGGCGACGGCGCGACCCCGGTGGCGGAGGCGCTCGCGCAGGCGCTGCGCGAGATCGAGCGCCGCCTGCCACGCGGGCGCGTCGACGTCGCCGCGAAGGCGCTCCTCGCGAGCGAGCGCGGAGCAGCGGAGATGCGCGCGGCGGCGGGGCGGCCCGTGGCGGTGCTCGGCGCGACCGGCGAGCCCTTCTGCGTGGTGCGCGAGGAGGACGCTGCGCCGCGACCGGCGCCGCTCCATCGCTTCGTCCGCGTGTGCCCGGTGGCGCCGGGAGACCTCGTGCGCGCGCTCACACCGCTCGCGCCGCAGCTCGCCGGCGTTGCGCTCGCGGGCTTCGGCCCGCGCACCCCCGCGCTGGGCCGGGCCCTGGCCGACCTCGGCGCCTCCCGGATCTGTCGCCCGGGTCGGCTCCAGGCTCCGCCCCTCGCCTGGCGCCACGACGGCCAGGGGGTCGTCACACCGCTCGTTCGCCTCGCCGACTTCGAGCTCGACTGAGGAGCGTCGCGCTGCCGTGCGCTCCGTCACGCGGCGTCCGGGCTGGGTCTGATAGAGTGGCGGTGACGGCGACCGCTGCGCCTCCGCGCGCGAGAGCGCGTGGCATCGAGGGGTCGGGATGACTGCCATCGGGCCTGTGGAGCGCCAGGCTGCCGAGCGGGTGGTTTGTGTGCGCGCAGTCGCGCGCGCCAGCGCGGGCGTGGCGGGAGCGCTCGCCCTCCTCACGCTCTTCGCCTGGGCCTCCGACACCGGCTGGCCGGTCGACGTGCGCCGTGCCTCGGCGGCGCTGAAGCCCCAGACCTGCATCGCGGTCCTGCTGCTCGCCGCCGCCTGCATCGCCGCGGCGCGCCGAGCCGGCGGCAGCGGTCGCATGCGCGGGATCCTCGCCCTCGCCGGCGGCACCCTCCCGGTGCTCGCGCTCACCCAGTACGCGACCGGTTTCGATCTCGGCATCGACCTCGCGCTCTTCCGCGAGAACCTGCTCGCTTCCGGCACGACGCCCCCCGGCCGCATGTCCGTGCTGACCGCCCTCTTCCTCACCATCGTCGCCACGAGCCTGGCGCTGCCCGAGCCGCGCACGCGGGCCGCCGAGCGCGTGAGGCAGACGCTCGCCGCGATGATGGTGGTCGCCTGCTTCCTGATCCTCGGCTTCCAGCTCCATGGGAGCAGCGCCGAGGGTGTGCGCGTGACACTGATGCCGGTCTCGGTCACGGCGGCCGTCGCGCTGTTCGAGATCGGGCTCGCGGCCCTGTTGGCGCGGCCCGAGGGGGGCTGGCTCGAGCCCGTGCTGCGGGAGGACGCCGGCGGCCACCTGCTGCGGCGCATGCTGCCGGCCGCGGGGCTGCTGCCGTTCGTGCTGGGTTTCGCGGTCGTGGTCGGAGCGACCCACGACGTGTTCGGCGTGCGCACCGCGATCGGGCTGCTCGTCGGCGCGGTCGCCCTGCCGCTCGCGGTGCTCGTGGTCTGGAGCGCGCGCTCGATCAACCGCCTCGCGGGCGAGCGCGCGCGCAGCGAGGTGCGGCTGCGACGGCTGGTCGACGCGAGCCCCATCGGCATCGCCTTCGGCCATCTCGACGGCCGGCTCGAGGACGCAAACGACGCCTTCCTCCGCATCGCGGGGCGTTCGCTGCAGGAGCTCGTCGCCGGGCGCCTGAACTGGCGTCGGCTCACGAGCCCGGAGCACGTCGCTCGCGACGAGGCAGCCCTCGCCGAGCTCGAGCGCAGCGGCAGCACCCGCCCCTACGAGAAGGAGATCGACCTCCCCGACGGCTCGCGCCGGCCGGTGCTCGGCCACGCCGTGAAGCTCTCGGATGCGGACGACGTGGCGGCCGTGCTGGTGGACGTCACGCGCCAGCGCAGCGCCCAGGTGCGCCTGCGCCAGAGCGAGGCGCGCTATCGCCGCATCGTCGAGACGGCGCAGGAGGGGATCTTCATCCTCGACGCCGCCGGGCGCATGCGGTTCGCGAACGCGAGCCTCGCGCGCATGCTCGGCTGCCGGATCGAAGACCTGGTCGAGCGCCCGTTCCTCTCCCTCGTGTACGACGAGGACCGCAGCGGCTGGACGCCGCTGCTGCGCGCCGACGCGCCCGCGGTGCAGCCCACGGGCGACCTGCGGCTGCGCTGTCCCGACGGCGACGAGCTCTGGGCCGTGGTGTCGGTGAGCCCGATCGAGGCGGGCCTCGGCCTGCCCGAGGGGCGCCTGGTGATGCTGACCGACGTGACCGCGCGCCGGCGCAGCGAGCTCGCGCTGCAGCAGGCCGCGCGGGTCGAGGCCACCTCGACCCTCGCCGCCGGCGTCGCCCACGACGTGAACAACCTGATGGCCGCCGTGCTCGGAAACGCCGATCTGCTGCGGGACGACCTGCCGCGGGCGGGCGAGGCCGCCGAGATGCTGGAGTCGATCCGCGAGGCCGCGAGCCGGGCCGCGGAGCTCGCGCAGCAGCTCCTCGCCTACGCGCGGGGCGGGCGCTACTGGTCGCGCCCGGTCGACCTGAACCAGGTCGCGCAGCGCACGCTCGAGATCCAGCGCCGGACCTGGCCGCGCGGAATCGACGTCAAGCTCGACTTCGAGGCGACGCTGCCGAGCGTCATCGCCGACGCGAGCCAGATGTCGCAGGTCGTGATGAACCTGTGCGCGAACGGGGTCGAGGCGATGGACGGCCGCGGGCGCCTCACGCTCGCCACCCGGACGGAGATGGTCGGCGAGGGTCACGTCGTGCGCGGCGCGGGCGGCGGCGTGACGCTCGCCCCCGGCTGCTGGATCCGGCTCTCGGTCGAGGACCAGGGCTGCGGCATGGACGCGCTCACCGCGGCGCGCGTGTTCGAGCCCTTCTTCTCCACCAAGTTCCCGGGCCGCGGCCTCGGCCTGGCGGCGGTCTACGGCATCGTGCAGAACCACGGCGGGGAGATCACCCTCGACACGCTGCCGGGTCGGGGCACACGCGTCGACGTCTGGCTGCCGGCGGCGCGCGAGGCGATCGCGGAGGAGGCGCCGCGCGCCGAGAACGACGTGCCCCAGGGCGCCGAGACGGTGCTCGTGGTCGACGACGACGAGACGGTGCTCACCGTCACCGCGCGCCTGCTCGAGCGCCTCGGCTACCACGTGGTGCGGGCGCGCAACGGCCGCGAGGCCGTCACGTACGCGCGCACGGCCGGCGTGGCCCTGGACGCCGTGATCCTCGACCTCGACATGCCGGTGATGGACGGAGCGAGCGCCTTCCCGCTGCTCCGCGCGGCGCGGCCCGGCCTGCCGATCGTGGTGTGCAGCGGCTACGAGCTCGACCCGGGCTCGCCGCGGCTGCGGGGCATCGTGCCCGACGCCTACCTCGCGAAGCCGTTCCGCCGCGACGCCCTGGCCCGGGTGCTGCGCGAAACCCTCGATCGGGCCGCCGCCCGCGCCTAGGCCGCTTTCACGAAACTTCGACGCTCCCGCAGGCGGGACTCTGGCAGGATGGGGTCGTCCCGGGCCGGGAGGTCGACGCATGCGGATCCACCTCGTCACGCCGAAGAACCCGCCGAGCTTCTGGACCTACGACCAGATCCTCGAGACGCTCGGCCGCCGCTGCATCTTCCCGAACCTCTCGATGCCGACCCTCGCGGGGCTCACGCCGCGCGAGCACGAGGTCACGCTCTGCGACGAGAACGTCGAGGAGATCGACTTCGAGGTCGAGGCCGACGTCGTCGGGGTGACCGGCTTCATCGTGCACAAGCGGCGCATGCTCGAGATCATCGAGGAGTTCCGGCGTCGCGGGCGCTTCGTGGTGGTGGGCGGGCCCTACGCCTCGCTGTGTCCGGACGAGCTGCGCGGGCGCTGCGACGTGCTGTTCGTGGACGAGGCCGAGGAGACCTGGCCGGCCTTCCTGCGCGACTTCGCGGACGGCGTCTGGAGGACCGAGTACCGCGCGGAGGAGAAGCCCGACCTCACGGCCTCGCCGATGCCGCGCTTCGACCTGCTGAAGGTCGACCGCTACCACGCACTCACGATCCAGTTCGCCCGCGGCTGCCCCTTCAACTGCGAGTTCTGCGACATCATCGTGATGTACGGCCGCAAGCCCCGGGCGAAGACGCCGGCCCAGATGATGCGCGAGATCGAGGAGTGCCACCGGCTCGGCGCGAAACAAGTCTTCATCGTCGACGACAACTTCATCGGGAACAAGAAGCTCGCGAAGGAGCTGCTGCGCGAGATGGCGGCGTGGAGCGAGCGCAACGGCCATCCGATCGACTTCAACACCGAGGTGTCGCTGAACGTCGCGCAGGACGAGGAGCTGCTCGCGCTGATGCGGGCCGCGCGCTTCACGACGATCTTCATCGGCATCGAGAGCCCGCGCAAGGAATCGTTGCGGGAGACCCACAAGACCCAGAACGTGCGCGGCGACCTGGTCGAGAGCGTCCGCAGGATCCAGTCCTACGGCATCCAGATCCAGGCCGGGATGATCGTCGGCTTCGACGCGGACGACGCCAGCATCTTCGAGGAGCAGCTCCGGTTCATCCAGGACGCGCGCATCCCGGTGTCGATGACCGGCATGCTGCAGGCGATGCCCCAGACGCCGCTGCACGCGCGCATGGAGCGCGAGGGCCGTCTGGTGGCGGAGAGCACCGGCGACCAGTTCGTGTTCTCGAACATCTTCCCCAAGCAGATGAGCCGGATCGAGCTCTACCGCGGCTACCGCCGCCTGATCCGGGATCTCTACGACTTCCGGAACTACCGGCGGCGCACCCTCGACTTCCTGCTGCACAAGGGCGAGCAGGCGGCCCAGGGCGTGCACCTGCGCGCGGGCGAGCTCGGACTGCTCGCGCGAATCCTGTGGCAGACGGTGGTGCTCGGCGGCCCGCGACGCGCCTGGTTCACGCTCTCGCTGATCGGCGCGACGCTGGTGCGGAAGCCCTCGCGCCTGAAGGACGCCGTCTCCTTCGCGATCGTGCACAAGGCGTTCTACGAGTACATGGAGGCCCTCGGCCGGCATCTCGACGCGGCGATCGAGGCGCTCGCGCAGAGCGAGGGCGCCGCGGTGGCCGAGGAGGCGCGCTCCGGCTGACGCGCCCGATGCGGCGCGGAGCCCGGCCGTCGCTCCGCCCGGCGCGGCGACGGCGACCGCGGCTGGGGTAGGCTCGCGCGATGCCCGATCCCCTGTTCACGCCCGATGCGGGCGCCTACGTGCCGACCGACCTCGCGCGCGGCCCCTGGACGCCCCATGCCCTCCACGGCGGTCCCGTCGCCGCGCTGCTCGCGCACCTCGCCGACGCCGTCGAGGCGCCGGGCCCGATGCATCCCGCTCGACTCACGATCGAGCTCCTCCGCCCCGTGCCCCTCGCGCCACTGCGGCCGGCGGTGCGCGTGCTACGGCCGGGGCGGAAGGTGCAGCTCGTCGAGTCGGCGCTCTTCGCGGGCGAGGTCGAGGTGGCGCGCTGCACCATGCTGCGGCTGCGGCGGGAGATGACGGCGATTCCGCACGACGCGCGCGGTGGCGACGTCACGCCGCCGCCCGGACCCGAGACCGCCGCCCAGGCGGCCGCTCCCTCGCGCGGCGGGCAGCGCGCGTATCACAGCCATGCCACCGAGCACCGCGTGCTGCGCGGCGGCTGGGGGGAGATCGGACCCTGCACCGACTGGGTGCGCGTGCGCGTTCCGCTGCTCCCGGACCGCCAGCTCTCGCCGCTCGAGCGCGTGGCTGCGGTCGCCGACTTCGGCAATGGCATCGGCGCCGCGCTGCCCTTCGATCGCTTCACGTTCATCAACGCCGATCTCGCGATCCACCTCCATCGCCTGCCGGCCGGCGAATGGATCTGCCTCGACGCCGTCACCTGGCCCGACGAGGCGGGCGTGGGCGTCGCGGAGAGCACCCTCTACGACGAACGCGGGCGCATCGGGCGCGCGCTGCAGAGCCTGCTGATCGAGAAGCGCTGACCGCTCCGGCGGCGCGATAGGATGGAGCCATGGCCGACCCTCGGAACGAACGCCTGCGCGAGACCCTCGACGCCCTCCACGCGGAGCTCGGGCGCGCGGATCGCATCGACCCGGCGCTGCGACGCGAGCTCGCCGACACGATCGACGAGATCCGCGGCGTGCTCGGCTCGGCGCCCGCCGACGAAACCATCGCCGATCGCCTGCGCGGCGCGGTGATGCGTCTCGAGACCGAGCACCCCGCGCTCGGCGAGACGATCCAACGCCTGACCAAGGCCCTGGCCGACCTCGGGATCTGAGCCGCGACGCGGTCAGTCCTTCACGGGCTCGCGGCAGACGACGTTCTTCTTGCGCAGCGGCGGGTCCTTGAGCGACGCCCAGCGGGTGTAGACCGCGACCCGCTCGGCCGGCGGCTCGTCCGTGCGCCAGAGCAGCACGAAGCCGTCCGGCTCCTCCGCGGCGCCGAGATAGGCGAACGCGCGCGGGTCGCCGCCGATGCGCAGCTCGCCGACCTGGAGCGAGGCGACCTCGGCCGCCGGGTCGCTCGGCCGCGCCGGGCCGTCGCCCTCCGCGAACTGGATCCCGCCCACGAATTCGATCCGAGCCGTCAGCGCGGGAGCATCGGCGACGTAGCTGCAGCCGGGGAGGAGCGTGCCGTCCGCATGCTGCCCGAACGGAGCGGTGCCCGCGGCCGAGACGGACCGAGCGCACGCGAGCACGAGGCCCAGCGCGAGCGCCACGATCGTGCGCGTCCCCCGGCCCTCTCGGTTATGGCGCCGGAGGCACCCCCGAGCGCGCATCACGGCCGCGCCGGCGGGCATCGATCGGGAGCGATCGCCGCCGTCGGCGGCGCGAGCAAGGCGCGCCGCACGATCACCGCGTCCGAAACCGTGCAACCGAGGCCGCCTCCGACGTCGCAAAGTGCGGGCCGCGTCATCGTCGCCCGTGGCGGGTCCAGCAACGCACGCAGCAGCATCGCCGCGTCGCTGGTCGTGACACGTCCGTCGCCTGTGACGTCGCCGCACTGACACGCGTCCCCGATTCCGTCCGGAGCAGAAGTGGAGCCGAGCCCGCCGGCGTCCTCCTGCGCAGGATTTGCGGCGAACGGACAGTTGTCGACCCCGTCGGGCGTCCCGTCAGCGTCGCCATCGGGAAGCGCCCGGATCTTCCAGATCACCCCCTTTGCGTCGTTCGTTCCGTTGAAGAGGTGGCCGAGCGGTGCCATGTCGGCCAGGTACAGCGCGTCATCGGTCGCCAGGAGGCTATCGGGATGCCCGACGTCGGGTGCGTCGTTCGGAATGAAGTGGAAATACTCGCCAGTCGCGTGGTTCGCGAACACGACGGGATTCTCCTCGTTCGCGACTCCTGCGAGATTGAACTGTCCGTGGAACCCGACGAACACGCCGTCTCCGAAGCCTTCGGGAAAGCCGGGCGGCGCGAAGGCGATCTCCGCGGGGCCCTCGCTCTCGCTTCCGGTGATGGGATCCGGCAGGGGCTGAAATGCGAAGTCGGGAGCGACGGCCGGACCTCCGACGACCGTGCCCGTACGGTACTCCACGTAGCTCGACGGGAATCCGAAATCCGGCGCGCCCGCGCCGATCTGAAGCGCGGGGATCCGATTGAGCTCGTCCGCGCTGAGCGGCTCCGCACGATCGACGAGCCCGTCGATGCCGTTGTCCTCGAACAGCAGGTCGCCGTTCGGCGCGAACGCGATGCCGGCGGCGTTTCGCAGGCCGACGGCGATCGGACGGAGGTCGGAGAGCACCGGACCGGTCGGGCCGTCGGCGATCGTGAACGCGTGGATCGAGTCCGGCAATGCGCTTCCGGTGAGCAGCCCCGAAAGCGTGACGCCGCCGGGAGTCGCGGCCGCGTTCGTGGCGGCGCCCAGGTTGAAGAAGACCTCGTGGCTGCCAGTCGCACCGGGCTTCGGCCGGACGGCAAGAGCAAAGTGTCCATGCTCGGACGGACTGGCGTCGTAGGTGAAGTCGATCGAGCCCAGCGCGGCGAGTGGATCGGCTGGCGCGGCGCCGCGGCGAAGGACCGTGATGCGATTCGGAGGTCCGAACGACGACACCAGCACGAAGGGGCCAGCCGGCCGGACGCAGGTGACCCGCGCGGGCAGTCCGTCCGCGACCAGCGCGCCGGGCCCGTCTGCCACCCCGTCGCCATCGGCGTCCACGAGGCGCAGCAGCCGGCCGGTGGTGCTCCCGAATCCCACGCTCCCCGGGATCGGGCGGCTCGTGCCGACGAGGATCGAGCCGTCCTCGAGCTCGGCCATCCCGAAGGGGTAGTCGAGGCCGGTCGCGAAGCCCGTGACCGCGAAGAGCTGTGCCTTGGCGCGGGGGTCGCTCGAAAGCTCGAGGGCGGCAGGGCGCGCGGTGACCGCCACGCCGGCGGCGACGGCGAGGAGCCCGATCCGCATCGCTGCGCCCCCGTGCATCGCTCCCCCTGACGTGGACCTGCCGATCGGGCCGTTATGGCACGCCCGAACCGCTCGCGGCAACGCCCGATCCGCAGCGGCCGATCCGGACTCCCCCGGTCCTCCTTTTACAGGACCGCTCCGGTCCTCTAATCTGCTCGAGAGGCCGAGGCCCGTACCGCCCCGGCCGCCCAGACCCGATCCGCCGCGCGCGGCCGGCCCGTACCCCGGCCCCGCCGGAGTCATCGCCATGATCCGGATGAGCAAGCTCACCGACTACGGGATCGTGCTGCTCGCGCAGCTCGCGCTGCGCGATACGCGCGCCCCGCATACCGCGCGCGAGCTCGCGGCGGAGACGCATCTCCCGCTGCCGGTCGTGAGCAAGCTCCTGAAGGCGCTCGCGCGCGAGGGCCTGCTCGCGTCGCATCGCGGCGCGAAGGGCGGCTACAGCCTGGCGCGCGATCCCGCGACGCTGCCGGTGTCGGAGGTGATCGGGATCCTCGAAGGTCCGATCGCGCTCACCGAGTGCGGCGCGCATCCCGGTCTCTGCACCCAGGAGCGCGACTGCCGCGTGCGCGCGCCGTGGCAGCGCATCAACGAGGTGATCCAGGGAGCGCTCTCACGCGTCACGCTCGCGGAGCTGATCGAGACCCGGCACGTGCCCGCCGCAACCCTCACGATCCTGTCCCTGTCCTCGCCTTCCCCCGACGAGGCGCCCTGCGCGCCGGAGACGAACCAATGAGCTCGGCCGAGACCCTCGAGCAGCTCACGAAGCGCGAGTACGAGTGGGGCTTCGTCACGGACATCGAGGCCGACCAGGCGCCGCCGGGGCTCGACGAGAGCATCATCCGCTTCATCTCGGCGAAGAAGAGCGAGCCCGAGTGGCTGCTCGAGTTCCGGCTCAAGGCCTATCGCCGCTGGCTCGAGATGCCCGAGCCCGAGTGGGCCGTCGTGAAGCATCCGCCGATCGACTACCAGAAGATCGTCTACTACTCGGCGCCGAAGCAGAAGATCGCGCCCGAGAGCCTCGATGAGGTCGACCCCGAGCTGCTGCGCACCTACGAGAAGCTCGGCATCCCGCTGCTCGAGCAGAAGCGGCTCGCGGGCGTCGCGGTCGACGCGGTCTTCGACAGCGTCTCCGTCGCGACGACCTTCAAGAAGGAGCTCGAGAAGCACGGCATCCTGTTCTGCTCGTTCTCCGAGGCGGTGCACAAGTACCCCGAGCTGGTGCGCGAGTACCTGGGCTCGGTCGTGCCCTACGGCGACAACAAGCACGCGTGTCTCAACAGCGCGGTCTTCACCGACGGGTCCTTCGTCTACGTGCCGAAGGGCGTGCGCTGCCCGATGGAGCTCTCGACCTACTTCCGGATCAACGCCGAAAACACGGGGCAGTTCGAGCGCACGCTGATCGTCGCGGACGAGGGCGGCTACGTGTCGTACCTCGAGGGCTGCACCGCGCCGAAGCGCGACGAGAACCAGCTCCACGCGGCGGTGGTCGAGCTGGTGGCGCTGGGGGACGCCCAGATCAAGTACTCGACGGTGCAGAACTGGTACCCCGGCGACGCCGAGGGCCGCGGCGGGATCTACAACTTCGTGACGAAGCGCGGGAAGTGCCTCGGCGCGCGCTCGAAGATCTCGTGGACGCAGGTCGAGACCGGCTCGGCGATCACCTGGAAATACCCGAGCTGCATCCTGCAGGGCGACGACTCGGTGGGCGAGTTCTACTCGGTGGCGCTCACCGCGAACCACCAGCAGGCCGACACCGGGACGAAGATGATCCACATCGGGAAGCGCACCCGGAGCACGATCATCTCGAAGGGCATCTCGGCCGGGCACGGCGTCAACACCTACCGCGGCCTGGTGAAGATCCTGCCGGGCGCGGACGGCGCGCGGAACTACTCGCAGTGCGACTCGCTGCTGCTCGGCGAGAAGTGCGCGGCCCACACCTTCCCGTACCTCGAGGTGAAGAACCCGACGGCGACGGTGGAGCACGAGGCCACCACCTCGAAGATCGGCGAAGACCAGCTCTTCTACTGCCAGGCGCGCGGCCTCTCGGCCGAGGACGCCGTCTCGATGATCGTGAACGGCTTCTGCAAGCAGGTGCTGCGCGAGCTCCCGATGGAGTTCGCGGTCGAGGCCCAGAAGCTGCTCGGAATCTCTCTCGAAGGGAGCGTGGGCTGATGCTCGAGATCAAGAACCTCCACGCCCGCGCCGGCGGGAACGAGATCCTGCGCGGGATCGACCTGTCGGTCCGCGCCGGCGAGGTGCACGCGATCATGGGCCCGAACGGCTCGGGCAAGAGCACGCTCGCGGGCGTGCTCGCGGGCCGGCCCTCGATCGAGGTGATCGGCGGCGAGGTGCGCTTCGAGGGCAAGGACCTGCTCGCCCTGGCGCCCGAGGAGCGCGCGCGCGAGGGCGTCTTCCTCGCCTTCCAGTACCCGGTCGAGATCCCCGGCGTCTCGAACACCTACTTCCTCAAGTCGGCGTTGAATGCCGCGCGCAAGCACCGCGGCGAGGAAGAGCTCGACGCGATGGACTTCCTGAAGTTCGTGCGCGCGAAGATGAAGCTCGTCGAGATGGACGAGAAGATGATGAGCCGCTCGATCAACGAGGGCTTCTCGGGCGGCGAGAAGAAGCGCAACGAGGTGCTGCAGATGCTCGTGCTCGAGCCGCGCCTCGCGATCCTCGACGAGACCGACTCGGGCCTCGACATCGACGCCCTGAAGGTGGTTTCGAAGGGCGTGAACGCGCTGCGGGGCCCGGACCGCTCGATGCTCGTGATCACGCACTACCAGCGGCTCCTCGACTACATCGTGCCCGACTTCGTGCACGTGCTCGCCGCCGGGCGGATCGTGCGATCGGGCGGCAAGGAGCTCGCCCTCGAGCTCGAGAAGAAGGGCTACGGCTGGATCGAGAAGGAGGCGGGCGCCACGCTCTCCGCGCCCGCCCGCAGCCAGGCGAGCTAGTGGATCCGCGAGACCTCCACGCCGCGCGCTACGAGGCCTTCGCCGCCGGGCGTCCCGCGGGCGAGCCGGGCTGGCTCGCCGCGCGGCGCAAGGACGCCATGAGCGCGTTCTCGGCGCAGGGCTTCCCGACGACGCGCGACGAGGATTGGCGCTACACGAGCGTCGCCACCATCGCACGCACGCCCTTCGAGCCCGGCGTGCCGGGGCCGAAGGCCCTGCGCCGCGAGCACGTCGAGGCCGCCGCGCTCCCCGTCTATGCGTGCAGCCTCTTCGTGTTCGTGAACGGACGCTTCGCGCCGGATCTCTCGGCGAAGCCGGCCCAGGCCGGGGAGGTCGCGGTCCGCAGCCTCGCCGTCGCGCTGGCCGAGTCGCCGGCCGGCCTCGAGCCGCTCCTCGCACGTCGCGCCCCGGTCGAGGGCGCGCCGTTCGTCGCGCTCAACACGGCGTTCCTCGACGACGGCGCGCTGGTGGAGATCGCGCCGGGCGCGAAGCTCACGGCGCCCGTGCACGTCGTGCACGTCACCTGCCCGGGCGGCCGCGAGACGATCTCGCAGCCGCGATGCCTGGTGCTGGCGCGCAGCGGCTGCGAGGCCACGGTGATCGAGGACCACGTCTCCATCGGCGACGGCGGGTTCTTCACCAACGCCGTGACCGAGATCGAGATCGAGGCCGGAGCGCGCCTCGACTACGTGAAGCTCCAGCGCGAAGCGCCGGTCGGCCACCACGTCGCCGCCGTTCACGCGGGCCTCGCGCGCGACGCGCGCTTCGGCGCCGTCACGCTCTCGCTCGGCGGCGCGCTGACCCGCACCGACTTCACGGCGCGCCTCGAGGGCGCCGGCGCCGAGTGCACGATGGACGGCCTCTACGTCGCGAGCGACCGCCAGCTCGTCGACAACCACACCACGATCGACCACGTCGCGCCCCACGGCACGAGCCGCGAGCTCTACAAGGGCATCCTCGACGGACGCTCGCGCGGCGTCTTCCGCGGCCGCGTGATCGTGCGCAAGGACGCCCAGAAGACGGACTCGAAGCAGACCAACAAGAACCTGCTGCTCTCACGCGACGCCGAGGCCGACTCGAAGCCGCAGCTCGAGATCTCGGCCGACGACGTGAAGTGCAGCCACGGCTCGACCATCGGTCAGCTCGACGAAGACTCGCTCTTCTACCTGCGCGCGCGCGGCATCGACGAGGTCGACGCGCGGCGCCTGCTGCTCCGGGCCTTCGCGGCGGAGGTGACGCGCGCGATCCGCGAGGAGCCGCTGCGGAGCGAGATCGAGACGCTGGTGCTCGCCCGGCTCCACCTCGAGCCGGCCGCCGAGGCCCCGTGATGGGCGCGCCCTTCGACGCCGCGCGGCTGCGCGAGGAGTTCCCGATCCTCCACCAGACGGTGCGCGGGCGGCCGCTGGTCTACCTCGACAACGCCGCGACGACGCAGAAGCCGCGGGCGGTGATCGACGCGCTCGTGGCCTACTACGAGCGCGACAACGCGAACATCCACCGGGGCGTCCACCTGCTCTCGCAGCGCGCGACCGACGCCTTCGAGAAGGCGCGCGGCAAGGTCGCACGCTTCCTCGGCGCGGCGGAGACGCGCGAGATCGTCTTCACGCGGGGCACCACCGAGGCGATCAACCTCGTCGCGCAGAGCTTCGGCCGCGCGCACGTCGGCCCCGGCGACGAGATCGTGATCACCGCCCTCGAGCACCACTCGAACATCGTGCCCTGGCAGATGCTCTGCGAGGAGAAGGGCGCGCGCCTGCGCGTGGCGCCGATCGACGACGACGGCGCCGTGCTCGCCGACGAGCTCGTCGGACTGCTCGGCCCGCGCACGAAGCTTCTCTCGATCGCCCACGTCTCGAATGCCCTCGGCAGCGTGCTCCCGGTGCGCGAGCTCTGCGCCGCGGCGCGAGCGCGCGGCGTCCCGGTGCTGGTGGACGGCGCGCAGGCGGTCGCCCACGCGCCCGTCGACGTGCAGGCCCTCGGCTGCGACTTCTACGCCTTCTCCGGCCACAAGCTCTACGGCCCGACCGGCGTCGGCGCGCTCTGGGCGCGCGGGGCGCTGCTCGACGCCATGCCGCCCTGGCAGGGCGGCGGCGACATGATCGCGAACGTGACCTTCGAGAAGACCACCTACAACGTGGTGCCCCACAAGTTCGAGGCCGGCACGCCGGACATCGCGGGGGTGATCGGGCTCGGCGCGGCGATCGACTGGTTCGTGCGCGTCGGCATCGACGCGATCGCCGCCCACGAGCACGCGCTCCTCGCCTACGCCACCGAGGCGCTGCGCGGGATCCCGGGCGTGCGCCTCATCGGCACCGCGCGCGAGAAGGCGTCGGTGCTCTCGTTCGTGATGGACGGCGTGCACCCCCACGACATCGGGACGGTCCTCGACCAGGAGAGCGTCGCGATCCGCACCGGCCATCACTGCGCCCAGCCGGTGATGGAGCGCTTCGGCGTGCCCGCGACGGCGCGCGCCTCCCTCGCGGCCTACAACACGCGCGACGACGTGGACGCCCTCGTGAAGGCGATCCACCGCGTGCGGGAGTTCTTCGCCTGAGATGAGCGACCTGCGCGAGCTCTACCAGAGCACGATCCTCGACCACAACAAGAAGCCGCGGAACTTCCGCGTCCTCGAGCACCCGACGCACCACGCGGACGGCTACAACCCGCTCTGCGGCGACAAGGTGTCGGTCTACCTGGAAGTCGACGGCGGCGTGATCCGCGACGTCTCGTTCCAGGGCTCGGGCTGCGCGATCTCGACGGCCTCGGCCTCGATGATGACCGAGACCGTGAAGGGCATGGCGATCGCCGAGGCGGACGCGATCTTCCACCGCTTCCACGACGTGGTGACGGGCGAGATCGACGCGGAGCCGAGCGACGAGGACCTCGACGCCCTCGGCAAGCTCGCGGTGTTCGCGGGCGTGCGTGAGTACCCGGCCCGCGTGAAGTGCGCGACCCTGGTGTGGCACGCGCTGCGAGCGGCGCTCGCAGGCGGCGCCGCGCCCGTGTCGACGGAATAGCCGGATGAAGGCACCGGACGAGCGCACCGGACGAGCGATCCGGACGGAGCAGACGATGACGGACCCGACCCCGACCGACGGCATCCCCGCAACCGAGCCCGCGGCCGACTCCCCGGCCGACGCCCTGCGCGAGCGCGTGCTCGACGCGCTGCGGAGCTGCTTCGACCCGGAGATCCCCGTCAACATCTACGAGCTCGGGCTGGTCTACGACGTGGACGTGACCGACGACGGCGTCGTCTCGATCCGCATGACCCTCACCTCGCCGATGTGCCCGGTCGCGGGCTCGCTCCCGCCCGAGGTGGAGGAGAAGGTGCGCGCGGTCGAAGGCGTGTCCTCCGCGAGCGTCGAGGTCGTCTGGGATCCGCCCTGGAATCCGGGCATGATGAGCGAGGCCGCGCGCCTCGAGCTCAACATGTTCTGAGCGCGTGGGCTTCCTCGCCCTCGGCTTCTCCGCCTTCGTCGCCTTCGGCGTGGTGCTCGTGCTCGTGGGCGCGAACCAGGCCGAGCTCGCCCGCAGCCTCGACATGGACCTCTCGCGCTCGGGGCTCCTCGGCGCGGCGGTGGCCCTCGGCGCCGGGGTCGGCGTCACCGGCGCCGGCCCGATCGTCGACCGCTTTCCGCGGCGGCCGCTCTTGGTCGCATCGCTGCTCGTCACGGCGGCGACGCTGCTCACGATCGACGCTGGCGCGAGCTTCGAGCTCGCCTTCCTGCACGTGCTCGTGCTCGGCGCCAGCGCGGGCTTCTACGACACGCTGCTGAACGCCGTCGCGATCCAGCCCGACGCCGCGCGCACGCCGGCGCAGCTCGCGAGGCGTCTTGCGTTCCTGCACGCGGGCGCCACGGTCGGCGCCGTCGCCGGCCCGCCCCTGATCGCGCTGCTCGCGCGGGCGACGCCGCCGGGCGGGACGGTCTGGGTCTCGAGCTTCCACGCGACGGGCCTCGCGATGCTCGCCCTCGCGCTCTGGGCCGCATGCGTGCCGCTGCCTCCGCCGCTGCGCGCCGAGCCGGCGGCCGCGGGAGCCGCCGCCGCGCCACGCTCCCTCGTGTCGCTCACCTTGGTTGCGCTCGCGCTCGTGGGCTTCGCCTACGTCGGCGTCGAGACGGCGCTCACCGTCTTCGCGGTGCCCTGGGCGAGCGCCCACGGGCTCTCTCCCGAGCGCGGACGGATCGCGATCAGCGCGCTCTGGCTCGGCCTGCTCGCGGGCCGCGTCGCGATGCTCGTCACCGGGCGCAGCCTCGGCGCACGCTTCCTGATCGTGGCCGGCGCCGTCGGCGCGGCCGGGCTCGGCGCGGCGCTCGCCCTCGGGCTGCCCCAGGTCGAGCTCGTGATGGCATTCGTCGGCCTCGCGCTCGGCGCCGTCTACCCCGCGATGATCGGCCTCGCAGGCGATCGCTTTCCCGCGGCGAGCGGCACCGCAGCCGGGATCGTCGCGGGCGCGGGCGCCGTCGGAGGCTTCGTCCTGCCGTGGCTCGCGGGCGCGCTGGGCGACGCGTTCGGGCTCGGCGCCGGCCTCGCCGCCGTCGCCGCCTGCTGCCTCGTGATCACCGCCGCGGCGATCGCGCTGCGTCGTCGCGAGGGCGTGCGCGCCCGCGCGCTCAGGCTCGGATCGGCATCAGCGCCGCGATGATCCACGCGAACCACGCGGTCTCGAGCACCGACACCACGAGCAGGTTGCGCGAGGTCGCGTAGACCGCCGTCGCGACGATCTCGACTGCGACGGCGAACGGCACGAAGAGCGGAACCATGAGACCGACGACCGGCGGCAGCACGCCCGTGCTTACGCCGAGGATCAGCGCGCCGACGAGAAGCGCGCGCGCGCCGAGCCCGAGCGCCGCGGCGAGGACCACGCCGCCCCGGCGCACGAGCAGCTCCTTGGCGAGGAAGTACGGGAGCACCAGCGCGGCGAGCGCGACGGCAGCGACGGCGCGCTCGGGCGTCGGCACCATCCGGTGTCCCACCGCGCCGATCGGGAGCGAGAGCAGGTAGATCGCTGCGAAGCCGGCGAGGCCCGGCGCGAGCGCTGCGCGCAGCTCGACGACGAAGCCGGCGCCGATCGGCCGCATGCCGCTCGAGAGCCAGCCGGCCGCCGCGAGCGAGGCGAGCGCCGCCAGGCCCGCGGCGAAGAGCAGCGAGCCGATCGGATCGCCGACCTCGAGCGAGACGAAGCCGAGGGGCGCGCCGACCGCGAGCAGCGGCAGCGTCACGCCGAGCGCCACGGCGATCGCGGCGAGGCCGGCGAGGCCGCCGACGCCCGCGCGCTCCGGCAGCCGGCGCGCGAGACGGCCGGAGAGCCATCCGACACCGGGAAGGCACAAGACGAATCCGAGCAGCGCGAGGCCGAGGGCCGGGAGCCGGGGCTCGTCGAGCGTGAGCTCCGCCCGCGGCGGCACGCCGAAGATCCCGTCGAGCCAGGCCACGATCTCCCGGGCGGCCGCGCTCGAGAAGATGACGCTCAGGTGGTCGGTGTCCGGGATCTCCACCGCACGCACGCCGCGCCCGTTCGCGATCTCGCCGTGGGTCGCGCCGAGCGCGAGCGACGCATCGCCCGCGACCTGGCGCGCGAGGGCGAAGGCTCCCGCGCGCAGGCTCTCGGGATCGCCCGCGGCCCAGATCCAGAGCGCGTTCGGCGGCGGGAAGGGGCCCGTGAGCACGCGGCCGCCGGAGATCGCGACCACGCCGTCGATGCCGGAGTCGCGCGTCGCGAAGTCGAGGGCCGCGGTGGCGCCCATCGAGTGGCCCATCACGACCAGACGCGAGCCGTCGACGTAGGGCGAGGTACGCAGGAAGGAGACGGCGGCGGCGACGTCGTCGAAGTGCGCGTCGGTTCGGCCCGTGCCCGCCGGGAACGGATTGCGGTTCGCGCCGTGGCCGTGGAGGTCGGGCGCGAGCACCGCGTAGCCGCTCGTCGCGAGGCGCCGCGCGAGCGTGCTCATCATCACGCGATCGGAGGAGAAGCCGTGAAGCAGCACCAGAGCCGCGGGTCGCGCGTCCGCGGGCGGAGGCGACGGCAGCCAGGGTCCGGCGGGGTCGGCCGGCTGCGGCAGGTAGAGCGTCGCCGGGATCCCGCCCGCGAGCTCGAGATCGGTCCGGAAGGGCCCGCTGCGCTCGAGCGAGCCGAGCTCGAGCGATGCGGCGAGGACGAGTGCGAGCCCGACGGCGAGCATCGCGAGCACGGCGTGGCGCATTCGTCCTCCGAGGGTTCCGGGCGGTGACGGCGCCGGGCGCGCCGAGAGCGGGTGCTATCGTGACACGGCGCGACGGCGCGGAACAGGGTGAGGAGCGGACGTGGAGCAGCAGATGGGCGCCCCGCCGAGCTCGATCCGCGACGCCGGCCGCGTGCTCGTGACGGGCGCCAACGGACATCTCGGGATCCGCCTGCTGCAGCGTCTCGCGACGCGCGGGAGCGACGGCCTGCAGGCCCGAGCCGTCGTGCGCAGCCGCAACGCCGCCGAGGCGGTCCGTGCGGCGGTGCCTGCGGAGGCCGTCGAGATCCGCATCCTCGACTATCAGGACGTGGACGCCGTGGCCGACGCGGCGACGGGGTGCGCCCACGTCGTCCATCTCGTCGGGATCCTCAAGGAGACGGCGGGCGCGCGCTACGCCGACGCCCACGAGTCCGCGGCAACGTCCCTGGCCCGCGCCGCCGAGAAGGCCGGCGTGCGCCGTATCGTGTATCCGAGCATCCTCGGCGCCGATCCCGCTTCGCCGAATCCGTGCCTCGCCTCGAAGGGGCGGGCCGAGCGGATCCTGCTCGAGCGCTCGGTGCCGACGACGGTGATCCGGCTGCCGATGGTGCTTGCGCCCGGCGACCCGTCGGCGCTCGCGCTGCGCGGGAAGGCGCTCGCTCCCTTCGTCGGCCTGGTGCGCGGCGGCGCGACCCTCGAGCAGCCGATCGACGGGGACGACGTCACGAACGCGATCCTGCTCGCCCTCTCGCGGCACGAGCTCGCCGGCCAGGTGATCGAGCTCGCGGGCCCCGAGTCGCTCTCGCACCGCGCGCTCCTCGGCCGCGCCGCTGCGCTGCTCGGGCGGCGACCGCGGGTCGTGCCCCTGCCCTACGCGCTCGTCGCCGTCCTCGCGGGCGTGCTCGAGCGCCTGCTCGCAAGCCCGCCCGTCACGCGCGCCATGCTCGACGTGCTCGAGCACGACGATCGCATCGACCCGGGCCCGGCCTGCCGCCGGCTCGGGCTCGCGCTCACGCCCCTCGACGACACGCTCCGGCGTTGCATGGGAACGGAGGCCGCATGACCGAGGGCGAGACGCCCGCACCGCTGGCCGAGACCGACGCGGAGGCGATGCCCCGCCGCGGCGGCCTCGGGGGCCGCATCGTCGTCTGGGGCATCACGCTCCTCTGCTTCTACATCCTCTATACGCGCCTCGCGGGCGCGGCCGAGCGCCAGGGCCAGTCGCTCGTGCCCTACCTCGCCGCCGTGTTCGAGCGCGTGAACTGGCTCGCGCTGGTGGCGCTCCTGATCCCGTACTCGCTGACCTTCTTCCTGCTCGACTCGCTGGCCGTGTGGCGTGTCGTGAACTGGTTCAACGCCCGCGTTCCCCTGCGCGACATCCTGCCGGTGCGCGCGAGCACCTACATCCTCTCGATCCTGAACGAGCAGGTGGGCAAGGGCGCCATGGCGCTCTACCTGCAGCGGCGCGAGGGCGTCCCGGGCTGGAAGCTCGGCTCGAGCATGCTGTTCCTCATGTTCTGCGAGTTCTACTACCTGCTCGGCTGGGCGACCCTCGGCTACGCCCTGAACGGCCACACGCTTCCGAAGGAGTTCGCCGCGATCCCGGTCATCGCGGTCGTCGCCGCGCTCTTCTTCGTCGTCTTCTACCTGTACTTCCGCGGCGTCATCCTGCCCGGCTCGAAGCTCCGCGACCGTCACGTCTTCCATGCCTTCCGCCAGGCGCGGCTCGGGCACTATGCGACGATCGTGGCGATCAAGTCGCCGGCGCTGCTCGTCGCCGTGATGGTCTACACGCTGGCGCTGCGCCTGTTCGGCGTCGAGCTCGGCCTCGGGCAGATGCTCGGCTACCTGCCCGTCGTCTTCTTCGGCGCCGGGGTCCCGGGGCCGATGCGCGCCGTCGCGATCACGCTCTGGGTGGTGCTGCTGCCCGATCATGCCGGCGAGATGGCGGCCTTCGCCCTCGTCATGCACAACTTCTTCATCTTCTTCAACGCGGCGATCGGCCTCGTCTTCCTGCGGCGCGCGCAGCGCGACGTGCTCGGCGCCGCGACGTAGCGACGATCCGGCGAAGGAGCTCCCATGGTCGAGGTCAACGGCATCGCGCACGTCCAGCTCACGGTCCGCGACATGGAGCGCTCGATTCCGTTCTACGAGGCGCTGCTGCACGGGCTGGGACTCAAGACGCTGATCCGCTCGCCCCAGATGTTCTACTGCATCGGCGCGCGCACCGGCGTCGCGATCTCGCCCGCCGACCCGGCCCTCGGCGCCGAGCCGTTCCACCAGCGCCGCGTCGGCCTGCACCATCTCTGCTTCCGCGCGCGCAGCCGCGAGGACGTGGACGCGATCCACGCGCTCGCGCTGCGGATCGGCGCGACGATCGTGCACCCGCCGCGCGAGGACGCGTTCGCGCCCGGCTACTACTCGGTCTTGTTCGAGGATCCGGATGGGATCCGGATCGAGGCGAACTTCGTTCCGGGCAGGGGCCACTTCGATCCTGCGACGGGTCGGATCGGCGCGCAGGGAACCGGCGGCGCATGACGCCACGACGGTCGCGATCCGCGCCGCGACGAGCGGCGCGAAGGAGGCTCGACGACCCATGATCCGTCTCAACTTCCCGCTGCATCGCAAGGCCGGCACCACGCGCGAGGACTTCCAGCGCTACTGGCGCGAGGTCCACGGGCCCCTCGTCGCGAGCTTCCAGCGCGCGCTGCGCATCCGGCGCTACGTGCAGTCACACACCGCCGACGACCCGCTCTACGACGGCTTGCGCGCGCTGCGCACCGGCATGGAGGAGCCCCACGACGGCATCGCGTGCCTGTGGTGGGACACGCGCGACGAGCTCGCCGCCGCGATGCAGAGCCCGGAGGGCCAGCGCGCGGGGGCGGCGCTGGTCGAGGACGAGGCGCGCTTCATCGACCTCGCGCGCTCCTCGCTCTGGGTCGCGCAGGAGATGGCGCAGATCAACCCGATGCCCGAGAACTCGATCGTCGCGACGCCCGACAGCTCGTGGATCAAGTTCTCCTACCTGCTGAACCCGGCGCCCGGCATGTCGTGGGCCGATTGCCATCGCACCTGGAACATGGACCACGGCTACCTGCTGCGACGTCACAGCGGCGCGAGCCGCTTCGCGCGCTACATCCAGAGCCACACGCTGGAGAACGATCCGCTGAACGAGGCGCTGCGCGCGCCGCGCAATTCGCGGCCGCCCTACGCGGGGCTGACGGAGGCGTGGTTCGACCGCAACGACCTCGTCACGATCTTCGGCGACCCCGCCGGCGAGGGCGCCCGCGCGTTCGGGATCTTCCTCGAGGACGAGAAGCGCTTCATCGACTTCACGCGCTCGTCGGTCTTCGCGACCAAGGAGCGCGTGTTCATCGATGGCGCGTGGCGCTGACGGCGGCGTAGGCGCGATCGGCCATCGACACCACGGTGGACGCGACGAGCGTCCAGGCGAGGAACGCGACCGCCCCGTCCGAGGGCGCGGCGAGGGCGAGCGCGTCGCGGAGCAGGACGGCGCCGAGCAGCACGTAGTAGGCGATGCCGTTCACGCGGCCGAGCGAGCTCGCGCGCAGCGCGCGTCCTCGGTGGGCGTTCGAGTCGACCACGTACTGCAGGAACGACGCCATCACGAGCACCGGCAGCACGTGCGTGACGCGCCCCATGCTCGCCAGCGCCCCGAGGCCCCCTGTGACGAACAGCGCGTCCGTCGCGTGATCGAAGAGCCCCCCGAGCCGCGAGGCCTCGCCGCGCCGGCGCGCGAGACGGCCGTCGACCAGGTCGGTCGCCACCGCGTACAGGAAGAGGAGCCCACAGCTCGCATGGAAGCCGGCGCGGATGTCGACCACGAGCAGCGGCGTCGCGGCGAGCCGCGCCAGTGTGACGACGTTCGCAAGCGTGAAGACCGAGCGCAGGCCACGCGGAAGCAGAGCTTCCGGCGGCGGGCCGGCGTGGGGGGACGCGGGCTCCGACATCGTCCCCACTCTACTCCCCGCCGCGAATGGCGGGGAAGCGACCTGCGGCTACCGTCGGCGCGCAAGGAGGCAGCGGGGATGGCGGGCAGGGCTCGAAGCGGACGATGGCGCATCGGTGCGGCGGCCGGGCTGGCGGCCCTGTGGCTCGCGTGCTCGCAGGGCGAGCAGCAGGCGGCGCAGACGCCCCCGGCGAGCGACGCCGCTCCGCCCGCGGCCGCGACGACCACTCCCCCGGCCGCTGCGACGCCGCCCGGATCCGAGCCCGTCGCGCCGGCGGCGCCCGCCGCGGAGGCCGCGAAGCCGGCCGCCGAGGGCGACATCGCGAAGGGCAAGCAGGTCTACGCGATCAACTGCACCGCCTGCCACAACGCAGACCCGAGCGAGGACGGCGTGCTCGGCCCCGCGGTCGCGGGCTCCTCGCTCGAGCTCGTCACCGCGCGCGTGGTGCGCGGCAACTATCCTCCGGGCTACACGCCGAAGCGCCCCACCCAGCAGATGGTGGCGCTGCCGCACCTCGCCTCGTCGGTGCCGGCCCTCACCGCCTACCTGTCCAGCGTGAAGGCGAAGTAGCCGCGCCCTAGAGCAGGACCGACGCCGCCACGAAGAGCACGAGGGTGAGCAGCAGGCCGAAGTGCACCACCGGTCCCACCGGCGGCTTCGCCATCTTCTGGTCGGTCTTGCCCGCGAGCGCGTTGTACTCGACCACGCCGGCGAGCGCGAAGAACACGATCCAGTAGAGCACCAGGTTGCCGCCGCCGACGGCGAGCTTGTCGGCGAGCTGCTGGAAGTGGCTCGCGGAGCCCATGAAGAAGAGCATCGGGATCGAGAACAGGGTGTTCGTGCGCGAGGCCAGGCCCGCGCGCGCGCCGGCAGGCGCCGCGGCCGGGTTCGCGGGATTGCCCGCGGCCACGCCTTCGGCATTCGCGATCACGAGCTTCTGGTTCGGCCAGATCACGAACCAGACGTTCGCCCACATCAGCGTGCCGAGGAGGCCGCCGGTCAGGATCAACGTCATGTAGGGGCTCGCGAGCAGCGTGCCGTGATCGTCGGCCACGCCGAAGCGTGAGAGCACGATCGTCCAGCCCGTCAGGAAGGTGAACATCGCGCCCCAGCGGAAGTACCAGAGGGCGTTCGGCACGAGGGCGCGCACCACGGCGCCGCGAGCCTGCCCGCCGAGCTCGGTGGCGAAGAAGGGCACCTGCACGAAGTTGAAGTACCAGAGGATGCCGATCCACATCACGCCGGCCAGGAAGTGGAACCAGCGCAGAAGGAACAGCCAACCGTCGAAGCTGAAGATCTCCATGAGCCCCTCCATGTTCGCGAGTCGGGGCCATTCTAGCGTCACCGGTCAGCGACGCTGGGATTTTCTGCCTCGCGGAGCGCTCAGGACCGGTCTTCGAGCACCGACTCGGCCGCGATCTCGGCGGCCCGCTGCAGGTCGACGTTCTGGCTCCGGCCGTCCCGCCGCCGCACGAGCTCCACCTGCTTCTGGGCGAGGCCCTTGGGACCGACCGTGATCCGGTACGGGATGCCGACGAGCTCGGCGTCCTTGAACTTGACCCCGGGCCGCTCGTCGCGGTCGTCGAGGATCACGTCGATGCCCGCAGCACGCAGCGCGTCGTAGAGCTGGGCGCCGGCCTCGGAGGTGGTGACGTCCTTCGGGTTCAGGACCGTGATCACGACTTCGTAGGGCGCGACCCGCACCGGCCAGACGATCCCCTTGTCGTCGTGGCAGCGCTCGACGATGGCCGCCACCGTGCGCTCGATGCCGATGCCGTAGGAGCCCATGATGATCGGCACGCTCTGGCCCTGCTCGTCCTGCACGATCGCCCCGAGCGCTTCGCTGTACCGCGTGCCGAGCTTGAAGATGTGGCCGATCTCGATCGCCTTCCCCACCTCGAGGGGCCCTTCGCACATCGGGCAGGGCTCGCCGGCCGCGACCTCGCGCAGGTCGAGCCAGGCATCGACCCGCAGATCGCGCGCGACGTCGACGCCGCGCAGGTGGAAGTCGTCCTGGTTGGCGCCGGTCGTCATGTCGCGGCGTCCCTCGAGCGCGAGGTCCGCGAGCACGCGCAGGCCGGCGACGCCCACGGCGCCGAGGCTCCCCGCCGACGCGCCGAGCGCGGCGCGGATCTCCTCCGGCCGCGCGGGCCGGACGTCGCGGGCGCCCGTGCCGTCGCGGAGCTTCTGCTCGACCAGCGCGTGATCGCCGCGCAGCATCACCAGCGCGGTCGCGCCGTCGAGCACGTAGACGAGGGTCTTGATCTGGCGCTCGGCGGGCGCGCCACCGGCGAAGCGCGCGAGGTCCTCGATCGTGCGCACGCCCGGCGTCGCGAAGCGATCCGGCGCCGCGGGGCCGGCTGCGTCCTCGACCGGGGCCAGCGCCGAGCTCGCCTTCTCGACGTTCGCGGCGTAGCCGCAGGCGGCGCAGGACGCGATGCGATCCTCGCCGGCGTCGCTGCGCTGCATGAACTCGACCGACTCGCTCCCGCCCATCGCGCCCGACGACGCCTCGACCGCGAGCGCGTCGAGCCCGACGCGCGAGAAGATCCGGCGGTACGCCTCGAAGTGCTTCTGGAACGAGAAGTCGAGGCCCGGGAGATCGAGATCGAAGGAGTAGGAGTCCTTCATCGTGAACTCGCGCACGCGCAGGAGGCCCGCCTTCGGCCGCGGCTCGTCCCGGAACTTGGTCTGGATCTGGAACCAGATCTGCGGGAGCTCGCGGTAGGAGCGGATCTCGGACGCGAGGGACGCGAAGATCTCCTCGTGGGTCATGCCGAGGCAGACGTCGGCGCCGCGCCGGTCCCGGAAGCGGAAGAGCTCGTCGCCCATCACCTCCCACCGGCCGGAGCGCTTCCAGATCTCGCCGGGATGCAGCGCGGGCAGCCGGAACTCCTGCGCGCCGATGCGCTCCATCTCTTCGCGCACGATCGCCGTCACCTTCTGCGCGACGCGGAAGCCGAGGGGCAGCAGCGAGTAGATGCCCGCCGTGAGCTGGCGCGCGAAGCCCGCGCGCACCAGCAGCCGGTGGCTCACGGCCTCGGCGTCGGCGGGGTCGTCGCGAAGGGTCGGGATGAAGGCGGTCGACCAACGCACGGGGGCGCTCCTCTTCGGCTCGAGCCTCGGAGCCTAGCGCGTCAGAGCGCGACGCCGTGCGCCGGGTCGTGAGCAAAGCGCACGAAGGCCGCGAGGATCTGCGCCGTGATCGCGCCGATCCCGCCCTTGCCGATCGGACGGCCGTCGAGCGAGCGCACCGAGACGATCCGCGCGCCCGTGCCCGTGAGGAAGACCTCGTCGGCGCCGAGCAGATCGACACGCCCGAGCGTCCGCTCCGCCGCAGGCAGGCCGAGCGAGCCGGCGATCTCGAGCACGGTCGCCCGCGTGATGCCCTCGAGCGCGCCGTCCGTCGCCGGCGGCGTCGCGAGCGCGCCCTGCTTCACCGCGAAGACGTTCGCGACGCTCGCTTCCGCGATCTGTCCGGACTGGTTCAGGATCAACGCCTCGTCGGCGCCCTGGCGCCGCGCCTCCTGCTTCGCGAGCACGCTGTTCAGGTAGTTCAGGCTCTTCACGCGCGGGTCGAGCACGTCCGGCGGCGGCCGCCGCACGCTCGACGTCACGAGATCGAGCCCCTGCTCGAGCTTCTCGGCGGGGAAGAGGCGGATCGCGTCGGCGATGCAGACGATGCGCGGCGTTGGACAGGTCGTTGGATCGACGCCGAGGGGACCGTCGCCACGCGTCACGATCAGCCGCACGTAGCCCTCGTCGCCGCCGCTCGCCGCGAGGAAGGCGCGGCCCGTCGCGAGCACGATCTCGCGCAGCGCCTCGCCGCCGCCGGGGATCTCGAGGCCGATCGCGCGCGCCGAGACTGCGAGCCGCGCGAGATGATCCCCGAGCCGGAACACGCGCCGGCCGTAGATGCGGATGCCCTCGAAGACGCCGTCTCCGTAGAGCAGGCCGTGGTCGAGCACCGAGATCCGCGCGTC
>Ga0105107_10000449_pt1 | contig 25910 bp, 25 predicted proteins | sample PPLLaktember2015_6_FD_79335 | JGI IMG/M metagenome (GOLD analysis project Ga0105107, IMG submission 79335) | Freshwater sediment microbial communities from Prairie Pothole Lake near Jamestown, North Dakota, USA - PPLs Lake P8 Core (1) Depth... | ecosystem: Environmental > Aquatic > Freshwater >... | reverse complement strand
TCGCCAGCGTCCACGACCTCGTGTCGCTGTTCACGGGACACGCCTTGATCGATTTCCCGCTCTGGACCCTGGTGCCGCCGCTCGCGATCGTGGTCGCGCTCGCGCTCCAATCGCTACGGATGGGGGAGGCGCTGGCGGAGTCGCGCGAGGCGAACCTGCTGCTCGAGCAGCGCGTGGCGGAGAAGGCGCAGGAGCTCGAGCAGAACTACGCCGTGCTGCGACGCTTCGAGGCCGAGCGCGCCGTGATCGGCGAGCGCGAGCGGCTGCTGCGCGACATGCACGACGGCCTCGGCGGGCACCTCGTGTCGATGCTGGCCTCGGTCGAGTCGGAGGGGGCGCCGGCGTCCCAGGTGGCGGACGGCCTGCGCGGGGCGCTCGAGGAGCTCCGGCTCCTGATCGACTCCCTCGACCCGGCGGAGCCCGACCTGCTGGCGGTGCTCGGCGGCCTGCGCAGCCGGCTCGAGCCGCGCCTCGCCCGCGCCGGCATGCGCTTCGACTGGCGCGTACGCGACGTGCCGCAGCTCCGCGATTTCGGCCCCTGGCAGGTGCTGCAGGTGCTGCGCGTGGTGCAGGAGGCGATCACGAACGTGACGAAGCACGCCGGCGCACGCACCATCGCGGTGCGCACGGGCGAGTCGGCCGGCCCCGACGGGCGACCGGGCGTCTTCGTCGAGGTGCTCGACGACGGGCGCGGCCTCTCCCCCGGAGCGCCACCGGGGCGCGGCCTCGGGAACATGCGCAAGCGCGCCGCCGAGCTCGGCGGCGACGTCGAGATCGCGCCGGCCGGAGGCGGCGGGACCCGCGTCCGGCTCTGGCTGCCGCTCTAGCTTCGAGCGCGGACGACGCCGTGGCGGATCAGGCTGTCGCCCATCGCGACGACCATCTCCTCGAGCCCGCGCGGCTTCCAGCCGAGCACGCGCTTCGCCTTCTCCCAGCTGACGTCCTGTCGCTTGTCGTAGTCGTTCACCACGAGACGCATCGTCTTGTCGAAGCGCGCGAGGATCCGGAGCACCCATCCGGGGAGCTCGCGCAGCGGCACGCGGAATCCCTGGGCCCGGTAGCGCCCGTCGAGGATCCGCGCGACGTCGATCATCCAGGCGTGCTGCGTCGCGCAGACGAAGCGCTGGCCGGCGGCCTCGGGCGTGGTCATCGCAGCGAGGTGCATCGCCGCGACGTCGCGCACGTCGACCATCGCCCAGCCGACGCGCACGCAGGCCGGGAGCTCGCGGCCGAGGAGCTTCTTCACCAGCTCGCCGGAGGTTCCGTAATCCTCGTCGAGCACCGGGCCGAGCACGAGGCCCGGGTTCACCGTGACGAGCTCGATGCGGCGCTCGGGCGGGAGCGCCGCGACGAAGTCCCAGGCGGCGCGCTCCGCGATGGTCTTGCTGCGCTCGTAGGCGCCGACCTCGTGGTTGATCGTCGTCCAGCTCGACTCGTCGAAGACCTGGTCGCGCGGATTCCCGTAGGTCACGGCCGCGAGGGACGAGGTCATCACCACGCGCTCGACGCCCGCGGCGGAGGCGGCGCGCAGCACGCGCAGCGCGCCGTCGCGGGCGGGCACGATCAGGTCGTCCTCGTGCTTCGGAGGCTGGCGCGGGATCGGCGACGCGACGTGGTGCACGAAGCGGCAGCCGCGGACCGCTGCGTCCCAGCCCTCGTCGCTCGAGAGGTCGGCGGCGACGAAGGAGAGCCTGTCCCCCGGGTCGCCCAGGTCGGCGTTCGACACGATCGCCTTCCGCACGGCGTCCGCCCGCGAGAGGCTCCGGACCGTGCCGCGCACGCGGTAGCCGGCCTGGAGCAGCGCGATCGCGACGTGGCCTCCGATGAATCCCGAGGCGCCGGTGACGAGGACGGTGGTCTCTTCGGGGCGGTGGGGCATGCTCGGCTCCTTGGCATTAAGAGAACGATGGTCACTTGATAAGTGAACGGCGGTCTCTCGTCAAGCATGGAATACTCGCGGCCGCCGGCCGGAAGTCGGGCGGGGAGAGCAGGCGAATGGCGGCTCGGGTCACGTTCCAGCGGGCGCGGCGGCCGGACCAGAAGGCGGTCCGGCGCAGCGCGTTGCTGCGCGCGGCCGCGGCGCTGCTCGACGAGAACGGCCTGGACGGCGTCAGCCTGAACGCCGTCGCGCTGCGGGCCGGCATCACGAAGTCGAACGTCTACCGCTACTTCGAGACCCGCGAGGCGATCTTCCTCGAGCTCCTGCTGGAGGACGAGGCGCGCTGGGTCGAGCGCCTCGAGCGCCGCCTCGCGGCGCTGCCGCGCCGGGGCGATGCGGACGCCGTGGCGCGCGGCGTCGCGAAGAGCCTGGCCGACGAGCCCCGCTTCTGCTCGCTGATCGCGGCGGTGAACTCGGTGCTCGAGAAGAACCTCTCGCCCGCCGCCGTGCTCGCCTTCAAGCGCACGACCGGCGAGCTCGGCACGCGGGCGGCCCTCGCGATCCACCGTGCGCTGCCGGACCTGCCCGCGAACGCGCTCGCGCCGCTGCAGCGCTACCTGCACGCGCTCGTCGCGGGGCTCGAGCCGATGGCGCATCCGCCGCCCGCCGTGAGCGAGGTGCTGGCGCGCGCGGAGTTCGCGGAGATGCGCGTCGATTTCCGCCGCGATCTCGAGGGCGCCGTCGCGGCGCTGCTCGCCGGCCTGATCGCGAAGCGGCCGCCGCGTCGCTAGTCGTCGAGCTTCACGATGCCGAGCTGCAGGGCCTCGTACACCGCCTCGCTGCGCGAGTGCACCGCGAGCTTGTGGTAGATGCGGCGGACGTGGGTCGCGACCGTGTGGGTGGTGACGCCGAGCAGCGACGCGATCTCGGCGTAGCTGAAGCCCTTCACGATCGCGCCGAGCACCTCGCGCTCGCGTTCGGAGAGGTGCGGCGCGTCCTCCGTGGCGGCGCTCGGCGCGGGTGGCCGGAGGCGCAGCATCAGATGGCGCGCGATCGGCGGGCTGATCGGCGAGCCGCCGGCCACGAGCTCGTGCAGCGAGCGCGCGATGTAGTCCGAGGTGCCGTCCTTCAGCAGGTAGCCGAGCGCGCCCGCCTCGATCGCCGCGACCACGTGCTTCTCGTCGCCGAAGACCGTGATCACCATCGGGAGCGGCGCCGGGTCGAGCGCGCGGGCGGCCCGGATCAGCTCGATGCCGCTGCCGTCGGGCAGGTCGAGGTCGGTGAGGAGGATGTCGGGCCGCAGCGCCGCGAGGCTCGCGAGGCCTTCGGCTCGGGTGCCGGCTGCGCCGGCGAGGCGCAGCGACGGATCGGCCTCGATCGCGCGCGCGATCCGCTGCCGCGTCGGCGCGTCGTCCTCGACCAGGAGCACGTTCGGGGCCGTCATCGGGGAGCTCCGCTCGCGGCGGCGGGCCGCCGCGACGCCATGGAACGCCATCGCGGCGCGAGCGTCATCCCCGATTCGGGGGACGCTCCCGGCTGCGGAACCGGCGCCAGTCGATGCCGAGCTTGCGCATGCGCGCGCGCAGGGTGTGGGGGTTGATCTCGAGCAGGATCGCGGCGCCGTAGGGACCCTCGATCCGACCGCGTGTGCGCGCGAGGGCCGCCTCGATGTGGCGCGCCATCGCGCTCTCGAGGGTCTCGCCCGCGTCGATCGGCGCCGGGGCCGGAGCGGCCGTGGGCCCACCGGACGCGGGGATCGCGCGCTCCGCCGCGGCGGGCTGCGCAAGCGGCGGCGGGGCCTCACGCCCCGGCATCGGCCCGAGGGCGCGCGCGACCGCGAGCCGCCGTCCGTCGCCGAGGATCACCGCGCGCTCCATCACGGCGCCGATCTCGCGCACGTTGCCGGGCCACGGGTACCGCACGAGCAGGTCGAGGTCCTCGGGCGTCGGCACCAGGGGCGGCGTGCCGAAGCGCGTCGCCGCCCGCAGCGCGAAGTGCGTGGCGAGGGCGGGAACGTCCTCGGGTCGCTGGCGCACGGCCGGGAGGTGGATCGGGAAGACCGCGATCCGGTACCAGAGGTCCTCGCGGAAGCTGCGCTCGCGCACCATCGCCTCGAGGTCGCGGTGCGTCGCTGCCACGATTCGCACGTCGACGGACATCGAGCGATGGCCGCCCATGCGCTCCAGGGAGCCGTCCTGCACCACGCGCAGCAGACGCACCTGCGCGTCGAGGGACAGCTCGCCGATCTCGTCCAGGAAGAGCGTCCCGCCGTCGGCGCGCTCGAACCAGCCGCGCCGCTCGGCGGTCGCGCCGGTGAAGCTGCCGCGCTCGTGGCCGAAGAGCTCGGAGTCGATCAGGCCCGGCGGAATCGCGCCGCAGTTGACGCGCAGGAAGGGGCCGCTCGCGCGACGCGAACGGGTGTGGATCGCGCGCGCGACCACCTCCTTCCCCGATCCGGTCTCGCCGAGCAGCAGCACGGGCACGTCGAGGGCGGCCACGCGGTCGACCCGCTCCATCACCGAGCGAAGCCCCCCGCTTGCACCGACGATGGTGTCGCCGAGCTCGGTGCGGCCGAGGCGCGAGAGCAGCGAGCGCCGGTCGGCCTCCGCCGCCTCGCGCAGGGAGGCCATCTCGCGCAGGCGGCGGTCGTTCTCGAGGGCGACGGAGAAGGGCTCGACGAGGGCGCGCGCGAGCGCGACGTGGGCCGCGTCGAAGCGCCGGCCGCGGCGGGCGATCAGCACCAATGCGCCGGCGCACTCGTCCTCGACGCGGAGCGGCCCGGCGAGGACGTCGCCCCCGACGCCGGTCGGGAGCAACCCGGGGAGGCGCCGCTTCAGCGTGCGCGTGCTCTCGTGCGAGACCTCGCCGCGGCGTCCCCAGGCGAGGAGCGTTTCGAGCTCGCTCGGCGAGAGCTCGCTTCGGGCCGCAGCGTCCTCGCGTGCCGGTCCGTCCGCCGCCGCATCCGCGACGGTCTCGAGGTTGGAGCGGCCGAGCTCGAAGCGTCGCACCAGCAGGCGCTCGAGGGGCAGCCGCTCGACGAGCATCGCCGCGACCTGGGCGGTGGACTGCTCGATCTCGATGTGGCGGCACGCTTCGCGCCAGACGTCGAGCAGGACGGCGTGGAAGCGTTCCAACGGGCCTCCGGCAGTCGATCGAACCAGATCAATAGACGGAAAATCCGTCACGTACAACAGATCCATCTGTGAAGTGCAGCAGAAATTCCAGCAAATACGGTCGTCCTCCCCCGAGAGTGGGCCCGGGAGCGCGCTGGGGGCGTTTCGCGGCGTGGCACGGCCGTTGCTCTCGCTCACGGGACCTTCGAGCCACGGGGAGATCGATCGGATGCAGTGGATGGGGATGCGCGGAACGGGACGGGCCTTCGCGGCCGGGCTCGTCGCCTGGCTGCTGGTGACGCCGGCGCCGGCGTGGGCCGCCGAGGAGAGCGACGCGGAGCTGAACGAGCGCGTGCAGCTCCTCGAGCAGGAGCTCGGGCTCCTGAAGCGAAAGCTCGAGGTGAACGACGAGCAGGCCGCGGCCAAGGCCGGCGGCACGGTGCAGGCCGGCGCGGGCGTGGACGGCTTCTACCTCCGGACCCCGGACCAGAAGTTCCAGATCAAGTTCCGAGCCTACACGCAGTTCGACTCGCGCTGGTTCACCGAGGAAGAGAACAGCGGGATCGACACGTTCTACTTCCGGCGCATCCGGCCCCTGGTCGAAGGCACCGTCTTCGAGAACATCGACTTCCGCATCATGCCCGACTTCTCGGGCGGGAGCTTCACCCTCTTCGACGCGTACGTGAACCTCCGGTACTGGAAGGAGGCCCAGCTCCAGATCGGCAAGTTCAAGCCGCCGGTCGGCCTCGAGCGGCTGCAATCCGCGACGAGCCTGATGTTCATCGAACGCGGCATGCCCACGCTGCTGGTGCCGAGCCGCGATCTCGGCATCCAGCTCCATGGCGACGTCGCGAGCTCGCTCTTCACCTACCAGGTCGGCGTCTTCAACGGCGTCCGCGACGGCGGCAACGTGGAGAACGCGGACGTCGACACGGACGACGGCAAGGACATCGCCGCGCGCGTCTTCCTGCATCCCTTCGTCGACTCGCGCATCGGCTGGCTCGAGGGCCTGGGCGTCGGCGTCTCGACGAGCTGGGGTCAGGAGAACCAGTCGACGCCGAGCTTCCGGACGCCGGGCGGGCAGACCTTCTTCAGCTACCGCGGCGCCTCCGGCGCGACGCCCGCGACGCGCCTCAACGGCTCCCGCTTCCGCCTGTCGCCCCAGGCGTACTGGTACTGGGGGCCGGCCGGACTGCTCGCAGAGTACGTCGAGTCGAACCAGCACCTGCGTCGCGGGAGCCAGCGCACCGAGGCCCAGAACCACGCCTGGCAGGTCGCGGCGAGCTACGTGCTCACGGGCGAGTCGGCGTCCTACAAGGGCGTCATCCCGCTGGAGCCGTTCCAGCCCGGGAAGGGCGGCTGGGGCGCCTGGGAGCTCGCAGCCCGCTACCAGACGGTCTCGTTCGACTCCGACGTGTTCCCGGTCTTCGCGAACCCGGACACCGCAGCCTCCGAGGCCGACGGCTTCACCGTCGGCGTCAACTGGACCCTGAGCCGCTGGACCAAGTTCGTCCTGAACTACGACCATACCTGGTTCCACGGCGGCTCGACCGGCGAGCACGACCGCGATCCCGAAGGCGTCGTGATGACGCGCTTCCAGCTCTCGTACTGACCGCATCCGAAACACCGGAGGATTTGCGACGTGGACTTTCTTCGACACCGCTCGGGGCTCCTGGCCGGACTGCTCGGCGTCGCGCTGCTCGGCGCCGGCGCCGCGCGGGCGGACGTGACGCTCCTGAACGTCTCCTATGACCCCACCCGCGAGCTCTACTCCAAGTACAACGCCCTCTTCGCGAAGCACTGGCAGGAGACGAAGGGCGAGGCGGTCACGATCAACCAGTCCCACGGCGGCTCGGGCAAGCAGGCGCGGGCCGTGGTGGACGGGCTCGGGGCCGATGTCGTGACGCTCGCCCTCTCGGGCGACGTGAACCAGCTCTTCGAGAAGGGCAACCTGATCCCGCGGAGCTGGCAGTCGCGCCTGCCGAACAACAGCTCGCCCTACACCTCGACGATCGTGTTCCTGGTGCGGAAGGGGAACCCGAAGCAGATCAAGGACTGGAACGACCTGGTCGAGCCGGGGATCACCGTGATCACGCCCAATCCGAAGACCTCCGGCGGCGCGCGCTGGAACTACCTCGCCGCCTGGGGCTATGCGCTGAAGCAGAACGGCGGCGACGAGGCGAAGGCGAAGGAGTTCGTCGCGGCCCTCTTCGAGAACGCGCCGGTGCTCGACACCGGCGCCCGCGGGTCGACGACGACCTTCGTCGAGCGCGGTCTCGGCGACGTGCTCCTCGCCTGGGAGAACGAGGCCTTCCTCGCGGTCGAGCAGCTCGGCAAGGGTGAGTTCGAGATCGTCGTGCCGTCGCTCAGCGTGCTGGCGGAGCCGCCCGTGGCGGTGGTCGACGTGGTCGCGCGCAAGCACGGAACCACCGAGGTCGCCCAGGCGTACCTCGAGTACCTCTACACGCCCGAGGCCCAGGAGCTGATCGCCCAGAACCACTACCGGCCGTCGGACCCGAACGTCGCAGCGAAGTACGCGACGAAGTTCCCGAAGCTCGAGCTGCTCCAGATCGACGAGGACTTCGGGGGCTGGAAGGTGGCCCAGACCAAGCACTTCATCGACGGGGCGATCTTCGACCAGATCTCCGTGGCGAAGTAGCGACGGGAGGCGGTGCATGAACGCTGCGGCGCGACGCCGCACGATCCTGCCGGGATTCGGGCTCACGCTCGGGGTCACGATCACGTACCTGAGCCTGCTGGTGCTGATCCCGCTGGCGGCGCTGTTCTTCAAGACGGCGACCCTGAGCTGGGCCGAGTTCGTGTCGGCGGTGACCGGTCCGCGGGCGCTCGCGTCCTACCGCCTGAGCTTCGGCGCCGCCTTCGCGGCCGCCGGGGTGAACGCGCTGTTCGGGCTGATCGTGGCGTGGGTGCTCGTCCGCTACGAGTTCCCGGGCCGCCGCCTGGTCGACGCCATGGTGGATCTGCCCTTTGCGCTGCCGACCGCCGTCGCGGGCATCACGCTCACCGCGATTTTCGCGAAGAACGGCTGGCTCGGGCGCTGGCTCGAGCCGCACGGGATCGCCGTCGCCTACACACCACTCGGAGTCACGGTCGCCCTCGTCTTCATCGGCCTGCCGTTCGTCGTGCGCACGCTTCAGCCGGTGCTCCAGGACCTCGAGCGCGAGATCGAGGAGGCCGCGGCCACCCTCGGTGCCAGCCGCTTCCAGACCTTCCGTCGCGTGCTCCTGCCTGCGCTCCGGCCCGCCCTGGTGACGGGCTTCGCGCTCGCCTTCGCGCGCGGCGTGGGCGAGTACGGCTCCGTGGTCTTCATCTCGGGGAACATGCCGATGAAGACCGAGATCGCGCCGCTCCTGATCGTGACCAAGCTCGAGCAGTGGGACTATGCCGGCGCGACGGCGATCGCCGTGGTGCTGCTCCTGGTGTCGTTCGGCCTGCTCCTCGCGATCAACGCGCTCCAGCGCTGGTCGCGGGTCGAGTCGGCGGCGTAGGGGGCGTCATGGCGCCGGGCGCTTCGATCGCGGCCGCGATCTCCGTTCGCGCGACACGGCGCGAGATCTCCGAGTCGGCGCCCGTCCGCATCGCGCTGACGGCGGTCGCGCTGCTGTTCCTCGCGCTCTTTCTCGCCCTGCCGCTCGCCGCCGTCTTCACCTATGCCGTCGGGCAGGGTCTCGGTGCGTACTGGGCCGCCATCACGGAGCCCGAGGCCCTCGCGGCGATCCGCCTCACGCTGCTCGTGGCCGCGATCTCGGTGCCGCTGAACACCGCCTTCGGCGTCGCGGCGGCGTGGGCGATCGCCAAGTTCGAGTTCCGCGGGAAGAGCACGCTCGTCACGTTGATCGACCTGCCGTTCGCGGTCTCACCGGTGGTCTCGGGCCTGATCTTCGTGCTGCTCTTCGGGGCCCAGGGCCTGCTCGGTCCCTGGCTCCAGGCCCACGACGTGAAGATCATCTTCGCGGTGCCGGGCATCGTGATCGCCACCTGCTTCGTCACGTTCCCCTTCGTCGCCCGCGAGCTGATCCCGTTGATGGAGGAGCAGGGCATCGAGGAGGAGGAGGCCGCTCTCTCGCTCGGGGCGAGCGGCTGGCAGACCTTCCGGCGCGTCACGCTCCCGAACGTCCGCTACGGGATCCTGTTCGGCGTGGTGTTGCTGAACGCGCGCGCGATGGGCGAGTTCGGCGCGGTCTCGGTGGTGTCGGGGCACGTCCGTGGCCTCACCAATACGATGCCGCTCCACGTCGAGATCCTCTACAACGAGTACCAGGGTGCGGCGGCCTTCGCGGTCGCATCGCTGCTAGCGCTGCTCGCGATCGCCACGCTCGCGGCGAAGAGCTTCCTCGAGTGGCGCATGGGAAGAAGGGCAGGAGCGCGATGACGCCGATCCTGATCGTGCCGGGCTACGGGGGCTCGGGCCCCGATCACTGGCAGTCCTGGCTCGAGGCGCGCCTCGCGGGTGCGCGTCGCGTCGCGCTGCCGGCGCTCGACAGGCCGCGCTGCGCGGACTGGGTCGATGCCCTCGAGCGAGCGGTCGCCGCCTGCGACGAGCCGCCGCTGCTGGTTGCGCACTCGCTCGGCTGCATCGCCGTCGCGCACTGGGCGCGCGCGCGGCCCGGGCACGCCCGAGGCGCGCTGCTCGTGGCGCCGTGCGACGCCGAGCGCTCCGGGGGGCTCGAGGGCGTGGAGGGCTTCGCGCCGATCCCGCTCCAGAAGCTCGACTTCCCGGCGCTCGTCGTCGCCTCGACGAACGATCCCTTCGTCCCGTTCGAGCGGGCCCAGGATTTCGCACACGCCTGGGGCGCGCGGCTCGTCGCGGTGCCCGGAGGCGGACACCTGAATGTGGCCTCGGGCTTCGGCGCGTGGCCCGAAGCGGAGGCCCTGCTGCGCGAGCTCCTGGTGGAAACGGACGTCGACGCGCGACTCCGGAGCTCCGGCGCCAGTGCGCGAAGGGAGAGCGGGCAGGTGGGCATCTCGGTCGAGGGCATCTCCAAGCGCTTCGGCGCGTTCGAAGCGCTGCGCGACGTCAGCCTCGAGGTCGCCTCCGGCGAGCTGGTCGCGCTGCTCGGCCCCTCGGGCTCGGGCAAGACCACGCTGCTCCGCATCCTCGCGGGCCTCGCGTTCGCCGACGCCGGCGTCGTGCGCTTCGAGGGCGAGGACGCGACCGAGCGCAGCGCCCGCGACCGCCGCGTGGGCTTCGTGTTCCAGCACTACGCGCTCTTCCGCCACATGAGCGTGTTCGAGAACGTGGCCTTCGGCCTGCGCGTGCGGCCGCGAAGCAGCCGCCCTTCCGAGGAGTCCGTGCAGGCCCGGGTGCACGAGCTGCTCTCGCTGGTCCAGCTCGAAGGTCTCTCGCAGCGTCTGCCGAGCGAGCTCTCGGGCGGACAGCGCCAGCGCGTGGCCCTCGCACGGGCCCTCGCCGTCGAGCCCCGCGTGCTGCTGCTGGACGAGCCCTTCGGCGCCCTCGACGCCCGCGTGCGGAAGGAGCTCCGCCGCTGGCTGCGCCGGCTGCACGACGATCTGGGCCTCACGAGCGTGTTCGTGACCCACGACCAGGACGAGGCCCTCGAGCTCGCAGACCGCGTGGTGCTGATGAGCCAGGGTCGGATCGAGCAGATCGGAACGCCGGACGAGGTCTACCACGCGCCGGCGACGCCCTTCGTGTACGAGTTCCTGGGCGACGTGAACGTGTTTCGCGCGCGCGGCGAGGAGCAGGGCGGACGCGTCTACGTCCGGCCCCACCTGCTCGAGATCGAGCGCGAAGTCGGCACCGACCCGGCGTGGCGGGTGCGCGTCGAGCGCATCCACGCCGCGGGCCCGACGGTGAAGGTCGAGCTTCGCACGCGGGAGGGAGCGCCGGTGCACGCGGAGCTCAGCCAGGAGCGCCATCGCGTGCTCGGCCTCGCGCCCGGCGAGGAGGTCTACGTGCGGCCGCGCGAGGCGCGCGTGTTCCGCGATGACTACGCGATCTAGCGGGCGCGCGTCACTCCGCCGCCTGTTCGGCGGGGTCGCTCGAGGCGCGGTAGGCGCGCTCGTCGCGCTCCTCCCGGGCGTCGCGGAGCTTCGAGCCGATGCGGTCCATCGGCGCGCCCTCGGGCTCGTTCGCGGTCATGCTCGCGGGCAGGTACCGGACCAGCGCGCCGCCGAAGGCGCCGCGCGTGCCGTTCGTGAACACCTCCAGCCCGACCCAGACCGCGATCACGATGAACAGGATTCCGGCTGCCGTGCGCATGGGACACCTCCCCGAGGCGATGTCCCCTGGATCGGCCATCCGGCCGGTGGGCGGGATGGGGCGAAGGCCCGAGCTCAGGCGCGCGCACGCTCCCGGGCGCAGAACGCGTCCACCAGCGTCGCCGGGCCGGCCGCCATGAAGCTCTCGATCAGGGGGTCGGCCTGGTTGTAGCGGCGCGGGCGGCCCTCGAAGTCGACGTAGACGCCGCCGGCCTCGCGCACCAGCAGGTCGCCGGCGCAGACGTCCCATTCGTTCTTCGGCGCCACGGAGACGTTCAGGTCGCCCTCGCCGCAGGCGATGCAGCCGAGCTTCCAGGCGATCGAGCCGACCGCGCGGATCTCGCGGAACCAGCCCGCGTAGGGCTCGAACTTCCCGCGCGAGATCTCGGTGCGGCTCGCGATCACGACGGCCTCGGAGAGCGTGCGACAGCCCGAGACGTGGACCGGACGCCGGACGCCGAGACCGCCGGCGTCCCAATCCGCCGAGAACGCGCCGGCGCCGCGCATCGCTGCGACGGCGCGGCCCGCCGCTGGGTTCAGGATCACGCCGACCACGGGCTCGCCATCCTCGACCAGGGCGATCGAGACCGCGAACTCGGGGATGCGTGCGACGAACTCCTTGGTGCCGTCCATCGGATCGACGATCCAGGCCCGGCGCTTCAGGCTGCGGCCGGGGTCACTCACGGTCTCCTCCGAGAGGATCGCGTCGGCGGGGAAGGCGGCGCGCAGGCGCTCGCCGATCGCGCGGTCCGATTCGAGGTCGGCGAGCGTGACGGGGTCGTCCTTCGCCTTCTCCCAGTGCTCGGTGCCGCCTTCGTAGTGTCGGCGGAGGATGCGGCCCGCCTCGTCGGCGGCGGCGAGGGCGGCCTCGAGCTCGCGCGCGTAAGGGAGTGCTTGGCTGCGCCTGGGTTCGATGCGTCCGGACGACATGGCGCGCGAGTATACTCGCCAGCATGCGAACGGAAGAGACGGCACGAGGCTACCTGGCGGCCCCGGACGCGGGAACGCATCCGGGTGTGGTCCTGATCCACGACGTCTGGGGGCTCACCGAGCTCTACCGCGAGTTCGCGCGGCGCCTGGCGGCCGAAGGCTTCGCGACGCTCGCGATCGATCTCTACCCGGGCGAGCCGAAGATCGAGGATCCGGGCCGCTTCATGCGCGGCCTCGACGATCCCGCGCTGCTGCGCGGGCTCGGCGCCGCTCGGGAGCAGCTCGCCGGCGATCGCGCCGTCGCGGGCAAGCCCGTCGGCGTCACGGGCTTCTGCATGGGCGGCGGCTATGCGCTGCACGCCGCCTGTGGCGGGCTCGGCTTCGCGGCCTGCGTCGCGTTCTACGGCCTCGTCTCCCACGCCCACGGCATCCTGCACGACCCGGCGGGCCTCGATCCCGCGAAGAAGCCGCGCGACGTGCTCGCGGCGCTTCCCGAGCTCGGCTGCCCGACGCTCGGCATCTACGGCGACCACGACGAGTTCGTGCCCGTAGACGACGTGCGCGCCCTCGAGGCCGGGATCCAGCGTGCGGGGAAGGGGGGAGGCGTCGAGCTCTACGCCGGCCCGGGCCACGCGTTCCTGAACGAGCTGCGTCCCGCGGCCTATCGGCCCGAGGCGGCAGCGGACGCCTGGCGGAAGATGGTCGCGTTCTTCCGCGCGCACCTCGGCGGCTGACGCCGCCGCGCGGGTGTCTGCAGGCCCGGCGCGCGGCCACGCGCAGCCAAGCGAAGCGCTTCAAGCCGGCCGCACTACGAAGAGCGCGAGCGTTCGCTCGCGGGTCGCAAAGCCCGTGACGCTGGCCTCGACCTCGATCTCGGCGCCCGCGCCGTCGCGCAAGCGGGTGCGGAAGCGTCGCGGCTCGCTGCCCTCCGAGATCGCCTCGAGCTCCGTCCACCAGCGCGGGCGCTCGGCTTCGGGGACGAACCCGAGCACGTCGCCCTGCAGCAGCGCGTCGCGCGAGGTGCGGAGCAGGGCGCCGGCGGCGGGGTTGGCGTCGACGATGCCGGCGCTGGTGGTGTCGACGGCGAGGAAGACGTCCGCCACGCGGTCGATCGCGGCGGCGACGACCCGCCGCGCGCGCGGCTCGCCGCTCGCGCGCCGCAACGGCGTCGTGCCGCGCAGCGCGGCCGTGAAGCGCGTGAGCAGCGGCGCCAGGGCCGCGCGCACGGAGCTGCCGCGCTCACCGGCCACGTCGGCTGCGGCCTCGCACCACGCGCGCAGCAGCACGCCGACGCGCGCCTCGTCCGCGCGCAGGCCGTCGAGGGCCGGCTGCGCGGCCGCGCCCCGCTCGAGGGCAGTCGCCGCGAAGATGCGGAAGCGTCGCAGGGCCTCGCTCTCGGCGGCCGCGGCGCGCGGGGTCGCGCCGCCGAGGCGCAGCACGTAGGCGCGCTCGATCTCGCGGCGACGCGCGATCAGCCAGGCGGCGAGGTCTGCATCCTGCATCGACGGCGCAGCATACCCCGCCTGCGCGGGAACGAGGTCGGGAGCTGCGCGCGTCCTGCGCATTTCCTGCACTTCACGCGAGCGCGAGCGTGTCCGCATCCGCGCGCATCGCCCCGGGATTTCCGCGAGCGGCAGGCCGGCGTCACCCCGGCCGCCGGCTCCGGCACTCAATGGACATGACGGCATCGCCGATAGAGAAGCTCATGCAGCTACGCCCCCTGCCGCGTCGCCTCGTGATCTCGTACGCCCATCAGGAGGCCTACGCGCCGCTCGCGCGTGCGATCCTCGCGAAGATGGGCTTCTGGATCGTGGCGGCGGAGGAGGTGGACGAGCTCCCGCCCTCGCGCCAGCGCCGACCGGACCTGCGGCTCGTGGACGAGCGCCGCCTGGGCGAGGTGCCCGAGGACCTCGAGGAGGACGGCGGACCGATTCCGATGATCGTCCTCACGGGACGCAACGGCGTCACCGGGACCGACCCGCGCATCATCGGTGCGGTGCGGCGCCCGGCGGGCCTGCACGATCTCTACCGCCTGATCCAGGAGGCCCTCGAGGAGACGCCGCGCGCGACGCCCCGGGTGCCGACCCATCTCCCGGCGCGCTGCCGTCGCAACGGCCAGGAGTGGAAGGCGTCGGTGCTCTCGCTCTCGGAGAACGGCTGCCTGATCCGCACCTCGGAGCCGGTGCCGCTCGGCACCCAGGTCGAGCTCGAGTTCCCGCTGCCGCGCGGCGGTCTCGTGGTGACGCAGGCCGAGGTCGCCTACCAGCTCGTCCCCGACTTCGGGCTCGTCTTCCACAGCACGCCCGCCGTGCAGCGCGAGTCGATCCTCGCCTTCGTGACCGAAGTCCTCGCGAACGCGTAGGCCCCGCGACGTACCGCAGCGCGGCGAAGCGGCGCGAGGAACGTCGCGCTGCGAGCCGCGACCTTCCGCACGTTGACTGCGCTGGCTCCCCCTCCTAGCGTGCGGCCCATGTCGAAAGCGCCGTTGCGGCAGGGCCGCGTCTCCGCGAACGGTCTCGAGTTCGCGACCCTCGAGGCCGGCAGCGCCGATGCGCCGCTCGCGCTCTGCCTCCACGGCTTTCCCGACACCGCCCACACCTGGCGCCACCTGCTGCCGGTGCTTGCGAGCGTCGGCTACCACGCGGTCGCGCCCTTCATGCGCGGCTACGCGCCGACCGCGATCCCGGCGGACGGCCGCTACCAGACCTCGCTGCTCGCGCGCGACGCCGTCGCCCTGATCGAGGCCCTCGGCGCGAAGCGGGCGGCGCTGATCGGCCACGACTGGGGCGCGATCGCCGCCCACGGCGCCGCGATCCTCGCGCCCGAGCGGGTGCGCAAGCTGGTCACGATGTCGGTGCCGCATCGCACGATCGGCCTGGCCCTCGCCACGAGCTACGACCAGCAGCGTCGCTCCTGGTACATCTTCTTCTTCCAGTCCCCCTTCGCCGACGCGGCGGTGGCCGCGAACGACTTCGCGTTCCTGGAGCGCATCTGGCAGGACTGGTCGCCGAGCTGGAAGGACGACAAGGCGCGCGCGGAGGATCTCGAGGCCCTGAAGCGCTGCTTCCGCGAGCCCGGCGTACCCGCCGCGGCCCTCGGCTACTACCGCGCCATGCTCGATCCCGCGAAGCAGGATCCCGCGCTGGCCGCCGACCAGCTGCGGATCGCCACGGCCGAGATCCCCGTCGAGACGCTCTACCTGCACGGGTCCGACGACGGCTGCATCGGCGTCGAGACGACGCGCGGCATGGAGGCCGGCTACCCGCGCGGGCTGCGCAAGATGATCGTCGAGGGGGCGGGGCACTTCCTGCACCTCGAGCGTCCGCGCGTCGTGAACGATGCGATCCGTGAATTCCTGGGAGCGGCAATGCCATGAGCGTGCGCGAGGTCGACATGAAGGGCCGTCACGTGCTGGTGACGGGCGCGAGCAACGGCATCGGGAAGGCCGCAGCGGTGGCGCTCGGGCGCATGGGGGCCGAGCTCTCCCTCGTCTGCCGCGACCGCGGGCGCGGCGAGGCGGCGCTGGCGGAGATCGCCGCGGCGAGCGGCGGGCGGCGCCCGACGCTCTACCTCGCCGACCTCGGCGTGCAGGCGCAGATCCGCCGCGTCGCCGACGAGATCCTCGCGAGCGGACGCCCGATCCACGTGCTGCTGAACAACGCCGGGCTGATCAACCTGAAGCGCGAGCTCACGGCCGATGGCCTCGAGGCGACGTTCGCGGTGAACCACCTCGGCTACTTCCTGCTCACGAGCCTCCTGCTCGAGCGCATCCGCGAGAGCGCGCCGGCGCGGATCGTGAACGTCGCGAGCGACGCCCACCGCTTCGCGCGTCGCGGCCTCGACTTCGACGATCTCCAGTCCGAGCGCGGCTACGCCGGCATGACGGTGTACGGTCGCTCGAAGCTCGCGAACATCCTCTTCACGCGCGAGCTCGCGCGGCGGCTCGAGGGCAGCGGCGTGACGGTGAACGCGGTGCATCCGGGCGCGGTCGCGACGGGCTTCGCCCAGAACAACGGCGTGCTGTCGCGGCTCGTCATGTTCCTGGGCCGCGCCGTGATGCGGACGCCGGAGAAGGGCGCCGAGACCAGCGTCCACTGCTGCACGGCGCCGGAGCTTGCGAACGTGAACGGCCGCTACTTCGCGAACTCGCGCGAGGCGCGTCCGAACCGCTTCGCGACGAACGACGCCGACGCGCGCCGGCTCTGGGAGCTGAGCGCGAAGCTCACCGGCCTTCCGGCCTAGACGATCTCGCCCACGTAGCGCGCACGCGGCCGGATCAGGCGGCCGTCGGCGTACTGCTCGAGGCAGTGCGCGATCCAGCCCGCGCTCCGCCCGACGGCGACGAGCGAGAGGGTCGCGCGCTCGGGGAGGCCCAGGGCGCGGCGCAGCGCCACCAGCGCGAAGTCGACGTTCGGCGCCTTCTCGCACAGCGCGAGGGCCTCTTCCGCCAGCCGGTCGGCGAGGGCGAGCCCACGCGCCGGGACGCCGCACTCGCGCGCCAGGGCGAAGAGCGCGCTCGCGCGGGGATCGCCGTCCGGGTAGAGCGGATGCCCGAAGCCGGGCAGGAGCTCGCCGCGGCGGAGCCGACCCTCGAGCGCCGCGCGGGCCCGCGCCGGCTCCGCGGCCTCCGCGAACAGCGCCTCCACCTGCTCCGTCGCGCCGCCGTGTCGGACGCCGCGCAGCGCCGCGAGGGCGGCGGTGACGGCGCTCCACGGCGACGCGAGGGCCGACGCCACGCACCGCGCGGTGAAGGTCGAGACGTTGAGCTCGTGGTCGGCCCAGAGCACGAGGATCGCGTCGAGCAGCCGCCGCTGGCCCTTCGCGCGCAGGTCGAAGCCCCGCGCGAGGGTCTCCGCGATCGGGCGCCGCGAGGGCGCGATGCCCGCTGCGACCGCCGCGACGAGGCGCACGATGCGGGCGCCGGTGCGGCGTACGCCGTCCGGCGACAGATCGAAGGCCGCGCCGTCCCTCGCTCCCGTGCTCGCGAGGGCGACCTGCAGCGCCTCGAGGGGCGGGAGCCCCCGCGTCGCGCGCAGGATCTCGGCGAAGGGGCGCTCGAGGACGGGCAGGGCGTCGGGGAAGGGCGCGGCGAGGTCGCCGCTCCAGAGCAGCGACGCGACCTCCTCGAAGCGGCGCGTGCGGGCGAGGGCGACGGCGTCGTGGCCGCGGTAGAAGAGCCGGCCGCCGTCGATGCGCGCGAGCGACGAGTCGAGCACCGGCGCTCCGAAGTGGAGGGCCTCGCGCGCGAGGGCCGGCGGGTCGCGGCGCGCCTCGCGCCGGCGCAGCAGGGCCACCACGTCCTCGCGCAGATAGCGCCGCTCGCGCGAGCCCGGCTGCTGCTCCGAGCGCACGAGCCCCCGGCTCACGTACGCGTAGAGCGTCGCGCGCGTCACGCCGAGCTTCGCCGCCGCCTCCTCGGCCGAGAGCCCTCGCGCCATGCGTCCTCCTTCATATTGATGGATCGATCAAGATTGACGATATCGCAGCCTCCCGTACGGTCGCGTGGCGCCCAGGATCTCGTCCAGAAGATCTCGTCCAGAAGGAGGGACGCCATGACCGCAGCGGCCCGGGGCCTCGAGAACGTCGTCGTCGGATCGACCCGCCTCTCGCGTGTGGACGGCGAGGCCGGGAGCCTCGTGATCGGGGGCTTCCCCGTCGAGGAGCTCGCGCCGCGGGCCCGCTTCGAGGAGCTGCTCTTCCTGCTCTGGCGCGACCGCCTGCCGACCCGGGACGAGCTCGCAGGGATCCGCAGCGGCCTCGCGGCCGGGCGGCGCCTCGCGACCCCGACCCTCTCCGCGCTGCGCGACGCCGCGGCGGCGGGGCTCGATCCGATGGACGCCTTGCGCCTCGGGGTCGCGAGCCTGCCCCTCGGTGATCCGGGGCTCGCCGAGATGGGCCTCGACACGGCGCCCCGCGAGGCGAACGAGCGCCGCGGCCTCGCCCTGGTCGGCGCAGTCTCGGCGCTGGTCGCGACCTTCCACCGCCTGCGCGCGGGCGCGTCGCCGGTCGCTCCCGACCCGGATCTGGATCACGCGGCGAATCACCTCTGGATGCTGTCCGGCGAGACGCCCGACCCGCGTGCGGTGCGCGCCCTCGAGACCTACCTGAACACCACGATCGACCACGGCCTGAACGCCTCGACCTTTGCGGCGCGGGTGATCGTGAGCACGCGCAGCGACCTGGTGTCGGCCGTGACGGGCGCGATCGGCGCGCTGAAGGGGCCGCTCCACGGCGGCGCGCCGGGCCCGTCCCTCGACCTCGTGCTCGGCCTGCGCGCGCAGGCCGTCCGTGAGGGACGCGCGCTGCGCGAGGTCGCGCGTGAGGAGGTGCGGCGGATCGTGCGCGAGGGCGGCCGCCTCATGGGCTTCGGCCACCGGGTCTACAAGGTGCGCGACCCGCGCGCCGACGTGCTCGGCGCAGCGCTCGACGTCTTCGCCAGCGACGCGGCCGACGGCCTCCTCGCCGACGCCCAGACCGTCGAGGGCGCGATCCTGCAGGTGCTGGCCGAGGAGAAGCCGGGCCGCCGGCTCGAGACCAACGTCGAGTTCTACACCGCGCTGCTGCTCCACGGGATCGGGCTGCCCGCAGACCTCTTCACCCCGACCTTCGCCGTGGCCCGGGTCGGCGGCTGGGTCGCGCACTGCTTCGAGCAGGCCACCGAGGGCCGGCTGATCCGGCCCGCCGTGCACTACTCAGGCGAGACCGCGCGCCGGTGGCAGCCGCTCGAGACGCGGGCCGCCTGACGCGAGGGACGTGACGCTCGACGCGCGCCGCGGGTACTCTCGGCGCATGCAGACGCTGCGCGAAGAGACGGCGAACGGCGTGCGACACCTCGTGCTGGCGCGGCCGGGCGAGTACAACACGATCACGCCGGCGCTGCGGGACGAGCTCGGCGCCGCGATCGACGCGGCGGAACGCGACCCGGAGGTGCGGGTGATCCTGCTCCGCGCCGACGGGCCCGCGTTCTGCGCGGGCTACGGGCTCGACTGGTCCACCGCCGCCCAGGCCGCGGAGCGCAGCGCCGCCGGGCCGGCGGAGACCTCGGCCGGTGACGCGCCGACGGAGAGCGCCGAGCGCCGCCGGGTCTGGGACTCGGTCGGCGACCTGCGCATGATGTCGGGCTTCGTAGACGTCTACATGAAGCTCTGGTACGCGAAGAAGCCGACCCTCGCGGCGGTGCAGGGCTGGTGCATCGGCGGCGGCACCGACATGGTGCTCTGCGCGGACCTGATCGTCGCCAGCGAGAGCGCGCGCTTCGGCTATCCGCCCGCCCGCGTCTGGGGCACGCCGACCACCGCGATGTGGGTCTACCGGATGGGCCTCGAACGCGCGAAGCGCTACCTGCTGACCGGCGACGAGATCGCCGCCGCCGAGGCCGCGCGCATCGGCATGATCCTCGAGTGCGTCCCGGACGCCGGCCTCCTCGCCCATGCCACCGCCCTCGCCGAGCGCATCGCGAAGCTGCCCTTGAACCAGCTCGTGATGCTGAAGCTGCTTTGCAACCAGACCGCCGAGCACATGGGCATGGCGCAGACGCGGCTCCTCGGAACGCTCTTCGACGGGATCGCCCGCCACACCCAGGAGGGCCTCGACTTCGTGCGCCGCGCCCAGGACGTGGGCTTCCGCCAGGCCGTGCGCGAGCGTGACGACCCCTTCGGCGACTACGGGAGCCGGAAGAGGGGATGAGCGAGCTCGGGCGCCCGCTCGTGATCCTGGGCCTCGTGATCGCGGTCGTGGGCGCGCTGCTCTGGCTCTCGCCGCAGATCCCGTTCCTCGGCAAGCTTCCGGGCGACATCCGGATCGAGCGCGACGGCGGCTCGTTCACCTTCCCGATCACGACCTGCCTCGTGATCTCGATCGTGCTCTCCCTGCTCTGGAACCTGTTCGGCCGCGGGCGCTGAGCGCGCGCAGCCGGAGGAGCGACCGCCCGTGCCCCAGCGCTTCTGGCTCTTCAAGTCCGAGCCCTCCGTGTTCTCGTTCGACGACCTGCTCGCGGCCCCGAAGAAGACGACGCCGTGGGAGGGCGTGCGCAACTACCAGGCGCGGAACACCCTGCGCGACGGCGTGAAGAAGGGCGATGGCGTGCTCTTCTACCACTCGAGCTGCGCCGTGCCGGGCGTGGCGGGACTGTGCACGATCGCGCGCGAGGCCTACCCCGACCCGCACCAGTTCGATCCGAAGTCCGACTACTACGACCCGAAGGCCGATCCCGCGGATCCACGCTGGCTGCTCGTCGACGTGAAGGCGGACCGGAAGCTCCGCGAGGTCGTGACCCTGGAGCGGATCAAGGCGACGCCGGCGCTCGCGAAGATGGACCTGCTGCGGCGCGGGAACCGGCTCTCGATCCAGCCGGTGACGCCGGCGGAGTGGAAGGCGATCCTGACGCTCGGCGGGGCGTAGCCGAGCTCAGGCGCGCTCGATCCGCAGCGGCAGGCTTCGCACCCCGCGGAACACGATGCTCGGATGCAGCGGCAGCGGCGCGTCGTCCACCCGCTCGAAGCGCCGCGTGCGCGCGAGCAGTGCGCGCAGCGCCACCTGCGCTTCGAGCCGCGCGAGGTTCGCGCCGAGGCAATAGTGGGGGCCCAGGCCGAAGGAGAGGTGGCGGTTCTCGCCCCGCGCGATATCGAAGCGCTCGGGATCCGCGAAGACCGACTCGTCGCGGTTCGCCGAGCCGAGCCACGAGATCACGAGCTCGTCCTTCGCGACCTCGATGCCTTGCACGCTCGTGTCGCGGCGCGCGCGGCGTGGGTCGAGCTGCACCGGCGACGCGAAGCGCAGCACCTCCTCGATCGCGGAGGGCAGGAGGGCAGGCTCGGCGCGCAGCCGCTCGAGGGCTTCGGGATGGGCGAGCAGCTCCATCACCGCGTTCCCGATCAGGTTCGTCGTGGTCTCGTTGCCCGCGACGAGAAGCAGCACGAGCATCGAGATGCGCTCCTCGCGCGAGAGACGCGACCCCTCGATCTCGGCCTCGACGAGGCCCGTCAGCAGGTCCTCTCGCGGCTCGACGCGGCGCTGCTCGGACAGGCCTTCGAAGTACTCGCCCATCTCGCCGAAGACCTTGGCCAGGCGTTCGATCGCGTCCGGCGTGGGCGGCGCGAAGAGGGCCGTCCCGAAGTTCTCGACCGCAGCGTCCGACCAGACCCGGAAGCGCGGCCGGTCTTCGACCGGGACCCCGATGATCTCGGCGATCGCAATCACCGGAAGGGGATGGCCCAGGGCGTCGACGAGGTCGATCCGTTCGTCCTTCAGCGCGGTGTCGAGCAGCTCGTGGGCGATCGCGTCGAGCCGGGGCTCGAGGCGGCGGATCATGCGCGGCGTGAACGCCTGCGACACGAGCGCGCGCAGGCGCGTGTGCTCGGGCGGGTCGAGGCCGAGCATGCTCGGCGGGCCCGCAGCTTCGGTCGGCTCCTCGCCGCGGAGCCCGCGGAAATCGTTCGACCAGAGCTCCGAGTCCTTCAGCACGGCCTGGGCGTCGGCGTGGCGGAAGATCGAGACCAGGGGAATGCCGGGATGTCGCCAGGCCGGGGCTTCGCGGCGCGCGCGGGCGAAGATCGCGTAGGGATCGCGGCGGGTCGCCTCGTCGAACGGGTTGAAGCCGAGATCGATCGTCATGCCGCGCCCTCCGGAGCTTCCGCCACCCATGCCGGGGCCAGGGTAGCGGGAGCCATCTCGACGGACAGGAAGCGCTCGGGCAGCGCGAGGCCGAGGCGCGCGAGCGCCGGCGGCGCCTTCTCCTCGGGGTAGAAGTAGCGCCGCGTCATGCGGTGGAAGTTCTCGCGGGCGCCGAGCTGGTGGAAGATCGCGTTCAGCCCGAACGTGATCCGGTTCATGAACACGAAGTCGCGCGGCAGGTTCAGGCCCCAGGTGCCCGTCGGCGACATCACCTCGCTCGCACGGCCGAGCCACTCGGCGCTGAACGCGAACTCGGCGTCCTCCACGAAGGGCGCGCCGAGGTAGCAGAAGAGCCCCCAGAGCTGGTCCGCGTCGAGGCTGCGGCCGGGCAGGACGAAGCCGAGGTTGCGCGCCTGCGCGGCGAAGGTGACGCGGTCGCCCTCGCAGAGGGCGCGGTTCATGCGCTGGCAGTCGCGGATGAACTCGGGCCGGAACTGCTTCACGCAACCGAAGTCGAGGAACGAGACACCGCCGTCCTCGTGGAACAGGTAGTTCCCGGGATGCGGGTCGCCGTTGAAGACGCAGAAGCGGTTCATCGAGTCGAACACGAAGTCGTGGAGCACGTGGATGGCGAGGCGCTTCTCGGCGGCGTTCGCCACGGCGAGGAAGTCCGTGAAGCCGAGACCGCGGTGGTAGGCCTGGCAGAGCACGCGCTCGCGCGAGTGCTCTGGGAACACGCGAGGGATCCGGATCAGCGGGTGCCCCTGCCAGAGCCGCGCGAACAGCGCCTGATTCGCGAGCTCGCGGCGGTAGTCGAGCTCGCTCTCGATCACCCCGCGCAGCTCGGCCACGATCGCCTCGGCGTCGATGCTCCGGTTCACGCTGCGGATCAGCATCGCGAGGCCCGACGAGGCGCGCAGGTCGGCGCGGATCGCCTCGTCCACGCCCGGGTACTGGATCTTCAGCACGACGTCCGTGCCGTCGCGCAGCCGCGCGCGGTGGACCTGGCCGATCGAGGCGGCGGCGATCGGCTCCTCGTCCACGTGGCGGAAGCGCGCGCCGAGGTCGCCGCCGAGCTCGCGCTCGAGGACCCCGCGCGCGAGCGCGAAGTCCATCGGCGGTGCGTCCTTCTGGAGCGAGGCGAGGGCGGCGCGCGCCTCGGGTGGCAGGCCCTCCACCGCGAAGGAGAGGATCTGCCCGAGCTTCATGAACACGCCCTTCATCTGCCCCAGCGTGCGCGCGACCTGCTCGGCGGTCTCGAGATGGGCCTGCGCCCGCAGCGCAGCACGGTGCTCGCGCGTCGCGACGACGGCGCGCAGGCCCAGACGAAGACGCCGCCAGACCGAGCGCCCGAGCAGGGCGCCGATCTGGCGGCTTCGATCCCGGAGGCGGGTGGGCGGAAGGCTTTCGCGGCCGGCGCTCACCGTCCCTTCGTGAGCCGTCCCACGTCGATGTAGCGCCGCACCTGGCCCTTGGTCTGGAGCGGCGTTCCGTTCGCGTTCCAGAACTCGATCCGGTTCCCGGTGCCGGTCTGGGCGTTCACGATGATGTCGCTCACGACCTTGAGGTCGCGCGGAGCGGAGATCCCCTCCCAGCCCGGGTAGTAGTTCGCGTCGAGCGTCTTGTCCTCGCTCCAGCGCTTGTTGTGCCAGATCAGCTTCCACAGCTCTTCCTTCTGGTCGTAGGCGAAGGAGTAGAGCGGGGCGAGCGTCTGCTTGTCGATGTAGATGTCCTTGTGGTGGTACGGGTGGTCCGCGTTCTTCGGCTTCATCCGCACCTTCACCGCGTGGCGGAGCTCCCAGCGGTCGTCGGCGAAGGAGAGGCCGTACGGGCCGAAGTTGTGCTCCTTCTCGTACGGGTACGCCTTCACCTTGGTGTTCATCGGCGCGATGATGTCCTGCTCGCCCAGGCAGGTCCATTCGTACTGCGGAACGATGCCGGCGAAGCTGCGCAGGTCGTCGAGGGTGAAGTCGGTGCCCGAGACGGCGTCCGTGCGCTGGGCCGTCGAGATCCGGCGCACACGGCGGAGCTGCGGCACGTAGACCCAGGTGTCGTCGTTCTTCGCGGTCTCGCGGGGGCCGTCCGAGGCCTTGTAGCGGTAGGTGACGAGCGCGATGCCGCGGGCGTCGAAGGGCGCCGTCACCTCGATGCCGGCCGCGACCTTCCGCTTCTCGCCGCGGAAGATGTCGCCGTCGCTCTCTTCGAGATACTCCTTCTCGACGCGGTTCGAGAGCTGGATGCCGCGCGCGTGGCCCTCGTAGTACAGCGGGAGCTGCTCGCCGCGATCCCAGTAGGAGTAGAAGAAGTTCGCGGCGCCGCCGTCGCCTTCCCACTGGTAGTCGAAGTTCCACATGATCTTCGCGCCGGCCTGCGGGTCGCCCTTGCAGTCGATCTTGTCCATCGGGAAGGGCTGGCCGGCCTTGTAGCCCTCGAGGCTTCCGTCGGGGCCGAGCGTCACGGCGCCCGAGAACTTCTCCGTCGCCTCGATGTACTCCTTCGCGGGCGAGTAGTCGGCGAACGAGGGGCCGACCTCGAGCTTCATGCCCTCGTAGAAGAAGAAGTCGCGGTTCGCCCAGAACTCCGGCGGCAGGAAGTTCTTGAGCGACTCGATCTGCTCGTAGGAGATGACGTCGCCTTCCTTGAAGGTGGGCGCCGCCCCCGAGGTGTCCTCCGCCGCGTGCGCCGCGCGGGGCGCGCCGAGCGCGAGGATGAGGGTCGCTCCGGCGAGCAGCACGCTCGCCCGATTCCATGCCAGGTGCATCCGGGGTCTCCTTCCAAGCGGGGGCGCCCTCCGCCCGAGGGGCCACAGCCGCAGAGCCGACGGATTCTAAACCGGGCGGGACAGAAACGCGCCATGAAATTCAGGGAACTCGGGCGGGCCGCGAGCGGCGCGACGCACCGCGTCTCGCGGCGTACGCTGGTCGCCGTCCGTGCGCATCGGAGGGGCCCATGAGCCTTCGCGTCGCAGCGCGCCGCGAGCATCCCGGCTTCCCGTGGCTCGAGGCCGGCGAGCCGCGCGCCGTCGCGGCGTGGCTTCGCGCCCGGGGCTGGCTCGCGCCCGGCGACGACGTGCTCCGCTGCGCACCTGCGGGCGAGGGCAACATGAACCTCGTGCTGCGAGTCGAGACTTCATCACGCTGCGTCGTGGTGAAGCAGTCGCGGCCCTGGGTCGAGAAATACGACGGGATCGCGGCGCCCTTCGATCGCGCGCTCTTCGAGCAGCGCTTCTACGCGCGGGCCGCGGCGCTTCCCGCCGTTGCGGCCGGGATGCCGCGGCTGCTCGCGGCCGACCCCGAGGCCCGTGCCCTCCTGCTCGAGGATCTCGCGCCTGCGCGCGACTTCACGTGGCTCTACGCGCGCGACGGCGCCGCGCTGGCGCCGCGCGTTCTCGACGCGCTCGCGCGCTGGCTCTGCGCGCTGCACGTGGGTACACGTGGCGAGCCGGATCCCGCGTTCGCCAATCGCGAGATGCGCGCGCTCCAGGCCGAGCACGTGTTCCACGTGCCGTACGCAAATCCGCCCGCGCTCGACCTCGACGCGATCGAGTCCGGCCTCGCTGCGGTGCAGCGCGAGCTTGCGGCCGACGCGCGCCATCGCGCCGCCGTCGCTGCGACCGAAGCCCGCTACCTCGCCGACGGCCCGTGCCTCGTGCACGGCGACTTCTTCCCCGGGAGCTGGCTCGAGGTCGCGGACGGCGTACGCGTGATCGATCCCGAGTTCGGCTTCTTCGGCGATCCGGAGCTGGACCTCGGCGTCGCCGTCGCGCACCTCGCGCTCGCGGGTCGTCCCGCGGCGAGCGCGTGCGGCTTCGTCGAGGCGTACGCTGCAGCGGACGGCGCCGGCGCGATCGATCGCAGCCGCCTCGCGCGCTACGCGGGCGCCGAGGTCGCCCGCAGGCTGCTCGGCGTGGCGCAGCTTGCGCTGCGCACGGCGGCGGGCGAGCGCGCCGCGTTGGTGCGCCGCGCACGCGAGGCCCTGATCGCGGGCGACGCGGCGCTCCTCTTCGCCGCCTAGCAGGATGCGGAAGAACGCCGATCCACGTGGCTTGCGAGGGGCCGGAGGCGGGTCATGGCGCCGCGCCTCGGGTTCGGCGCGAAGGGACCGGTCACTTCGAACGGCGTGCGGGGCGCGCC
>Ga0105107_10000448_pt1 | contig 25980 bp, 22 predicted proteins | sample PPLLaktember2015_6_FD_79335 | JGI IMG/M metagenome (GOLD analysis project Ga0105107, IMG submission 79335) | Freshwater sediment microbial communities from Prairie Pothole Lake near Jamestown, North Dakota, USA - PPLs Lake P8 Core (1) Depth... | ecosystem: Environmental > Aquatic > Freshwater >... | reverse complement strand
CACTATTCGCCAGACGCGGCGGACATCGGACACCCGGAGCCTCCCCCCAAGAGAGCTGGCAGGTGGCCATGGCGAAGAACATCATCCTGTGCTCGGATGGCACGGGGAACCGCGACATCAAGGGCCGGGGCACGAACGTCTTCAAGCTGTTCGAGGCCGTGGACCTGAACGATCACCGGACCAACCCGGTGCTCGACCAGCAGCTCGCCTTCTATGACGACGGCGTCGGCACGAGGGGCAGCACGTTCCTGCGGGTGCTCGGCGGTGCGGCGGGGTACGGGCTCAAGCGCAACGTCAAGGATCTCTACCGCGCGCTGTCGCGCGTGTACGACCCCGGGGATCGCATCTACCTGTTCGGCTTCAGCCGTGGCGCGTTCACGGCGCGGACCCTCGCCGGCCTCATCGGCGCCTGCGGGATCGTGAAGGGCGAGTCGTGCCTCACCACCCACGCCCTGCACGAGGCCGTCGAGGCGGCCTACGTCGCCTACCGCTCGCGCTACAGCAGCGCGCTCACCACGGCATTCCGCAGGCTTCGCCGCACCGCCGACAGCCAGGACACCATCGACGCGTTCCAGCGCGCGTATCCCGTCCACACGAACGTGCCCATCGAGTTCATCGGCGTGTGGGACACCGTCGATGCCGTCGGCCTGCCGTTCGCGCTCGCCGGCGTGGTGAACCGCTTCGTCTACCAGTTCAAGTTCCCTACCCAGACGCTGGGCTCCGCGGTCCGGCACGCCTACCACGCGCTCGCGATCGACGACGCGCGGCAGGCGTTCGATCCGGTGCTGTGGGTGGGACCGGACGATCGGATCGAGCAGGTGTGGTTCGCGGGCGCGCACTCCAACGTCGGCGGCGGCTATCCGAAACAGGGCATGTCGCTGGTGGCCCTGGACTGGATGCTCGCTCACGCCGCGGCCAGCGGGCTGCGGCTGCACAAGATGGACCGCGAGATCTTCCACTGCCACGCCAGCGTGGACGACATGCTCTACAACCCGCGGAGCGGCATCGGTTGCTTCTACCGCTGGGCGCCGCGCGACATCCGGAAGTATTGCGTCCGCAACGGCATCGCGCCCCGCATCCACCTCGCGGTGGCGGAACGCATCGCCCACGCGACGGACGATTACGCGCCGGGCAACATCCCGCCGTCGGTGACCGTGGCCACGACGCCCGTGGACGCGAGCGATCCGCGGCGGGTCGAGCGCGAGCGCATTCTCGGACGCCGGGCCGAGGCCGTTCAGACGGTGCTGCAGCAGGCGCTCTCCGGCGGCTACCTGCTGGACAGGGTCCGCACGCACGTGAGCATCGGCGACGGGTCGTACTGGTTCATGGTCATCGCCTGGGGGATGGTGCTGCTGGGAGCGCTGCGGCTGGCCGGCGCCCTCGTCTGGCCCGACGACAAGGCCCTCAGCGGCGCCGGCCCGCTGGTGGCCGTGGGCCTGGTCTGCCTGTTGTGCGCGCGGTTCCTGGGCAACTATGCGGATCACGCCATGACGGAGGTTTTCTCGCAATTCTGGCAGCAGTACCAGAAGCACCTGCGCCACACGCTGAAGACAGCGCACGAGCAGGCGCGCGAGTCGAGCGCGCGCGTGAACATGTCGGCGATCCGAAATCGTGTCGGGAGGGGCGCCTGACGCGACGGGGCCGAACTGCGACGGGAGAGACTGTCGGGAGTGACTGAGGCTGGTCGGGAGGACGTGGCGGCAGGACACTCCCGACCAGGAGCCCTCTCGATCGAAATCCCTCCCGGCTGGCGATCCCCCCTCCCGACAGGAACTCCCGTCCCGTCGTGATGTGATCCCTCCCGACGCGATCCGGTATCCTGTTCAGCTGACCATCATGCTGAGAGCCGGAATCGTCGGACTGCCCAACGTCGGCAAGTCCACCTTGTTCAATGCCGTCACCCGGACCCGCAAGGCCGAGGCGGCCAACTATCCCTTCTGCACCATCGACCCCAACGTGGGCATCGTCACGGTGCCCGACGCACGCCTCGCGGTGCTCCAGAAGATCGCGAAGACCGGGGTCGTCATTCCTGCCGCCATCGAGTTCGTGGACATCGCGGGCCTGGTGAAGGGCGCCAGCCAGGGCGAGGGCCTGGGCAACAAGTTCCTCACCCACATCCGCGAGGTGGATGCCATCGTGCAGGTAGTGCGGTGCTTCGAGGACGAAGACGTGCACCACGTCTCGGGCACCGTGGACCCGGTGCGCGACATCGAGGTCATCAACACCGAGCTGATGCTGGCGGACCTCGAGTCCGTGACGAAGAAGCGCGAGCGCGTCCACAAGGACGCCAAGCGCGGCGACAAGGACGCGGCTGCCGAGGACGCGGTGCTGGCCCAGCTGATCGAGGCGCTCGAGGCCGGACGGCCGGCCCTGACCGTGCCGCTGTCGCCCGAGGAGCGTGCCATCTCGAGGCAGTTCTTCCTGCTGAGCGACAAGCCCACCATCTTCGCGTGCAACGTGAAGGACACGGACCTGGCCGCGGCGGACTTGAACCCGCACGTGATGAAAGTGCGCGACTACGTGACGACGCACCTGTCGTGCGAGGCGGTGGTCATCTCCGCGCAGATCGAGAGCGAGCTGATTGATTTGTCGCCCGAGGAGGGTGAGGCGTTCCTGAAGGAGCTCGGCGTCAACGAGAGCGGCGTGGGCGCGCTCATCCGCGCCACCTATCACCTGCTGGGCCTGCACACCTATTTCACCGCGGGCGAGAAGGAGGTCCGCGCGTGGACCATCCACCACGGCGACACGGCGCCGAAGGCGGCCGGCGTCGTCCACTCGGACTTCGAGCGCGGGTTCATCAAGGCCGAGACGGTAGCCTACGACGACCTGGTGGCCTGCGGGTCCATCGCCCAGGCGCGAGAAAAGGGGCTCTACCGCATGGAAGGCAAGGAGTACGTCGTCAAGGACGGGGACGTGCTGCTGTTCAAGTTCAACGTGTAGGGGACGGCGCAGGAGAGCGCTGCGTGCGGGGTGCAGAGTGCAGGGTGCGGTGCTGAGTGCGTCGGGGTGTGCTCCGGCGCGCGTGCCGTGCCCGAGCGATACGCCGGCCTGGTGTCCCGTTCTCCCGATCTTCTCTATGTCTTGAGTTTCGCGAAGGCGGCGGCCATGGAGGTGGCGGGCACCTGCGGACGTGTCGGCACGGTCGGTTGGCCATCCCTCTTGCGTGCCCTATCTGCGTTCATCTGCGGCCTGTTCGCGTTCATCTGCGGCACATCCGTGTTCGTCTGCGGCCCCTCTGCGCTCTTCATCGTCAAGGCGATCCGTCGGCGTTTCACATCCACCTCGACGACCCTTACCTTGACGATCTGCCCCGCCTTCACCACGTCGCGCGGGTCCTTCACGAACCGATCCGCCAGCTGTGACACGTGGACCAGGCCATCCTGGTGCACGCCGATGTCCACGAACGCGCCGAAGTTGGCGACGTTGGTGACCACGCCTTCGAGCACCATGCCGGGCTGCAGGTCGTTCATTCCCTGCACGCCTTCCTTGAAGGCGGCCGTGCGGAACTCGGGCCGCGGGTCGCGCCCGGGCTTCTCCAGCTCCTTCAGGATGTCCTTCACGGTGGGCTCGCCGAACTGCGTGTCGGCGAAGTCCTCGGGCGTCAGCGTCCGCAGCACCGCGCTCTTCCCGATCAGCTCGCGCGCGGGCATCCCGGTCTTCGCGGCAATGCGCTCGACCACCGGGTAGGCCTCGGGATGGACCGCGGAGCCGTCCAGCGGGTTGTCGCCGGTCATGATGCGGAGGAACCCGGCCGCCTGCTGGAAGGTGCGGTCGCCGATGCGCGGCACCTTCAAGAGCTGCTGGCGCGTCCGGAACGGGCCATGCTCGTCACGAAACGAGACGATGTTCGTTGCGATGGTGTCGGTGAGCCCGGAGATGCGCGAGAGGAGCGGTGCCGAGGCGGTGTTCACGTCGGCGCCCACGGCGTTGACGCAGTCCTCGACCACCGCGTCGAGCGTGCGCGCGAGCTGCACCTGCGACACATCGTGCTGGTACTGCCCCACGCCGATGGCCTTCGGCTCGATGCGGACCAGTTCCGCCAGCGGGTCCTGCAGGCGTCTGGCGATGGAAATGGCGCCGCGCAGCGACACGTCGACGTCGGGGAACTCCTTCGAGGCCAGCTCGGAGGCGGAGTAGACCGAGGCTCCGGCCTCGGACACGGTGACCTTCGTGAGCTTCGCCTCGGGATAGCGCGCGATGAGATCCCCGGCCAGCTTGTCGGTCTCGCGCGAGGCGGTGCCGTTGCCGATGGCGATGAGCTGCACGTGGTGCTTCGCCGCCAGCACTGCCAGCGTGCGGAGCGCGCCCTCCCAGTCGTTCCTCGGCTCGTGCGGGTAGACGGTGGCCGTCTCGAGCAGCCGGCCCGTGCCGTCCACCACGGCCACCTTCACGCCGGTGCGAATGCCCGGATCGAGGCCCATGGTGATGCGCTGCCCGGCCGGCGCGGCCAGCAGCAGGTCGTGGAGGTTACGGCCGAACACACGGATGGCCTCGGTCTCGGCGGCCTCGCGCAGGCGCTGCTCGGTATCGAGCTCGAGGCTCACGGAGAGCTTGAACTTCCAGGCCTGCCGCACGGTTTCGAGCAGCCACGCATCGGCGGGACGATTCCGGTCTTCGATACCCACACGGGCCGCGATGCGCCGCTCCGGTTCGGGCCGCGCGCCGGGCCGCAGTTCCTCGTCTGGTAACACCACGCTCAGCCGGAGGAACCCTTCGTTGCGGCCGCGGAACAACGCCAGCGCACGGTGGGATGGGAGGTTCTTCACCGGCTCCGAGGCATTGAAGTAGTCGGAAAACTTCGCCCCCTCCTCTTCCTTCCCCGGCACCACGGTGGACTTCCACTCACCGCGGTCCCACATCAGCTGGCGCAGGCCGCCCACCAGCTCGGCATCCTCGCCGAACTGCTCGATGAGGATGGAGCGCGCACCCTCGAGCGCCGCCGCGGCATCGGGCACCTTCTTCTCCGTGTCGACAGAGCCGGCCGCGACGGCTTCGGGCGTGAGCGTCGGGTCGTGGAGGAGCGCCAGGGCCAGTGGCTCGAGCCCGGCCTCGCGCGCGATCTGCCCCTTCGTCCGCCGCTTCGGCTTGTAAGGCAGATACAGATCCTCGAGGCGCGCCTTCGTGTCGGCTTCGTCGATTTGCGCCTTCAGCCCGGGCGTGAGCTTGCCCTGCTCGTCCACGCTCTTCAGGATGGCGGCGCGGCGATCCTCCAGCTCGCGCAGATAGCCGAGGCGCTCTTCGAGCGTGCGGAGCTGTGTGTCGTCCAGCCCGCCGGTCGCCTCCTTGCGATAGCGCGCGATGAAGGGCACGGTGGCCTTGTCGTCCAGCAGCGCGATGGCGGCGTCGACCTGGCGAACCTGGACGTTGAGGAGCGTGGCAATGCGCGACGGGATGGAGATCATGTCGGGAAGGACGATCGTGTCGGGAGTCGGGAGGAACGATCGAGTCGGGAGTCGGGAAACGGGAGTCGGAAGAACACTGTCGGGAGTACCACTGGGCCGAAAACGTCGGCCCCGCCACCGCTCCAAGACCTCAAGACCAAGCATTGTAAGCCGGATAAAATGCCCGCGTCAGGAGGAAACATGTCTCGTCTGGTCCCCGCCCTCGTTTTCCTTGTCGCCTTGGCCGTGCCCCGTATCGCGGTCGCGCAGTATCGCGCCGCGGACGGCGTGGCCGTCAACGACGAGGGCCAGCCGCAGTACTCCACGTTCTCGCTGTGCGCCATCGATCCCGCCACGGGCCAATCGGGCGCCGCGGTCACCACCCGCGTGCCGTTCGTGGGCCGCGCCGTGCCGTGGGTGCGCGCCGGTGTTGGCGCCGTCTGCACGCAGGCGTCCACTGTGGTCGAGTACGGCGTGCGCGGGCTCGATCTGATGGCCAGGGACGTGGAGCCGAAGGACGCCGTCGAGCAGCTCCTCGGAGACGATGAGGGGCGAGAGTCGAGACAGCTCGGGATGATCGACATGAAGGGGCGGGCGGCGGCGCACACCGGCAAGGGCAACGGGGCGTGGGCCGGCAGCCGCCAGGGCCCGAACTACACGGTGCAGGCCAACATCATGGTGGGGCCCGAGGTGGTCGAGGCCGTGGCCGCCACCTTCGAGGCCACGGAAGGCACGGGGATGCCGCTGGCCGAGCGCATGATCCTCGCGATGGAAGCGGGACAGGCGAAGGGCGGTGACCGGCGGTGGGGCAACCTGCAATCAGCCGCCATCAAGGTTGCCGACCCGAACGAGCCCGGGCGCGGCGGCGACCACATCGCGCTCGCCATCGAGGTGGGCGAGCACGCCGAGCCGGTCGGCGAGATGAAGCGCATCTACTACACCACCGCCCGGCGCCTCGGCTATCGCACCTTCTCGCGCATCGAGGGGCCCGACGTCATCGAGCTGAAGCGGATGCTCCACGCGCTCGGCTACTGGCGCCCGGCACTGGGGGCCTTCCCCGAGCCGCCCGCGGTGAACACGCAGCGCGACCAGGACCTGCGGAAGACCAACCCCGCGGAGTTCCAGAAGGTGCAGGCCGAGTCGCGCCGGGCGTCGGCCGACTACAACCGCGCGTACGCGGAGTACGACGCGGAGGCGATCGCGGCCGTTGACAAGTTCCGCGAGGACAAGGGCCTCACCTACGCGGGAGATCCGCCGGGCCTCGTGGACGAGCGGCTGGTGACGGCGCTCCGGGCGGCGTACCTGGAGAAGAGGAAGACACCGCGGTAACGCGTGATGAGGCCGACCTGCACGGCGCGGTCGGTCACCGTGTAAGGAGGGACAGCACAACAACGCCTTGGATTCCTATCGAGGGATTTCGACGTCTGGTTGGATCGTCGCGGGACGTTGACGCACCGGCCCCCTCTCGCACCTCCGAGTCTTCCAGGCACTCGTCACCGGGCGGCCATCGCCGGTCACCCGCACCTTCACGCTCGGCCCATCCCACCCCACATCCCACCATTTTCGGGTGGCATGGTCCGGCTGGTATCGCCGTTGCTCCTGCGTAACCCCGACGCGTGACGGCATCGCCACGGCCGTCCCGCGATTCATCAAGGGGGATCACATGCGGACCAGCGCCGCCGCTGTCGTGCTCACGTTGTTGTTCTCGTTGTCTGCGTCCGCGCAGACGCTGTTCCAGGGCCGCATCGATGTCACGGTACAGGACCCCCAGGGCGGGGTCGTGCCGGGCGCCGTTGTGGAGCTGTCGGGCCCGTCGATCCACAGCCAGACCACCGATACCGCCGGGGAAGCGCACTTCCTGAACCTGGCTCCGGGCCAGTACGCCGTCACCACCACGTTGTCCGGATTCGCCCCCGCGCGCATCGACCGCGTGACGGTGACGGCGGGCACCGCAGTTCCGCTGAAGATGACGCTGCAGGTGAGCGGCGTCGCCGAGGCGGTGCAGGTGAGCGCCGAGCCGCCGGTCGTGGATCCGGGCCGGCAGACGGTCACCACCAGCGTGTCGCTGGACGAGTTGCAGCGCATTCCATCAGCACGCGATCCGTGGGTCGTGCTGCAGACGGTGCCCGGCGTGGTGGTGGATCGCGTGAACGTCGGCGGCGCCGAGTCCGGCCAGCAGTCCAATTTCGTGGCCAAGGGTGCCGCGGGCGTGGACAACACGTGGAATCTCGACGGCATCCCGGTGACCGATCTCGCGGCCACCGGCTCGTCGCCTACCTATTACAACTTCGACATGTTCGAGGAGATGAGCGTGACGACGGGCGGCGCGTCGGCCACCAACCCGACGGCCGGCGTGCAGCTGAACATGCAGTTCAAGACCGGAGCGGACAGGCTGAGCGGGGCCGCGCACTTCTACGGCGCCGGGGAGAGCCTGCAGAGCAGCAACCTTCCGGACGAGCTGCTGCCGCTGGCCGGCCAGAGCGGCAAGGGCAACCGCATCAAGGAACTATCGGACGGCGGCTTCGACGTCGGCGGCCCGATCATGCGCAGCAAGTGGTGGGCCTGGGGATCGTACGGCCGCACCGACAGCACGCTCTACACGCTGAACGGTGACCCCGATGCCACGAAACTCGAGAACGTCGCCTTCAAGACCTCCGCGCAGGTGACGCCGTCGATCCGTCCGGAGTTCCTGTACTTCCGCGGCAACAAGGAGAAGAACGGCCGCGGCGCCAGCCCCTTGCGGGCGGCGCCCACCACGTGGGACCAGACCGGCCCCACGCCGCTCTACAAGGGCGCGGTGAACTTCACCATCGGCAACAGCGTGTTCCTGACGGCGCGCGCGGCCCATGTGGGCGGCGGCTTCTCGCTGACGCCGCAGGGCGGCCTCGACACCACCGGGTATCGTGACGCCCAGCGGGTGCGCCGGGGCTCCTACGTGTTCTACGAGACCGAGCGGCCAGATAACAGCGTGCTCGCCGACGGCACCTGGTTCCGCGGCACGCACGAAATTGCGTTTGGGGGCAGCTGGCGCAAGGTGCGCGACGACGAGCGGCAGGAGTTCCCCGGCAGCGGCGCGGACAACCTCCATGCCGCGGACTACGCGACGAGCCGCGGCATCCAGGCCTGGCTGTGGCGCCCGTTCTTCGCCTCGAGCGAGCTGCTGTCGCAAAGCCTGTACGTGGGCGACACGATTCGCTCCGGGCGCCTGACGACCCAGCTATCGCTCAGGTACGACCGGATGTCGGCATCCATGCTCGAGAGCCGGCAGGACGCCATACCGGGATTCCCGGACCTGCTGCCGGCCATCGTGGCGCCCGCCGAGGAGGGCCTGATCGAGACCAGCCTCTTCTCCCCGCGCGTCGGCCTGAGCTACATGCTCGACGACGCCGGGCGCACGGTCGCGCGCGCGAGCTACGGGATCTTCGGCACGCAGATAGGGTCGGGCACGGTGCAGGCCTTCTCGGCCGCCTCGCAGGCCATCCTGATCTACTCGGCCACGGATCGGAACGGGAACAACGTGGCCGACCCTGATGAGCTGAACCAGCTCCTCACCTACGCGGGCGTCGATCCGTCGAATCCCGCGGCCGGCATCAACTTCAACCGTGTCGATCCCGACTTCACCGCGCCGAAGACACACGAGTTCGTCGTCGGCCTCGACCACGAGGTGATGCCGCAGTTCGCCGTCGGCGGATCATTCACATGGCGCCGCTTCACCGATGTCATCTGGAGCAGCGTCGACCTCGTCGCCCAGGCGAACGTGTATCCGCTGGTGGGACTCACCCGCGAAGACTACGCCGTCGAAGGCGTGGTCGACGGCAGCGCGGCCGGCATCGGCAACTACAGCCGCGAGTACTACGCGCCAATCGAGTCGCGCCTGCCGGTGGGCAACGGCGTGGAGTTCCGCAACCGTCCCGACTATCACCAGACGTACGTGGGCTTCGAGGTCCAGGCGACCAAGCGCCTGTCGAACCGGTGGATGGGGCGTATGGCGTTCTCGACGAACAACCACACCGAGCACTTCGACACCCCTTCGGCCATCCAGGATCCGGGTGGTTCCACCACGTGGCCGAACATCGACGGCGGCGCCTACGTCACGTCGACGACCGGCAGCGGGAAGAGCGAAATCTACATGATCCTGCCCCGCTACCAGTTCGCCGCGTCGGGCATGTATCAGATGCCCTGGGGCATCAACGTCGCGGCCAACCTGATCGCGCGTGAGGGCTACGGCAAGCCGTACTTCGAGACGGTGGAGTCGGCCGATCCGACCCTGCCCGAGAAGCGCGTGCTGCTGGTGAACCCGCGCGACGAGCGGCTGGAGGGCATCACGACGCTGGACCTGCGCCTGGAAAAGGCCTTCGAAGTGGGCCGCGCGGGCGAGCTGTCGTTCACGGGGGACATCTTCAACCTGTTCAACTCGTCCACGGTGCTCGGCCGGCAGTACGACGTGACGGCCACCGGCAACACGGGATTCGATCGGCCGCTGGAGATCATGAACCCCCGATTGCTGAGACTCGGACTCAGATGGGCGTTCTAGACAACGGGCGGGCCGCAGATGATCAAGATGAAACCACGGCCGCAGATGCGCAGATGACTCGCCGCAGATGCCAAGATGAACACTGGAGCCGCAGATGCGCCGATGAGGACATGAACCGGCTGTGATTCACGGACACGGGCCTGCCCTGAGCGAAGCGTGCGCCACACGCCGACTCGAAGGGTCGGCCCGTTGTTCGTGGACGAGGCCACGCCGGTGGTGGCAGGATCGCCGGATGAGCCCTCCCCTTCCCGAGCCGTGGCTGCGTGGTCCGCTGCCCGGCATCCTCTCGCTCCTGCAGCCCGCCGCGCACGCGTTCGTGATGGCGATCGAGGACTGCGAGGCGGCGGTGGCCGGTCTCACCATCGCCCAGATCTGGCGAGAGCCTGGCGGCGCCGCGGCGGTGGGCTTTCACCTCGCGCACCTGGTGGGCAGCACGGACCGCCTGCTCACCTACGCGCGTGGTGAGGCGTTGACCTCGGCGCAGAAGGCGGCGCTCGTGGTCGAGAAGGCGCCGGGCGATCCGCGACCTGGCGCGGAGCAGCTCCTGCGCGAATGGCGCGCGATGGTGGAGCGCGCGCTGGCGCAGCTGGCATCCACGCCGGAGGCCACCCTGCTCGATCCGCGCGGCGTGGGGCGCCTACAGCTGCCCTCCACCGTGCTCGGGCTCCTCTTTCACGCTGCCGAGCACGCGTCGCGGCACACCGGGCAGGTGGTCACGACGGCGAAGATCGTCCGCGCCCTGGCGTGATTGGTATCGCCGTCATCAGGCTCACGGGAAGCCGCGGGGCTCGGCGGTGTCGGGCGCGGCCGCGCCGGAGAGCACGCGGGCTCTCGCTACAATAGCGGCCTTCCGAGGAGCACCGTGGCCACCGATTCCCGCATCGACCTCTGCATCAAGAAGGCGCAGCCCTTCGCGCAGCCGCGTGATCACGCCTTCGCGTTCGTCGTCGCAACCGTCGTGGCGCTCGTGGTCGACGCCGCGATGCAGCTCGCGCTCGACGCCGTGCGCGTGTCGAGCTACGGCTCCGCGCCGTGGTGGATCACGGCCAACCTGACCGAGCGCGGGCGGTGGGTGATGTTTGCCGTGGTGCTGTGGTGGGCGGCGCCGCGCCTGGTTGGCGCCAGGCTGCCGGACACCCCGCCTGGACCAACCGAGGACGATGAGAGCCGCCGTGAGGCCTGGCGACATGTGGGCCTCGCAGTGGTGACCGTTCCCCTGCTGTGGGTGCTGGCCACCTGGATGGTCAGCGCCATCCGCTTCACGCTGCTCGGCAGCTGGGCCACAGAGGGGCAGGTCTTCCTTTCCGCCGGCTACTACCGAGGCATCATCATCGACTACGCGCCGTGGCTCATGGCCGGCGCGACGCTGATGGGGGTTAGAAAGCATCTCTAAGGCGGGTTCGCGTCGGTGCGAACGTGGCGGGCAGGTGCCAACGGGCTGCCCGCCATAGCTCGACTGGGTGGCGGTGGAGAGCGAAGGCGGGCATCATAGGGTCATGCCAGGTACAGTGTCGGTCAAGGTGTTCAACGCGCGCGGGCAGCTGGTCGGGCCCATCGACGTGCCGCGGGTGGAAAGGACGGACGCGGAGTGGAGGGCGCAGCTGACGCCTGAGCAGTTCCAGGTTGCCCGGGCCCAAAGCACCGAGCGGCCCTTTTGCGGAACGCTCCTGGACAACAAGCGCCACGGCGTCTATTCGTGCGTCTGCTGCGGCCTGCCGCTCTTCGCCTCGAACGCGAAGTTCGACTCCGGCACCGGGTGGCCGAGCTTCTTCCAGCCCGTTGCGGACGAGAACGTGGCCGTCCGTCCGGACCGCAGCCACGGCATGGTGCGCATCGAGATCCTCTGCGCGCGCTGCGACGGCCACCTGGGCCACGTCTTCCCGGACGGCCCGGCCCCGACCCACCAGCGCCACTGCGTGAACTCCGAATCGCTGGCCTTCACCGACGTCGACAACTTGGCGGCCCTGGCCGACCCGGCCGGCACGTAGCCAGCGCGCAGCGGCCTCTGGGAGGGCGGTCCATTGATGATTGAAGGATTGCTCATTGAGCGATTCATTGGAGAGTGAGCGATTGCGCGGATTGGGTGATTGATTGGTGAGTGGGTGATTGAATGACTGGGTGATTCGTTGCGGGCGTCGCAGCCCGACTCGGCGAATCGCCCAATGTCTCAATCCACCAATCGCTCAATCAAGCGCTCAATCGCCCAATCTCCCAATCCTCAATCAACCGCTCAATCGGCAATCCTTCAATCCTCGGCTACTATTCCCCTCCATGCTCGGTGTCGTCGCGCTCGTCCTCGTTCTCGCCCTCCTCTTCGGCGTCAGCCTCTACAACCGTCTCATCCGCCTCAGGAACGGCACCGACAACGCGTTCGGCACCATCGACGTGCAGTTGAAGCAGCGCTGTGATCTCATCCCGAAGGTCGTGGACGCGGTGCGCGGCTACATGAGCCACGAGCGGGGTGTGCTCGAGCGGCTCACGGAGCTTCGCGCCCGCGCCACGGCCGCCGACACGTCGCCAGCCGAGCGCCTTGCGCTCGACGGGCAGATGTCGGGCCTGCTCCGCGGGCTGGTGGCCCGGGTCGAGGCCTACCCGGATCTGAAGGCCAACGAGACGGTACTGATGCTGCAACGCTCGCTGAACGAGGTGGAGGCACAGATTGCGGCGGCGCGACGCACCTACAACGCGGCGGTCACCGCCTACAACACCAGCATCGAGACCGTGCCGGCCAACATCGTGGCGGATGCGTTCGGCTTCAGCCGCCGGCCGCTGTTCGAGGCGTCAGCCGAGGAACGCGCGGTGCCCGAGATCGGGAGCCTCGGCCGATGAGCATGGACAAGGCCGAGGTCGACCGCCTCTACGATTCGGTGCTCGCACCGAAGATCGCCGAGCTCGAGGGCCTGCGCCTTCAGCTCAGGAGGAGCATCACCAGGGCCGTCATCCTCGTCATCACGCCCTTCCTCTTGTTCTGGTTCGGAGGGCTCGTCGAGATCGTCCTGCCGGCAGGCTTCGGCTTCCTCGCCTCCGGCCTCGGCATCCTGCTCGTCTTCGCTGCCGTGATCTTCGTGGGGTTCCGCGACCTGATTCCGGGGGTCACCAGCTACCTGAACTATCGCCAACGCTTCAAGCACGAGGTGGTCTCCGAGATCTTCAAGATCGTCTGCCCGACCGCGACCTACGATCCGGACCAAGGCGTGCCCGAGGCGCTGTTCGACGAGCCCGGCCTCTTCAACACCCGCGGATCGTTCAAGTCGGACGATCGCGTGCGCGGGAAGATCGGGGCGACGCCGTTCGAGGCAGCCGAGGTGCAGCGCCAGTACTCCACCGGCGGCAGGAACCGCACCACCTACGTCGTCTTCAAGGGCCTGTTCTTCCACATCGACTTCAACAAGACCGTGCGCGGCACCACCGTCGTCGAGCCGGAGTCGGCGCCGTCCTACCGCGTCGGCGATCGCGACGGCCTGTCGCCCGTCTTGAGATGATTGCGACGTCCAGCCATGACAGAGACACGCTTCCGACAGGCCTTTCTGCTGCTGCTCGTCACGGCGATCTCGGCGGCGTTCGTCGCCATGATCCGATCGTTTCTCCTGACGATCCTGCTGGCGGCGATCTTCACCGGCCTGAGCTATCCGGTCTACCTGTGGCTGCTCGGACGGTTCCGAGGCCACGCGGCGCTTGCGGCCATCGCCACGCTCGGGCTGCTCCTGACGCTGGTGATTGCGCCGCTGCTCACGGTGCTCGGGACCGGTGCGAACGAGGCGCTGCGGGTGGCCGAGACCATCCGGCCACGATTGGAACAGCTGGTGGATCAGCCCGGCGAGTTCGACCGCCGGCTGCAGGCCCTCCCCGGGTATGAGCACATCGCGCCCTACCGGGCGCAGATCCTCAGGGGGGCGAGCGACCTCCTGGGCAGCACCAGCGCGTTCCTCTTCGCCGCGCTCTCCGCCACCACGCGCGCCACGGCGGTCTTCATCGTCCAGTTCCTCGTGCTGCTCTACACGATGTTCTTCTTCCTGACCGGAGGTCCAGGGCTGCTCCGTACGGTTCTGGCCTACCTGCCGCTCACCGAGGCGGACAAGCAGCGCATGGTCGGCACGTTCGTGTCGGTCACCCGCGCCACGCTGAAGGGGACGGTCCTGATCGGCATGGCCAAGGGCGTGATCGGCGGGCTGGCGTTCTGGGCCGTGGGGATCGAGGGCGGCGTGTTCTGGGGGATGGTGATGACCGTCCTCGCCATCGTGCCCGGCGTCGGCAGCGCGCTCATCTGGGTGCCGGCCTCGGTCATCCTCATCGCCACGGGCGAGGTCTGGCGAGGCATCGCCCTTGCGGCGTTCTGCGCGCTCGTCCTGGAAAGCCTGGACAACGTGCTGCGGCCCCGGCTCGTCGGCCAGGACATCGGGATGCACGAACTGCTGATCTTCTTCTCCACGCTCGGCGGCCTGCTGTTCTTCGGCGCCATGGGCTTCATCCTGGGCCCGATCCTGGCGGCGCTCTTCGTCACCGCATGGGAGATGTTCGGGACGACGTTCCGGACCTCGCTCGCCGAACCGGGGTCCGCGGCGGCGGAACCTGACGACCCTCCAGCAGCCTGACCCCCCGACCGCGCCGGTACCTCGGCGATGCCGCCGATCGCGCGGCGACGATGCCGCCGCCCTTTCCCGAAGGGCAAGTCTTTTCGCGCGACAGCGATGGCTCACTCGTTGCATGACGCCAGGGGAGGAGAAGAGCCATGCTGTACACCATCGCCGTTGTTCTGCTGATCCTGTGGCTGCTTGGCCTGGTGAGCGGCGTCGCCGTCGGCCAGTTCATCCACATTCTGCTGGTCATCGCGGTCGTGCTATTCCTCGCAGGGCTGGTGAGCGGCCGCCGCGTCGTCTGAGCATCTGCGTCGTTCCCGTCGATGAGACGGTGACGACGCTCACAGCCGGCCGGCAAGCTCGATGATCAGCCCGATCAGGAGCGCGATCGGGAGGCCCACCAGCAACACGCCCGCCGGCACCGCCAGCCCGACCAGGAGGACCTCCGCGAATCCACCGGTCCACCGCCTGATTGCAGCCAGGCGGCGGCGGCCGGTCATCGGAAGCGGCAGGGGCCTCTCGGCGACGGGGTACACCGCGACGACGGGGGCAGCGCGGTCGGGCGACACGGCAATCTGCATGGTGCGTATAGCGTACATGGACCGAACCGGACGTGCTGTCCCGTAAGGCACAGCCGCCACGGAGGCCTTCCCTGCATAGTTGGCGTCAGGGTGAGGCTTCCATGACCATGTCCAACGTGCGGGGTGCGGCGTCGAGGCGCGTGAGCTTTTTGGCCCTGGTGGCGTGCCTGGTCGTGCTGCCGGGTGCCACCGTTGAGGCTCAGACTCCCGTGTATCAGATCGATCTGGGCAGCTTGAATCTGGGGCCGATGGTGCCGATACCGGTTCGGCTGGAACACGGCAGACGGATCGGAGCCGTCGCGTACATCTTCGGCGGATGGGCCGTCCTCGTGCCCAACTCGCCGCGCTCGGGCCTCGGTGGCGTCGTCGCGGTACCGGGCGTCTGCATCGAGTGGATCTGGTTCACGCCGCCGCCTCCGCCCGGACACCAGTGGGACTCTCTGCAGCTCGGCGATGGCGACGGCGACGGCGACACCGACCTGATCGCGGTGTCGTTCACCGCTCCGTATCCCTACCTCGTGGTGAACCTCGACGTTCGGCAGTGCCGCTGATGCATGGGCGCCGAACGAAACACCGCCCAGCCATCACCCGGCCGGCGCGGGCGAGGCGCCCGGGCCCACCAGGTGCACCGTGCGCGTGGGGAACGCAAACGCGGTCCCGGCCTGCTCGACCACCTGCATGAACCCGAGCAACACCTCCTGTCGGCACAGCTGGAAGTCACCCCAGCTGGGTACCGCGAACCAGGCCATGATCTCGATGTCCAGCGAACTGGCGCCGAACTCCTTGAACTTGACGACCATGGCGTCGGGCCAGATTTTCGGGTGCTCGCGGAGCACGCGCTCGAAGCCTTCCAGCACCTGCTGCATCTGTGCGTTGGTCGTCCCGTATTCGACGCCGATGGTCGTGGCCAGGCGCATGCGGTCCCGGACCGCGAACGATTCGAGGCGCTGGTCGGCGAGCTGGCCGTTCGGGATGCTGATGAGCGTGCGGTCGAGCGTCCTGAAGCGCGTCGACCGAAGGCCGATGTCCTCCACGGTCCCGACGAAGTCTTCCACCTTCACGAAGTCGCCGACGCGGAACGGCTGATCCACCGCGAGCGCCATCGACCCGAAGAGGTTCTCGACGGTCTTCTGCGCGCCGAACGCCAGCGCGAGGCCGCCGATGCCGAGTCCGGCCAGCAGCGTCGTCACCGGGTATCCGAACACGGCGAGGAGCGACAGGCTGCCGAGCGCCACGATGGCGCCCTTCGCCAGGTTCGCTCCGATTGTCAGCATGTGGCGCGCCGACGGGCTGCCCGCGGCCCACGGCCGCGACAGCGCCAGCTCGACGAAGACGTTCACCGAGCGCCACAGGAACCAGAAAATCGTGGCCACCCAGGCGCCCCGCACGAACTGGCTGATGGCCTGCTCGGCGGCATCGGGCAACCCGATGGAGTGTCCGAGGGAGGCGAAGAGGAGCAGGGTCCAGGCCACGCCGATGGGGGGCGGGAGACTGTCGAAGAGCGTGTCGTCCCACTCGGTCGTGGTGCGCGACGCCACGCGCCGGAGCATGCCGCGTGTCACGCTGCCGAGTAGCCGACCTCCCCACCACGCGACGGCGACGGCAATCAGCAGCGCGATCCACTGCCACCACATGATCTCGAACGGACCTTGCCTGGAGAGGGCTTCCAGACGCGAGTGAACGAGCCAATCGGTGATCCACCGGCCGACGGCGCTGGTGTCGATGGAGGCGGGACTTGCCCCTTGAAGTTGTGCGTCCAGCAGATTCATGATCGGGAAACCACATCACGAACCGAGCCGCCGCTGCAAGCTCAGGCGGCCCTGGGGACTGGCACGATCGACCGACGTTCGCGAACCGGAAGTGCTGTCCGATACGGCACAGCCTCCATGTGTGCTGAATGGCACACCGACAGGCCGCATTTCCCGCTAGTCTGGGTGTTGGGGAGGTCGTCATGACATGGAGAGACAAGCTCGAGCTGGGGCTGAAGAAAGACGCCGCGTACCGGAAGGACAACCTCACGCCGGATGAGATTCGCGGTCCCGAGATTCCCACGGGGCCCGGCCGGTCGCCGCAGATCCCGATGGCGCAGGACGACGAGACCGAGTTCGTGCCGTCCGAGCCCGAAGAGGCGGAAGAGCCTGAAGGCGAAACGTCGAAGGACAAGGCCTGATCGCCGGGGCCGATGGTCAGGTGTGGGGCGCGTTACTGTCCGGCACGACCAGCACCAGCACGCCGCCCAGGATGACGATCATCCCGATGGCCACGAGTCCGGCGGAGAAGCCGCCCGTGGCGTCGCGCAGATACCCGATCCCGTACGGCCCGACGAACCCTCCGACATTTCCCACCGAGTTGATGAGGGCGATGCCGGCGGCCGCGCCGACGCCGTGCACGAACGAGGTGGCCAGCGCCCAGAACGGGCCGAACATCGAGGCCAACCCGAGCATCGCGATCGACAGCAGCACCAGCGAGGGCGCGAGGCCCTGGACCAACGCCGTTCCCACGAACGCCGCGCCGGCCACCGCGGCGCCCAGGGCCACGTGCCACCGCCGCTCGCCCGTGCGATCCGAGTGGCGGGAGGTCACGACCATGCCCACGGCGCCAGCCAGGTAGGGAATGGCGCTCAGCAGGCCAATCTGGAACGGCGTGCCTGCGAATGCGGCCTGCAGGATCTGGGGCAGGAAGAACCCGAAGGCATAGAGCGCCACCGGCACGACAAAGTAGACGAGCGCCAGCACCCACAGCCACGGATGGCGCAGGGCCTCGCCCACGCCGTGCGCGCGTTCGGTCTGGACCGAGGTCTCCGCAGTCAGCGCCGACTGGAGCGCCGCCTGCTCGTCGGGCTCGAGCCAGGTGGCCTCGGCCGGCGACTCCTTCAACACGAACAGCACGACGATCCCCATGGCCGCGGCGGGCAACCCCTCGAGCAGGAACATCCACTGCCATCCGGCGAGGCCGCCCGCGCCATCGAGCGTGAGCAGCGCGCCTGATATCGGCCCTCCAACGATGCCGGCGGTGACGACGGCGGTCATGAACGTGGCGATGGTCCGCGCGCGCTCGCGCGCGGGCACCCAGCGCGTGAGGTAGTAGATGATGCCCGGAAAGAACCCGGCCTCGGCGGCGCCCAGCAGGAAACGCAGGGCGTAGAAGCTGGGTGCGTCACGGACGAACATCATCGCCGCCGACACCAGGCCCCACGTGATCATGATGCGCGCGATCCAGCGCCGCGCGCCCACCTTCGCCAGGATGATGTTGCTCGGGATCTCGAACGCCGTGTAGCTGATGAAGAAGATGCCGGCGCCGAAACCGTACACGGCCGCCGAGAAGCCGAGCGCCGCATTCATCTGCAGCGCCGCGAAGCCCACGTTGATGCGGTCGAGATACGCGAAGATGTAGCAGAGAAACAGGAAGGGGACGAGGCGCCGCCGCACCTTCGCGGCGGCGGATTCGAGCGCGCGATCGCTCAGGGCGTCACCGTCACCTTGACCAGCCCGAACGTCCAGCAGCACACCTCGCCGCCACCGCCGTCGCCGGAGTAGTCGTTCGCCACGACGTGGAGCAGGTAGTCGCCGGGCGCGCTGAAGCGGGCGTTGGCCGTGGCCTTGCCCCGGAATGCCACGTTCACCTGGCCGCCTTCGAGCACCTCCATCTTGGGATTGGCGGCGTCGAATGTCACGTCACCGGGGCCGCGGAACTTCGACCACATGAGCTCCACGGGCGGCGGCGGATCCTTCATCGGTGCATTCGACCCGCTCGAGTACTTCGCGTCGTCGGCGACCCACGCTGTCAGGGCGAGTGGCGCCTTCACCGACGTCGTGCGCGTGACCGCGCGCTCGAGGGTGGCCACGGGCCCCTGCAGCACGGGGCCCTGCTCCTCGAGGCGCAGCTGCGGCGGCTTGTTGCCGACGGCAACATCGGTGAACGGGCTGACGACGTAGTCGGGATGCAGTCGGAGGGGAATCACCGTGGACTGGCCGTTGGCCACGATGGTCCAGGTGAGGCGGTCCTTCGGCGTGAACGAGCCCGGCACGCGAACCAGGAACATGCCGGTCTTGCGACCGGGCTCGAAGTGCGTGGGCTGGCCCATGTCGGGCCCCCCGGGCTCGATGCGGTTGTTCGGACCGATGGGCACGTCCATCGCCCGCGACATGTTGCGATTGAGATAGCCGACCAGGAAGTTGTGCGTGCCGTCGGGATCGTCGAACCAGCCCTCGAACGCGCCGGTGATGCTGGCCCCGAACTGCCTGGGCGGCTCGCCGGGCAGCTGCTGGCCCGCGACCAGCACGCCGCCACCCAGCACGAGGGCCGCACACAGCTTTACCAGGAACTGTCGATCACGCAACATGGCTCGTCCCTCGAGGAAGGAGAAGGGCAACACGGTCGGGGGCGCAGGCGGGGGACCGGGCGCCGGCGCCCCCAGGCGGCGGGCCGACCCCGCCGCCCAGGGCCCATCGGTTGAGCGTATCAACGACGACGTGCGTTACTGCTGGTTGTTGCGCTCGACGGTGGTCGTCGAGGACTTCGCCTTCCGCTCGGCCAACAGCGCGTTGTACTCGTCGTCGGTGAAGTAGACCACGTTCATCCACGCGTGGGCCATCTCGTCCACGGTGCGGTCCCCGTAACCCACCCACTGATCCGGGTCGGGGTTGAACGGGTTGTTCTTCGTGTTGTCGTACCACGCGCTCACCTGGATGACCGTCCCCTTCGGCAGCAACGGTGCCGCATCGTCCTCGTAGATGTAATTGGTCATCCAGTTGAAGTTGAAGTCGCCGACGTAGCTGATGACCTGGCGGCTGCCATCAGGCTTGATCGCCTCCACCCTCATCGCCTTGCCGCGGAGGTGGAAGTGCGGCTGGAAGTTGGTGATGAGCGTGTTCTCCTTCAACACGGTGAAGCCTTCGGTGTGCGCGAGCGAGTTGGGCGGGATGTCGACGAACCCGCGCGTGCGAAGGCCGGTGAACCCGATCAGGTAGCTGCGCTTCTTCGGCTCCTGGCCCTTCGGATAGAACCAGAGGGCGATCTCCGAGCCTCCGGAGATCTCTTCGCCCGCGGCATGCAGGTGCTGGTCCCACGAGATCTTCTCGCCTGGCACGATCAGCTTGCCTGTGTCCGCGCGGAACAGGTCGTAGCCCTTGCCGATGGCCCACTCCATCAACTGCGGGCGGCGGTTCACCAGGTCCTCGCGCGTGAGCGGGCCGGTGGGGCCGTTGGCCGTGCCGGTGTTCACCGCGTCGGGGTCGTTATTGAGGACGAGGTACGCGATGGAGTGATGGAGGATCTTGCGGCTCGCCAGGTTCGACGGGCGAATCTCGACCATCTTCACCCAGCGCGGCTCGGAGATCGGGATGTCGCTCATCGGCCGGAACCAGACGTCCTGGTGCTTGGCCGGCATCGTGTAGTCGGGCGACTTGATGACGAGGTCCGGCTCACCGAACCCGTCCATCACGCCCTGCCACAGGTTCTCGGCGAGCAGCTTCTTGGGCGGGGGCAGGTCGCGCGGGTCGCCCTCGGGCGCGCCGGCGTCCACCCAACGGACGATGGTCTCGATCTGGGCGTCCGACAGGGACATGTCGTTCTTGAAGTGCTGCACGCCCACCGACCGGTCGATGTGCCACGGCGGCATCTGGCGCCGCATCACGCGGTCCTTGATGGACCGGGCCCAGGGCCGGGCTTCCTTGTAGGTGATGAGCGACATCGGCGCGATGGAGTTCGGCTGATGGCACGCCTGGCACCGGGCCTGGAAGATGGGCGCGATGTCCTTGGAGAACGTCGCGGTGGTGGGGGTCTGGGCGGCTGAGACGGACGCCGTGCCGGCAAGCGCCCCCATCGCGACGAGTCCGACCTGCAGTCCCCGCACGAGTTCACGGCCAACCATGTCCGCCTCCTTGGGCAATCCCGGGTTGTCTGGCGCGGGATTGTAGCCTAACCGCAGGGAAACCGCGAGGGGGCTGCATATAATCCGCGGGTGTGCGCCGCCACCCGACTTTCGCCTGATCTCCTCCAGCGCTCCTGCCGCCCAGAGGACATCCCTTTCGCCACCACCGCCGAGGCGCAGCCCGTGGCGGGCGTCGTTGGGCAGGAGCGCGCCGTCCAGGCCTTGCGCTTCGGCATCGGCATGCGCCGCCATGGCTACAACCTGTTCGCCATCGGCCCGCCGGGAGTGGGCAAGCAGACGCTGCTTCGCCAGTTCCTCGGGGATCAGGCCGCCCGCCAGACCGTGCCCGCCGACTGGTGCTACGTGCACGATTTTGCCAACCCGGGACGGCCGCGCGCGCTGGAGCTGCCGCCCGGCATGGGGGTCCGCCTGCAGCGCGACATGGCCCGGGCCGTGGCCGAGTTGCGCGTGGGCATGCGCGCCACGTTCGAAAGCGAGGAATACCGCACGCGGAAGCAGCAGATCATCGGGCGGTTCAAGGAGCGCCAGGACCGCGCGATGTCCGGCGTGCAGGAGCGGGCGCGCCGACGGGACATCGATGTCCTGCAGACGGGCATGGGCATCGCCGTGGCGCCGCTCCACAAGGGCGAAGCCATCAACCCCGAGGTGTTCCAGTCTCTGCCGCTCGACGAACGGGAGCGGTACCAGGCCGCCATGGAGGAGGTCGGCGCCGAGCTGCAGCAGTTGCTCCGGAAGTTCCACCAGTGGGGTCGCGAGCACCACGAAGAGCTGCAGACCCTCGACCGCGAGATGGCCGCGACCACGGCTCACCACGTGCTGGACGGCGTGCGCTGCAACTACCTGCAGCTGCCCGGGGTCCTCGACTACCTCGCCCAGGTCGAGATCGACGTCGTGGACAGCGCCGACAGCTTCCTCGACGGGAGCGAGGAGGGCGTCGAGGCCGCCCTCCGGCGCGCGCTCAAGCCCGGGCAGACCGACGGCCCGTCGTTCCGGCGGTACCAGATCAACGTGCTGGTCGATCGCAGCGGCCTCGGCGGCGCACCCGTCGTCTACGAGGACAACCCGACCCACGCGAATCTGGTCGGCAGCATCGAGCACGAGACCCAGTTCGGCGCGCTCATCACCAACTTCACGCTGATCAAGGCCGGGGCCCTCCATCGGGCCATCGGCGGCTACCTCGTGCTCGACGCGCTGAAGGTCCTGCAGCAGCCGTTCGCGTGGGAGGCGTTGAAGCGCATGCTGCGGGCCGGCGAGATCCGGATGGAATCGCTCGGCCAGGCGCTGGGCCTCGTGGCCACGGTGTCGCTCGAGCCGACCCCCATCGAGATCGGCGAGACCAAGCTCGTCCTCACCGGCGACCGCCTGCTGTACTACCTGCTCGCGGCCCACGACCCGGACTTCCTCGAGCTGTTCAAGGTGCTCGTGGATTTCGAGGAGACCATGGACCGAGGGCCGGAGACCGAGCCCACCTATGCGAACCTCGTGGCCACGCTCGTCTCCCAGGAGAAGCTCCGCCCCTTCGACCGCACCGCCGTCGCGCGGGTCATCGACCACGCGGCCCGCGCCGCCGACGATGCCGAGAAGCTTTCGGTGCACATGCGGGGGATCCTCGACCTGCTGCGGGAAGCCGACTACTGGGCCGGAAACGCTGCCCACGAGGTGGCCACGGCCACCGACGTGCAGCGGGCCATCGACGCGCAGCGCGCCCGCTCGGGCCGCGTGCGCGAGCGCCTGCAGGAAGCCATCCGGCGCGACGACATCCTGGTGACCACCGCCGGCGAGGCCGTCGGGCAGGTGAACGGCATCTCGGTCTTCCAGATCGGCGACCACGCCTTCGGCCACCCGACGCGGCTGACGGCGCGCGTGCGCCTCGGCAAGGGCGAGGTGATCGACATCGAGCGCGAGGTGAAGCTGGGCGGCCCCATCCACTCGAAGGGCGTGCTCATCCTCACGGGCTTCCTCGGCTCGCGCTATGCGACCAAGGTGCCGCTGTCGCTGTCCGCGTCGCTCGTGTTCGAGCAGTCCTATGGCGGGGTCGAGGGCGACAGCGCCTCGCTCGCCGAGCTCTGCGCGCTGCTGTCGGCACTGGCCGACCTCCCCGCGCGGCAGTCGCTCGCCCTCACGGGATCGATCAACCAGCAGGGCCAGGTGCAGGCCATCGGCGGTGTGAACGAGAAGATCGAGGGCTTCTTCGACATCTGCCGGCAGCGCGGGCTGACCGGCGACCAGGGCGTCATCATCCCGAAGGGCAACGTGAAGAACCTGATGCTGCGCCAGGACGTCGTCGAGGCGGTGGCCGCCGGCAGGTTTCATGTGCATTCCGTGGAGCACGTGGACGATGCGCTGGCGTTGCTGACGGGGCAGGCGGCGGGCGCGCGGAACGGGACGGGGAACTTCCCCGAGGGCAGCGTCAACGCGCGGGTCGAGGCGAGGCTGGTGGCGTTTGCCGAGGCCACGCGCGCGTTCGTCAAGGGCCCCGGCACGACATAGGGGTTCTCCCCGGATTGCCTCAGCTGCGCGGCAGCGCGAACGCGAACAGCGTGGTGCCAGAGGGCAGCACCACGAACTGGCGCCCGTCGATCATGAACGTGGTCGCCGCTGCCCAGATGGAGGAACCCGTCTGGAAGTGCCACAGGTTCTTCCCGGTGGCCGCGTCGAACGCCATGAGGTTGCCGTCCATGTCGCCGCCGAACACCAGCCCCGAGGCGGTGGACAGCACGCCGGCCATCGACGGCGAGAAATAGCGGAACTGCCACTTCACTCCACCCGTCGCCGGGTCGATGGCGCGCAACGCGCCGTATCCGCGGCCGCCCATGCGCTGTGCGGCGCCCGCGAAGTAGTACTCGCCCTGCACGAACTCCTGCTCCCACCCGTAGTAGGTGGCGCACACCTCGCGCGCCGTCACGTAGAGCAGGCCCGTCTTCGGGTTGAACGCGGGCGACATCCAGTTGGTGCCGCCGGTGATGTCGGGGCACACGTCCGTGCCGTTCTCCGTGGGCTCGGTGTTGGGGAGCACGGCCGGCTTGCCGTCGGCGTTGATCTTCTCGGCCCACGTGGTCTGCACGAACGGCCGCGTCGCCAGCAACGCGCCATTGGTGCGATCGATCGTGTAGTAGAACCCATTGCGATTGGCGAAGAGCAGCGCCTTGCGCGTGACGCCCCCCACCGGAACATCGGCCAGCACCGGGACCTGCGTGGCGTCCCAGTCGTGCGTGTCGTGGGGCGTGAACTGGTAGTGCCACTTGAGCTGGCCATCGTCGGGGTCGAGCGCGACCACGGCGTCGGTGTAGAGATTGTCGCCCTCGCGGTCCTTGCCGTAGAGATCCGGGCCCGGGTTACCAGTGCCCCAGTAGATCAAATCGAGCGAGGGGTCGTAGGTGCCGGTCACCCACGTGGAGCCGCCGCCGCGCTGCCACGAGTCGCCTTCCCACGTCTCGCTGCCCTTCTCGCCGGGACCGGGCACGGTCCAGAAGCGCCACGCCTTCTTGCCGGTGTTGGCGTCGAAGGCGTCGATGAAGCCGCGGATGCCGTACTCCGCGCCCGCGATGCCCACCACGATCTTGTTCTTCACCACCAGCGGCGCCGCGGTGGCCGTGTAGCCCTTCCGGTAATCGTCGATCACGCTGTCCCACAGCACGGCGCCGGTCTTCATGTCGAAGGCCAGCAGGTGCGCGTCGAGCGTGGTCATGTAGAGGCGGTTGCCCAGGACGGCGAAGCCGCGGTTCACGCGGCCGCAGCAGACGTTCAAGCCCTCGGGCAGGTCGCGCTGGTAGCGCCAGATCTGCCGGCCCGTCCGCGCGTCGATGGCCCACGCGGCGTTGTTGGGGCCGGTGATGTAGATGGTCCCGTTGATGATGATGGGCGTGGCCTCGAACTTCCCGAGCTGCGCCGTCTGGAAGGCCCACTGCGCCGAGAGCTGGTGGACGTTGGCGGGCGTGATCTGCGTGAGCGGGCTGTGCCGCTGTCCGGCGTAGTCGCCCGAGTAGTTGAGCCACTCACCAGGATCTGACAGGCCCTGGAGCAGCCGCTCGTTGGTCACGTTCTGCGCCCCCGCGCCCATCGACGTCGCGACTGCCATCACGACCGCGACTCCCCAGCCCCGCGTCAGCCGTCTCGCCATCGCCTGCTCCTTGTGTTCCGCGGCCGTCCGGGCCGCGCCGACTCAGTGCTGTAAGGTTGTCGTGCCCCGAAGCGACCGCAGGTAGCGCACCAGGTCCGTCAGATCCGCGTCCGTCAGGCGCTCCGGACCGTAGGCAGGCATCAGCGACCGCTCCGGTTCGGCAATCACGTCCGTGACGTCGCTCTTGAAGAACGAGAGGATGTCCTCGTTGCCCGTCATGATCTGCACCGAGAACGTGTCTTCGTTCTTGCGGGCGCCGCGGATCTTGCGGCCGTCGCGCGTCACCACGGTGACGGTCTCGAAGCCGACGGGGATGACGTCCTCGGGCTTCCGGATCTCGCGCGCCAGCACCGTCGCCGATCGCGACGCGCCGATGCGGGTGAGGTTCGGGCCCACCCGACCGCCGCGCGCCCCCACCATGTGGCACTGGCCGCAATTGCCGCGGTCCTTCGCCCAGAAGATCTGCTCCCCCCGCGCGGCGTCGCCCTGCTCCGCCGGCGCGCCGCCCGGGGCGCTCAGCGTGCGCAGGTACGCGATGACCATCCACACTTCCTCTTCGGACATGTTGGGGTGGGGCGGCATCTCGGTACCGGTGATCCCGCGCGAGATGGTGGTGAACAGCTGGGCATCGGTGCCGCCGTGGACCCAGTCGCCGGTCGTGAGGTCGCTGCCGCGATAGCCCCTGGCGTCGATGCCATGGCAGACGCCGCACCGCCCGCGGTAGATGTTCTTGCCGCCGTCGATGGCGCGGGCGTTGCCGGCCAGGGGATTGGTCTCGGCGGGCGCCTGCGCGCGCGCGGCCACGGAAATGGCCAGGGCCAGGCTGGCTGCCAGCACCCCGGTGACGAGTCGTCGAACCGTCCAGTCCGTCCGTGCCATGGCACTCCCTCTGCT
>Ga0105107_10000446_pt1 | contig 26032 bp, 21 predicted proteins | sample PPLLaktember2015_6_FD_79335 | JGI IMG/M metagenome (GOLD analysis project Ga0105107, IMG submission 79335) | Freshwater sediment microbial communities from Prairie Pothole Lake near Jamestown, North Dakota, USA - PPLs Lake P8 Core (1) Depth... | ecosystem: Environmental > Aquatic > Freshwater >... | reverse complement strand
GGTATTTCCTGTATCACCAACAAGGCCACAGGAACGAGCAGCGCGAAGCTGAGTCATGACGAGGTGAATGTCGTAGCCAACCAGGTACGGGAGCAATTCTCCCGCCTTCTCATGCACGTGATCGAGGCGCTTCCCGGCATTTGATCACGAAATCCCGTTACCTGGGCAACATCCTGTCCAGCAGCATCAGCGCGAGGATGACAGAGAGGTAGAGCAGGGACGCAAGGAATGATTTTCGCGCGTTGGCATTCGTGATTTCCCGTGCGAACTTCATCCCGACTGTGAAGAACCAGCCTCCTGCCAGCAGCCCACCAATCAGGAATACCCATCCCATTAATCCCACGAGAACAAAGGAGAGCGTCACCGGGATAAGCGCTGCCGAATAGAGAAGGATCAGCCTGCCTGTCACGGTGCCGGTAGCATCGTATTCGGGCAAGAACCGGTACCCGCCCGCGGCATAGTCCCTCCGGTATATCCAGGCGAGCGAGAGGAAATGGGGCATTTGCCAGAGGAAGAGAAAGAGGAAAAGCAGGTATGCCTCGAGAGAGAATCCCCTTCCCGTTGCCACCCATCCAATCAAAGGCGGAAGGGCTCCGGGAATCCCTCCGACGGCGGTCGACAGGTGGGTAACACGCTTCAGCGGCGTATACAACGCGAGATACACGAAAAGGGTTATCGCAGCCAGAATAGCGGCAAACATCGTCGTGGTCAGCGCAAGGTACGCCACCCCGCCCACCCCGCACAACAGGCCAAGGACAAGTCCTTCCAGCGGACTGATCTTCCCGGAAGGGAGCGGCCTGCGTTCGGTACGCTTCATCAGCCCATCGGTGCGCCGCTCGATCCATTGGTTGAGAGCCCCCGCACCCGCACCAACCAGGAAAGTCCCTGCGACCAGATTCAGCAAGAGCAGAGGGGCCGGATGCCCCCCCGCCGCGAGGTATGCTCCGCCCGCAGCCGTGCAGACAGACATGGTGGTGAGACCGGGCTTCGTCAGCGCGAGATAGTCCGCCACTGTGGCACCCCGTGTCCCAGTGCGAACCGCCGGTGTCTTTCCTGTCTCCTCCCCGCTCATTGCTTCCCGTCCGTCAACTTTCCGAGAAGAAAAGTGGCAACGGAATCCGCCTCGGACGGCTTCAACCCCTGTGAAGGCATGTTTGGATAGGCCGGATCGATCTTCACGGGATTAAGCACAAAGGCAATCAGGGCCGATTTCTTCCCTGCATACTTCGGAATCACCGTCTGGTAAGGCGGTCCCACTTTCTTCTGGTCATACATATGGCATGCAGAGCACTTCGCATTGAAGATTTCCTCACCTGTCATTTGCTTCGCCATCACACCAAGCGAAGTGCGGAATTCCTCGGTCTGTTTGTCGTACACACCGGCAAGTTGTGCCGCGTGGTCCGCAGTTCCGATGTGCACGGCTATCCTGTTCTTCGTGACATTGAACCCGAGGGCGGCCACAATCGTTACCATGAGAAGTGCAACATACAAGCTCCTGCCGCTCTGCACAAACGCATAGAGAAAAAGCAGCCCCAGGGCAAGGGAGCCGATGGAGAGGGCGAGGAGAGCGTATACCCATCCGGCGAGTGATGTTGCGGGGATGAGGGCCGTACCCGCGAGCAACACAACCGGCATCGCCAGAATCCCGGCCGTTGTGAGCCGGACTGCCGTCGTGCAGATCACTGGGTCGTCTGGATCATGCGTCGCTCCCGCCGCATGCCACACATAGCGGTGAAAGAGCAGTCCTGCGCCGGTCATTCCCGCAGCAGCGGCCAGAAAGGCAAGCATCTCAATCCAGGTCCCACCGGTGAGCAGCAACGCGAACAACCCATCAGCCGCCTGCCACAGAGCAGGATTGAGGCCGATCGTCGATGCCCCAGCGAAAAGGAACGCCCCGGTTAGCAGAAGGACAACAGCCCAGTTCCCCGATCGACGATGTGCTCTTCGTGTCGAATCCAGAAATCCGGAGACCATGACCGGTTGGCGTGCATCTTCCGCGGCACCGCTTCCTTTGCCGGCGAGCGAAATGATGTCATCGACCGTGAAGGTGAACCTGAATGCGAAGCCCGCGACCCCTCCGGCGATCAAAAACAGACTTCCCAGCGCAGCAATTCCGGGGGCGATGGCCTTGGTTTCCTGGAACATCTGCACATACAGAAAGACAACGACAAGAGAAGGAAGTACAGCCAGGAACACAAAAGTGCTGCGGTCCGGCAGCGCGATGCTGGCAAGCCGCCGTGCAAGTCTCCCGGCGCCACTGTCCCCGGCCTTTTCCGCACGGCGATCCATGATCACCGCCATCAGCAAGCTCCCCACGAGTAAAGCGACGTACGGGAGAAAGAAGAGCATGACCAGATTGTGCACCAGCAGGAGGAGGTGGAAATGCTCCGCCGACTGGGGAAGGGCAAATGTATTCAGAACATCCATAATCCGTCGGTGTTATTTCTGTGTTGCCGCGGCCTTAACTATCGGCTCAAAGGGTCTGTTGGCCTTCCGTGAGGCCTCCCTATACCATTTATCGAAGGCCGGGAGTTCCATCGCAACGACTTTCGTGTACATATAGGCGTGCCGGAGCCCGCAGTACTCCGCACAGGCGATGTCGTACGAGCGGGGTTCAGGCGTGCTGAACCACATGATGTTTTCTCTGTTGGGGATGACATCCTTCTTTATCCGGAATGCGGGGATGTACATCGAGTGGTTGACATCCAGGGAATGGAGTGTCAGCTTGATCGGCGTCTTCACAGGCACATAGAGCGTGTCGGTTGTAACACCGTTCGGGTACTCAAAACCCCATTGCCACATCCGTGCAGTCACACGAATCGGCACAGCATCTGCTGGCACATCCACCGTCTTCAGGTACCCCTTCCATCCCATGTAAAACATCCCCATGAACAGCACCACCGGGATCACCGTCCAGGCGATTTCAAGGGCCAGGTTTCCGTCGATATTCGTGGCCTGTGGATTACGCTTGCGGCTGTAGCGGATGACGAAGTAAATCATCGCAGCCACCAGGCCTATGAGGACAATAGTCGACAGCCCGACAATTGTCAGGAAGGTTGCATCGACATAGTCTGAGAAAGGCGAGGATCCGGTAAACATGTCTGGTAGTCCCTTTCTCCCGAGAACTCAATAAAAGGCGTAGTCAAAGAAAGTCAACACGATGAATATGCCCAGGGTCACCACTGCCACGAGCACAAACACACGGAAAGTACGATCCTCCGAACGGAGATGCATGAAAGTGAAAAGAACCATCGTGCTCTTTATACTGGCAATGGTCAGCGCCGTAAGGATAACCCACCGGCCCAGATGGATCCCTGCCAGGGCCACAGTGAGTGACGTCAGGGCTACAAGCCCGATCCACACAAGCAGGTAGCGACCGTAGGTCATCGCCGGGCTCCGACCGGTCGAGAGCGTGTTCTGAGATTCATCCATGCGGCGAGTTCCTTACTGCAAAAGATAGAACAGTGGAAAGAGAAAAATCCAGATGATGTCCACCAGATGCCAGTACAAGCCGCCTGCTTCAAGACGCACCGTAGCGTCGGGCCTTACAATCCCCTGCCCAATCGCCCAGTACATGTATCCGAGCACCCCCGCGCCAATGATCACATGCAGGGCATGCAGGCCTGTCATGACAAAATAAAGGCCGAAATAGAGAATCACTCCGTCGGGCTGGCTCAGGAGGTCCGGGGAACCTGGGTAAATACCCGCATCAAACTTGTGATTCCATTCAAAGTACTTGTTCATCAGGAATGCCAGCGCCAGAACCAGCGTCATAGCCACCAGGGCCTTCGAGAACCCTTTCCTCCCCTCACGAAGAGCGACGATGGACAGAGCGACGGTCAGACTGCTTGTCAGCAGGATAAGTGTGTTGACCGTGCCTACTGTGGTGTCGAGCTGCTTGGCTGCGAGCTGGAACTCCTGGAAGTGGCTGAACCGATAGACGGCGTACAAAATGAACATTCCGCCGAATAAGATCAATTCGGTGAAGAGGAAGAGCCACATCCCCATGCGCGAACCGATGTCATCGCGGTGGGCATGGCTGTCACCCGGCACCACAAGGGGTTGTAGGTTCACCGGGCCTCCGCGACGGACGGTTCGTGGGATCCGTAGTCATACGGGCCATGTGTCACCACAGGGATCGTATGGAAATTCTCCGCCGGTGGGGGAGACGATACCTGCCACTCGAGTGTTTTGCCGCCCCAGGGATTAGCCGGCGCTCGCGCTCCTCTCCGGATAGAGACAAGCAAGTTCACCACCATCACGATGATACCCAGGACAAGAATCCAGGAGCCAATCGTCGAAATGGTATGCAGCGGCTGGAACTCCGGGAGTGAGTCATAATACCGCCGGGGCATCCCCATATAGCCCAGCACCAGGAACGGGAAGTACAGCGTATTGAAGCCGATCGTGGTAAGGAACCAGGAGAGGTACGCGGGCTTGCGGGCGTACATCCGGCCGAACATCTTGGGGAACCAGTAGTGCATGGCACCGAACATCGCGAACCCGGCTCCGCCGAACATGACGTAGTGGAAATGGCCGACAACGAAATAGGTGTCCTGCACATGGATGTTCACGGCCAGGGCGCCCAGCATCAATCCCGTGAATCCCCCGATGGAAAACTGCACAATGAACGAAAGTACAAACAACAAGGCCGGGTCCATTACGATCGACCCCTTGTAAAGAGTCGCAATCCAGTTGAAGATCTTAATGGCACTCGGGATGGCGACCAGGAACGTCAGCAAAGAGAAGATGAACATGCCGGTATTGCTCATCCCGACAGTGAACATGTGGTGTGCCCACACGAGAGACCCCACGCCCGCGATCGCGAGGCTGGAATAGGCGATGTACTTGTAACCGAATATCGTGCGGCGGGCAAAGACCGGCAGGATCTCGGAGACAATCCCCATGCCCGGGAGAATCATGATGTAGACCGCGGGGTGCGAATAGATCCAGAAGAGATGCTGATAGAGAACGGGGTCCCCGCCTCGTGCGGGATCGAAGATGCCTACGCCGAACCATCGCTCAATGGCCACCAGGAGGAGCGTGATACCGATAATCGGTGTTGCCAGCACCTGGATCCAGGCGGTGGCGTAGAGGGACCAGACGAACAGCGGCATTTTGAACCAATCCATCCCGGGGGCCCGCATCCGGTGGATGGTCGTGATGAAATTCAACCCCGTGAGAATTGAAGAAAACCCAAGTATGAGTGCCGCCATGAGCGCGGGAATAACATTCGTCGAAGTCCGCACACTGTACGGGACGTAAAACGTCCAGCCCGTGTCTGCTGCTCCGCCGGGGAGAAACACCGATATCAGCGCAAGAAGCCCACCGATGATGAAAAACCACCACGACAACAGGTTGAGGCGCGGAAAGAAGACGTCCTTGGCACCTATCAACAGAGGGAGCATGAAATTCCCGAACACCGCCGGCATGCCCGGAATAATGAACAGGAACACCATGATGATCCCGTGGAGAGTGAACATCACATTGTACGTCTGCGGCTCGACGATCGTTTTACCGTGGGTTAACAGCTCCAACCTCATCAAAAAACCGAGGCTCACCGCCGTGAGGAAGAATATCAAAATCGCGCCGAAGTACAGCAGCCCGATTCGTTTGTGATCCGTGCTCAGGATCCACCCGGCCACCCCCCTGTGGCGCCCGGGCTCCGTGTAGAATCCCGGGGAAGTGTTTTCGACGGCTGGGTTCGTTTCTGCCATTGTGGTGTTACCTTTCTGCGATCAACTTTTTGGGCCTGAGGACGAACACGATTACGAAGGCCAGCGCGAGAATGACGATGACAATTCCGGAGACGCGCGTGACATTCAGTGCGTAGGTACCCGCTTCGGGATCATAGCGATAGCAGTATGCAAGGAGTTTAGCGATGGTCGGGCCCGTCCGCCCCTCCGCCGCTTCAACGACGGCCATCTTGACGTCAAACGGGAGATACTTGATGCCGTTGATATATCGTGTCACTTTCCCTTCAGGAGAGAGCACGATCAGCGCGCCGGCATGCACGAAGTCCTGGCCGTCACGCTTGAAATAGAAACCCGCTGCATCGGTCAGCCTATCAATCGCAACGCTGTCCCCCGTGAACCATCGCCACCCGGCAGGGTCAACCTTGTGTCGCAACGCACCAAGATAGCTTTCCTTCTTTGACGCGGAGAGGTCAGGCGTCTCGCGCGCGTCGAAACTGATCGTGACAATCTGATAGTCAGTTCCAAGTTCAAGATCGATGTTGTCCACGACCCGGCTCAACTCGGTCAGAAGCGGACTGCAGATGCCAGGGCAGCGGTAATACACAAAGGTGACGATGGTGGGTTTGGTTATCACCTTCCGCAGTGCGGTCAGGTGTCCCTGTTCATCATAAAGCTCCACCTCCAGGGGAATCACGGTTCCCAGATGCTCCTGAATCCCGATTTCCGGGCGAACCGGAGTCTCTTGCGCGCGCAAGGGCTGCGCCTTCGCGAGAAAAAGGGCGACAAGGAACGCGGCCAGTACAACCCCACGATGCTGCATCAGCGGACCTCCAATAGAACAAAATGGTGCAAAACAGCCCAATCCCGGGCCGCGAGATTCGTCACGGCCGGAACGACGCCGAGCGCGACAGGATCTATGCTTACGAGGCGGACAAAATCTTCAAGAAAGTTGACCATCCCGGGCCTCGACTCGCAGGCGGTCAGAAACCGCACAGGATCATGGACATATCTCGAGAACAGCACTGCGCCCGGATCCTGGCTGACACGAATTTGCTTGATGCGTGACAGCAGTACTTCCCTGCCCTGACCCGCCTCGGTAACAATGCGGTTCATCGCCACCTTGACGGGAATCTGTGCCGGGATGCTCTTTCCCTTTGAGAGTTGATATGTTGTATCCAGTGCGGCAATCTCCTGATCAGTATCGGCCGGCGGCGAAGGATTGAACGACCGCACAACGTGGATCAGTGCGAAACGATCTGCCGGGGACAGGTAGTTGTACGAGGCCATGCCGTTTCTGACAATGCCTTCTTCGAGAGTCCGGTAAATCTCGGACACTTTGGCTCCGTTGGTCCAACCGGTTGCCTGGTGGAGATTCCTGGGGCGGGGGTTGAGTACGATCCCGGCCGGTCCGTCTCCCATGCCGTTCTCACCATGGCAGGAGACGCAATTCGCTTTGAAGAGCACACGCCCGCGGGCAAGAAGTTCGCTGTTTGGTTTCGCCACGCTGTCGACATCCAACGGAGGGAGGATCCCCGGTGCTTGCAGCGGGATATCCTGCACAAATGCCGAGGAGTCGGTCAGCACAAGCGGGACGACCGTGTTCTTTCCGATGTCGTTCAGGTTCCAGGCGTACAATATGCCCACGATTACCAGGAGCCCCAGAAAGTACAGGAAGCTGAACCCAAACAACCTACGGGGCTTGCGCAACAGGTCCCGAAAATCTATTTCCTCTTTGTAATGAGGCAACTGCTCCATCGCAATCCTTGACGGTCTTAGAGACGGAAATCGAGACCCCGCTGCAGCTTGGGATCGCCGATCGGCACAGCATTGTATCGTTTTGTCTTCCACGAAAGCAGCAGGAACGTCATGCCGACTCCAACGAGCGGGAACCCGACTTCCACCCATCCGAGCGTGATGCCGGGCGCATATGTCGGCATGACGAGCCAGTAAAGGTCGAGCACATGTGCGGCGAGCAGCCAGATTGCCATGAATCTCAGGCGCGCCGGATTCATCTTTGCTTCCTGCGACAGCAGCGCAAAATACGGCACAAGAAAGTGCACGAGGATCAGAAGGACTGACACATATTGCCAGCCGTTCCTCCAACGAGCCATAAACCAGTATGTCTCTTCGGGAATATTCGCATACCAGATCAGGAGGAACTGGCTGAATGCAATGTATGCCCAGAAATTCACGAAGCTGAACATGAGTGCGCCCAGACTGTAGTAGTGATCAGGGCGAAGTGCGGGAATGGAGCCGCTCTTCTGTAGATTCAGAACTACGAGCGTTCCTGCTGCCAGAGCCGTCAGCACCGTGCCGGCGAAGAAGTAGACGCCATAGATCGTGGAGTACCAGTGAGCTTCCAGACTCATCCCCCAATCGAAGGCCGTCAGCGTGATCGTAATCGCAAACACAGGAAGGAACGCCGCCGCGAGGTAAACGTTCTTGCGCGTGAGGGCGGGATCACGCGAGATGTCCTGCGCGGTGGAATTCCTCACGAAGAGTGCCGCAAAGAGGGCCCAGATGCCCAGGATCACGACTGTGCGCAGCACAAAAAATGGGATGTTGAGATACGGTGCCTTCCCTTTCAGCAGCTCGTCACTCGCCATGGCTTCCGGGTGGCTCCAGTGAAAGAGATCATGGATATGCAGAAACAACGGTACCACCAGCAGAATCAGGAACGGTGAGAGTCCCGCGAGAAACTCATTGGCCCTCCGCATGGGGACGCTCCAGACTGCCCCGGCGATATACTCGAGCGCAATCAGGAACAACGAACCGGCAGCAATGCTGACCATTGTGAGGTAAAGGATGATGGAGCCGAAACTTGCACGCATCGGTTCCACCCTAAAAGCCAGCACCACGAGTAGGACACCGACTGCCAGCAGCGCCACGCCAAGCCGGTCGGAGGATGGAGTGAAGGGCGTCCCCTTCGTCGGTATGCCCGGAGTCACTGGTGTCATTTCAGATCGGACTCCTTTGCGGATTGGGCACGCTCCAGGGCACGCACATAGTGCACGATGGCCCAGCGATCGTCTCTGCCGATCTGGCCGGAATACGAAGGCATGATGTTCTGTCCGTTCGTAATCACGTGATAGATGCTTCCATCTGGCCAATTCTGCACTTTGTCAGACAGGAGTGTGGGTGGATTCGGGAATTGTCCGCGCAGGCGGCTGTCGCCCCGTCCGAAATTGCCGTGACATGGACTGCAGAAAGTCAGATACTGGGTGCGCCCGCGAGCCAGGACCTCGGCTGTCGGCGCCAGAGGATTGGCCAGGTTGTTCTCGGCCTCGGCGGGTTTTCCCGCGAAGGCGTACGGCAGGAATCCACGTGCGACGGTTCCCGGTACGGGTGTACGCATCCCCGAGCCATCGGCAAAAAACGTGCTCGGCGCCTGCGCCTTCAGCTTCCCCTGCTCCATCATCCAGTTGAACGGCTCCATGAAGGCCACTTTGTTCAATGCGATGTATGTCCCCCCCGAGACAACGAGCGCGACGCCGATCAGGAGACCGATGAACCGTGGGTCGAAGAGCTTCTGCCCGTGGTCGATCATCTCGGGATCATAGTACACCGCGGCGATGTCCGTCCCCGCCACCCGCGCGAAGTGGGCGCGAACCGAGGCCTCATCGAACGCCGGATCGTCCGACTGTATACTGATCCCGAAGCCATCGGATGAGACGCGCTTCATGTACGGCGTATCATGCAACGGATGGCTGTTGTTGGGAAATTTCAAGTAGAAGACAATCAAGGTCACCACGGTGAGGACCGACGCTGACAATACCGTCAATTCAAAAGCAACCGGAACGAATGCAGGCCATGACCAGAAAGGCTTTCCCCCGATCACGAGCGGGTAATCGACCAGCGTGATCCACGTCATCAACCCGACGGAGCCGAACGCGCCGAGAAGCCCGAAGGCCAGCGCGAAATACCCCAGGGGCGAAGTCCGGAGCCGCATGCTGTGGCCAATCCCGTGGATGGGGTACGGCGAATGCACATCGTACCGCGTGTATCCTGCCTTTACCGTTTCTTGCACCGCGTGCACCAGGGCGTCCGGCGACGCGAACAGTGCGGTAATACTATGCAGTGGATTTCCCATGTGCTTTCGGTATCTGACGCATCAACTGTGATGGTGCGGTTGAGCCCCGGGCACGACGGACTTGATTTCCGCGAGCGAGATCACTGGCGCCACACGCACGAACAACAGAATCAATGTGAAGAACAAGCCAAAACTGCCGATGAGTATGCCGACGTCGATGAGGCTCGGCACGTAGTGGCCCCAGCTCGTCGGGAGAAAGTCACGTGATAATGAGGTGACGATGATGACAAACCTCTCGAACCACATCCCGACGTTCACGAAAAGTCCGATGACGAACATTGCCGGGATGGACCGACGGATCTTCTTGAACCAGAAGAGCTGGGGAAATACCACGTTGCAGGAGATCATGATCCAGTACGCCCACGCGTACGGCCCAAGCGCCCGGTTGATGAACACGAACGACTCGAACTGGCTGCCACTGTACCACGCGATGAAAAACTCGGTCGCATAGGCGTAGCCCACCATGCTTCCCGTCAGAATCATCACCTTGTTCATCTTTTCAAGTGTGTCCAGCGTAATGAGGTGTTTCAACGTGAAGTACTGGCGCACGAGAATGAGCGAATTCTGCACCATGGCGAAGCCGGAGAAGACTGCACCCGCAACGAAATACGGGGGAAAGATCGTTGTGTGCCATCCCGGGATCACCGAGACCGCAAAATCAAAACTGACGATGGTGTGCACAGAGAGCACAAGGGGTGTCGCAAATCCGGCCAGGATGAGATAGGCCCGCTCGAAGTGATGCCAGTGGCGGTTCGAATGGCGCCACCCCAGACTGAGAATAGAATAAATGACCTTCTTCACGGGTTTCACGGTGCGATCGCGCAGCGTGGCAAAATCCGGCACGAGCCCCAGATACCAGAATACTGCCGACACGGTCAGGTAGGTCGACACAGCAAACACGTCCCACAATAGAGGCGAAGTGAAGTTCACCCACAGGCCGTGCTGGTTCGGGTACGGTGTCAGATACATCGGAAGCCACGGCCGCCCGGTGTGCAACAGCGGGAATATGCTGGCGCACATAACCGCGAAGATCGTCATCGCTTCGGCAAAACGCGCGATGCCGTTTCTCCACCGCTGGCGGAGGAGAAAGAGTATGGCGGATATTAACGTTCCCGCATGCCCGATGCCCACCCAGAACACGAAGTTGACAATGTCAAAACCCCACGAGACCGGCTCATTGATGCCCCATGTGCCCAATCCGAACAGGACCGTGATCGTGATGGAGACAACCCCTATGCCAAGCATGGTGCCAGTGACACTGAATGCGATCCACCAGAGCCGCGACGGGAAGCGGTCGAGTGGCGCCGATACCACCGCATCGATTTCGCTGGCGGTCGTCCTGCCGGCAATTACTTCCTCCTCCCGGGTGTAGTCGACGAGCGCTGTGCTCACGAGGTCTTCTCCGTGTGAGTATTTCGCAGACGCGCCAGATACGTCACGTTGGGACGGACGTTCAGGTCCTCAAGGACGTGGTATGCCAGATCGTGCTCGCGGTACCGGGAGACGGCTGACGCTGGATCATTCATGTTTCCGAATACGATGGCCTCTGCGGGGCATGCCACTTCGCACGCTGTCCGCACACCCGCTCCATTAAACGTCACGCCTTGCTCCGTCGCGTGCTGGCGCGCTTCCATAATCCTCTGCACGCAGAATGTGCACTTTTCCATGACTCCCCGCGAACGCACGGTAACTTCCGGGTTGTACACAAGCGATACCGGTTCCTGTAAGTAGTATCCGTCCGCGAAGTAGTCCCGGAAATTGTAGAAATTGAACCGTCGCACTTTGAAGGGACAGTTGTTTGAGCAGTACTTGGTGCCGACACAACGGTTGTACACCATCTGGTTCAACCCATCTTCACTGTGGTTGGTGGCCACAACCGGACACACGTTTTCGCACGGCGCGTTGTCGCAATGCTGGCACAGCATGGGCTGATGGCTCGAAACCGGGTCCTCCGGAGTCCCGCTGAAGTAACGGTCGATACGAATCCATTGCATCTCCCTTCCCTTCTCGACCTGTTCCTTGCCGATCACAGGGAGGTTGTTTTCGACGTTGCAGCTCGCGACGCACGCGGAACATCCGGTGCATTTATTGAGATCGATCGCCATGGCCCACTTGACACCGTGGTATTCCACTTCCTTGCTGATGCTGTCGTATTCACGGTGTTCGCGTTGCAGCCAAAGTGGGTCCTGTAAATGACGCGCCAGAGTATTTTCCCGAATGATCTTTCGCTTCAGATGAAAATCTTTGACAAAGGTATCATCAAGAGAGTGATGCTCCTGCGTTGTGACAAGCTCATGACGGCCGGATGCCTTGTGCGCCTTGACCAGCGGGATTAACCTACCGCCGTTGAGCGCTGCGCCGGGAAACAACCGGATAATATCCGTGCCCACGCCGGAACCTACAGGCCCGGCATTCCACCGGCCATAGCCCGTACTGACAGCCACAACATTGTCGGCCATACCCGCCTGCACGAACACGGGCAGGGTTTGTGATCCCGAAGCTGTCTCGACCGTCAACATGTCGTGCATTTCGACGCCCAGTGCGGTCGCAGTTGCAGGGGATACCGCGGCATAATTGTCCCACACAACCCTGGTGACCGGGTGCGGCAGCTCCTGGAGCCAGCCGTTGTTGGCGAATCGCCCGTCGCCGGTGAACGGGCCCTCGTTCCAGGAAAGCATCATCGTGGTACGCTCTTCACCAACCGCAAGCCCGGCGAGGACGGTCCGGTTCAACGGCGGATGCAGCGCCGCAGACGCCTGGCCTGGCACTACGCCGTCATGCAATGAAGCATTCCAAAAGGCCTCAAACGACACCGCACGGTCAAGGGACGGGAAGATCCTCGTCTCCCAGTGATTCTTCAGATACGCATGGTAGAGAGTTTCAACAAAGGGTGTCTGCCCCGCCATCCAATGCAACAGAATTGCCTCGCGCTGCCGGGTACTGTATAACGGCGCAATCACCGGCTGCTGCAACGAATAGAGACCCGTCCTGACCTGATAGTCGCCCCAGCTCTCCAACGCATTGTTTACCGGCAACATGTACGTGCAGAGCTGTCCGGTTTCACTCTCGGCTTCTGCAAGGTCCACACTCAGGGGAACGAGTTTCAGGGCCTCCGCATACCCGAATGACCTTGGAAGATCGTACACGGGGTTGACACCAAAGTGGAGCACCACACCAGCCAGACCGGCCCTCATCCCAGCCACCGCGCTTTCAACCTCTCGGGAGGATGCAGGGCGCAGACCCTCCGCTTCCGTTGTACTATTGCTGTACAGCGCCGTGTTGCCCAACAAATCGTTCAGAACATTGACGGCAATGTGTGTCTCTTCCGGAAGTCCGGGGCCTGCGTACACGATACCTTTCTTCCGACTGGCAAGCAGGTCATCGACAAGATGCGTCACGACGTCCTGCGCGACACCGTGACGTGCGCAGAAGTTGCCAATGTCGTGTGATTCCACTGCCGCTTGCAGCGCACGTGGCACCGCAACAGCTCTCCGCCTCAACAGAATTTCGTTCAACAACGCATACACAAACGCGGTCTGTGCCGAAGGATGCAGCTTCAGGCGGTAATCAGCATTCGCACTTGTAAGGGAGAATCCCGACTCAACGGTATACAGACGGTTGAACCGTGTTGATCTCATGATGTCACGACCAGCGGCAAACTGCCGGCTCTGCTCGATGCTGAACCCTTCGGTGCCGAGGAAGTCCGCTTCGAGCGAGACGATGACGCTGGCGTCTCCCCAGAGAATCACCGGGAGCGGAACGGCTCCATAACATGCTTCCCAGGCCCTTCTGCGAGATTCGTCATTCAGCAAAGCGTAGGGAATGATCCGGGTGCCGGGATAAGTCGCCGCAAATTCGGTGAGAAGATTGCGCAATGTCGGCGACTGCGCAGGAGACGTGAATAGAAATATGGACTTGCCGTTACGTCGGGTCTCCGTCAGATGCCGGATGACTTCGGCATCGGCGTCATCCCACGAAACGTCTCCGCTTTTTGTGGATGCGGCGCCGTACCGGGGCGCCCGAAGCCGCGCGGGATCATAAAGCGAAATGATCGACGCCTGCCCCTTCGCACAGAGTTTTCCCCTGTTGATGGGATGATCGGGATTGCCATCGATTTTGACGGGCCGCCCTTCACGGGTCTTGATCAGCGTGCCACAGGCTTGAGAACAACCGGTGCAGGTGGATGCGTAATAGTTCGCCACTCCCGGAGTGATTTCTTCGGGTTTTCTGGTGTAGGGAACAATTTCTCCTTTGTCCCGGTAGTCGGTGCATCCGGTCGCGGCGAAGGCAGCGGAAGCGGCGAGCAGTCCAAGAAACTGTTTACGGGAGATCGGCGAAAGTTCATCCGGCGAAAACGCGTCAGTCACACCTGGCTGAAATTCAGACATTGGGGAGAGACCTCGTCGATGTTCGCGGGACCGCCATGGGATGAATCCTGGCCTGGATGTGTCCGGTACTTTCCTGGTTCCGGAGTGTGGAATCGTCGCTGAGATGTGAGAACCTAGGATGAATCAATGGCACACCGGCAATGAAACCGGCAATCACGCCACCAAAGTGGCTGAGGAATGACCGCCTGGCGCGGCGGGAGGGGCCTGTGGCGCGTCGGGTGGGGTCTGACCCCAACCGATTGATGATTGTAAATAGTCTATTGACTATTGACAATCGGTTCGGGTCTGACCCCTGAACTTTTTCAAGATGTGACATTGGCTGCTCCTACCTGTGACACGACCCGCACATTTCCGGGCCCCGCTTGATATTGGGAACTCCCGCCAGCCGGGTGGGGGCATTCCTGTGACAATCCAAACATGCTCCCATCGTGAACTGGGACACCTGCTCCACCACCTCCATGGTCTCGACTTTTCCGTGACAATTCGCGCAATCGATACCGCGGTTGACATGTGCACTGTGATTGAAGTACGCATAGTCGGGAACGCGATGGACCCGTTTCCACGGAAGCGCGCTTCCCTCTTCATAGAACTTGGTTAGCGTGATGATCTCGGGCTGGGCTTTCCGGGCCACGGTATGGCAATTCATGCACACAGAGACTGCGGGGATTCCGGCGTGAGGGGAGCTCGTTGCCGCTTCGTGACAGTACTTGCAGTCAATGCGCATTGAGCCCGCGTGCAGCCTGTGGGAAAACGCAATCGGCTGAGCGGGAGCATAGCCTACCCCTTCTCGCTCGGCCCGCGACAGATAGTATGTCGCCACGAAGGCCACCACACCCACCAAAAGGATGATTGGGACGCGGATTTTCAGCGTATAGTCAAGGAGGGACTTCTTCATAGGCGTTCAACGATAGGAAACGGATGAGGTAATATCGTCATCCGCAATCGAGGGCTGTGTTTTCGGCTAGTGTAAGTAACTTTCAACTTGAAAGCAACGCCTTTTTTGTCGATATTACGCCGTCATGAACTGGATAGACTTTCGCCAACTGCCGCCTGCCGTCGGGGGCTTCTCAGATCTTTTTGTCGACTATCTTTACGACTACCCTCGCGTCCAATCATTCTTTCGAACCGATTTCCGTGAGAACGCTTCATACGAAACGGTGATCGGTGCCCTGCAGAATCATCCGCATTCGTTCAGAATTCCGGTCGCAGACGTTTTGCTGGAACAGCACAATGAGTTGGGCGCGCCGGAGCGGACGCTCGTTAACATCGCGTTGCTTCGCAAACCGACTACGTTCGCCGTGGTCACAGGGCAACAGGTGGGGCTGTTCGGAGGACCGATGTACACTGTCCTCAAAACCCTTACGACCATCATCCTGAGCAGACGGCTCAAAGAAAAGTATCCCCGATGGGACTTTGTGCCCGTGTTCTGGCTAGAGGGTGAAGACCACGATTTTGCGGAAATGAACCACACCCAGGTGCTCGATGCACAGGGTTCCGTCGTGAAAGTCGAGTATCTCCCCGGTGGCATCTTGCCCGACCGCAATCCGGGTCCCGTCGGCGAAATGATCTTTGACGCATCTTTAGAACACACTTTAACTTCCCTGGGTTCCGCCTTACCGCACACGGAGTTCACCCATGACCTGATGGACGGTGTCCGGATGTGCTATCAGGTAGGGACCACGTTCAACTCGGCTTTCGCTAAGTGGCTGCAGCGCCTTTTGCCCGATGCCGGAATTATCTTTGTCTCCGGCAACAGGCCGGAACTGAAGAGACTTCTCTCCCCGCTGTTCGTGCGCGAGGTGACGCAGTACCCCATCACCTCCCAGATTGTTATCGGTCAAAGCGCCGAACTTGAACAACGGTATCATGCCCAGGTCAAGCCAAAGTCGATTAACCTGTTCCTCTTTCATAAGGGCGGGCGCTACCCCATCGAGCCGCGGGAGAGCGATTTCAGCTTGAAGGGAACGCGTCACTTCATTCCTCCGGAAGAGCTCCAGCGCATTGCGATGGAGACCCCCGAGTTGCTGAGCCCGAATGTGGTATTACGGCCGCTCGTGCAGGATTCGCTGTTGCCAACCGTCGCCTATGTCGCCGGGCCGTCGGAAATTGCCTACCATGCCCAACTCGCGCCGTTGTATCAGCACTTCGGAATCGTCCAACCCGTGCTCTTTCCGCGCGCCAGTGCAACTATCGTCGAAGAGCGCGTGCAGCGCGTTCTCGAGAAGTACGGTCTTGATGTCTCGGATCTGTTCGGAGATACATCACAGTTGACCCAAAGGGTGGTTCAACAGATCGCAGAGATAAATTTGGACGAAATGTTTGCCCGAGCGACCGGCGGATTGTCGGAGGCACTGAACGAACTGAAATTCGGATTGGGAGAGGTCGACCCGACGCTTACCGGCGCACTGGAGAACGCAATCGGGAAGATCACAACGACGGTAAACCTGCTCAAAGACAAATCAATCACCGCGCAGAAACGGCAGCACGAAACTGCGGTCCGCCAGATCGAGAAAGCCGTCAGCGGCGTTCTGCCCGGCGGAAGCCTTCAGGAGCGGCAGTTGAACATACTGCACTTCCTCAACAAGTATGGTCCTGATGTTGTGCGTTGGCTGGAGCATCATGTAGACGTCACGGGGTTCAAACATCAGCTGCTGATGCGGTAAGAGTCCCCCTGCGCTGGCCAGCCGCCGGCACAAAATACAAGCCACGAAGAATAGCTATCCTTCGTGGCTTTGTTGGTTTGTGCGGCAGACGATCTACTCGCTCTTCGAGTCCCTGCTCGGTCCTCTGCCGTGTCCTCTGTCGTGTCCCCTGTCGCCGTGCGGGTGATCCCGGTGCGGCCGGTCGCCACCTTCTCTTCGCGGCGGGGTTCTCTCATACGGCACGTCGGGAGCAAGCACAGCTTTGCGGCTCAGCTTCCACCGCCCCATGTCGTCCTTGTCGACGATCTTCACGTCGAAAACATCCCCGACCTTCACCACATCCGAGGGGTTTGCGACGCGTTTCACGTCCAGCTGCGACACGTGTACAAGGCCTTCCTTGCCGGGGAGAAATTCCACAAACGCACCGAAGTCGGTGACTTTCTTCACGGTGGCATTGTATATTTTCCCGACTTCGGGGACTTCGGTGATGCGGCTGATTGCCGCAATCGCCTTGTCGGCGGATTCCTTGGTCGTGGCGGCAACGACGACCGAGCCGTCGTCTTCGATGTTGATTTCCGCGCCGCTGTCACTGACGATCTTGCGGATGTTCTTTCCACCCGGTCCGATGACCGCACCGATGAGATCCACCGGGATGTGGATGGTCGTCAAGCGCGGTGCAAACGACGAAAGGTCGCCGCGCGGCGCTGAGATGACTTCCGCCATCTTGCCGAGAATGTGTAGCCGTCCCTCGCGGGCCTGCTCCAGCGCATTCCGCATGATGTCGATCGAGATCCCCCGCACCTTGATATCCATCTGGCAAGCAGTAATGCCATCGGGTGTGCCCGCAACTTTGAAGTCCATGTCGCCGAGGTGATCCTCATTGCCCAGGATATCACTCAGGATCGCCACCCGGTCTCCCTCTTTCACGAGACCCATAGCAATGCCGGCGATCGGCTTCGCGAGCGGCGCGCCGCCGTCCATCAATGCCAGGCTCGCCGCACAGACGGTGGCCATGGAGGAGGACCCGTTCGACTCCAGGATATCAGATACGATGCGTATCGTGTACGGGAAAGACGCCTCGGGCGGCATCATGTTCTTGATCGAGCGTTCCGCAAGATTTCCGTGGCCGATCTCGCGGCGTCCGGTCGTGCCGAGGCGGCCGACCTCCCCGACGGAAAACGGGGGAAAGTTGTAGTGCAGCATGAATCGCTTCGAAGACTCCGGTGCGAGACCATCGATGATCTGTTCGTCGAGCTTGGTCCCCAGGGTCAGAGTGGTCAGACTCTGCGTCTCACCGCGCTGGAACAGCGCCGAACCGTGTGTGCGGGGAAGCAAACCGATCTCGATGGTTATCGGACGGATTTCGCGGAGCCCGCGACCGTCCAACCGCCGCCCGTGCGTCAGGATCATTTCGCGCATCGCATGGTACTCGAGTTCATGCAAGGCTTCCTTCATGACACCTTCCTGCCCGGGATACTTTTCGGCCAAAGCAGCCAGCACTTCTTTCTGCAGCTCAGCAGTCTGCTTCGCTCTCTCTTCTTTCAGCAGCGCTGTCCCGGCCAGCGTGTTAATGCGTTCTCCGGCAAGGCTTTTGACCTCGGACTTGAGTGCCGCATTCGCATCGCCATCCGGTTGAGGCCGCTTCTGCTTCCCGACTTCCCTCGCCAGCTCTGCTTGCAGGGCGCAGATCTGGTTGATGTAACCGTGCGCGAACACGAGCGCATCCAGCATTTCTTTCTCGGAAATCTCCCCTGCCTGCCCCTCCACCATGACAATCGAATCATTTGTGCCGGCAACGGTGATGTCCATGTCGCTGGTCAGGATCTGCGAATACGTGGGGTTGATCACGAACTCGCCGTTAAGACGGCCGACACGAACCTCTGCGATCGGCCCGGTGAAAGGAATGTCGGAGATCGCCAGTGCCGCGGAGGCAGCCACTGCGCCGAGCACGTCGCCATCATGCTCCTGGTCCGAGGAGTAGACGGTGACGATGATCTGCGTTTCACACTGATACCATTCCGGGAACATGGGCCGGATGGGTCGATCGATGACGCGTGCGGAGAGAATTTCCTTCTCCGATGGACGGGCTTCGCGCTTCAGAAACCCGCCGGGGATCTTTCCCGCTGATGCGGCCTTTTCGCGATACTCGACCTGGAGGGGGAAGTAATCCAGACCAGGGGTGGGCTCGTCGTTGGCCACCACGGTAGCCAGCACCATGGTATCGCCGTACCGCGCCATCACCGCGCCGTCCGCCTGTTTGGCGAATCGCCCGGTCTCCAGGGAGAACAGTTTTCCCCCTATTTCAACTTCTTTGGTGACTTTCATTACACCCTGCAATTGTTAAGACACGTGTTACTTACGAAGCTGCAATTCCTCAATAATCTTCCTGTACCGCTCGATGTTCTTCTCGCGAAGGTAATCCAGCAAACGGCGGCGCTTGCCCACCATTTTCAACAGTCCGACACGCGAAAGATGATCTTTTGGAAATTTCTCAAAATGGGGCGCAAGATCGTTGATGCGCGCCGTCAACAGGGCGATCTGCACTTCAGGAATCCCTGTGTCCTTCGGCGTCTTGCCGTACTTTGCGATAATGCCTTCCTTGATGTCCTTCGTAATGGCCATTCTGTTACTCCTTGCGTTGTGTTGGAGAATACGTCGCACTCATGCGGGCCTTACGCGCCGCGTCCCGGTCCCGGTTAAGCTGCGCAACCAACTCCTGTACCGACCCGAACTTGCGCTCATCCCGGAGCCGGCGAAGGAATGCCACGGTGATTGTTTCGTCGTAGATCTCACGATCAAAGTCGAGGATATGAACTTCGAGTACGCGAGTGTCGCCAGCGGTCAGCGTCGGGCGCACTCCGATGTTCATCATGCCAAACGCGTGCACATCGGCGACCTGCACCGCCACAAGATAGACGCCGTTGGCGGGCACGAGCTTGCCCTGTTCCTGCAGAACCAGGTTGGCCGTAGGAAAGCCAAGCGTCCGGCCCCGGCGATCTCCCTGGACTACCGTGCCTGTGAGAGCGTACGGATAACCCAGCATTCGTTCGGACCGCTCCAGATCCCCGCTGTTCAACGCACGGCGGATCAGCGTGCTGCTGATCGGCTGACCATCGAGCGTGAGCGGATGCACGGCTAGCACCGAGAAATCGAGCAACCTGCCGAGAGCCACAAGTTCTTCCGTTCCCGCTTCGCGGTCCCGCCCGAACATATGATCATACCCGACGATAACCTCGCTTACCCCGATCAGGCGGCTTACGTAGTTCTGGTAAAACATCGTGGCGCTGATGCGTGAGAATTCAAAGTTGAACGGAATGACGATGAGATCGCTGACGTGCATCTCGCCGATCATAGCGGTTCGTTCGCCGAGTGTCGAAAGCAGCCCCACAGGACCGCGCGCGGACGCCACCACGGCTTTCGGGTGAGGATCGAAAGTGATCACCACGCTCCGTCCTTCCCGCATACGCGCCCGGTTCACCACCTCGCGGATGATCTCCCGGTGTGCCAGGTGAACGCCGTCGAACGTGCCGACAGTGACCACCGAGTTTTTTGCGTGACGGATATCCTGTAAAGAACGGATGACGTTCATAGACTTTGCGCGTAACTGCCCTCCAAATGTGCCGCTGCCTGGGGAATACCGGAGGCCTCATCAACACTGTACGGACCTATCCTGGTCCTGCGGAGACTGCTCACGCTTGCACCGCACCCGAGGCGCTCGCCGATATCGTTGACCAGGGACCGCACGTACGTGCCCTTCGAACAGGCGATTCGTAAGACCAGCCGGGGGATAGCGCATTCCACGGTGGCAATAGAGTGCACCACAATCTGGCGGGCCGGACGGTCGATGTCCCGGCCCTTCCTGGCCAACTCGTACAATCTCTTTCCGCCAACCTTGACCGCAGACCACATCGGGGGAGTCTGCATCTGGGGGCCGGTGAATTCCTCCAGAACCGCTCGAATGTGTTCTTCCGTCACTCCCTCCGTGCTCCGCTGCTCGATAGGGTCAGTCTCCGTGTCGTAACTCGGCGTCCGTACCCCGAGGACGACCCCGACCAGGTACTCCTTGTCCAGCCCGGTGAACCGCTCGATTTCCTTACGTTTCTTGCCGGTGCAGATAATGAGCAGCCCCGTCGCCAGCGGATCCAGTGTGCCGGTGTGTCCCATTTTGAGACCGCCCCCCGCGCGGCGCAGCTTGTTCACAACGTCAAACGAGGTCCACCCGGACGGCTTGTCAATCAGAAGCACTTCGCCCGGGACATCGTTGAACCTTGAGTCATTCGGTCGGTTTGGGCTCATCGTCATTCCTGTGGATCTCTCGGATCAATGTGTTGATCCGATCCACGCGGTCCATGGTCGTGTCGTGAAAAAACTGCAGCTCCGGGACAAATCGCATCCGGAGATGGGAGCCCACGATGCCGCGGATGTGACCCCGCTCCCCCTCCAGCCTCTCCATCGTCTTCCGCTGCACTTCCGGCGTCCCCATAACGCTGAAATACACTTTGGCAATACGGAGGTCGCCGGTGACCGATACATCGGTTACGGTGGTGAAGCCGTATGGCGCGGAACTGTACTCCCGCGTGAGAATTTCGCCGATCTCTTCCTTGATCAGTGACGCAACCCGTGATGTGCGGATGGACATGTCAGAGCTTCCGTTTGCTTTCGACGATGCGGAATGACTCGATCGTATCGCCGACCTTCAGGTCGTTGAAATTATCGAGACCGATGCCGCACTCGAAACCCGCTTCCACCTCGCGCACGTCATCTTTCAGTCTTTTCAAAGAGCTAATTGTTCCCTCATACACCTGGATGCCGTCACGCACGAGCCGCACCCGGTGATTGCGCATGATTTTCCCATCCTGCACGTAACACCCGGCGATGTTGCCCACCTTGGGCACCTTGAATACCGCCCGGATGTCGACAGTGCTCATGATCTCTTCCTTCTTCTCGGGAGAGAGCATGCCTTCGAGTGCCTTGTGCACATCCTCGATGGCATCGTAGATGATGCTGTACATCCGGATATCGACTTTTTCCTTCTCTGCCAGACGCCGAGCATTCAGGTTTGGACGCACGCGGAACCCGATAATGACAGCCCCCGATGCGGTGGCAAGCATCACATCCGATTCGGAGATCGTCCCCACACCGCTGTGAATGACGCGCAGCTTTACCTCTTTGTGTTGGATCTTCATGAGCGAATCTGCGAGGGCTTCTACGGAGCCATCCACGTCGCCCTTGACGATGACGCCCAGCTCCTTCACCTGACCGTCTTTGATCTGCTGCGAGATATCATCCAGGGTCGTAAGCCGCACCTGGCGGAAGTCTTGTTCCCGCTTTAGCTGCTGGCGTCGGAAGCTGATTTCGCGGGCGGAACGGTCGGAATCCATAACTATGAACGTGTCGCCGGCCTGGGGAATGCCGTCAAGACCGGTCAGCTGCACCGGACACGACGGACCGGCTATTTCCAGTCGATTGCCGCCCTCGTCGTACATCGCGCGCACTTTGCCGCTGTAAATGCCCCCGATAAACGGGTCGCCGACATGCAGCGTTCCCTTCTGCACCAGAATGGTGGTGGTTATGCCTTTCCCCTTGTCGAGCTGAGCTTCCACAATCGTGCCATAGGCGAGACGATCGGGATTCGCTTTGAGATCAAGGACTTCCGCCTCGAGAGCGATCTTTTCGAGAAGCAGGTCCACATTCTTGCCGGTCTTCGCAGAGAGTTCGACGCACTGGTATTTGCCGCCCCACTCCTCCACGAGGATGTCTCGCTCGGAGAGCTGCTGGCGGATCCGCCCTGGGTTGGCATCCGGTTTATCCGTCTTGTTGATCGCGATGATGATCGGCACGGAAGCCGCGCGCGCATGACTGATGGCCTCCAGAGTCTGAGGCATGACGCTGTCATCGGCCGCGACAACGAGGACCACGATATCGGTAATCTGGGCGCCGCGTGCACGCATGGCGGTAAACGCCTCGTGACCGGGCGTATCCAGAAACGTGATCTTGCTTCCCGACGGAGATGTGACTTCGTATGCGCCGATGTGCTGTGTGATTCCGCCGGCTTCGCCGGAGACGACATTCGTACGGCGGATGTAGTCCAGCAATGAGGTCTTGCCGTGATCGACGTGTCCCATGATCGTGACCACGGGGGCCCGCCGGCGCAGCGACTCTTCCGGATCGATCATCTCGGGGATCTCGTCCGCGTCTTCGATACCCGAGACGAATTCCACCTGGAAGCCGAATTCGTCGGCCACGAGCGTGATGGTATCTTTGTCAAGACGCTGGTTGATGGAGACCATGATGCCGAGTTCCATGCACTTTTTGATAACCTCGGCGACGTTGGCGCGCATGAGATTCGCGAGGTCGTTGACGGAGACGAACTCCGTGGCCCTCACGATGCCGGATTCGCGGCGCGCTTCTTCTTCGGCACGGGCCTCCTCTTCTTCGCGTTCCTTCCTTTTCCGCTTCTTATACACTGCGCGGCCGCTGACAGCCGTTTCGTCCATGGCCGCGAACGTGCGGCGAATGGCGTCCTTGACATCCGTCTGATTGACTTCCTTGTGCCGGAGCTTCTTTTTCTTCTTCCGTTTCTTGTCGCCGACGGCCTCCTCGGCATCTGTCGGCTTGATCTCCGGAATGTCCTTTGTGGCAATGTGTTTCTTCTTTTTCTTCTTCTTGTGCTCGTCGCTTTCCACGGAAGGCGGCGCTGCAGGTGCTGCCGCACCACGCCCCCCGGCTTTGCCCGCACGGCCCGGAGCAGGCTTCTTCGGGGCAAGATCGATTTTCCCCTTGATCGTCAGTCCGAGCTTTCCGCGGCGATCCTTCTCGATTTCAAGCGGCGATCGCGGTTCGGCCTTCTTCCCTTTTTCCCGCGCACGCGCAGGAACTGCTCCCTCCTCCGACACTGCCTGTTCCGCTGCAACCCCCTCTGCAGCTTCCTCCTCGACCACGGGAGCAGCGGCAGTAACACCTCCCTCTTCCTCCACCTCGACCGGCGGCTGCTCGCCAGCCGCCACCTCGGTCTGCACCTCGGTAACCTCCTCAGCTACTTCCTCAGCCGCTGCCTCCGCGGGCTCAACGGTCACACCCTCAACCGGCACGGCAACTTCCACTTCCGACCCGGCAACCCCGGCTTCCGGCATCAGATGCTTCGCGTCAAGCTCTGGAGGCACTGGTTTGCCGGTCGGTTCTGCATGTTCCTCTACCGCCTTACGCTCGGCACGCTTCTTCGTCTCACGAATTTCCTGGATTTTCCGCTGATGCTTCTCCGCAACATCCTTGTCCCTCTTGAAGTGAATGAGGATATCGCGCATCATGGCGTCATCCACCGACGACATGTGGCTCTTGACCTCATGTCCCTTCTTCCGGAGGAACTCGATCAGCGTCTCGTGAGAGAGATTGAGTTCCGTCGCAACCTTGTACAGCTTTTTCTTTTTTTCTGCAGTTTCGGACATGCGACTCCTTTACGAGTTCTTCGGCGCTTCTTCAGAATCAGCGGTCCCTGCCGGCGGTACTGCCGGAGGCGGCACCGGGGCGGTATCGGACGGAGGACGATCATCCGGCGTTGCCGTCATGATGGGCTTCCCATCCTCAGCAGCCTCCTCCTCCTCCACCTCGGCTTCGTCAAGATCGCGGCGGATCATGTCACGCACTTCCTTGATCCGTTCTTCCGTTAATCCCTCGATCGCCAACAATGAATCCATGCTTGCGCTCAACACGTCTTTCGCGGTCTCCAGACCGGCTTCGATCAGCTTCATGTACAACTCTTCGCCGAGCTCGGGCTTGAAGTCTACGAGTTCGATATCGTACTCGTCCTCGTCGCCGCCTTCCTTGATAAGCGTGATCTCAAAGCCTGTCAGCTTGCTGGCGAGACGGATATTCTGCCCGTTGCGCCCGATGGCCAGGGAAACCTGATCTGCACTCACCAGGACGTTCGCGGTCTTGTGCTCTTTGTCCAATTCAACGCTTTTCAGTTTTGCCGGCGCGAGGGAGCGGGCTATGAAGACTTCAGGGAGATCGCTGTAGTTGATAACATCGATGTTCTCATTGTTCAGCTCCCGCACGATCGTGTGAATGCGCACGCCTTTCATCCCCACGCACGCACCAACCGCGTCGATGCGGTCATCGTGCGATTCCACGGCCACCTTCGCCCGTTCACCCGGTTCACGGGCGATCCGCTTGATTTCAATGATCCCGTCATAAATCTCTGGGATCTCCATTTCGAACAGCTTCGACAGAAACGAGGGATCCGCCCGTGAGACAATCACTGCCGGGTTCCCGTTGTTCCGGCGCACTTCCTTCACCACGGCCCTGATCGTCTCACCCTTCTTGTACCGCTCCTTGAAAATCTGCTCGCTCTTTGGAAGGATCAGCTCATTCCGGTTGTGGTTGACCAGGATTTCGTTCCGGCGCAGCTGGTAGATCTCACCGACGATGATGTCACCGATCGTGCTGTTGTATTCGTTGAAGACCTGCTCGCGTTCGATTTCTTTGATCCGCTGGTTCAGGTTTTGTTTGGCGCTCACCACGAGGCGACGCCCGAACGTAACCAGCGGCACCACCTCCACGAAGTCCTCACCCACTTCGAGCGTTTCTCCCGACACCTCGCGTGCGGTTTCTACGTCGATTTGCGTGGTCGGGTTCTCCACCGTCTCCACCACTTCCCGCTCCAGGAAGATCTCAATGTCGCCCTTATCCATGTTGACCACGACATCGAACTTTGCATCCTGACCGTATTTCTTTCGCACCATCATGGAGAAGACGTCTTCGACGACACCCGCCAAAATGTCCTTGTCGATTCCTTTTTCGCGGACCATCTGCGCGAACGATTCGACAATTTCGGAATTCATTCATTACCTCCTCAGTAGTAAACACATTGCCCACCCCGTTCATTACCAGGGTGGCATCACTTTCGCTTCGTGAATGGCGGAGTAGGAGATGTGCATCTCCACGCCGTCGGCGGTGAGCAGAAGAATCCCCTCGTCCTCCACCGCCTGCAGTGTCCCGCGCACCTCGCCGGCCAACCCGCCGGACGGGTGCAGCTTCACGTGAAGCTTCCGCCCGTTATGCTTGCGGAATTGCCACGGATGCTGCAACGGCCTGTCGATTCCGGGCGATGAGACCTCGAGCCGGTACGCCTCGGGCAAAACGCCCCCCGCCTTGATCCCGGCCGCAATTCGCCTGCTGATCTCCGCGCAAAGGTTCGTCGTCACCGGTCCTTCAGCG
>Ga0105107_10000445_pt1 | contig 26044 bp, 18 predicted proteins | sample PPLLaktember2015_6_FD_79335 | JGI IMG/M metagenome (GOLD analysis project Ga0105107, IMG submission 79335) | Freshwater sediment microbial communities from Prairie Pothole Lake near Jamestown, North Dakota, USA - PPLs Lake P8 Core (1) Depth... | ecosystem: Environmental > Aquatic > Freshwater >... | reverse complement strand
GTCGTGCTCGGCGGCTCGGTGATCACGCCCGAGGACGCCCGTGCGATGGAAGACAAGGGCGTCGCCGCCTGCTTCGGACCGGGCGCCGACTCGGCGCAGATCGTGGCGACGATCCGACGGCTCGCCGGCAGGGACGGGGACGGGAAGGGGAATGGGGTGAGCGACGGGACTTGAACCCGCGGCCTCCAGGGCCACAACCTGGCGCTCTAACCAACTGAGCTACGCCCACCGCGAAGGGAGGCCGGGAAGCTATCGGCGCGGGGAAGGGGCTGCAACGCGGTCCCGGGCCAGGGCGGGATCGTCCGCGATCCAGCCGGCGATCGCTTGCGCGATGCGCTCGCTCCCCGCCGCGTTCCAGTGCCGGTCGGGCAGGAAGAAGCGCGCCGGGTCGGGCTCGTCGAGCAGGAACCAGCCGTCGAGGCAGCGATCGCCCGCGGCCGCGCAGTCGCGGTGGAGGGCCTGGACGACGTCGGGCGCCTCGGGCGAGCCGGGGTCCGCGGTCGTGACGAGGCGAAGCGCCACGCCCCGCGCCGCCGCCTCGCGCTCGATCGCGGCCAGCAGGAAGCGGTGGTAGCGGAGCTGGAAGGCGGGGCTCGCCGCGAGCGCGCGCTGGATCTCGTCCTGGGAGAGCGACGCGATCGGCCGCTCGGGGTCGCTCTCGAGCCAGCCCGGCGCCTCGCGCGCGGCCGCGCGGGCGCGCAGCACCGCCTCGGCCTTCACCAGCCGGAAGCGCAGCCAGTGATACACGCGCGAGTGATCCTCAAGCCAGCGCTTGCCCGGGAAGTCCCAGGCTGGGAGCGCGGTGCGGCCTTCGTTCACGTATCGGAGGCGGCCGCGGTGGTCGATCATGCGGCGCGTGGTCTCGAGGCGCGTCGGGAGCCGCTCGTCGTCGAGCACGAGCCGGTTCCACGCGAGATCCCAGGGGTCGTTCTCGCAGACCACGAGCACGATCAGGTCCGGCCGCAGCGCGAAGCCGCGCGAGCGCAGGAACACGAGCTGGTGATCGAGGCTCCAGCCCGGCACGCCCGCGCCGAGAACCTCCGCCGGGACGCCGCGCGCCGCGAGGTCCGCCTCGAGCCGGTCGCGCACGGTCTCGCCCTCCGCCACGCCGAAGCCGAAGGCGAAGGAGTCGCCGAGCACGAGCACGCGCGGGCGGCCCGGCGATGGCGCCGACGCCGCCTCGGGCCCGCGCAGGCCGAGCGCGTTGACACGGACCTCGGTCACCTGTCCGCCGAGCTCCTGCTGCGCCACCGCGCCCGGTCGGAGCGAGTAGCCGAGCAGCCCGTCGGGCTGGAACGGGTTGAAGCTGCCCTCGCCGTCGGCCTCGCGGGCGGCCAGGAAGGACGTCACGTCCGGGACGACGCGGAGCGCGATCTCGCCGATCCCGAGCAGGACCGCGAGGGTCGCGAGCACGAGCCCGAGGTTCGCGAGGAGGCCGCGCCAGCGCACGACCGCGAGCCTACCGCGGGCCGCGTCCGCGGACTGCTAGCCTCGGCGCGACGCCCCGGTAGCTCAGAGGACTAGAGCGGTCGCCTTCTAAGCGACGGGTCGCAGGTTCGAATCCTGCCCGGGGCGCCAGCCGCCAGCGCCAGATGCGAGAGGGGAAGCCGTGGTTGCGCCGATCGTCGAGGTCCCGGCCTCGGAGCAGACCTCTCTCGGAATGGTCTACCTGCGCCAGCGCGAGCTGCGCTCCCTGCCGGGCACCGTGGTGCTGGAGCTCCGCGTCGATCACGTGCTGCTGATGAGCAGCTGCAGCACGCACTCGGAGCGGGCGCTCGCCCGACGCGCGATCGAGCTCCACGGGGGCGAGGCGCTCGACGTCCTCGTGGGCGGGCTCGGGCTCGGCTACACGGCGCGCGAGGCGCTGCGCTCGACCGACGTCGCGAGCCTCGAGGTGATCGAGCTGCTGCCCGAGCTGATCGGATGGTTCGGGAGCGGTTTGCTTCCCCTCGCCGGCGAGCTCGCCGCCGATCCACGCTTCTCGCTTCGTCGGGGCGACGTCTACGCCCATCTCGGCGGGCCCGCATCGCGTCGCTACGACCTGATCCTGATCGACGTCGACCACGCGCCGGAAGAGCGCCTCGGCGACACCCACGACGTCTTCTACAGCGAAGAGGCGTTGCGCAAGGCGCGGGAGCATCTCGCCCCGAACGGGCTCCTCGGCGTGTGGTCGTACGCCGAGAGCGCCGCCTTCGCGCAGCTCCTCGGGCGGGTCTTCGCCGAGGTCCGGGTCGAGCGCGTGACGTTCTGGAACCCGGTCGCCGAGGAAGAGGAGTCGAACTGGCTCTTCCTGGCCCGGCACTGACACAAGCGCCCGCCTCGAGCCACATCCCACTGAACCCGTCCGTACGGGGACCGCTTCGGGGGTGTGCACGATTCGGGTCCAGAAGCTCTCGATCGCGGCCGGCGCCGCGCTGGCCGTCCTGCTCGCGGGCTCGCCTGCCGGCGCCGTCTTCATCGGCAACATCCAGGGCGGGACCGACTTTCCCGAAGGCGCCGTCTCGTTCGCCGACGCCGTGGCGAGCTTCGACCCGGTCATCAAGAACGGCCAGCCGTCGGCCCGCTACACGGATCCGGCCGACGCCCTCGGGCTGCCGGACTACACCGGCGACAGCTGCGCGACGTCCGTGCCCTGCGAGAGCGTCACGCTCGGCGACGGCGGCTCGATCACGCTGCGCTTCCTCGACAACGTGCTGACGGGCAGCGACTCGAGCGCGCTCGATCTCTGGGTCTTCGAGGTCGGCCCCGACATCGAGGACACCTTCGTCGAGATCAGCACCGACGGCGTCGCCTGGACGAGCGTGGGCAAGGTCTTCGGCTCGACTGCCGGCATCGACCTCGACGCCTTCGGCTTCGGCACGACGAGCGCCTTCTCGTGGGTCCGCCTCACGGACGACCCCAACGAGGGCGATCAGACCGGCGGCTCCGTCGGCGCCGACATCGACGCCCTGGGCGCCATCTCGACCCAGGTCATCCCCGAGCCGGGCACGCTCGCGCTGGTCGCGGCCGGCGCCCTGGCGCTCGCCGTCCGACGCCGCCGCGCCTGAGGCGCGCGGCCCGCTCCGCGGCGCGACCGGCGTAGCGCAGCCCGAGCCACCGCAGCGAGCGCGCCGCAGCCCGAGCGCGCGAGCCCGAGCAGCGCGCCGCGATTTCGTCTCCTGACGAGCCGTTGGTGCGCCCCGTCACGTCGGCTCTCGTGGATTCAGCCGATCTCCTACCCGAGACCTGCGCGGGAGGGGAACCGCCATGGCTGCTTCGAGAGACGTGCTGCTCCTTGGATCCGAGACGCCGACGCTGCGCCTGCTGCGCGTGCGCCTCGCTGCGCTCGGCTATCGCGGCGTGCCCGCGAAGACGCCGGAGCAGGCGCAGCTCGTGCTGCAGATGTCGCGCGGTGCGATCCGCGCGGCCGTGATTCCGCCCGAGCTGCCCGTGGTCGACCTCGCGCGCACGCTGCGCTTCCTCACGCAGGTCGCGGGCGGGCAGCTCTGGTTCCTCGGCGCGGGGCCGGCGCCCTCGCGCGAGGACCGCACGCGGCTGCGCGACGCCGGCGTGAGCTACGCGCTCTTCGATCCGATCCACGACCACGAGCTGCGCTTCCAGCTGAACCGGGCCTTCGCGCGCTCGTCGATCGTGCGGGGTCGCCGCCGCACGCTGCGCGCGCCGACACGCTGGAGCGTTCCGGTCGTGACGCCTTCGGGGCGGCGCGAGGCAGCGCTCTACACCGTGTCGGCGGGCGGCGCCTTCCTCGCGACGGCGACGCCCGCCCTGCGCGGCACGTCGCTGCGCGTGGCGCTGCCGCTTCCGGGCGGCGCGATCGAGCTCGGCGCGCGCGTGGTCGCGACCAACGTGCCCGGGAACCTCACGCAGGGCCTCCTGCCGACGGGCATGGCGATCCGCTTCGAGCAGGCGCCGGTCGACGCCGAGGCGCGTCTGCACATGTTTGCGCAGGAGCGGCTGAACGCGCTGGCGATGTGACGCCGGCCGTGGCTGCGTCAGCGATGGCGGCGTCGTCGCCTCGTCGCGGCGCACGCGATACCCCAGACCAGCAGCGCCGCGCTTCCCGGCTCGGGAACCGCCCGATCCACCAGCACGAACGTGGCGTCGAACCCCGAGCCCGCTCCGCCGCCCAGAACGGACAGACCGAGCTCGATCTGCACGGGATCCACGCCGAAGATCGGCACGTCGACGCTGAAGCCGAGCGCCTGATCCGAGAAGAACGCGACGGCCGATGCGGTGTCATCGAACCTGCGTTCGAGCAGCAGCTCGCCCCGGGCGCGCAGCGAGAAGACGAGCGCCTCCAGGTCGGGGCCCGCGCCCTCCGCGCGCACGAAGGCAACGCCGAACGAAGCCTTGGTCGCGAAGGGGAATCCGTGCTGCAGAGCCCCGGGGTGGAGGTCGATCGACGCCGCGGTCTCGATGGGACCATCGCCGTCAGCGCCCTGCAGGGCGGAGAGGCCGAGGACCGCGAGGAACCCGGTGTCGCCGCCGGCCTCGAGGGATTCGCGAAGCGCGGTATGACCGGCGAATGCGATGTCGAGATCCGATTCGTCGGGCCTTCCGAGGGCAAACGCGAGGCCGCCGAGCTCCGGCGTTCGTTGCGGAACGAAGGTGCCGCCGCTTCCGCCGAGGTGGACGTGAGCGGCGTGCGCGTCGAGACCAGGCCCACTCGCACGCCCTGCCACCGAGCGCACGAGGCCCGACCCCGAGGCGATCGCGCTCGCGTCGGCGCCCACGCCGAGCGCGACGGCGCCGGCCGTCGCAGTCGCCATCGGTGTCGATGCTCCCTCGAAGCCGGCGATCGCGTGCGCGTGGGCGGACGCTCGCCCCAGGCTCCGCGCCTCGGCGAGAGCCCAGCTCGATCCGCCCTCGCCCCCGCGCTCGAACGACGACCCGACGGTCGCACCCCCCTCGGCCCGCGCCTCGGCGCGCACCGCCGCGGAAGACAGCGTCTCCGCGAGTGCGCTCGACGTCGCGTCGCCGCCGCGGCCGAGGCCGCTGTCGTAGCCGCCGGTCGACGCGCCCCCGACCGCCCGATCGAAGACCGTCACCTCGCTCAGCCCCGTGCTGCGCCCGACCGAGCGGCTCGTCGCCTCACCGCCCTCGCGGGTCGACCCGTCGCGATCCGAGCGTCCGCCCGCGCCGCCGAATGCGCCGAGCGTCGCGTCGGTCTCCGAGCCGACGACGACGCGGTGACCGTCACCGTGGCCGGTCGCCGTGGCGAGCAGCTCGGCTGCGCCGCCTGCGCCGGCGGTCTCGCCCGCGCCTGCGCCGCCTGCGCCGCCGTCGCCCCCCTGCGCGCGGGCTCGCACGGTCACGTCGCCGATCGCGTTCTCACCCGTCGCGGTAGCTCGCGCGCCCGCGCCGTCGGCGCCGTTCCCGCTCCGCTGGAAGAAGCCCAGCGCGTCGCCGCCGTCGCCGCCGATCGCGTCGGCGAACAACGTCAATGCCGCGGCATCGTAGGAGAGCGCGAGCACGCTCGCGGCCTCACCCGCTGCACCGGCGTTACCGCCTTCCGTGTCGCCACCGTCGCCACCTCGAGCACCCTGCCGGAGCGTGAGGGAGCCTGTGGTCTCGCCCGAGACCGCATTCTCCAGCACCGCGGCGGCGCCCGAGCCCGAAATCGTGCCGTGCCCGCTCCCGCCGGCGCCGCCCTCGACCGTGCCCGACACGACGACGCCGCCTCCGCTCGAGGATCGGCCGTGCACCACGCCGAGCACGCCGTGGCCGCCGTCGCCCGCCCGCCCGATGCCGCGGGAGTGCGGATCTCGCGAGAAGCCTCCTTCACCGCCCACGGCCTTCGCCTCGACGGACAGCAGCTGGCCGTTCGCGGATTGGCCGGTCGCCGACGCTTCGCCCGTGGCGCCGTCGGCGCCCCGACCGCCCTCCCCGGCGCCGCCTGCGCCGCCGGTCGCGATCGAGAATAGATGCAGCTCGCCGAGCGGATCCGCGACCGAGAGGGCGGAGCGCGCAGCGCCGCCCGCTCCGCCATCGATGATCTCGACGCCCGGGTTCCAGCTGCCGCCGCCTTCACCGCCGATCGCGTGCTGCGCCAGCGCCAGGACTCCGGTCGTCTCGCCCGACACGGCGTTCTCGAGCACGGACGCGCGCCCCGCGCCGCCGACGCCGATCGTGCGGAACGCACCGGCGCCACCGATCTGGGTCGCCTCGACCAGCACGCGCCCGCCGCCGCTCGAGGTTCCCCTCGCACGCGCCTGCGCGTCGCCGCCGAGAGCGATCTCGCCCGATCGATCCGTGCCGGCCGCGCCGCCGCGCGCGTACGCCCGCACGTCGACCAGTGCCGCCCCCGCCGTGGATCCTTCCGCCGCGGAGAAGGCGTTTCCGCCGTCGCCGCCGCGTGTCGTGCCCGAGGCACCGTCGCCACCCACGGCGCGATCGAACACGGAGACGGCGGCGTCGTCGCGGGCGATGCCGACGGACTCGCTGCGCGCGTCGCCACCGCGACCGCCGGCGGCTGCGTAGCCGCCGTAGCGACCCCCCCCGGTCCCGCCGTCACCGGCGCTGGCACCGGTCGCAGGGTCTCCGCCCACCTCGATGTCCGGCACCGGGAGGCCGACGCGCACGTGATGGCCGTCGCCGAAGCTCTCGGCGCGCGCGGTCGCGATGGCATCGCCGCCACGACCGCCGTCGACGCCGGTGCGCTCGGTCAGGCCGCCGTCGCCGCCGACGGCCAGCACCTCGGATACCGCTTCGCCCGCATCGTTGGCGGCGCGACCGCTCGCCGTCGCACTGCCGCCATCGCTCGTCGAGCGGCTCTCGGCGCCGCCCCCGCCGACGGCCTGCGACGCGACGTGCAACGAGGCGGTCGAGACGCTTCGATCGAGCGCGCTCGAGGCCGCGCCTGCGCGGCCGGCGCTGCCCGAATCGTCGAAGCTGCCGCCCGCGTCACCTCCCTGCGCGCGCTGGGACAGCACGAGGGCGCCGCTGGTCGCGCCGGAGACGGCATCGACGAGATTCGCGTCCGCTCCGTCGCCCCCGGCGGCGCCGCTCCCGCCGCTCCCACCCACGATCTCGCCATGCACCCGGACGGAGCCGCCGGCCGACGATGTGCCGCTGACGCCGCCGAGGGCGGCCGTGCCGCCGTCGCCCGCGATGCCAGAAGTGGAGCCTGTCGACGAGCCGCCGTCGCCGCCCTGCGCGCGCGCCGTGATGTCGATCGCGGCGCCGGCGTCGTCCCCGCCGTGCGCCGAGGCGAGCGCGTCGCCGCCGCCGGCCCCGGCCGTGCCCACGCTCGAGCCGCCGCCGATGCCGCCGACGGCGTCGGAGCGAGCCACGAGGACGCCACCGCCCGTATTTCGCGCGTGCAGGCTGGATTCGGCCACGCCGCCCACGCCGACCGGATTCGGCGTCGATGTGCCGCCGGCGGCCGCGCCGCCGGTCGCCACCTGGTGCAGGGTGAGAAGGCCCGCCGTCGCGCCGCTCACCGCGTCCGTCATGTGCGACGCGCGGCCATCGAGAGCGGTCGCCACGCGCGCGAGACCGGTCGCGCCCGAGGTCTGCCGCGCGGTCACCGTCACGTCGGCTCCGCCCGTCGAGCGACCGCTCGCGGTGGCGCGGGCCTCGCCACCGATGGCGCCCGCGTCGGTCGCGTGCCCCCCGTAGGCCTCGGCCGTGACGTCGACCTGGCTCGTGCCGGCGTTGCTGCCCTGCGCGGTCGAGCTGGCGTCGCCGCCGTCGCCGCCTCCGGCGCCGAAGAGATACTCCGCACGCCCGCCGGCCCCGCCGCGCGCCACGTCGAGCACCACGACCTGGCTGTCGCCGAGCGCCGTGCCGACGGACTCGCTGGTCGCACTCCCGCCGTGACCCGGCGCGCCGGGCTGGGCCGTGCCGAAGTTGCGCTGGACCGCGCCACCATCCCCGCCACGCGCGCCCGTCGGCTGGTCGAAGGAGGAGCCGCTGCGGCCGACGACCAAGCGGTGGCCGTCGCCCTCCGTCCTCGCCGAGGCGAAGGCGCGCGCGTCTCCGCCGTCGCCACTGCTACCCGTCGCGAGGGGCGCGAGCGTCATCGTGCCGCCCGCTCCGCCTGTCGCCAGTACGAGACTTTCCACCGAGCCGCCGGCGTTGCTGAGCCGGCCGTCGGCCTCGGCGTCGCCGCCGCGTCCGCCCGCGACGGGCGCGGAGCCCGCGCCGCCCGCGCCGCCGCGAGCCTGCACCTCGATCCGTCCCGATGCGGCGTCGATGCTGCGGTCGAGGCGGCTCGAAGCCGCGCCGCCGTCACCTACCCCCGACGTGCCACCACCGCCGCCGGCGCCGCCGATGGCGCGCTGGCCGAGGCGAAGCGATCCGGTAGTGGCGCCGTCGACGGCGTTTACCAGCGAGACGCCCGTGCCGTCGGCAGCCGAGGAACCGACGCCGCCCGCGCCCCCGACACCGCCGATGGCGATACCCTGCACATCCACCGAGCCGCCGCCGGAAGAGCCTCCGTGGACCGGGCCGAGCTGCGCGACGCCTCCCCTTCCGCCGGTGCCGCCGCTGCCGCCGCCGCCCGCGACGCCGCCACGCGCCTCGGCGAGGACCGTGACTGCGGCCGCGCCGCGCCCGACGGCCGACGCGAGGGCGCCTCCGCCGTCGGTTCCGGCGGGGCCACCGGAGGAGGAGCCGCCGTCGCCGCCCTGGGCGCGGGACACGAGATCGAGACGCCCGACGCCAGGGTGCGTCAGATCGAGGGACGAGCGGGCGTCGCCGGCACGGCCGCCCTGGGTGACGACGCCGCTGACGTCGATGGGAGCCGATCCGCCGCGTCCTCCGGTGGCCTGCTGCGTGAGGCTGAGCGCCCCGTCGGTGGAACCGCTCGCGGCGTTTTCGAGCGTCGAGTCCGCCCCGTCGCCGCAGGTCGCGCCGCTGTCACAGCTCCCGCCGACGCCGCCGATCTGCTCGACGGCGACCGTGACGGCGCCGCCCCCGCTCGAGCTCGCCGTGGCGCGCGCTTCTGCGGCCCCGCCGTCGCCCGCCCGGGCTCCGACGCCCGCGGCCGCGCCCCCGAATCCTCCGGAGCTCCGCGCGCTCGCGTTCACCGCGAGGCCGCCGGCGTTGGCGGCCGTTGCGGTCGCGGCAGCGTCGCCGCCGTCCCCTCCGCTCGCCGCTCCGGCGCCGAACGTGCTCCCCTCACCGCCGGTGCCGCCGAGCGCGCTGACGCGCACGTTTACGAGCGCGTTCGCCGTCGCGAGGCCGTCGGAATCGGCGCGCGCGTCGCCCCCGTTGCCGCCCCGGCCGCCCGCGCGAGCGGCCCCGCCGAAGCCGCCGGAAGCGTCGAAGCTGAGCGGCAGCGTGTTCCCGATGCTCAACGAAACCGCGCTGCCCGAAACGACACCATTTGCGGTCACCCGCGCCGTGCCGCCCCGTCCGCCGTCGGCGCCGTTCTCGCCCCTGCCACCGGTTCCACCGCTCGCGGCCCCGCGCACCTGGGCGTCGCCCGCGTCGTTGCGTCCGTCGGCGACGGCCACGGCGTCGCCTCCGCTCGCTGCGTCGAATGCGCCGCCGCCGCTGCGGCCGCCCTCGCCGCCGGCGGCGGTGCTGGTGAGCGTGAGGCTCTTCGAGGCTACGACACGACGCAGCGAGCTCGACGCCGCGCCCGCCGATCCGGGCCCGCCGGCTACACCCCCTGCCGCGCCCCGTCCGCCGCGTGCGACCTGTTCGAGGGTGAGGAATCCCGAGGTCGCGCCGCCGACGGCGTCGTCGAGCACGACGCTTGCGCCGTTCCCCCCGCCGAGCTCGCCCGACGAGCCGGCGTCGCCGCCGACCGCGCTGCCGCGCACCGAGACGGTTCCGCCGCCCGTCGATGCGCCATAGACACTTCCAAGTGTGGCCGCCCCGCCGTTTCCGCCCTGCGACGCGGGCTGGTAGGCGGACCCGCCGCGTCCGCCTTCGCTCGTGACGCCGACCGAGACCGTGAGCGCGCTGGTGTTCGTGGCCTCGCCGGAGGCATCGGCGTCGCCGCCGTCGCGCGCGGCGGCGCCCGCGTCGCTGCTGCCGCCTTCCCCGCCGCGGGCGCGCGAGACCAGGGCCACGGAGCCGGCGGCGTCCCGACACACCAGTGCCGAAGCCGCGTCGCCTGCCTCGCCGCCGTGTGCGCCGATCCCGTAGCCCGAGCCTCCGCCGCCGCCTTCCGCGAATTGGGAGAGGGAGAGCGCACCGGACGTCGAGCCCGTCGCCGCGTTCACGAGCGCGGCGTCGCCGCCGTCGCCGCCGCTTGCACCGCTGACCCCCGAGCCGCCGCGCCCGCCGCGGAGGGTGACGTCCGCTGCGGCCTGACCCGAGGCGCTCGTGGCGCTGGCTCGAGCATCCGCAGCGCCGCCGTCGCCGCCCTGCTGTCCGGCCCCGGAGGCCTGGCCACCGTGGCCACCGGTCGCCTGCGCATTCGCGGCGGCCTGCGCGGCGCCCGATGCGATCGCTTCCGCCGCGGAGCTCGCCGCGCCGCCGTCGCTCCCCGACCCGACACCCGAGAGCGTCCACCCGCCGTCGCCGCCCACCGCTTGATCGCGTGCCAAGACGCGCGATGCAGCGCTCGCGCCGGCCTCGATCTCCGCGCGCGCCGCCGACGTGGCATCGCCGCCGTCGCCCGCTCGCCCACCGTCGCGCGCGCTCCCGCCCTGGCCTCCCACCGCGTTGACGCCGAACGAATCTCCCGCGCGAACCGACAGGGCGCCCGCGCCCCCGGTCGTGCTCGACGAGGCGCTCGCATCGCCGCCGCGGCCGCCGTCGCCACCGACGCCGCCGGCGCCAGCGGCACCGCCCGCGCCGCCGGTGCCGCCCTGCGCACTGTGCGAGGCGGATACGTCGGTGCCCGAGGCCGCGGTGGTCGCTTGCGCGGCCGCGTCGCCGCCATCGCCCCCGCTCCCGCCCGCAGCGCCGGCGACGTTACCGGCGCCCCCCGCACCCCCGGCGCCGCCGTTCGCCGTTGCGTTGTTGGCCAGATCGGCGGAGACCGCGGTGGCGCTCGCGTCGGAGCCGTCGCCGCCGGGGCCGCCGGGTGCTCCTGCGAGCCCGGCGAGACCGTTCGTTCCCGTCTCGAGGATGCTGATCGCCGAGGCCGGAGGCGACGCGGCGAGAGCGAGCGGGAGCACGAGCCACAGCAGGCGCGACGCGGTGAAGGGCAAAGCGACCTCCGGACGAGGGTTTGCTCGGGCCTTTTCGGAGCACATCCCCGCGATGGGGGTAGTGGGCCCGCAACCCGAGATGTGTCAGCGACGTGTCGCATTCCGATTGCGACGCACCCGAACGTCGCCTTTCATTCGCCCTCCAGCGCGCTCGAGCGAGTCACCCGCCAGCGGGCGCAGGCTGCCTCCATGGCCGACGGGCATGGCCGTCCGCTTCGAGCAGGCAGCGGTCGACCCCGAGGCGCGTCTGCATCTCTACGCGCAGGAGCGGCGGAGGCGCTGGGCGGAGCAGCGCGGTCACATTCCGGTAACCGCCTTACCTTTGCGTCCTCGCGCCCCTGCGCGCCGGAAGCGCGCTTGACCGCGTCGTTGCGCGGGGTGCACCCTGGCACCCATGAGCACACGAGCCTTCGAAGTGATGTCGGGTGCGGCGATCCTCGCTGCCCTTGCGCTCGCGCCGGCGCCGGTCCACGCCGGCGACGGAGCGACGGAGATCAACCAGGCCTGCGCCGTCACGACGGGCTGCGGCAACGGCGACGCTCCCGGATTTCCGGTGACGGTCCTCGAGGGCCGCTACGTCCTGACCAGCGACCTCGTCACCGCGGACCCGAGCCAGACCGCGATCCAGGTGGACGGCGAGTTCGCCTGGATCGACCTCCGGGGTTTCACGATCGCGGGGCCGACGACGTGCACGAGCCCCGGGCCGGTCTGCACGCCGAGCGGCGGCGGGGCGGGCATCTACACCGAAAGCGCGGGCTCTACGAACGTCGTGAACGGCACGGTCCGCGGCTTCGGCACCGACGGCATCGCCGCCAACGACAACTGCCGGATCCAGGACGTGCTCGTCACCGGAAACGGTCGCCACGGGCTCAACACGGGGAGCGGCTGCGTCATCCGGCGCGTGCGCGCGGTTCGAAACGGGGCGGCTGGAATCGTCACCAGCGACAACGGTGTGCTCGCCCACAACCTCGCCGACGGGAACGGCGCGAGCGGCCTGGCGGGCGACGCGGGGTCGGTGATCGTCGGAAACGCATCCGACGGAAACGGCAGCGAAGGCATCGTCGGCCAGGTCGGCGGCAACGTGATCCGCGACAACCAGGCGCGGGGGAACGTCCTCTACGGAATCGTCGCCTCGGGCGGCGCGATCGTGGAGGGCAACACGGTCGCCGACAACGGCGCGTTGGGCCTCTTCTTGAGCCCGACCGCCGCCTACGGCTTCAACGTGATCCGCCCGAGCGCGACCGTGCCCGGCTCGGACACCGTGAGCGCAAACGCAAAGAACCTCGGCAACAACCTCTGCAACGGGTCGACCACATGTCCCTGAGCCGTGTCGCCCTCGCGTGCTGGGTCGCAGGCCTCCTGAGCGCGAGCCCCGCGCTCGCCGCGGACGGCGTGATCGAGATCAACCAGGCGCGCGCCGACGCCGGCGGCGTCACGCCGGGCGACGCGCCCGGCTACCCGGTGACCTTGAGCCGGCCCGGGAGCTATCTGCTGACGAGCAGCCTGCTCGTGGCCAGCCCGAACCTCACCGCGATCGAGATCACGAGCGACGACGTCTCGATCGACCTGAACGGCTTCAAGCTCGTCGGGCCCGCGACCTGCACGGGCTTCGGCGCGAGCCTGGCCTGCGCGCCGGCGGGCTCCGGCGCCGGCATCTTCGCGAACGCGCGGGACGGCATCTCGGTGCGCAACGGCTTCGTCGGACGCTTTCCGTCGGGCGGCGTGATCCTGTTCCAGGTCGAGAGCTGCGTGGTCGAGGACGTGACGCTCCAGTGGAACGGCCGCGCGCTCCAGGTTGGCGGCAGCTGCACGCTCTCGGGCCTGATCGTCGACCGCAATGCCGGCGAGGGCATCTTCTCGTTCACGAACGATGCCTCGGCGCAGGACAGCGTGATCGACGACACCGTGCTGCGCGAGAGCGTGCTGTCGCGCAACCGCGGCGAGGGTGTCTTCACCACGTCCTCCGCCGGCCGCGACCGGTTCCAGATCGAGCGCACGGCGATCTACGGCAACGGCAGGACCGGCGCCGACCTGCGGACCGAGGGCGGCCTGCGCGACAGCGCGGTCTATGGCAACGCGCAGGGCGGGATCCGCCTCGGCGTGAACTCACCCGACCCCGACTCGGGGTTGCTGCGGGGCAATGCGGTGGGCTCGAACGCGTACGGCTTCGCGCTCGACCCGGGCCACGTCGGGTACACCCACAACAACGTCACGGGAAACACGAACGCGTCGTCCGGCGGCGTGCAGATCGGGCCGAACGTGTGCGGGGGCGACCTGATCTGCCCCTGACGCGCGCTCGAGGGGGCGCGCCTTCACCTGTACCCCGGGAGGCTGTCACCCATGTACGCACGAGCACTCCAGGCGATGTTCCGCGCGGCGATCCTCGCCGCGGTCGCGACCGCGCCGGCGCCGACCCACGCCGGCGACGGAGCGATCGAGATCAACCAGACCTGCGCCGTCATGACCGGCTGCGACGACGCCGATTCCCCCGGCTTTCCGGTGACGATCTACGCGGGCCGTCACGTCCTGACCAGCGACCTCGCCACCTCGGATCCGAGCCAGACCGCGATCCAGGTGAACGGCGCGCTCGTCTGGCTCGATCTGCAGGGCTTCACGATCTCCGGGCCGACGAGCTGCACGAGCCCCGGTCCCGCCTGCTCACCGACCGGATCCGGGAGCGGCATCGTCACGGTCAGCTCGGGCTACACGACCATCGTGAACGGAACGGTCCGCGGCTTCGGCAGCGACGGCATCGCCGTCAACAACAACTGCCGGGTGCAGGGCGTCCTCGTCACCGAGAACGGTCGCCACGGGCTCGCGACGGGCCTCGGATGCGTCGTCCGGGGCGTGCGCGCGGTCCGCAACGGATCGAACGGAATCGTGACCGGTGCGAACGGCGTCCTCGCGCACAACCTCGCGGACGGGAACGGCGCGGCGGGCATGCGCGGCGAGCAGGGCTCGGTCTTCGTCGACAACACCTCCGACGGGAACGGCGCCGAGGGGATCGGCGGCTACGTCGGCGGCAACGTGGTCAACGACAACCACGCGCGCGGGAATGCCCTCTACGGGATCCGCGCCAGCGCCGGGGCGATCGTCGAGGGCAACACCGTCGCCGACAACGGCGCGCTCGGCCTGTTCCTGAATGGCCAGGCCGGCTACGGCTTCAACGTGATCCGCCCGAGCGCGACGGTGCCGGGCTCGACCACCGTGAGCGCGGGCGCCCAGAACCTCGGCGACAACCTCTGCAACGGGGTGACGACATGTCCCTGAACCGTGTCGCCCTGGCGTCGATCGCCGCCTGTCTGCTCGCGGCGGGCCCCGGCCTGGCCGCCGACGGCGTGATCGAGATCAACGAGACGCGTGCGAAGGCAGGGGGCATCACGCCGGGCGACGCGCCCGGCTACCCGGTGACCCTGAGCCAGCCCGGCAGCTACCGCTTGACCGGGAGCCTGATCGTGACGACCGCCAGCCTCTCGGCGATCGAGATCACGAGCGACGACGTCTCGCTCGACCTGAACGGCTTCCCGCTCGTCGGGATCGCGGGCTGCAACGGCGAGGGTGCGACCCTGGTCTGCACGCCGACGGGCGCCGGGGTTGGCATCTTCGCCCACGCGCGCGAAGGCATCTCGGTGCGCAACGGCTTCGTCTACGCCTTCCCCGGCGGCGGCGCGATCCTGTCCCAGGTCGAGGGCTGCACGGTCGAGGACGTGTCGTTCCTGTTCAACGCCGGTCGCGCGCTCCAGGTCGGCGGGAGCTGCACGCTCTCGGGCCTGGTCATCGACCGCAATGCCGGCGAGGGCGTGTTCGTGCTCACGAACGATCCCTCGCCGGCGGACAGCCCGAGCGACGACGCGGTGCTGCGCGAGAGCGTCCTCTCCCGCAATCGCGGTGAGGGCGTCTTCACCACGTCCTCCGCCGGCCGCGACCGCTTCCAGATCGAGCGCAGCGCGATCTCCGGCAACGGCAGGACCGGCGCCGACCTGCGGACCGAGGGCGGCCTCCGCGACAGCGCGGTCTTCGGCAACGCGCAGGGCGGGATCCGCCTGGGCGTGAACTCACAGGACCCCGACTCGGGGATGCTGCGTGGCAACGCGGTGCGCTCGAATCTCTACGGCTTCGCGCTCGATCCGGCCCAGGTCGGCTACACCCACAACAACGTCGGGGGCAATACGAACGCCTCGTCGGGTGGCGTGCAGATCGGGCCCAACGTCTGCGAGGGCGACCTGATCTGCCCCTGAGCGGACGCGCCCGGCGCGGAGTCACTCCACGCGGCGCCTTCGAGAGCCGGCGCGTCGTGCCCGCCGCCGGGAGATCGCGGCGAAGGCGATACCCGCTGCCAGCAACGCCGCACTTCCCGGCTCGGGCACGATGGCGCCCTGCGTGACGACGAGCCATGACTCGAAGCCGCTCCCTGGCGACCCGCCCACGAACTCGAGAGAGAGCTCGAGCTCGAGGGTCGGGTCGATGCTCGCGCTCGGAACCGCGAGCGCGAAGCCGAGCGCGCGCTCTGCGAAGAACGCCTCCGCCGAGGCGGCGTCGGTGAAGGTCTGCTCGAGGAGCAGATCGCCCTCCGCACGCACCGAGAAGATCAGCGAGGTGAAGTCCGCGCCGCTCGCCTCGCCCGAGACGAGGCCGATGCCGAGCTCCACGGTTCCGACTGGCAGCAGCCTGGAGTCGAACGCGAGCGTGGCCGCGGTCCGGCTCGCGCTGGCACCAGGGCTGCCCTCGAGCGCCGAGAGCGCGACGATGCCCAGGAAGGCAGCCTCGCCCGTCGGATCGAGCTTGCCGCGCAGCCCGTCGTGACCGTCGAGCACGAGATCGACGTCGACGTCGTCGGGCCGGCCGAGTGCGAAGGAGAGGGCGCGCAGGTCCGGCGCGCCCTGCGGCAGGAACGTCCCACCGCTACCGCCGAGCCGCGCCTGTGCGACCCGCGCGCCCAGCTCGTCCACGGTGGTGCTGGCGCGGACCGACCGGACGACACCGATTCCGGTCGCCGAGGCGAGCGCGACACCCGTGGCTCCGGTCGCAACGGAACGTGCGGTCGCTGGCGATGCCGGCGCGGCGACATAGTCCCCCCCGGCGACCGCGTCCGCTCGCGCGGTCACGTTTCCGAGACCTCGGGCCTCGGCGGTCGCGCGGCTCGATCCGCCGCCACCACCGCCGACCGCGGCACCGTTGCCGCCCTCCGCATAGGCGGAGGCTTCGACCGTGACGGTCGAGGCGCTCTCCGCGAGCGCGTTCGCATCCGCCGTGCCTCCGCGGCTCGGCCCGCCCTGGTTCGGATGGCCGCCGAGCCCGCCGACGGCGCGGGCACCCACGCTGACGGCGCCGGTGTCGCTCCAGCCGTGGGCGTCGGCCGCGGCGTCTCCGCCACGGCCGGTTCCCGAGCCGTTTCCTCCGAGAGCCTCCGCGCCGACGTCGATCGTGCCGCCGAGCGCGTTCGTCGCGGCCAACTCCGAGCGTGCGTCGCCGCCTGCGCCCCCCGGACCGCCGCGGCCGCCGGCAGCGATCTGATCGAGCTGCAGTGCTCCGGCCGTTTCACCGCCCACGGCGTCGAGCAGCGTGACGTCGCCTCCGTCGCCCGCGGTCGCGCCTCGCCCGCCGATTCCGCCCGTCGCCTCGCCGCGCACGGACACGGATCCCCCCGCGGTCGAGCGGCCGAACAGCGGATCGAGGATGGCGGCACCACCGTCTCCGCCGCGACCGCCGTTGCCCGAGCCGTAGCCGCCGATTCCGCCAAAGAGCCGGACGTCGATCGCGATCGTCGAGCCGGCGGCGTCCTCGGCCGTCACCCCGGCCCGCGCCTCGCCGCCTCGGCCTGCAACCGCTCCGACCGCGCTGCCGCCGGTGCCGCCGTACGCTTCGTCGAGAATGTGGAGCTCGCCGCCAGCCGGATTGCTGGCCGCGAGCGTCGAGGTCGCGGCTCCGCCGTCGCCGGCTGGTGTCGCCGTGGCGGTGGACTGTCCCGCGTTGCCGCCGATCGCGCGCTGGCGAAGGTCGAGCCTGCCCGAAGTCGAGCCGCTCACCGCATCGACCATGGTCGACGCGCGCCCGTCGAGGGCGGTGGTTCCGCTGGAGCCGCCGCTGTCGCCGGCGACCTGGACCGCCGTGACGACGACGCGGCCACCGCCTGTCGAGGTTCCGGTCGCCGTCGCGACGGCGTCGCCGCCGACGGCATCCGCGGCGCTGGCGTCGCCTCCGAACGCTTCCGCCCAGGCGCTGACCTCGTCGTCGCCGGCATTGCGGGCCTCGGCCGACGCGAACGCCTGGCCGCCATCTCCCCCGATGCCGCTGACCCCGCCGCCCGCGGAGCCGCCGTTCCCGCCGACCGCCGCGGAGCCGACGGCAACCACGCTGTCGCCGAACGCGACCCCGACCGCCCGCTGCGTGGCGTTGCCGCCGTCGCCGGGCCGTCCGTCCAGGGTTCCGAAGATTCCGGAGGATTCGCCGCCGTCGCCGCCGCGGGTCACGCTCTCGAAGCCGGTGGTGCGCAGGCCGACGTCGCCTACGTGAACCTCGTGTCCGTCTCCGCTCGTCGTCGCCGAGGCGAAGCCTTCGGCGTCGCCGCCGTCGCCGCCCGGTGTTGCGCCCAGCAGCGCGCCGCCGCCGTCGCCGCCTCGGGCAGCGGCCCGGCTTCGAGCATCGCCGGAATCGTTCGTCACGCGCGCGTCCGCGTTCGCGACGCCGCCCGCCGCTCCACTCGAGCCGACGGCACTGCCACCCGTGCCCGCCCGCGCCACCGCCTCGATGTCGGCACCGATCGCCGCATGGCTCGCGCGCTGGAGGCGGCTCGACGCGTCGCCGGCCTGTCCGGCGGTCCCGACCGTGCCCGGAGCTCCGCCGGCGCTACCGCCACGTCCGCCGACCGCGACCTGCGCGAGCCACTCGACGCCCGTCGACTGCGCGTCCACCGCGTCGACCAGGGCGATCGAGACACCGTCGCCGCCCCGCGCCGGTGCGCCCTGGGTGCCGAGGCCGGAGCCTCCTTCCCCACCCGTTGCGATGCCCGTCGCCGAGGCCAGTCCGTTCGCCGCGGTGGCGACCGCGCGAACGGGTCCGAGCGTCGCACTGCCGCCATCGCCGCCCGATCCGCCGCGCGACACGCGACCGCCGACGCCGCCCGCGGCCTCCGCCCGCACCGTCGCCGATGCGCCCGTGCCGTCGGCCGAGGCGTACGCTTCCGCCCCCTCGAGGCCGTTCGCGCCGTCGGCGCTCTCGCCCGCGCTACCGCCCTGTGCCCGCGAGACCAGCTCGAGCGGGTAGCCACCGCCATGTGTCGCGGTCAGCGAGGAGCGCGCGTCGCCGCCCCTCCCGCCCACGAGCGGTGCCGCGGGAAGGATCGCGACGCTCGACCCGCCCGCGCCGCCGACTGCGGTCTGCGAGAGGAAGAGATCGCGGAGCGCGCTGCCGGTGGCGGCGTTCGTCAGGAAGGAATCGGCGCCCTTCCCACACGCGGCTCCGGCCCCGCATTTCCCGCCTGCGCCGCCCGTCTGCGTGACGATCGCGCGCGCTCCGTAGCTGCCCGTCGCGATCGCGGAAGCGCTGGCAGTCGCGATTCCGCCGTCACCACCGGAACGGCCGGCGCCGAGCCCGCCGCCACCGCCGCCGCCGGTCGCCGACGCCGAAGCTTCGGTGCCAGCTGCGCCGCCGTTCTGCGCCGAAGCGGCGGATGTGGCGCTGCCACCGTCGCCGCCACTACCGGGCGAACCGATGCCGAGGTCTGCGCCCACGTTCGAGCCACCGAAGCCTCCGAGCGCCACATCGACGGCGCTGACCGACCCGTTCCCGACGGCGCTCGATGCGCTCGCGGCGTTGCCGCCATCGCCGGCGCGGGCACCCGCGTCGGCGTTGCCGCCGTTGCCACCGCGCGCGCTGAAGCTGGACCACGGGAGCACCTGGGTCGTGGGGCCGCTGGCGCTGCCGTCCGCGTAGGCGTCGCCGCCGCGCCCGCCGTCCCCGGCGATCCCAGCCGCGCCCGGATAGCCGCCCGTGCCGCCGTCGCCTCCGCTGGCCTCGACCTTGGCCCAGCTGCTTCCGGGCGCAGCGACCGTCGAAGCCGTGGCCCGTGCGTCGCCGCCGTCCCCGCCTTTGCCGCCGGCAGCGCCCGGCGCATTGCCGTTGCCTCCGGAGCCTCCGTCGCCGGACGTCGCGATCGCGTTGTTGCCGATGTCCGACGAGATCGCCGTCGCGGCCGTGTCCGCACCCGCACCGCCCGCGCCGCCCGGGGAGCCGGCGACGCCGGGAATCCCGTTCGCGCCGACGTCGAAGATCGACAACGCCGGGGCCGAGGTGGGGAGCGAGAGCGCGAGGAGCAGGGCGAGCGTGAGCGTCGGGCGCATCGGATCCTCCAGCGGCCGCGGGTGCGAGCTCGGCCCCAGGCGGGCCGATCCGGCGCAGCCTACGCCTGACGCCCACGCTGTGTCAGCTGGATTCTGATCCGTGCAAGGCGGCCTTGCGGACTACTCCGTCCAGGCGAAGCGCGTGCCGTCCGCGGTTCGCTGGCCCTCGAGCGCGCCGAGCGCGAGCACGCGATCGACCTCCTCGGCGGCCACGTCGGCCGCCGTGCCCGTCGCCTCCGCGACCGCGCGCTTGAGCTCCGCCACCGGATCTTCCTGGAACGGCGCGAAGCCCTCGACCACGTCGTCGAGCAGCAGCTTCCAGAGCAGCGACTGGCGGCGGCGGCGCAGGTACATCTTCTTCTCGAAGCCCTCGAGCTTGCCCTGCGCGTAGAGCCAGTCCTGGTACTTCATGTACTTCTCCATGGTGGCGTCGTACTCGTCCGACACCGCCTGGATCGCCTCCACGTTTGCGCCCGTGGTGCGCGTCGTGACGTGGTTCGCGTCGTACTTCGTCCAGTCGCTGGTCAGGATCTCGAGGCCGTACTCGGTCGCCTTCTCGCGCACCTCGGTGCCCGGGAAGGGCGCCAGGATGTGGAAGCCGTAGAGCGAGCCGAACTCCTGGTGGAGCTCGTTCGCGAACTCGACGGTCTTGCGCAGCGTCGCCTCGGTCTCGCCCGGCAGCCCGATGATGAACGAGGCCAGCGCGCTGATGCCGACGTCCTGCGTCATGCGCATCGCCTCCTTCACCTTGTCGAGGTTCGAGCGCTTCTTGACCAGGTCGAGCACCTCCTGGTTCCCGCTCTCGACCCCGAAGCAGATCGCCTGGCAGCCGGCGCGGGCCATGGTCTCGACGATCTCGGGCGTGATCGTGTCCACGCGCGAGAAGGCGTTCCATTTGATCCCGGTGTCGCGCCGCACGAGCTCGCCGCAGACCGCGAGGAAGTGCTTGCGATAGAGCGTGAAGAGGTCGTCCTCGATCGTGATCTCGGTGAAGCCCAGGCGCGCGAGCTCTTCGATCTCGTCCACGCAGGTGATGGGGTCGCGGTAGCGCACCTTGCGGCCCGTCCACTGCGGGGCCGAGCAGAAGATGCACTCGTACGGGCAGCCGCGACTGGTGACGACGCTCGCGTGGCTGTCGAAGGCCAGGTAGCGCGCGAGCGGCACGAGGTCGCGCGCGGGGCTCGGCAGCGTGTCGAGGTCGTCCTCGAGCGGGCGCGGCGCGGTGCGCAGGATCTTCCCGGTGTCGCGCTCGCGCACGGCGAGGCCGCGCACGTCGGCGAGCTGCATGCGGCCCTCGAGCGCGGCCGCGAGCTCCACCATCGTGTGCTCGCCCTCGCCGATCCCGATGAAGTCGAGGGCCGGCTGGTCGCGGAACGAGCCCTCGATCTCGAACGAGACGTGGGGGCCGCCCATGGCGACCGGCACCGTCGGATCGCATTTCCGCACCACGTCGGCGATGCCGTTCGCGATGTGGTGGTTCAGGGTGACGGAGGTGATGCCGACGAGCTGCGGCCGAAAGCGCGCCATCCGACGCTCGATCTTGTCGGGGGTCGTGCGCGCCAGCAGGAGATCGAGGATCTCGACCTCGTGCCCCTTCGCGCGCAGGGCCGAGGCGACGTAGGGCAGGGTGACCAGGAGCCGCGGGAACTCCTCGAACGGATAGGACGGGTTGATCAGCAGGACGCGCAACGGGGCTCCTCTCGTCGGCCGGACGCGGGTCTCCGCGCGCGGGCTGCGCATTCTAGGCCCCCGGCCCGGGGCCAGTCACGCGGCATCGCGCGCTTTCCGCCGAAGCTGCGTGCGCCGGAGGGGGGTCAAGGGGGGCCTTCGCTCGACCGATCCAGGAGGTACGGAGGAGGGAGACATGGCTGCGGCCCCCGGTGTTCTCCTGGTCGACGGCGCGGGCCAGCGCCTCGCCCCGCTGGCGGAGCGTCTGCGCACGCTCGGCTTCCTCGCCGTGCGCGCGAAGACCGCCGAAGAGGCGCTCCAGCTCGTCGAGAGCCCCCGCTACGACTTCGGCGCGGCGCTCGTCACCCCGGACCTCGCCGTCGCCGACCTGGCCGGCGCCCTCTCCGCCCTGCGCGACCGCGCCTCCCGCCGCCTCGCCTGCGTCGCCGTCGGCGCACGTCCCGACGCGGAGGGGCTCGCCCGCCTCCGCGACGCGGGTGTCGAGCTCGCGGCCTGGAACCCGATCGACGACGGCGTGCTGCGATTCCAGCTCAATCGGGCCCTGTCGAGCTTCGCCGGCGAGTCGCTGCGCCGGGAGCTCCGCGCGCCGACCGACTGGCGCGTCCGCTTCTTCGTCGGCGGCCGTCCGAAGGACGCCACGCTCTACAGCCTGTCGGCCGGCGGCGCCTTCCTGTCGACCCAGCGCCCGTCCCTGCGCGGGGCCGAGGTCGCCGTCGAGCTCCCGCTCCCGGCCGAGAGCATCGCGGTGCGCGGGCGCGTGCTCTACACGAACGTCCCCGGAAACCTGATGAAGTCGACGCTGCCGACGGGCATGGCCGTGCGCTTCGCGGGCGTCGGCGAGGACGTGGTCGATTCGATCCGCCGCTCGGTCGCCGAGCGCGCGCTCGCCCTCGTGGTCTGATCCCACCGCTCGCAGCCGTCCGCCCCACCTCTGCTCCAAAACGCACGCGCATCTCGCGATTCGCGGAGTATCGTGTCTTGAGAGCGGCGCGCGCGTGGGCGCGCGCCGGGAGGAATGACACCATGGCGGCTCGGAAGACCGGTACGGCGAAGAAGGCCACGACCAGGCGGAGTCCGGCGCGGAAGGCGACACGGCGAGCGGGGCAGGCGAGCGGCGCGGCGGCGCGCATCCAGCGTCTGACCGAAGACCTCCCGCCGACGCTCCAGGATTTCTCGCGCATGGTGGAGCGGCGGCTGAACGCGCTCGAGCACCAGATCGGCCGGCTCCAGGCCGATGCCCGCGAGCGCGCACTCAAGCTGCTGCGGGCCGCGAGCCACCAGCTCGGCCGCCTCGAGGGCATGGGCGAGTCGGCTTGGGGTCGCCTGGCCGAGCCCGCCCGCGCGCAGGCGCTGCGCCTGATCCGCCAGCTCGAGAAGACCCTCGGCGCCGCGGAGACCAAGGCCCGCCGCACCGTGAAGAGCACCCGCAAGAGCGCGAAGAAGGCCGTGGCGACGGTGAAGTCCCGCGGCAAGCGGGCCGCGAAGACGCTCACCGATGCGGCCGTCGAGGCGGCCGACATCGTCACGACGGGCGGCACGGGGTCCTGAGCGCAGCCGGACCCGCGGATCCGCGCGGCGATGGCTTCGGCGCTGGCGCAGCGGCAGCCCGTCCCGCGCGGGCGGCGGCGCAGCGGGCCGGGATGCTCGCGTCCTCGGAGCGGCGCGACGCGGTCGCGCTCCTGGCGGAGGCCTTCGCCGACAATCCGCTGAACGTCGCCGTGATCGGCGGCGATCGTGTCAGGCGCCGCCGCGCGAACGCGGCGGGAATGCGCGGTGTGCTCCCGGTGGCGGCGCGCGCGGGCCTGGTCCTGGCGCTGCGCGAGGCGGGCGCGCCGGCGGCCGTGCTGATTGCGGCGCCGCCGGGTGCATATCCCTTTCCGCGCCCGTCGGCGGCTGCGCTTCTGCGGTCCCTCGCCGGCCAGGGACTTCGTGTCGCAGGACGCTGGCGCGAGGTCTTCGAGGCGCTCGACGCCGTGCATCCCCTCGACGCGCGCTGGTATCTCGCGCTCCTCGGCGTGTCGCCCGCGCGCCAACGCCAGGGGCTCGGCGGCGCGCTGCTCGACGCCTGGGTCGACCGGGTCGACGCCACGGCGCTGCCCGCCTGGCTCGAGACCGACCGGGAGCAGAATCTCGCGTTCTACGGGGCGCGCGGCTTCGAGGTGCGCCACGAGCTGCGGGTGCTCGGCGTCCCGGTCTGGTGCCTCGAGCGGCCGGCCCGCGGCACCGGACCGGCGTCCCCGCTTCTGCGCTAGAACACCCCGCATGTTCGGACGACGCCCCGACGGCACGCTCGTGCGCGACGCATCGCCGATGCGGCGCTTCATGCCCTTCGTCTCGCCACGCCGCAACCACTCGCTGGTCTACTTCGCCCAGGAGATCGAGGTCGAGGCGGCCCTCGCCTTCCTCGAGCAGCGGAATGCGACGCGCCCGAGCGAGCGCCCGATGACGCTGTTCCAGCTCACGCTGCGCGCCATCGCCCGAGGCCTCCAGGACCGGCCGCGCATGAACCGCTTCGTGGCGGGCGGGCGGCTCTGGCAGCGCAACGACGTCTGGATGACGTTCAGCGCGAAGAAGCGCCTCGACGACCAGGCGCCGGTCGTCACCGTGAAGCGTCGCTTCGACCCGGCCGAGAGCCTCGACGAGATGGTCGAGGGCACGCTCGGCGGCCTGCGCGAGGGGCGGAGCGACAAGAAGAGCACGAGCGACAAGGAGATCGGGCTCCTGCTCGCGCTGCCGCCCTTCGTCGTGCGCACCGTCCTCTGGCTGGTCGACCGGGTCGACGCCCTGGGGCTCCTGCCGCGGGCGATGATCGACTCCGATCCGCTCTTCACCAGCGCCTTCGTGGCGAACCTCGGCAGCGTCGGGCTCGAGGCCGCGTACCACCATCTCTGGGAGCGCGGGAACTGCCCGATCTTCTGCGTCGTCGGTCGCATCAAGCCCGGCCCCGACGGGCGCCGCCGCATGGTGCTCAAGTGGACCTTCGACGAGCGCACCGAGGACGGCTTCTACGCCGCGCGGGCCCTCGACCTGGTGCGCGAGCGCCTGGAGAATCCGGAGAAGCTCTGACGTGGCCGAGAAGCGGCGTGATCTCTACGAGGTGCTCGGCGTCCCCCGCGGCGCCGACGACGAGACGATCAAGAAGGCGTATCGGAAGCTCGCGCGGAAGCACCATCCCGACGTGAATCCCGGCGACAAGGCTGCGGAGGAGCGCTTCAAGGCGATCTCCGAGGCCTACGGCGTGCTCTCGAACGAGGAGAAGCGCCGCGCCTACGACGAGTTCGGCGACGTCGCCCTCGAAGGCGGCTTCGACGCCGAGAAGGCGCGCCGCATGAAGGACGAGTTCGAGAGCCGCTTCGGCCGCGGCAGCTTCGCGCGCGCCCAGGCGGGCGAGCCCTTCGGCGCGGAGGGCGCCGGCGGGGCGGGAGCCTTCGAGGGCTTCAGCGGCGCCGGTGGCGAGGGCTTCGCCTTCGACCTGGACGATCTCTTGGGCGACCTGTTCTCGCGTCGCGGCTGGCAGGGTGGGCCCGCCGGCGCGGGCGCTCGCGGTGCGCGCCGCGCGCGCCGCGGCGCCGACCTCGAAGCGGAGCTCGTGCTCGACCTGCGCGAGGCTGCGCGCGGCGGCGAGCGTCGCCTCTCGCTGACGCGTCCGACGGCGGACGGCGGCGTGAAGCAGGAGAACGTGACGGTGCGCATCCCGGCGGGCGTCGCCGACGGCGGCCGCATCCGGGTGCCGGGCAAGGGCGGCGAGGGCGCGAACGGCGCTCCCCCGGGCGACCTCTTCGCCACGATCCGCCTCCGACCCGATCCGGTGTTCCGGCTCGAGGGGCGCGACCTCCACGTCGAGGTGCCCGTCACGGTCGCCGAGGCGACGCTCGGCGCGAAGATCGAGGTGCCGACTCTCGACGGCCGCGCGACGCTCACGATCCCGCCCGGCACGGACTCGGGCCGGAAGCTGCGCCTGCGCGGCAAGGGCATGCCGAACCCCGCCGGCGGCGACGCCGGCGACCTCTACGTGACGCTGCAGATCCGTGTTCCGCGCGACCTCGACGACGACGCGCGCGCGAAGCTCGAGGCGCTCGGGCGCTTCGACCCCCCGGACCTTCGCAAGGATCTCTTCCGATGAGCGAGCGCATCCGCATCGAGGAGGTGCTGCGCTTCCTCGCCGGCGACGACCGGGCCTGGCTCGAGGACCTCCGCCGCGAGGGGCTCTTCGAGGGCGACGAAGTCACGTCCGACGAGGCCCACGACCTCCGCCTCGCCGCACTGCTGGTCCGCGAGCTCGGCGTGAACCCGGCGGGCGTGGACGTGATCCTCCACCTGCGCCGTCGGATGATCTGCCTCGAGGGTCGCATGCGCGGCGTGCTCGAGCGGCTGCTCGCCGAGCTCGATCGGCGATGAAGAGCTTCCGCAAGGTCGTCACGCTGCATCTCTCCGAGCGCATGGGCTTCCGCAACATCACGCCCGAGGTCGAGGCGGCGCTGCGCGAGAGCGGGATCCAGGAAGGGCTCTGCCTGGTGAATCCCATGCACATCACCGCCAGCGTGTTCGTGAACGACGACGAGGCCGGGCTCCACGCCGACTACGCGCGCTGGCTCGAGCGGCTCGCTCCGTTCAGCGCGAGCACCGACCCCGCGAAGGGCGGCTACCTGCACAACCGCACCGGCGAGGACAACGGCGACGCCCACCACAAACGCCAGATCATGGGCCGCGAGACCGTCGTCGCCGTGACGAAGGGCAAGCTCGATCTCGGCACCTGGGAGCGGATCTTCTACGGCGAGTTCGACGGGCGCCGCGAGAAGCGGGTGCTGATCAAGATCATCGGCGAGTAGCTGCGCGCCGGCCTCGGGAAAACTTTTTCCTCGGTCGGGGAAACCCCTTGCCTGCCAGCGCGGCCCCGCATCC
>Ga0105107_10000443_pt1 | contig 26113 bp, 25 predicted proteins | sample PPLLaktember2015_6_FD_79335 | JGI IMG/M metagenome (GOLD analysis project Ga0105107, IMG submission 79335) | Freshwater sediment microbial communities from Prairie Pothole Lake near Jamestown, North Dakota, USA - PPLs Lake P8 Core (1) Depth... | ecosystem: Environmental > Aquatic > Freshwater >... | reverse complement strand
GTTCGAGGTCGGCGCGCGGCGCAAAGGTGAACACCGGGATCATCACGTCGACGTTGTCGTCTTCGCTGATGATCTCCATCGCCTTGCGGTAAATCTCCGGCTGACCGGTGGCCAGCGAAGTCATGTCGGTGGGATTGCCGACCTTGCCGTAACCGGGGATCAGCGCGCCGAGGCGGCGGTCGGTTTTTGCGGTGTAGTGGTGCCAGCTCAGGCCGAGGTGGGTGCCGACGTCGGCCATCTGCACCACGTTGCCGCCCGACAGCGACATCGACGCCGCGCGCCGCCCTTTCGGCAGTTTCCTGTTGCGCAGCACGATGGCCTGCTCATAGAGTTCGTTGCAGTCCTGCACGCGGATCACGCCGTATTGCCTGCACACCGCGCTGAACACCTCGTCCGATCCGGTGATCGCGCCGGTGTGCGAGGCCGCGGCCTGCTTGCCGGCGTCGGTCATGCCGAACTTGAGCACGATCAGCGGTTTTTCGCGTTCGGCGGCGTATTCAGCCAGCTTGATGAACGCGTTGCCGTCGCGGATGGCTTCCAGCGCCATCATCACCACGTCGGTCTGTTCGCCTTCGAGCATGAACCGCGCGAAATCCACCACCGTCAGGTCGGCCTCGTTGCCGCAGCTCGCCTGGTAACTCATGTGCACGCCGGCCTTGATCGCCCGCCACATCACGTTGGTCTGGCCCAGTCCGCCGCTCTGGCTGACCAAGCCGACGTTGCCGGCGGGCTCGGTGAGGCTCGATACCGCGTAACCCGCGGACATCGAAAAGCGGTCGATGAAATTCACCGGACCGTTGCAGTTCGGGCCCATCACCCGCAGGCCGGTGTCGCGGCAGAACCGGGCCAGTTCGTCCTGCAACTTGCGACCCTGCTCGGTGCCGGTCTCGGCGAAACCCGCGGTGAACACGGTGGCGCACTGCACGCCGATGGCATGACATTCACCCAACACGTCGATGACCTTGTCGGCACCGATGACCACGCCGACATGGTCGGGCGTCTCCGGCAGCGCGCTGACGCCGGGATAGCACTTCAGGCCATTGAGTTCGGTGAGCCGCGGATTCACCGGCAGGATGCGCCCGGCGTAGCCGAACCTGGCAATCTGCCGCATCAAACGCCCGCCAAAGCGTCGCGTGTCGTCGGTGGCGCCGACGATGGCCACGGATTTAGGGGAATAGAATCGGGTCCAGTCAGTCGATCGAGTCATTGCAGGCAAAGTGCAGCCGTGTTTTTGTTCTAGGTCCAGCCAATATATACCTGCTGGCCGCAGACCGATTCGCGGTTATCACAATGTGGTTGCATCAAACCGCGGCGCCGGTTATTTGTGGACAATGCGCTGCAGCGCTTACTGAGGAGATTGTGCATGTCCATCGTCGAATACCAGCGGGAAGGACAGATCGGCCACATCACGCTGAACCGGCCCGAGAAACTCAACGCCGTCTCCGACGAGATGAGCCTGGCACTGTGCGACGCGCTGTACGCGTTCTACGATGACGAGGACGCGATGATCGCCATCCTCTCCGGCAACGGCCGCGCCTTCTGCAGCGGCGCCGACGTCAAACAGCGCCAGTTGCGACCCAAGGAAGAGCTCAAGAAACTCGGCGGCCCGTCAGCGCGCGAAGGCAACATCCGCCACCCGTTTTTCAAGCCGCCGCAGGCCAAGCCGATCATCGCCGCGATGCACGGCTACTGCTACGGCGTCGGCCTGCGCATCGCGCTGTACTGCGACATGACGGTGGCAAGCAAGGACGCCAAATTCCAGGTCACCGAAATCGCCCGCGGCATCGACGCCACGCCGTTCTGGATGATGCTGACCCAGCGTGGCGCCGGCGTGTTTGCCGACGATGTCTGCTTCACCGGACGCGTATGGGCCGCGGAAGAAGCGCATCGCGTGAATCTGCTGACGCGCCTCGCCGAAAACGGCGAGCACATGAAGGTGGCGAAAGAACTCGCCGAACAGGTGCTGAACAATCCCCCGCTCGCCGTGCGCGCCATGGTCGAAGCGCGCCGCTCGGATCTCGAACACATCGAAGCCAAAGCCTACGCCATCCGCCCGCGCACGCTGCACCTGTCGGAGGATTTCCGCGAAAGCGCGCTGGCCTTCGTCGAGAAGCGCAAGCCGGTTTACAAGGGGCGGTAGTCCCAGCGCCCGTTGCAGGCGACAGCGATGACCGCGGGCCGTTTATGCGGCACTTGAGGTTTACAATATAACTAATTGTTTTTATTATATATTTTACTCAGGCGCAATCCCCGGCACCGGCCGCCGCCGCTCGAGGTGGTAACGCACCAGCGCCGCCACCCGGTAGAGGCCGTGCACGAACTTGCCGTAGGGCATGGTCAGGAACAGCGCGAGCACGAAGCCCAAGTGTATCGCCAGCCAGGTGCCCATCGTACCGGTCTCCCGGTAAATCAGCAGGCCGAGACCGGTCAGGCTGATCATGAACAGCAGCACCAGGAAGCCGGCGTCCATGCCGGTCTGGTCGGTGGCCACCAGTTCCGGATCGCGCTGGCTCTTCAGCCAGAGCAGCCCCGCCGGTCCGATCAGCAGGCCGATGCCGCCGACGGTGCCGAGCAGCACCGGCAGGCTCCAGAACGGATACGGCGCCGGCAGCTGCAGCATGTAGTGGTAGACGGTCGCCACGCTGGTCGCGGCAAAACACAGCAGGAACCCGTAGAACGTGAAGTGATGGAACGTCCGGCGCGCCAGCGATTTCTGTTCGGTCGGGTAGGTGCAGCCCTCGTTCTCGACACCACCGCCGAGGTTTTTCAGCGTGAACGCGTCATGCAGGCCTTCGGCCAGCGGCCGGCCCTTGAAGAAGTCCGCCAGTTCCTCGCCCATGTACGGCCAGAAGCGGACGAAGCCCATCAGCAGCGCAACCGCCACGAATACCGACACCGTGCCGAACACGGCCACCATCAGGTTGTGCGGCAGCAACGCATAGAACGAACCCTGCGCATCCGCGTGGGCGGCAAAAAAACGTTGCGGATTCGACAGCGCCCCCGCCAGCCAGAACAGCAGCGCAATGCTCAGTGCCGAGATCAGGCTCACCGCGACGCCGTTCTTTTCATAAAGTGCGCCGAGGAAGCCGGGCCAGGCGTATTTGCGGTAGGTCTCGCCGCGCACCTTGGCCATCAGGCGCGGGAAATTCACCTGGAATTCATGCGGCGGCGCGAACTGGCAGGCATACAGGCAGGAGCCGCAGTTGTGGCACAGGTTGCCGAGGTAATGGATGTCGTTCTCGGTGAATTCGAGGCGGCGCGCCAGCGCCGGAAACACCGCGCAGTAGCCTTCGCAGTAACGACAGGCGTTGCAGACGCGCAGCACGCGCTGCGCGTCCTCGATCAGTTCGTCGAGGGACATCGGTTGGTCTTCAGCCGCGAACATGTTTTGCCGCCTCCTCGCCCGCGATGCGTCCGAACGTGGTACCGATGGACATGCCGATGCCCGCCAGGTACCCCTTGCCCAATACATTGCCTGCCATGATCTCCCCTGCCGCGAAAATGTTTTTGCATGGTGTGTCGTCCCGCAGGATCATCCGCGCCTTGTCGTCGACGGTAACGCCGAGGTAAGTGAAGGTGATGCCGGGCCGCAGCGGATAGCCGAAGAACGGCGGCGTATCGATTTTCAGTGCCCAGTGTGTCTTCGGCGGCGTGATGCCTTCGGTGACGCAATCGTCCTGGATGGTGTGATCGAAGGTACCGGGACGCACCGCGGCGTTGAACTGCGCGACCGTGGCTTCCAGCGCCGCCGGATCAATTTCCAGCTTGGTCGCCAGTTCGCGCAGCGAATTGGCGCGAATCGGCGGATACACCGGCGGCATGAACTTGCCCATGGCCTTGGCGTCGATGATCGAGTAGCCGATCTGGTCCGGTTGACCCGCGACAAGCCGGCCCCAGATCGCGTAGCGCTTGGGCCAGAAATCCTCGCCCTCGTCGTAGAAACGCTGCGCATTCTTGTTGACCACGATGCCCAGCGACACCGCATCGACGCGGGTAATGATGCCGCCGTCGTACTTCGGCGAGCGCGCATCGATCGCCACGCAATGGCCCTGGGTTGGATCACTGATGGTCTTCGCCCCTTTGGCGATCAGCAGCTTCAGCACGTCGCCGCGGTTGTACGGCGTGCCGCGCACCAGGAAGTTCCTGGCCGCCGGCCCCCAGGCCTCCTCAAGCCATTCGAGGTTCGCCTGGAAGCCGCCGCACGCGATCACCACCGCCTGCGCACGCACCTTGTGCTCGGCACCCTGGTAGGTAAACGTCGCCGACTTGAAAGTATCGCCGTCGATGTCGAGGCCGGTGACCTTGGCCTCGTAATGAATGTCGATACCGAGCTGTTCGGCGGAGTGGTAATAGGCATTGACCAGCGCCTTGCCGCCACCGAGGAAAAAGGCGTTGGTGCGCGACAGGTGCAGCGTGCCGCCGAGCGGCGGCTGAAAGCGCACGCCGTGTTTGTACATCCACGGCCGGCAGGACGAGGTGTGTTTGAGCGTGATCCGCGCGAGGTGTTCGCTGGTCAGGCCGCCGGTGACTTTCAGCAGGTCCTGCCAGTATTCCTCTTCGGGATAGGTCCCGGTGAGAATGTCCTGCGGCTCTTCGTGCATGCAGCGCAGGTTGCGGGTGTGGCGGCTGTTGCCGCCGCGGAAGGGCTTGGGTGCGCCTTCGAGCAATATGACGCTGCAACCGGCTTCGCGGGCCATCAGCGCCGCACACAACGCCGCGTTGCCGCCGCCAACCACCAGCAGGTCCCAGGTCTTGGAAGTGTCCAGCATTTGTGAGCTTTCGGCTGTCAAAAATGTGCGCGGATTATACAGGCGCACGGGGCCTCCCTCACCCCTGGAACCGATCCGGCTCACATGTTGAACAGTTCATCCACGGCAAAACGCCGCGGAATCAGCCCCTGCTGAACCGCATAGTGGATGATCAGGTCCAGAGTGGGACGCATCGCCTCGACACCGGACTGTATCGAGTCCGCCCCCGGCATGTCCGGCGCCTGTGCTGCACTCTGCTGCAGCAGTCGCACCACTTCCGCGGCGACCCATGGCTGCGCGCGGGCGAGATCGCGGTGGATCACCACGACGTGATTCAGCGGCCGCACGCCGTAGCGGTCACGCCAGTGCCGCAGCGCTGCCGCCGGATCGGGAATCACCGGTTTGAGCAGTCCGTCCTTCTGGTCGGCGACCGACACCACGCCGGCATCGAGATCGCCGGCGCGCAGCATGTCGACCAGCGTTTTGCCCGCAGGCGCGCGCGTGATATTCGGCGGCTCGATGCATTCCGGCACATGCGGATCCTCGAACGCCACCCACCGCACCTGGTCGAGATCGACGCCATAATCGTTGGCGAGGATGCCCCGCACCCAGGTCACGGTGGTCACCGAATGCGCGCGAATGCCGATGCGTTTGCCGGCAAGGTCACCGGGCCCCAGCACGCCATGCGCCGAGTTGCAGGCCAGGCAGGGATGCGGCGGAATCGCCATCACGACGGTGGGCAGCAGCGTGACCGGCTTGCCGTGGGCCAGCGCCTGCAGGTAGGTCACGATCGCGAGTTCGGCCACGTCGAATTCGCCGCGCACCACAGCCTTGAACGCGTTCTGCGGCAGTTTCTCGTTGGCATAATCGAAATCCAGGCGCGGTGAGCCCACCGCACCCGTTTTCAGCGCCCGCGTGTTGGGATAATCGCCGAGCAGCGTGCGCAGCCGCAACGCGTCCTGTGTATTTGTCATCGCTACCTCATCGTCAGTCAACATGGAAACCGGTCGTGCCCGCCACTGTGCACATCTGCGATGCGCTCGTATAATTCCGCCATATCCTGCCGCGGGAGCGAGCAGGACTGAACAATACCACCGGAGGAATCGTTCATGGCTCAGCGTTTTGTCCGCTCCACGGCAGCCGCCGCATGGTGTGCCGCACTATTCGCCCTGGCCGCGTTTCCCGCGGCCGCCGCGGAAGACTACCCGACCCGCCCGGTGCGCATCATCGTCGGCTTCCCGCCCGGCGGTGCCACCGACCTGGTCGCGCGGGCCATCGGCCCCAAACTCGGCGAAGCACTGCAGCAGCAGGTTGTCATCGACAACCGCGCCGGCGCGAATGGCACCATCGGCGCCGCACTCGCTGCCGATGCGACGGCCGACGGCTATAACCTGCACCTCGCGACACTCGGTGCGCTGGTGATCAGCCCGGCCATTACCAAGGTGCCCTACAGCCCGCTGAACGACTTCGCGACCATCACCATGGCCGTGCAACTGCAGAATATTTTCATCGCCCATCCCACCGTCGCCGCCAAATCCATACCTGACCTGATCAAGCTGGCAAAACAGAAGCCGGGCGCGCTCAATTACGCGTCGTCCGGGCTGGGCAGCCCCGGTCACCTTGCCGGCGAGCTGTTCAAGGCAATGGCGAAAGTGGACATGGTGCATATCCCGTACAAGGGCGGCGGTCCCGCCCTCACCGACCTGATGGGGGGCCAGGTTCCGCTGTTCGTCGCCGTCATCTCGACGGCCGTGCCGCCGGTCAAGGCCGGTCGCGCAGTGGCGCTGGCGGTCACCGGCGCCAAACGTTCGCCGGCACTGCCTGAAGTACCCACGGTGGCCGAGACGCCGGGCATGAAAGGCTATGAAGCGAGCAACTGGTACGGCATGGTCGCACCCGCCGGCACGCCGCAGCCGATTATCGCCCGCCTGCACAAGGAACTCGCTGCGGTGCTGAATGCCGCCGACATGCGCGACACGCTGATCGCGCGCGGCATCGAAACGACGACGTCAACACCCGAGGCCTTCACCGCGTATATCAAGTCGGAAACGGCGAAATGGGGCAAGGTCATCCGCGCCGCCAACCTCAGAGCGAACTGACCGGCGCGGGCGTTATTTTTTTCGCTGCCGCGCCGGCCTGACGGCGCGCTGCCACAACACCAGGCCGCCGCCCATCGCGAGTATCGTCAGCGCAAAATAAACCCGCAGCCCCAGCAGCGGTCCGATCAGGCCCGCGGCAAACGGCGCGATGCCCATCGCGAAAAACTGGAACGCGGTCGAATAGGAAATCGCGCGCGCATCGGTGCCTGCCGGCGCATGCATCCGGATCAGCTGCACGATCGCGGTCGGCATCGCCGCCGCCGTCAGCCCGAACGCGGCACGCGTAATGACGAGTTGCAGCGGCGTGTCGATCACCAGCAGCGGCAGATGCGTGACGATGGTCGCGACCGACGCGAACACCAGCACCCGGCCCGGCCCGATGCCGTCGAGCACCCGGCCCCACAGCGGCAGCGCAATCACGGTGCCGACCGCCATCGCCATCGCCGCCGCCCCCACCCAGAATGCCTCCCGCGCGGCATCGGCGCCCTGCGCCTCGAGCAACTGCAGCACGAACACCGTGATCACCGTCACGCCGCCGTACCACATGATCATGAACAGGAAGCCGATCAGATAGAGCAGCCCGATGCGCGGCACCGCCAGCAGGTCGCGCAAACCGCCGACCCAGCGTGCGCGCCAGGGACCAGCCGCCAGTTGCTTGACTTCACCGGCGAAGAACGCGACCAGTGCACCGCCGGTGAGCATCAATCCGGCGCTGATCCAGAACACCCGGTGCTGCGGGTCGATCATCGCGATCAGCATCGCGCCCAGCGCCGGTCCCAGCGCCTGGCCGATCAGCCCGCCGGTCTGCGCCAGTGCCACCACGCTGCCGATGCGCTTGGGCGGGGTGTTGGCCACCAGCAGCGAAACACCGGCCGGCGTGAAGCCGTTGAACACGGCGACCAGCATCAACAGTGCCGCGAACGACAGCGGCGTTTCGGCGAGCGGTATCACCAGCATCGCAAAACCGATGCCCAGCATCGCGCGCAGCACCATCAGCTTGCGGCCGTAATGGTCGGCGATGCCGCCCCAGATCGGGCTCACGGCGAAGCTGACCAGGTAGAACACCATCAGCATGTAACCGACCCAGGTCTCGAGGTTCTCGCGCACGCCGAGCCCGCGCACCATCAGCGGCACGAACGGCCACACCAGGTTGAAACCCAGCCCGCAGATCAGGTTGGCAAGCGGCATCACGAACCGGTTGCGGCGCCAGTACGGATACCGCTGCGATTCGTCGCTGGAAGTGTCGATGTTCATGAATCTCGAAGCCGGCTATCGCCATCCCGGCGCAAGCTGGAATCCGGTAATTTAAGGGTGGGTGTACTCCCGCCAGATCCCGGATTGCGCCGGCATCACATGCCGGGATCAGTCGCGGAAGAACGTGCTGATTTCGTCGTACACCATGTCCGGCACCTGCTCCGCCGGATAGTGCCCGCAGGGCAGCGGCTGGATACGGACAATATTCGAAGCGTACTGCGGCCATGCCCGGTACGGATCGAAGAACTTGTTGGTGTGGCTGTTCTCGCCCCAGTAGATGGCCGCCGGGCACTGCACCTTGCGCCCGGCCGCGAAGTCCTCGGTATCCATCGCCATGTCGATGCCGACCCCGGCGCGGTAGTCCTCGCATACCGCATGGATGTTCTCCGGCGTGCAGACGCGGGCATATTCGCGCAGCGTCTCCTCGGAAAAGCCGCCCTTGCCGATGCCCATCTTGGTCAGCTTCTTCAGGATGTAATAGTCCTCCTTGCCCTCGATCAGCTTCTCCGGGATGTCGTAGGGCTGTGCCATGAAGAACCAGTGGTAGGAATTGAGCGCCCATTGCCAGGTGGCATGGGTCAGGATGTGGTGCGTCGGCAGGATGTCGAAGGTCGCGAGTTTTTTCACCTTCTCCGGGTGGTCCAGCGCCATGCGCATCGCCGCGCGCGCGCCGCGGTCGTGGCCGGCGACGCAGAACTGTTCGAAGCCGAGATGCTGCATCACGTCGACCTGGTCCTGCGCCATGCGCCGGAACGAGTAGTTGCCGTGGTCTTCCCGGCCGCGCGGTTTACTGCTGTCACCGTAGCCGCGCAGGTCGGTACAAATCACCGTGAAATCCCGCGCCAGTCGTGGCGCCACCAAATGCCAGTGCACATGGGTCAGCGGATTGCCGTGGATCAGCAGGATCGGCGGCCCGTTGCCGCCATGGCGCAGATTGATCTTGACTTCGGGGTCGGTAGTCTGGACCTGGATATGCTTGAAACCTTCGAACACAGCAGTGCTCCTCGAAAAAATGCCTGTCGATGCTACCGCACCGCACCCGTGCCGTACGCAACGTGCCCGTGATATGGACAGCCATGGCACGCGCGGCAGGTCATGCCGCGCATCACGCGTGCTAACATCGGCGCGCTTGCCGTCGCGTGGCGCGGCATCATGCACGCAGCACCGGGCGCGTGTGCTGCGTGCATAAAAATATCAAAACAATCAATAGGTTATATCAACGTCTAGAGGGATCATCGCATCATGTTCAATCCGTTCAAACCACTGGAGCACATCCACGCCGAAGTGTTCACCTCGATGCCCGGAAAATTCCGCAAGAAAAGCCGCAGTGCATGGTCTGATCCCAACCGGCAGAACGCCGAAGTCGAATGTTTCCTCGAAGCGCCCGCCTTCGACCGCGACGGCAACCTGTTCGTGTGCGACATTCCGTTCGGCCGCATTTTCCGCATCACGCCGCAGGGCGACTGGGATCTGGTCCTCCAATACGACGGCTGGCCGAACGGCATGAAGTTCCACAAGGACGGGCGCCTGTTCATCTGCGATTACAAGGAAGGCCTGCTGACACTGGATGTCCGGACCGGCAAACTCGAAACCGTGCTGCGTACCGCCTACAGCGAGAGCTTCAAGGGCCTCAACGACCTGCATTTCGCCTCGAACGGCGACCTGTATTTCACCGATCAGGGCCAGACCGGCATCGTCGATCCGACCGGTCGCGTCTATCGCCTGAAAGCCAATGGCGAACTGCGCCGCCTGGTCGAAAATGCGCCCAGTCCCAACGGCATTACGGTATCGACCACCGAGAAGCATGTCTATGTCGGCATGACCCGGTCGAACTCGGTATGGCGTCTGCCACTGATGGCTGATGGCTCGGTCTCGAAAACCGGGCTGGCCATTCAGCTCTCCGGCGGTGTTGCCGGACCGGACGGCATCGAAATGGACGGCGAAAACGGACTGCTGGTATGCCAGCTTGGCGTGGGCATCTGGCGCTTCGACGCCAACATGCTGCCGACGCACCTGATCTCATCCAGGGATCATGACCGTCACCATCACCTTGACAATGTCGCCTTTGGCGGCCCCGATCACAAGCAGATTTTCATCACCGAAGCGCTGACCGGTGATGTATTGACGGCAAAGGTGCCTTTCGCCGGCAAGAAACTCTACGGTCACCTTTAAACCGTTACGCGGCGCGTCCCTGTCCGGCGCGGACCGCGAAGACCGCCGCGCACGGCCGCGGGACGCCATCGACTAGGCCGGAATCACGGCTTCGCCGTTGATCACCGTCCGATGCAGCACCCGCGGCCAGGATGCGTCGACCGCGGAACGGTAATGCATCGCACAGCGGTTGTCCCACAGCACCAGGTCGCCCACCTGCCAGCTGTGTCTCCACGCGTACTTCGGCTGCGTGGCATGCGCCCACAGGCGGTCGAGCAAGGCCTCGCTCTCGGCGTTGGTCATGCCGACGATGTAATTGGACGGCCAGTCGCGTCGCCGCCCCAGATACAGGGCCGGCTTGCCGGTCACCGGATGCAGGCGGACCAGCGGATGTGCGGGTCCCGGCACTTCTTCCGGCTTCGTCGGCAGTTTCACCGTGGGACGCAGCACCCCGGCGCTGTTGCGGCTGGCGTCATGAATCTGGAACTGCCCCTGGATTGCCGCCTTGAGCTCGGCAGACAATTCCTCATAAGCCATGTACTGGTTGTTGAACCATGTGTCACCGCCACCGTTCGTCGGGATAATCACCGCGTAGAGCATGCTGCCCGCCGGCGGCACTTCCACATACGAATTGTCGCTGTGCCACACCACTTCGTAACTGCCCAGCGCACCATTGTCTTGCACCGGGTTGCCGTCTTCGTCCAGGTTGCTGATCAGGCTCAGATGCGAATGCAGGGGCACCAGCCTGCCGCCGACCTTGTAGCCGCCCGCAACCTGGTATTGGCGCGCTGCCGGTTCCTTGGTCGGGCCAAAAATCCGCGCGGCGCCGAGCAGCGCCTCATCAGGCAGCTGTTGTCCGCGCCAGAGCAACACCAGATGGTCCGCCCACGCCTGGCGCATTAACCGACGCGTTGTCTCCGGCACCGGTTGGGACAAATCCACGCCGCGGATCTCGGCGCCCAGGGCGCCGCCGCTCGGTACGATTTGTAGTTGCTCCGGCTGGTTGACGGCAGGTGTCGAACTCGTTTGCGTTACTGCCATACCAATCTCCTTGACCTCGGGTGGCCGCTTGCAGTCAGACGATCGTGCGATAAGCCGCCTTGCGGTCGATGCCGCAGCGGCTTGCATCATCAGCGGCCGGACGCCGGCACTACAGTGTATACAATCGCCAAAAACCAGCCCGGATCCCCGCCGGCGATACCAGAATCCGCCTGCAGCGACAGCAGCTACGGGAGGAGTTCGACCGGGTCACCGACCCGGATCGCGCCGCCGGGCCCCCGCGTGAGCATGCCGACGCCCAGCGTGGGCTCTTTCTGGGCAAACGATCTCATCAGCTGCTGCATGACCTGCAGGTCGCGCTCACCAGTGACCGGATTGGCATGGGTCGCCAGGCAGCGCACCTTGGGTTTCATCACATCGAACTCGACCCCGCCGATGCGGATGCTGCGTCCGACCCAGGCCTGCTCCGCCCAGGGCTCGATCCCTTCGATCGCAATGTTGGAACGGAAGCGGTGTTCGCTCAGCCGCGGATCGCGCAGCCCGGCGGCAGCCGACGCGATGGTCTCGCGGCTGTGCAGCGTCACCTGCCCCGCTTCGTTGTCCTGGTAACGCGGCGTGACACCATCGCCGATCAGTTTCAGCGGCAGCCGACCGGGATGATTGCGCAGCGGATGCTCTTTGAGGCCCAGCACATAAGCGGTCAGCGCCTCGACGATGCGCTTGCGGCCGGCGGCATCCAGGGTTTCGTCGGCAAGCACCTGCCCGCCGAGCGCGAGCTTCAGGCGCAACTCGCGCTGGTCAAACTGCGCGTTCAACCGCGCCAGTCCCGGCGTGTTTGCCAGCACGATGCCTTCGTACTTGCGGCACCACTGGTCGTCGGCGACCGGCGCGTTGGCAAAGCGGAACGCGAGCACGCGGTCGCCTGCGACACGGCCTTCGGGCAGCACGGTCAGCGTGGTGCAATGTTCAGGGGTGAAACCCTTCAACGGGTAACGGTAGAGGGCAACGACGCGTGGCATGTGATGGACTTTGGGTGATTGATGCGCACCGAACGCTCCGGCGGCACTGCTACAATTCCTGCCCCACAATAACAGGTATCGCCATGAAAATCCTCGTTCTGCCCGGCGACGGCATCGGCCCTGAAATCACGCACGCCACGCTCTCGGTGCTTGACCGCGCGAGCGCGAAATTCCAGCTCGGTCTCGAGTGGGATACCCGCGAAATCGGCTTCACGTCGCTGAAGCAACACGGCTCCACCTTCCCCGTAGACATTCAGGAAGCCGCACGCAGGGCGCCCGGCATCATACTTGGTCCGGTCTCACACCTCGATTACCCGCCGAAGGAACAGGGCGGCATCAACCCGTCCGGCTGGCTGCGGGTGCAGCTCGACCTGTTCGCCAATATCCGCCCGGCGAAATCGCGGATGGGCGTCGGCCTCACCGGCAAGCCGGTCGATCTGGTGATCTTCCGCGAATGCACCGAGGGTTTCTACGGCGACCGCAACATGTTCATGGGGCGCGGCGAGTTCATGCCGACCGAGGACGTGGCCATCGCCATCCGCAAAGTCACGGCGAAACAGTGCCGGCGCATTGCGGAAGTCGCGTTCGAATGGGCGCGCCGCCGCCGCAAGAAAGTCACCGCCGTGCACAAGGCCAACGTGCTGCACATGTCCGACGGCCTGTTCCTGCGCGAAGTGCGTGCAGTGGCGAGAAATTATCCCGACGTCGAGCTCGATGAAAAAATCGTCGACGCCATGGCCGCGCTGCTGGTACGCAATCCGACGGTATTCGACTGCATCGTCACCGGCAACATGTTCGGCGACATCCTGTCGGACGAAGCGTCAGAACTCTCTGGCGGACTGGGTATCGCCGGTTCGACGATGACCGGCGACACGGCCTGCTGCGCGCAGGCCCAGCACGGCTCCGCGCCGGACATTGCCGGACAGGACAAGGCGAACCCGGTGTCGTTGATGCTGTCGGCGGCGATGCTGCTGGAATGGCTGGCAGTCAAACACCGGCGCCCGGAGTTCAATCAGGCGGCGCAGGCCATCGAAGCCGCGATTGATGCCGCGCTGCAGTCCCCGGCCACGCGCACCACGGATCTCGGCGGCCAGCTCGGTACGCGTGCGTTTACTGAAAGAATCGTCGCAGCGCTCTGACCCCCCTCGCGCTGAACCCGGTGCCGTTGCGTTAAGCGGCCGGCGGCCGCGATTCCGGCGGCCCCTTCAGCTCCACGGTATTGCCTTCAGGATCACTGATGTAAATCGACGGCCCCTGTCCGTCGGCGCCGTAGCGCGACTTGATTTCGCCCGGCACCACGCCGTGGCGGATCAGGTGCGCGGTCAGCGCGCCCGGATCGAAGGGTTCGATGCGCAGGCACAGGTGGTCCATGTTGCGCCCATCGACGCGCGGCCCGGCGCCGCCCCTGGGGCCGACCTCACCGTCCACCGCTGCCAGGTCAATCAGCGAATTGCCGGCGCGCAGCTGCGTCAGGCCGATAGCGGCGCGTTCGCGCTCCAGCGTGCAGCCGAGTACGTCGCAGTAGAAGCGCACCATGTGCGGCACGTTAACGGCGCGCAGCACCACGTGATCAAGGCCGAGGATGCTGAACATGATCCGGTCCCACACATACAACCGCCGCAGCGCAGGCTGCGGCGGTGCGACTGGCAATACAGACTGGCAAAATATTGCGAATATATGTAAGTATTTGTTTTTATTAAATTATTTGTTCACATCGCCCATGCACAGATACTTCACTTCGACGAATTCGTCGATGCCGTATTTGGAACCCTCGCGGCCGATGCCGGATTCCTTGACTCCGCCGAACGGTGCAATTTCGTTGGAAATAATGCCGACGTTGATGCCGACAATGCCCGTTTCCAGTCCTTCGGCGATGCGCCAGATGCGGCCGATGTCGCGACTGTAGAAGTACGCAGCAAGTCCGTATTCGGTATCGTTGGCAAGCTTGAGCAGTTCGGCCTCGGTCTTGAAGCGGTAGAGCGGTGCCACCGGCCCGAAGGTTTCCTCGTGGGTCACTTTCATGTCCGGCGTCACGTTGGCCAGCACCGTGGGCTGGAAAAACTGGCCGCCCTTCTCGTGGCGCTTGCCGCCGGTCAGCACCTTCGCGCCCTTGGCAACCGCATCGGCAATGTGCTCTTCCACTTTCTCGACGGCCTTCATGTCGATCAGCGGGCCCTGCGCATTGCCGTCCTCGAGTCCGTTGCCGACCTTCATTTGCCCGACCTTGGTAGCGAGCATTTGCGCGAACTTGTCGTAGACGCCATCCTGCACCAGCAGGCGGTTGGCGCAGACGCAGGTCTGGCCGGTGTTGCGGTACTTCGAAGCCATCGCGCCTTCGACTGCCGATTCGAGGTCGGCATCGTCGAATACGATGAATGGCGCATTGCCGCCCAGTTCCAGCGATACCTTTTTCACCGTGCTCGCGCATTGCTGCATCAGCAGCTTGCCGATCTCGGTGGAGCCGGTGAACGTGAACTTGCGTACCAGCGGGTGCGTCGTCAGTTCCTTGCCGATCGGGCCGGCGGAGCCGGTCACCACTGAGAGCACGCCCTTGGGTATGCCGGCGCGCTCGGCGAGTTCGCATAGTGCCAGCGCCGAGTACGGCGTTTGCGACGCCGGCTTGATGACCATCGTGCAGCCGGCGGCGAGTGCCGGTCCGGCCTTGCGCGTGATCATCGCATTGGGGAAGTTCCACGGCGTCACCGCGGCGCAGACGCCGATCGGCTGCTTGATCACGACAATGCGCTTGTCGGGCGCATGGGTCGGAATCGTGTCACCGTAGATGCGCTTGCCTTCCTCGGCGAACCACTCGATGAACGATGCGCCGTAGGCGATTTCACCGCGCGATTCGGCAATCGGCTTGCCCTGCTCGACGGTCATCAGCTTGGCGAGGTCTTCCTGATTCGCCATCATCAGCTCGAACCATTTGCGCAGGATGTTGGCGCGCTCCTTGGCCGTTTTCGCGCGCCACGCCGGCCATGCCGCATGCGCGGCCTCGATCGCGCGCCGGGTTTCCGTTGCTCCCATTTTCGGTACGGTGCCGACCGGTTCGCCGCTGGCCGGGTTGTGCACCGCCAACGTCGATTTGTCATCGGCATCCACCCATGCGCCATCGATATAACATTGCTGGCGAAATAGACTTTTGTCCTTCAGTTCAACGGGCAGTTTGGCTTTCTGCAACATGACGAGACTCCTTGCCTGAGCTTGATACACGGGTCCGGGAAATGCCCTGAAAACGGGCAGAAACAATAACCTGCGGGCTAATTGTTGAGTATAACAAAGGCATCCCGACCAATCCCCGACCAATTACGGCGCACCGAATGCGGGCATCGCGATGCGCCGGTTGCGGTAAAAATTCCGATTCAGCCCACTGCAGCGTCGCATTGGTGACGACTTCACCACACACTTGGGCGTAGATCACAGCCAATCGCCAAATGGTTGTATATAATCCGAAATCCGTTTTTGCGGCATCACAACAAAGGATCCGGAAATGCTTCCCCTTGCCCGTCGGCTGCGCCTGATCGCAATTTGCGCCATCGCCAGTCTCGGCATGCTCAGCGGTTGCGCGAACACAGGGACCGCCGACCCGCGTGACCCGCTCGAACCGCTGAACCGCGGTATTTACAAGTTCAATGACGGCGTGGATACGGTATTGATGAAGCCGGCGGCAGAAATTTACCAGGGTGTCGTCCCGCCGCTGGTGCAGACCGGCGTGAGCAATGTGTTTGCGAACCTGAATGACGTGGTCGTCGCATTGAACAACCTGTTGCAGGGCAAGTTCACTGAAGCCCTTTCGGATGCCGGCCGCGTGGTGCTCAACACGACAGCCGGACTGTTCGGGATTTTCGATATGGCGACGCTGGCCGGGCTCGAACGACATGATGAAGATTTCGGCCAGACGCTGGGTTGGTGGGGCGTCGGCGATGGTCCCTACCTGGTGTTGCCCTTCCTGGGCCCGAGCAATGTGCGCGACGCCCTTGGCAAGGTCGTCGATTGGGAAACCGACCCCACGACCTACATCGATCCGACTCGGGACCGCAACGCCATACAGGGCTTTCGCCTCGTCACGCGCCGTGCGGAACTGCTGAGCGCCAGCCGCTTACTCACCATCGCCGCAATCGACGAATACGAATTCCTGCGTGACGCCTACCTGCAGCGCCGCCGCAACCTGATCTACGACGGCAACCCGCCGCGTGAGAAAGACGACGGGGCCAATGCCGCGCCGATACCCGCGGCCGATCCTCGCACCGGAGATCTGGCCAGCCACGGGAGCAGCGTCCCCGGCGGCACGGCCCCCGCGCCGGCGATCGACGAAGCGACCCGCAACAAGCCGGGGCCGATTTCAGAGCTGACCGGCATGGCAACCGACCCGGATGCCGCGAGTGAAGCAGCGCAGCCGTTGGTCCGTGTCTGGCTGACTAGCCCGCGTTAGCCGGCCCCGCGGCCGGTGGCATTCCCGGCGCGTTCCCCGGCATCGTTTTCTTCACGTTATCCATCACGGCCATCGCCGAGCTGACCAGAGTGGCCACGTCGGCGACGTTGGCCGGCACGATCAGGGTGTTGTTGGTGCGGGCCAGATGCGCAAAGGCGTTGACATAGAGCTTCGCCACTTCCAGATTTGCCGCCTGTGTACCGCCCGGGCTGCTCAGCGCCCCGGCCACCGTGCTGATCGCCGTCGCTGTCGCCTCGGCAATCAGCTGGATCCGCGCCGCCTCACCCTGGGCGCGATTGATCGCGGCTGTCTTGTCACCTTCGGACTTGAGCACTGCCGCCTGCTTCTCGCCATCCGCAAGGTTGATCTCCTCCTGCCGCTGCCCCTCGGACTTGGCGATCAATGCCCGCTTCTCGCGTTCCGCGGTGATCTGCGCCTGCATCGCGCGCAGGATGGAGTCCGGCGGCGTCAGGTTCTTGATTTCGTAACGCAGCACCTTCACACCCCAGGTGCGTCCGGCCTCGTCCAGTACCGCGACCACCTGGCGATTGATTTCATCGCGGCTCTCGAAGGTGGTATCGAGTTCCATCTTGCCGATTTCCGAGCGCAACGTCGTCTGCGCAAGCTGGGTGACTGCGGAAATGTAGTCGGACGAACCGTATGACGCGAGCTTCGGGTCGGTGACCTGGTAATAGATAATGCCGTCAACGCCGAGCTGGGTGTTGTCGCGCGTGATGCACACCTGTTCGGCGACATCGAGCGGGGTTTCCTTCAGCGAATGGCGGTACGCGACGCGATCGAGGAACGGAATGATCACATTGAGCCCCGGCTCCAGCACGCTGTGGAATTTGCCCAGCCGCTCGACCACCCATGCCTCCTGCTGCGGCACCTGGCGTATCGACTCGATCGCCACGACCACGCCCAGCGCCACCACGAAAAACGGTACTGCGTACGACCGCTGCTCAAAGGCAACCAGCAGGCCGGTAAGGAAAATGACGACAATCAACTTTGGAAACATGGCGGGCTCCCTGTCACGCGTGCCGGTTTGAGGAAATGAGATGAAGGGAATTGCATTCAGTGCGGCCGGGACGCAGACACGCGCAGCGTATTGCCGTCGACCGCATGAATGTAGAACACGGTGCTGCCGGACTTGCGCTCGCCGATGACCTGCGCTTCCCACTGCGCGTTGCGGTAGTTCACTCTTGCCAGTCCGTCCGCCTCGCTGATCCACGCAGCCAGGGTCACGCTTTGCCCCACATCGAGTGTCTGGCGCGACGCCGCACCGCCAGCGCCACGATTACGTTTGACAGCGATTACCCCTACCACCGCCACTGCGACAATCGTCACCGCCTGCACCCAGAATGACTGCCCGAACCAGGCAGCGGCAGCAGCGGCGAGCGCGGCAACTCCGAGCACCAGCAGATAGAACGTGCCGGTCAGCATCTCGACAATGATCAGCACGATGCCCATCACTGCCCACAACAGGTACCATTCCATGCCCGTCCTCCCGGCTTCAGCACGTTGTTCTATTCATCATATCCAACCCCCCGCGATCCGTCCAAGCAGCGGTCAGGCCTGCAACTCCTCGAGCCAGTCCGCGACCCGCTCCGCAGCGTGCTCCCAGTTCGCATCCAGCATCATGGCATGCGCCAGATCAGGAATGATTTCCGTGACGGCGCCATGCAGACGTGCGGTCTCCTCGATCGCCTGCGGCGGAAACAGCTGATCGTCTCCGGCCCCGAACACCCGTACCGGAATCGCGGACCGTGCGATCAGAAAATGCTGCGGCCACGACAGGTCGTACAGTGCGCGGTGGGATTCAGGCTGCATCCGGCGCAAATGGCGGCGCACCGCTACTGCCGGCAGATGCGGCGAGAAAATCGCCCGCGCCAGCAGGTCCGGTGACGTCGGCGATGCCGGAGAAAACTGCAACTTGTTCATTTCATTGAATGTTTCAGGACAGTTTGCCGCGAGCCGCAAACTGCTGCCGAGCAAACCCTGCAATGGCACTGGCGCCAGCAGCGCCATTGCTGCGGCCTGCAACCGGGACAGTGCCCGTTGCACGACGATCGCGCCCATCGAGTGGCCGAGCAGCACCGGGCGCTCGCCGATATCCGTCGCCGCGCACAGCACGTCCGCCACATAGTCGTCGACCGAGGCGAAGTCGTCGACCATGGCACCCGCGCCGTGCCCGCGCAGGTCGACTGCCCAAGCATCGTAACCGCGGGCGGCAAAGTACGGCAGGAAATATTCGTCCCAGCACCACGCACCGGCAAACGCACCGTGCACGAACAGCAGTGGCGCGCGTCGCGTTCGCCGCCGCGCCCTGCGCACGATGCACCGGGAAGGAACCGACACCGGCGGCTTCAATTGAGCCGTGCGACCATTGCGGCAAGGTCAGCGATCTGCACCCGCACGTTCTCGGCATCCGGCGCACCCGGGCACTGCCTGAGATAAGTGCCAAAATCGCCGAGTGCCGCGCGAAAACACTCCAGCTTCAGGTAAATGCCGCCACGATCGCGGTATTCCTCGCCGGCATCGTCGGGCATCAGCGCAATCAGCCGTTCGCTGGACGACAAGGCCCGCAACCAGTCATCCTGTCCCGCATAGATGCCCTTGAGGTTGCGCAGCATGCGCGCGAGCACTTCCTTGTTCGGTGCGGCACCGAGCAATTGCGCGAGTATTGCGTCGTCGACATCCTCAACGCTGCCTGCCGCACGCAGCCGCTGCTGCAGGTCGTCGACACCCAGCGACACCCCGCGGCTGTACGGATCGAGCACCACCACGCCGTCGCGCAATGCGCATTTCACCAGGAAATGCCCCGGGAAGGAGACACCGTGCAGGCCGAGTCCGATCCGCCGGCCAATCTCGATATAGAGGACCCCCAGCGTGATCGGAATGCCAAGCCGGCGCTCCAGCACTTCGTTGAGAAAACTGTTGCGCGGATCATAATAATCGTCGGCATTGCCGCTGAAGCCCAGTTCGTCGAAGAGATAATGATTGAGCGCCAGCAGTTTTTCCGCGGTGGCCACGTCGGCGCGCAAGCGTCCGCGCAGCCTGGCCGCCATGTCATGCAGGCGTGCCAGATAATCATCGACAACCAGGTCGGGATATTCGGGAGCGGCGATCCACAGCGCACCTTCGGCCAACGACACGTCCTCGTCGCGCATCCGCGCGATGCGCCGCCACTGCTCGGCTGCACGCGCCTCGGCAGAGTAACGTCCCCCGGTTGCATCCGCGGTCATGCGCGCCTCGCCAGCGGCAGATTCAGCAGCAGATTCTGCGGTTTCAGACGCAGATTGCCCTCTGCGGTCATCGCGATACCGAGAAAAACCGGGGCACCGCGCAATTCCGTCTGCAACGCACCGGCATCTGCAAAATCCATCCGGAACAGTCCGATCACGCGCCGCATGCGCTCTTCATCCACTTCGCCACCTGCATAAATTTCATTGAGCATCGCACTCGCCTCGACATCGAGCCCGACGTGCCACAGCCACTCGTCGTCGGGAATTTCACGAATCGGCGTCACCTTGACTGCAGTGCCGTGAAAATGCACGACCCAGCGTTCCAGCATCTCGCACAGTGCCAGCGAGCCGGGAAGTCCGGGATTGATCTGCAGCGCGGTATCGCGACGCTGATCGCGACCGAAGTATTCCGCGTGGTCGCGTTCGGTCAGCACATCGAGGTCTGCGGAGCGCAGCGGCGCCTGCACCTGCAGCAGCATGCGGCCAAGGTTACCCAGTCCGCCGCTTTCCGCATGCAGATTTACGGTTTCGGCATCAGCCAGCATCACCGCACCGTCCTTGACGCTGACCCGCTGCTGACGGAAGAACACTTCTGCCGCGCGCGCCAGGAGGCCACTGTCCGCGCCGTCCAGCATGCCGCGCAGGATCACTTCGGTGGTGTGGTAGACAAACGGCGGCGGCACGGCGACATCGCGCTGGAACAGACCGAAATAAAAACGCTCCAGCGTCGGTGCCGCAAGCAACTGCTCGCGAAAGCGCAGCAGCACACGGTAATTTTCCCGGGCATCCACGTCATCCAGTGCGGCAATTTCCGCCTCAGGCACTGCCCGTCGCGGTTCGGCCAGCAGGCGCCGGTGCAGCCGGCGTTCGGCAGCGCAGGACTCCGCCACCGGCGCCAGTTCAGCGCGCTCCAGATAAAGCCGCAGATAATCGTCCGTGACGACAAGCTGCCCGTCGGCTGCCCGATCGAGCAGGTGATAACCGCAATGCCGCCAAAAATCCATAATGAACGCCCGATCCCGGACACATTATGCCACGGCAGGTAAGGCCGCCCATCGTGGCGGCAGAGACCACTCAGCGCGGTGCCAGTTGCTGTTCCTCACCGCCGGTTGTGCCGACCTGGGCGGCGCCAGGTATGGCGAACGGGCGGCACCGGTGAGTTCCGCAGGCGAACCGGCGTCCGCGCGATATGGTCGGGTTACGGGACTGGAGACCGTGCAGATGGATAAGGATTACAAGTTCGGCATCGGCACCGTGGTAGGCGCGGTGGCCGGAGGCATAATCGGCCACCAGTTTGGCGGCGGTACCGGCCAGACCCTGCTCACCATCGGCGGAACGCTCGCGGGTGCGGCCGCGGAGAGCAAATTGAAAAAGCAGGACGCGCAAAAAGTGACTGTCGCCATGCAGAGCGGCGGCACGGTTGTCATCATTCAGTCGGTGGACTCTCGGCTCAGAAATGGCATGAATGTGCAGATTAGTGGCGGTGGTGATACTGCATGCGTCGTGCCGCGATAACCAAACCATCACCGAGGTTTGTAATGGCGCCACACGCAAGGTCGCGTTTGTAAAACGTAAATGCCGGTGGCACCCGCCGAACGACCTGTACACCCCGATGCCGCATGGGGCCAACGACCGCTTCTCGGCGAACACGGACAACACGGAATTTGCGCCAGATCAATATTGGCGGTCGCTGCCGGAGTAGAGTGTCCATTAAGGAGGGTGGCAAGGTTACAACGGATGGGAGCAGAGGCGCAGGAATCCGGTTCTCCGGATCCTGGCAGACCAGCTCCACGCCCATAGGCGCATGAATCCGGATGAGCCTACGTGAGAGACCGCTGTAACAGGCGGGGCTCCCCGCCCTCCGGCACGATGGGCTGCACCTTGGATTGGCTGGAAGAAGCCGCCAAGACACGCCAGGCAGAAAATGACCGTCTGATTGTTGTTCGTTGCGGTGCTGAGGGAAAACCTATAGACGACAGTTGCTACAGTTCCACCCTGACGTCGGTGTTCATGCGCTGGCATGCGTTGTGGCCACGTGACGAAATGGGGTCATAATTATGTGGCGATCCTGCGAAGTCCCGCGATTATCGTGGGGCTTTGCGTGTGGACGGGGATGGCATGACCCTATCAGATCGGTACCAGGACACAGTCGCCTGTGCACCGCAGCAGCATGAAGGAGCGGAAGAGGAGGCGCGGTTGCGCTGATGTGCCTGGGGCATTGCCGTTGATCCCGGTACCGTGTTCGGACATTGTCATGACGGAAGATCACCCTACAGCCAGACCGCGCATGAACAGTCGATGGAAATCTTGATATGCGCATCATTGCATTGGTTTGCATCGTCGCCCTTACGGGATGCATCACTGCTGAACAACAGGCAGATCGCGATATTGCCGAGTTTTCGCCGTACTGCGAAAAGCTGGGATACGAGAAAAACACCGACAAATGGCGCGACTGCATTCTGACCCAGGCCACGAGTTTGCGGCAGCGTGACCTGCGCATGCCGATGCACTGTGTGCCTTCAGGCTGGGGCATGTATTGCTACTAGGTTTCCCTGTTGCCGGTGTCGCACCACCACGTGGGAATCATCACGAATTCCTCCGCCATTCCGGACCTGCGATCCTGGCAATTCAGTCGAGCTCAACCCGTCATAGGCAATTGCAGCAAGACCGGACGGGCGCGAATCGGTTCTGCCTGCCCCCCCACGACACCGGGACTGCCACCGGGCCGGGGTGCATCCCTGTTCTGGCCGGCAATGCGGCTCGTCCCGCAGAGTTTGACGTGAATCAACATTTGACTGAATAGCCCCCTCCTCCTGTTGACGGTAGCGGGGTAGCGATGCAGGCTGGCTGCAAATACGCGGACACCCTAATGGTGTGATGGAGGCGATATGGCCACAAGTGACAAGCGGACCGAAACGGAACTCGTCGCCTGCGACGTCTGCCTGAAAGAAGTGCCCAAGTCCGAGGCAACGGTTCCGGAAGCCGCAGACTATGTTGCGCATTTTTGTGGGCTCGAATGCTACGAAAAATGGAAAAACCAGCGGGAAAAGCCTCCCGTTAAGTAGCCTGATCACCTCTCGCATACGGGACTGTCCTGGCGCGACCGATCGTCCGCGGCAGCAACCGCATCTGCCACGCCAGACATCGGGCAAGCTCGCCGGAGCGCATTGGCATTTTCCGGTCGGCATGCCGCGGGGCCGGGCAAAATTCATGGGACGAGTTCGCTGCCGACATCAATACCGACTCGCAGTCCGCTGCACCCGGCAGCAATAAACGGCTGCAGCTGCGGATTGCTGTACTCCCCGGGCTTGCCGTATCCGCCGCCCTGTTGATTTGGCCAACCCATGCGAAAACGGTTGCCATTCAGTGCCATACGGCTGCGCGGTGACGAACCGAGCGAACCACCCGCGTTATAATCCGCCGCTGGCCACCGGCAGCATTATGACTACGATACCGTTCTCTCCGACATGGATCGGCATGGCCGCTGCTGTGTTAACTACTGCGGCTTTCGCACCACAAGCGTTCAAGGCCTGGCGATCGCGCTCGACCGGGGACGTATCGCTTGCGATGTTTACCATGATGGTGATCGGCATCGCCCTGTGGCTGACTTACGGCATTCTCATCGACGATATCCCGCTGATCCTTGCCAATGCGGTAACCCTGATACTGGCCGGGGCAATTCTGGCTGCAAAAATCCGCTTTCGCTAGCCTCGAATACTGCAGTCGGTGCGTTCCTGAGGCCATGTCAGCCGCATATGACCTGCACCGGGAATTTTCCGACAACTGCGATATGCGTATTTGTGACCCAAATCAATTCATCACAAATCCCTGTGGCGATCGCTATTGACTGCAGCCCAAAGTAGGCGTTAACTGGAACCGCTGGGGTAATCCGGATTGGAATCGGTTCTCGAACGAAAGACTGATCAGGTTTCCAACTTTGTTTTTCGCTGTTGTGCGCGCCCCGTTTGCGGGTGCACCTGAAGCGAACTGACGGAGACCACCTTCGACACCATGTTTGAGGGTTGTTCTGATCCGGGTCACCCGGGCCAACGGCAAAGGTCGTGGCGGAATTTGCCACGGTTGTCCCTACGGGGAGATTGAGGCGTAGTGTGAAGCCGAAAACGGAGGTCAGATCTATCGATGAAACTTCCAACAGCATCACTCTGAAGCCGGTAACAACAGCCCGGCATGCATCACGGTAACGTGGTGAATCGACGTCACCCCAGGTGACAAGTCTCAAAAGCCCCGCGAAGGCATCGCGGGGCTTCGCATTTACAGAAGGCACCGCACCTCGCGGTAAAAACAAGCTCGACGCACGACCGTTGCCATGAATGATGACATCGGGCCGACACCAAACTTCCCCCGGCCCGACAGCCTCGCCACAATTCCGCCACAGCCGGCTGCAATAATATGGATAGACGACCGATCGACATCAACCCCACACGAAAGGGCCGGTCAGATCGTCGCTAACCGGCGCGCGCAACCAGCACCAGCTGCTCGTTGGGTGGTGCAACTCCGCCATGGTCTGCATACGGGCGGAATGCTTCGCTCATCTCGTCCATAAATGCGGCGCGCTGATGCTCCGGCAGTCGGGCCAATGCATGGCGCGCAGCAACCGCACCCGCAGCAAGGGCGTCGACGAAATGCCGAGCCGAAGGGACGCGGACGCTGCCTCCCATCCTGCGAACGCTTACATCATGAAATCCCGCATTGCTGGCCAATGCCTCCAGCTGCCCGGGCTCGCCAAGTGCAAAGGCCTTCAGCATGGGCGTTGGATCCACTTGCCGGCGCTCAAGCCCGCGCATGACGGCGTGATGTCCCTTGCAGCGCTCGATCGCGCTCCACACCGTTACAAGCAGGCGCGCCCCCGGTTTCATGACGCGATGCATTTCCGCAAGGCCGGCGGCACAATCCGGCAGGAACTGCAATCCGTGAAGGCAGAATGCCACGTCGAACAGGTCATCATCGAAGGGCATCGACAGTGCGCTCGCGCAATGCCAGCTCAGGTCAACGCGAGGCGGGCACTCCACCAACTCGCCCGCGACAGCGAGCATTGCGGGATCGAAATCCAGGCCTCTGACCGCGCCGCCCGGCGCGACACGCTGCGCAACGAGGCGCGCGACCAGGCCTGTGCCACACGCCACGTCGAGAACGTTTTCACCAGGGCCAGGGGCCACGAGTTCGATAGCCTCCTTTCCCAGAGGCAGCATGAACGTCGGCAGAATAAACTTCTCGTAAGCCTCTGCCGCCGTCGTATCGAGCGCATTTGCTGGCTCCATGGCCTTACCTCCTCGAACTTCAAGCCGTATCCTGGCCCATCCAGTGTGGACATTGCCCGCTTGTCCGGACCGATTCTACTTCGATCCGACGCAGCCCAATCCGCCACACGCAGTCGCACCAAGATCCACAACGCAGCGGATTGCCTTCCTCCCTCGGAGCGGAACGACCAATAGCGGACTTTCCCCCGATACCACTGCCGCAGCGCAACAATAATGCTTGCTGATCAGGAAAGGCCCTCCATAGAAGAAATCTCCTAGACAGGTTGGCAGGAGTCGCCTATGTGCGAAATCGTGCCAGGGAGGCATGCTAATCATGGATTGGTGGGTATCCATGAGGGGGGAACATGACACGATCCGAACATAAGGCGTTCCGCAGTACGCTCAATTTGCCAGTGACCCGATCGGAGTTGATCACGAAACTGGCGGCACGCCATCCGGAGCTGGTCGCCAAGGACAGCGAACTGGCGGTAAAAATAATACTCGAAGGAATGGGTAAGAGCCTGTTACGCGGGCAACGCATCGAGATCCGGGACTTTGGCAGCTTTGGCCTCAACTACCGGCCACCCCGTGCAGGGCGCAACCCGAAGTCGGGCGAGCGGGTGCAGGTTCCGGCGAAGTATGTCCCGCATTTCAAGGCGAGCAAGGAATTGCGGGAGCGCGTCGACATCAAGAAATGACGAAATCGCCAGGCTCATTCTGGCCCGACATGGCGGTACGCACACAACCCCTGCTGCCGCAGGGTTCGTTTACGCGCATAGCAACTTCCATAAGGCCAATAAAAAGCCGCGCAGGTCGCGAAACCCTACGCGGCAATTGCCGGCCTCCGTGTGGACGAGAAGATTCGGAATGCCGGCAAGTTCGTTGATACCCTGATTCACAACGAGTCC
>Ga0105107_10000442_pt1 | contig 26125 bp, 24 predicted proteins | sample PPLLaktember2015_6_FD_79335 | JGI IMG/M metagenome (GOLD analysis project Ga0105107, IMG submission 79335) | Freshwater sediment microbial communities from Prairie Pothole Lake near Jamestown, North Dakota, USA - PPLs Lake P8 Core (1) Depth... | ecosystem: Environmental > Aquatic > Freshwater >... | reverse complement strand
AGCAGGTCGGAGAGACGGTTCAGGTACTGGAGGAGGAGAGGCGGAACGCTTTCCGCGCGCGACAGCGCGACGAGGCGGCGCTCCGCGCGCCGGCATACGGTGCGCGCGAGGTGCGCGGCCGCTGCCGCGCGCGAGCCTCCCGGCAACACGAAATCCTTGAGCGCCGGCAGCGTCGCATTGAGCGCGTCGAGCTCACGCTCCAGCCTCGACACGTGGCTCGCGCCGATGATGTCGTGGCCCGGCAGGCAGAGCTCGCCGCCCATGTCGAGGAGGTCGTGCTGGACTTCGAGCAGGCTCGCGCGCATGGCGGCCGGCAGGTCTTCCGCGAGCACGAGCCCGACGGCGCTGTTCAGCTCGTCGATCTCCCCCATCGCGTCGATCCGCGCTGCATCCTTTGCCACGCGCGTGCCGTCGGCAAGCCCGGTCGTGCCGTCGTCACCGGTGCGCGTGTAGATCTTGGTAAGGCGTTTTCCCATCGTCAGGCGCCGGCCGCCGCCGGCGCGCCCGCCGGCACCCGCGGCTCGCCGTTCGGAAGCGTCGTCTTGCACTCCCTGAAGATTTGCCGCTCGCACTTTCTGCAGATCTCGGGATCGAGCTTGGGATAGATGAAGCCGACGGCCCTCGATTTGACCGGGAATATGTTTTCCTTACCGATCTCGTTCAGGTAGCCGCCGCGCGTGAGCAGCCGCATGACGTCGTCGTTGACCCGGTACAGGTAGAGGCCGCCGCCGAGCCTGCGCCTCCTCTTCGCTTCCAGCGCGAGCATCTCGGCGCCCGCGATGTCGATGAAGTTCACTCCGGTCATCTCGATCAGCACGTGCTTCTGATCGGGGTTGTCGGCATCGATGCGCTGGAGCACGCCCTGCACGTGGTCGACCGCGCCGAAAAAGATGGAGCCGTTGATGCGCACCATCTTCAGCTGCAGGCAGTCGGGGAGCCCGCTTTGCGTCGTCAGCAGATAGCTGTGCTCGGCGGGGTCGGGCTTCACGTCGACTATGCGCGGGCGCGAGGTGCGCTTGAGATACAGCATGAGCGAGAGCAGCACGCCGATGTAGATCGCGAACTCGAGCTGTGCGGTGAGGGTGGCGACGAGCGTCACCGCGAGCACGGCGGTCTCCGAGCGGCTGGTGCGCACGATGTTGCGCATCGCCTTGAAGTCGATGAGCGCGTAGGCGATCAGAAAGAGGATGCCGGCCATCGTGGGAATCGGCAGGTACTGCGCGAGAGGCGCGACCACGAGCAGGATCAGGATGAGCGCGAAGGCGGCGAAGATCGACGCTAGGGGCGTCTTCGCGCCGGCTTCGTAGTTGACGCCGCTGCGATTGAAAGAGCCGCTCGAGGCGTAGGCGGAGAAAAAGCTTCCGAAGATGTTCGACAGCCCCTGGCCGATGAACTCCTGGTTGCCGTCGATGCGTTGCTCCGAGCGGAGCGCGATCGACCTCGCGATCGAGACCGCTTCGGTGAGCCCCAGCATCGTCACCGCGACTGCGATCGAAACCGTCTTGCGCAGCGATTCCAGCGTGAACGGGGGTGCCGAGAACTGCGGCAGCGCCGCCGTCAGGCCGGTCACGGTGGGTATGCCGGTGCTCGCGAGAAAGGCGATGCTGTCGATGCCGAGCGCGAGCAGGCTGCCGGCGATCATCGCCGCGATCATGTAGGGAAACTTCGGGTAGAGACGCCGCACGAGGAGGGCGGTGAGCAGCGTGACGAGCCCGACGAGGGTTACGTAGGGATTGATCGTGTCGATCTGGGTGAAAAACGCGTGTACCGACTCGGCGAAAGACATGCCGCGCTCCATCGGCATGCCGAAAAAATGCTGGATCTGGCTCGCGGCGATGAGGAGCCCGGCGCCCGCCGTGAAGCCGACGACGACGGTGTGCGAGATGAAGTTGACGAGCACACCCATGCGCCCGAGTCCCATCGCGAGCTGGAACACGCCCGTGAGAAAGGTCGCCATGAGGACGAGATCTATGTACTCGCGCGAGCCGGGCTCCGCAAGCGTGCTCATCGTCGAGTAAATGACGATCGAGATCGCGGTCGTCGGGCCCGACACGAGATGCCAGCTCGAGCCGAAGAGCGCGGCCATGATGGCGGGCACGATCGCCGCGTAGAGCCCATATTCGGGCGGCATACCCGCGATCGTGGCGAACGCGACGCCCTGCGGCAGCACGATCGCCGCGCCTATCCCGCCCGCGATCAGGTCCGCGCGCAGCGTTACGCGATTGACGCGGGGCCACCACTGCAGGAACGGTAAAAGGCGTACGAGCCGCGGCAGGAGGTGCGCGATAAAAGTGGTATTCAAGCTGCTCGGCTGGGAAAGGCGGACATCATCGGCGATTATCTGTGATGCGCCGGGAGGGGGCAACGCGCGCGTCTTTTCGGTATAATCGCGCGTCGCTACCGTTCAATCCGTTTGCACGCTTTCCAGCCGCTTCAGACATGAAAACTTCGAACGCTTTTGCTCTCGCTTGTTCCGCGCTCGCGCTCGCCGCCGCGTTGCCCGCCGCCGCGCAGGTGCCCGGCAGCGCCGAGAAAGGCCGTCACAAGGCCTCGATGTGCGTCGGCTGCCACAATATCCCCGGCTACAAGACCGCTTTCCCCGAGGTGTACAGCGTCCCGAAGCTCGACGGACAGCACGCAGGCTACATCGTGAGCGCGCTCAGGGCTTACAAGTCGGGCGAGCGCAGGCATCCGTCGATGCGCGCAATCGCCGCGAGCCTCTCCGACCAGGACATGGCCGATCTCGCCGCCTTCTATTCTGCCGCGCCTCAAAAATCGGCCTCGCGCTGAAGCTCGAAAGGAACAAGGGATGACCAAGCACGTCGCATTGGCTGCAATCGTTTCGGCGCTCGCGTTCCCGGGCCTCGCCTACGGCGGCAATCCCGACGCCGGCAAGGAGAAGTCGCGCACCTGCGCGGCGTGTCACGGCGCCGACGGCAACAGCGCGACCGCTGATTTTCCGCGGCTCGCGGGCCAGCACTACGACTACCTGGTGAAAGCGCTGAAAGACTACAAGTCCGGCGCACGCAAGAACGCCATCATGTCGCCGCAGGTGGCGAACCTGAGCCGGCGCGATTTCGAGGACCTCGCCGCGTTCTATTCGCACCAGCAGGGGCTCATCACGCGAAGGAACGCGTACATCGTTCCGTAGGCCTCAGCTGCCCGCCTTGCGCTCCAGGCATTCGAGATAGGCCCGCCCGTCGGGCGCCTTGCCCGTGCGTTGCGCCTCCCAGATCGTCTCCCCCAGACATTCCAGCACGGCGTGCTTCGCGTCGTGCCCGGATCCCGCTCTCGCCACGAGGCGCTCGTAGCACGCGCGTATTCCAGGCGGCTGGTCGATCGAAAGCTGCTCCTCGATCGCGAGGTGCAGCGACAGGTGCAGGAAAGGATTCAACTGGCCGCTGTCCGGCGTGTAATCGCGATCGATGCCGGTCTGCGGGTCGTCGAGCATCGAGTGATACTCGGGGTGCGCGAGCAGCACTTCCAGCGCGGTCGGCTCGAGGCCTTCGAGCGCTTCGCCGCGGCGATACTTCGCCCACGTGTCGAAAAAGAACCGGCGCGCTTCGTCTCGGCTTGGGGAGAACATCGGTGACGGGTGACTCGTGACGCGTTACTGGTCGGTTAGACAGGATTTACGATTCAGCATTCACGATTCACTCGTCACGGCTCCCTGGTCTTCGCCTTGTATTCGCACAGATCGCGGATGATGCACGCCGGGCATTTCGGCGTGCGCGCGACGCAGACGTAGCGGCCGTGCAGGATGAGCCAGTGGTGCGCGTGGCGCCTGAACTCCTCGGGCACGAATTTCAGCAGGCGCCGCTCGACTTCGAGCGGGTCTTTGCCCGGCGCGATGTTGGTGCGGTTCGCCACCCGGAATATGTGCGTGTCCACCGCGATCGTGGGCTCGCCGAAAGCCACGTTCAGCACCACGTTCGCGGTCTTACGTCCGACGCCCGGAAGCTTCTCGAGCGCTTCGCGCGAGCGCGGCACCTCGCCCGCGTGCTCGGCGAGGAGTATGCGGCAGGTCTCGATCACGTTCTTCGCCTTGGTGCGGTAGAGGCCGATGCTCTTGATGTAGCGCTCGAGCCCTGCCACTCCCAGGGCGAGGATCTGCGCCGGCGTATTGGCGTGCCTGTAGAGCTCCCGCGTCGCGATGTTGACGCTCTTGTCGGTGGCCTGCGCCGAAAGCACGACCGAGACGAGGAGCTCGAACGGCGAGGCATGCGCGAGCTCGGTCCGCGGTTCGGGGTCGGCGTCTCGCAAGCGGCGGAAGATTTCGCGGCGCTTGGCCGGATTCATGCGCGCAACCGCCGCGGACACGAGGGTCCGGTGAACACCACGCCCGGGGCCGCCCATGCGAAAATCGCCAAACTTTTTCTCCATTCCCGTGCCGGCTCTCTCTTGACAGCCGCGTTCGCCTGCCGGATATAGGTTGCTGAATCGAACCGGGGCGACGAGAGCTTAGCGCGAGTCGCATGCCGCAGCCAGAAGGCCGCGCCGCGCCCGGAACGCTCTCCGAAGGGGGTCTATGGGTATACGTCTGAAATTCAATATCGTTCTCGTCGCGGTGTTTCTCGCCGGGCTCGCGCTCGCAGCCTGGACCTCGCACGAGCTCCTGCAGCGCAACGCGAAGGACGAGATCCTGCGCAATGGCAGGCTCATGATGGAAACGGCTGCGGCGATCCGCGGCTACACGATCTCGCAGGTGAGACCGCATCTCGAGGCCCAGCTCTCGCGCACCTTCCTGCCGCAGACGGTGCCTGCCTACGCGGCGACCGAAACGCTGGGCGCGCTGCAGAAGAAATATCCGGACTACGGCTACAAGGAAGCGACGCTCAACCCGACCAATCCGCGCAACCGCGCCACCGATTGGGAGACCGACATCGTCACGAGCTTCAGGAATGCCGATGCGACCAAAGAGATCATCGGCGAGCGCGAGACGCCCACGGGCAGGTCGCTTTTCATTGCGCGTCCGATCCAGATCGGCAACCAGGACTGTCTCGTGTGCCACAGCTCGCCGGCAGCCGCGCCGAAGTCGATGCTGACGCTCTATGGCGAGGCGAACGGCTTCGGCTGGAAGATGAACGAGATCATCGGCGCGCAGGTGGTTTCGGTCCCGATGTCCGTGCCGGTCGAGAATGCGAAGCGGACGTTCGTCACTTTCATGGCGTGCCTCTTCGCCGTGTTCGCGGTCCTTTTCATCGCGCTCAACCTGATGCTCAACTGGATGATCGTGCGCCCCATCATGACGATGGCGCGCTCTGCCGATTCGGTCAGCACCGGGGACTTCGCCATTCCCGAGTTCTCGGAGCGCGGCACCAAGGAAATCGCGACGCTCGGTGCGGCTTTCAACCGCATGCGCCGCAGTCTCGAGAAAGCGATGCAGATGATCGAAAGCTGAGGCGCCAGCGCCCCGGACCCGAGCGATGAACCCCACCCACGACCCCGACCGCACAGTGGTGATCGGCGCAGCCCGCGAGCAGCCGGGCAACGCGCTTGCGCTCGGCACCCGCATGGGCGAGTTCGAGATCACGGGGCTCGTCGGTGAGGGCGGCTTCGGCATCGTCTATCTCGCCCACGACCACTCGCTCGACCGCACCGTGGCGCTCAAGGAATACATGCCTTCCGACCTGGCGAGGCGCACGCCGGGAGGCGCGGTCAGCGTGAAATCCCAACGCCACGCGGACACTTTCGGCACGGGCATGCGCAGCTTCGTCAACGAAGCGCGGCTGCTCGCCCGCTTCGACCACCCGTCGCTGGTGAAGGTGTATCGCTTCTGGGAAGCGAACGGCACGGCCTACATGGTGATGCCGTACTACGACGGCGCGACCCTCACCGAAACGCTGCGCGGACTCGGCGGTCCGCCCGACGAGAGCTGGCTGAAAGCGCTGCTCTCGCAGGTCCTCGACGCGCTCGAGGTGATCCACGCCGAGCGCTGCTACCACCGCGATATCGCGCCCGACAACATCCTGATGCTGCCCGAAGGCACGCCGGTGCTGCTCGATTTCGGCGCGGCGCGCCGCGTGATCGGCGACGCCGCGCAGGCGCTCACCGTCATCCTCAAGCCCGGTTACGCGCCGATCGAGCAATACGCCGAGGACGCGAGCATGAAGCAGGGGCCGTGGACCGATCTCTACGCGCTCGCTTCGGTCGCGCATTACGCGATCATGGGGCGCGCGCCCGTGCCGGCGGTCGCGCGCGTCATGTCCGATCCCCAGGCGCCGCTGGTGCAGGCGGCCGCCGGCCTCTACAGCGACCCGTTTCTGTCCGGGCTCGACGCCGCGCTGTCGGTGCGGCCCGAGGACCGGCCGATCAACATCACGGAATTCCGCGATGCGCTGGGATTCGGCCCTTTGCAGGAGCACCCCGCGTTGCGCGAATACGGCAGCACGTTAATTCCCGCGACGACGGGCCGCGTCGGCGCCCGTGCGCCCGCCGTGCGAAGCACGCAGCCGCGATCGGCGGTTGCGGCGCCCGCCGAGCGAACCACGCATGAGCCGCGATCGGCGGGTGCGGCGCAGCCGGTCACTGCCGCGCCGGTGGACGCCTCGCCGGAGGACGCCGGCCTGGAGAAGCTCCTCGCCGGCTACATCGGACCGCTGGCGCGGATCATCATGGCGCGGGCGAGGAAATCGGCCGCGAGCCGCGAAGACCTGCTGCGCACGCTCGCGCAGGCGATCGATAACGAGGAACACCGCGCGGCTTTCCTGCGCGCTGCGGGCGAGCCCGGGTCCGGCAAGCCGGCGCGGCGGTGAGGCGGCATCGGCGCGGTTGACGGCACGCCTCAGATATGAAGGAATATCGCTCCCGGGAGCACGGGTCCAAATGAGAAGAATACCGAGTCGGCCGTTTCCGGCCTCAGCACCGCATTGCACGGGGTTCGCCGCCGCTCATCGCGCGCGCGCCACGGGCGCGCGCGGCACCAGCGGGGCGCACGCTTGAGCGTCGACACCGAAGCGCTCCTCGCACCGATAGCCGGGGACGCGCCCGGCGGTCCGGACCTCACTTACGATCCCGAATTCATGGCCCTGGAGCAGGCGGGCCTGGGCAAGAGCGAGCAGCAATTCGGCGACACGGTCATTCCTGCCGAGGAGCCCAATTGGCGCGACGTGAGGGAACGCGCCGAAGCCCTGCTGGCGCGCTCCAAGGACCTGCGCGTGGCGGTGCTCCTCGCACGCGCGCTCACCCGCATGGAGGGGATGGAAGGCCTCGCGGCGGGTCTCGAGATCATCCGCGAATTGCTGGTCCGTTACTGGGACACGCTCCATCCCGCGCTCGATCACGACGACAACGACGACCCCACGATGCGCTTGAATGCGCTCGGACCGCTGTCGGACGCCGAGACCTTCCTGCGCGAGATACGCAGCACCGACCTCGTGGCTTCGGCTCAGCACGGCCGCGTGAGCGTGCGCGACGTGCTGGTCGCCACCGGGAAGCTGCCGGCGGCGGGAGAGAGCCTGAGCGAGTCGCAGATCGACGCGATCGTGCGCGCGGTATCGTCCGAGGACCCGGCGCCGGCGAAGGCGGCGCTGGCTTCGGCCGGGGCCGTCGCCGCGCTCGAATCGGTGCTGAGCGAAAAGGGCGTGCTCACACAGGCGCCGGATCTGCGCCCGCTCAACGACGTGCTGCACGCGCTCGCGCCGTTTTGCAGCGCAGCGCTCGGGACCGTGGGAGGGGCCGGAGAGGACGCCGAGTCAGGGGATCCCGGACAGCCGGGAGCCCCCCGCACGCCGGGCGAGATACGCACCCGCGAGGACGCGGTCCAGATGCTCGAGAACATCTGCCGATTCATCGAGCGGTCCGAGCCTTCCAACCCAGCCCCGCTGCTCATCCGCCGCGCGCAGCGCCTGATGAGCCGCTCATTCGTGGAGATCATTCAGGAGCTCGCGCCCGAGAGCCTGGATCAGATTCAGAAGCTCGCCGGCCTGGGAGAGAAGTAACCCGCATGCGGGGCGGAAAATCGTGTCTGCATGCGCTAGTACGCTTTACATCGTGACATAATGAGCCCCAGAAACGCGGGCCACACCGCTGCTGCAAAAGGGTGATGCCCTTCGTCGAGGCATACTTCACCGGGAGGTCGACATGGCACAAAGCAGCCAGAAATTCATCGCACGTAACCGAGCGCCGCGCGTGCAGATCGAGTACGACGTGGAGCTCTACGGCGCGGAGAAAAAAGTCCAGCTCCCCTTCGTGATGGGCGTGCTGTCGGATCTCTCCGGCAAGCCGACCGAGCCGCTGCCGCCCGTCGCCGACCGCAAGTTCCTCGAGGTCGACGTCGACAACTTCGACAGCCGGATGAAGGCGATCAAGCCGCGCGCCGCCTTCCAGGTGCCGAACACGCTGACCGGCGAGGGCAACATCAGCGTCGACATCACGTTCGAGAGCATGGACGACTTTTCCCCGGCCGCGATCGCCCGCAAGGTCGATTCGCTCAATAAGCTCCTGCAGGCGCGCCAGCAGCTTTCGAACCTGGTGACCTACATGGACGGAAAAACGGGTGCGGAGGAGCTGATCGCCAAGGTCCTGCAGGATCCGGCGCTCATGCAGGCGCTCGCCGCGGCGAAGAAGCCGGCCGACGAAGAGGGCAAGGCCTAGATCACGACGATTAGTCATTCGAACACGGGAGACCGAACATGGCCGAGACACAAACCCAGGGCGCATCGCAGGAAGGCCTGACGCTCGAAGGCAGCGAGCTGACGATCCTGCTGCAGAAGGAATTCAAGCCGAAGTCCGACGAAGCCAAAGGCGCCGTCGAGCAGGCGGTGCGCACGCTGGCCGAGCAGGCGCTCTCGCAGACGAAGCTGATCGGCAACGACGTGGTGAAGTCGATCGAGGCGATCACCGCCGAGCTCGACAAGAAGCTCTCCGAGCAGATCAACCTCATCCTGCACCACGAGGATTTCCAGAAGCTCGAAGGCGCGTGGCGCGGGCTGCACTATCTCGTCAACAATACCGAAACCGACGAGATGCTCAAGATCCGCGTGATGAACATCTCGAAAGCCGACCTCGGCAGGACGCTCAAGCGCTACAAGGGCACCAACTGGGACCAGAGCCCGATCTTCAAGAAGATCTACGAAGCCGAGTACGGCCAGTTCGGCGGCGAGCCTTTCGGCTGCCTGGTCGGCGATTACTACTTCGACCACAGCCCGCCCGACGTCGAGCTCCTCGGCGAGATATCGAAGAATTCGGCGGCCGCGCACACGCCTTTCATCGCCGGCACCTCGCCCACCGTGATGCAGATGGATTCGTGGCAGGAGCTCGCGAATCCGCGCGACCTCACCAAGATCTTCACCACGCCCGAGTACGCCGGATGGCGCTCGCTGCGCGAATCGGACGACGCGCGCTACATCGGCCTTGCGATGCCGCGCTTTCTCGCGCGCATCCCCTACGGCGCGAAGACGGCCCCGGTGGAGGAATTCGATTTCGAAGAGGATACCGGCGCCGCCGAGCACAACCGCTACACCTGGGCGAACGCCGCCTACGCGATGGCAACCAACATCACGCGCTCGTTCAAGATGTATGGCTGGTGCTCGCGCATACGCGGGGTCGAGTCCGGCGGCGCGGTCGAAGGGCTTCCCGTCCACAGCTTCCCCACCGATGACGGCGGCGTCGACATGAAATGCCCGACGGAGATCGCGATCAGCGACCGCCGCGAAGCGGAGCTCGCGAAAAACGGCTTCATGCCGCTGCTCCATCGCAAGAACTCCGATTTCGCCGCGTTCATCGGCGCGCAGTCGCTGCAGAAGCCCGCGGAGTACGACGACCCGGACGCCACGGCGAATGCGAACCTCGCGGCGCGCCTGCCGTATCTTTTCTCGTGCTGCCGCTTCGCGCACTACCTGAAGTGCATCGTGCGCGACAAGATCGGCTCCTTCAAAGAGCGCGAGGAAATGCAGCGCTGGCTGCAGGGGTGGATCATGAATTACGTGGACGGCGACCCCGCCCATTCCTCCGAGAGCACCAAGGCGAGCAAGCCGCTCGCCGCTGCCGAGGTGATCGTGGAGGAGGTGGAAGGCAATCCCGGCTACTACACGTCCAAGTTCTTCCTGAGGCCGCATTACCAGCTGGAGGGACTGACGGTCTCGCTGCGGCTCGTGTCCAAGCTGCCGTCGGCGAAAGCGGCCTAAAAGCCACGACCGAATAGTTCGCGTTGAGAAGAAGATCCTGTACGCCCCGGCCGGGTCGGCTGGGGCACAACAACCAATAAGGAGACGCAAATGGCTGTCGACATGTTCATGAAGATCGGCGATCTGACGGGCGAGTCCAAGGACAAGACTCACAAGGATTCGATCGACGTCCTCGCCTGGAGCTGGGGAATGAGCAACTCGGGATCGGCGCACATGGGCGGAGGCGCGGGGGCCGGCAAGGTGAGCGTGCAGGACCTGTCCTTCACCAAATACATCGACAAGTGCAGCACCAACCTCGTCATGGCGTGCTGCACCGGCAAGCACTATCCGGAAGCGAAGCTCACGGTGCGCAAGGCGGGCGACACGCCGCTCGAGTACCTGCTTATCACGTTGAAGGAAGTGATGGTGACCGCCGTCAGCACCGGCGGCAGCGGTGGCGAGGATCGGCTCACCGAGAACGTGACGCTCAATTTCGCGAGCTTCGTCACCGAATACAAGCCGCAGAAAGCGGACGGCACCGGCGACGCCTCCGTGTTCGCGAAATACAACATCGCCGAAAACGTCAAGGAATAGCCGGGCCGCCGGCACGTTCGCGCAGGCCGGCGCGCCTCGAAGCGCCGCCTCGCGCGCGAGCCGCCCGCGGCGCGCGGACGGCCCGCAATCGCATGCGACGGGACGGAAGTCTCACCTGCCGTTCGCACGCACCGCCGCGCGTTTCGCTCGCGCGATGCCGGCCACCGCCACCCTGCTGAGGAATCGTTATGGGAACCGCTAGCGCTGCCGAACAGTCCCTACGCGACGGCGATCCCTTCGAGGCGCTGAAGCTGCTCCAGGCCGAGATTCGCGCGAGCGGCGCGGATCCGAAGCTGCGCGTATTCCTGTTCCAGCTCCTTTCGGTGCTGGGACAGTGGGACCGCGCGCTCAATCAGCTCGAAGTCGCCGCGACCCTCGACGCATCGACCCTTGCGATGGTGCAGACCTATCGCGAAGCGCTGCGCTGCGAAGCGCTGCGCGCTCAGGTGTTCGAGGGCCGGACTTCGCCCATGGTGTTCGGCCAGCCCGACACCTGGCTCGCGCTCCTCATCGAATCGCTGCTGCTCGCCGGCCGCGGACAGACGAAGGAAGCCGAGACCCTGCGTGGGCAGGCGTTCGACGAGGCGCCCGCGTCCCCGGGCACGCTCAACGGGAGCCCTTTCGAATGGATCGCGGACGCCGACATGCGCCTGGGCCCCGTGCTCGAAGCCGTCATCAACGGGCGCTACTACTGGGTTCCGTTCGCGAGGCTCTCGCGGATCGCGATCGAGGAGCCGGCGGACCTGCGCGACGTCGTCTGGACCCCGGCGCACCTGCTGCTCGAGAACGGAGGCGAAGCCTACGCGCTCGTTCCCACGCGCTACGCCGGCACCGAGAAGGTCGAGGACGGGTCCCTCCTCCTCGCGCGGAAGACGACGTGGGACGAGCCCAGACCCGGGTTCTACTGCGGCGTGGGCCAGCGGGTGCTCTCCACCGACGGCGGCGAAGTGCCGCTCATGGAGGTGCGCGACATCTCCTTCGATGGCGGCGCGGCGCAGGCTGAAGCTTCGCAGTAACGCCGCATGGCCGAGCTCGCCTCACGGGAGCGCCTGCAGCCCGCCCTGCTGGACCGTCTCACCGACGACAATCCTGAGAACAGGCAGCCCGAGCCCCGCGAAGCCCGCCTCATCGGCAAGAACCGCCTGCGGCAGGCGGTGCTGCGCGATCTCGCGTGGCTCTTGAACGCGACGCGGCTCGGCGACGCCGAGGCGCTCGGCGGGCTGCCTCACGTCGAAGGCTCGGTCGTGAACTTCGGTCTGCCGCCGCTTTCCGGCGTGACCGCCTCCACGCTCGACGTGCTGCAGCTCGAAGACGGGATCCGCAGGGCGATCCAGTTCTACGAGCCGCGCATACTCGCCTCCACCCTCGAAGTGCGCGCGCTCTTCTCCGAAGGGGACCTGAACCGGCACAACGTCGTCAGCATCGAGATCCGCGGCTCGCTGTGGGCGCATCCGATCCCGCTCGAGATGCTGCTGCGCACCGACGTCGATCTCGAAACCGGTGAAGTGCGTATCCACGATCTCGAAGGGCCTCTCGCGCGCTGATGGATCCGCGGCTCCTACGCTATTACAACCAGGAGCTTCAGCACCTGCGCGAGACGGGTGCCGAGTTCTCGCAACAGTTTCCCAAGATCGCTGCGCGTCTGGGCATGGACGGGATCGAAGTCACCGACCCGTACGTCGAGCGCCTGCTCGAAGGCGTCGCCTTCATGGCTGCGCGCGTCCAGCTGAGGCTGGACGCCGAGTTTCCGCGCTTCACGCAGCGGCTGCTCGAGATCGTCTACCCGAACTATCTCGCGCCGATGCCGGCGATGCTCGTCGCACAGTTCCAGCCGCAGCTGGACGACACCAACCTCGCGCGCGGTTTCACGGTGCCGCGGGGAAGCAGCCTGCTCGGACAAAGCGGCATCGGCGACAAGACGGCGTGCGAGTTCCGCACCGCCCACGACGTGACGCTATGGCCGCTCGAGCTCACTGCCGCCGAGTATTTTTCGTTCGCACCCGATCTCCCTCTCGCCTCTCTGCGCTCCGGACGGCGCGTGAAAGGCGGCGTGCGTCTCAAGCTGCGCTCGACGGCGGGGCTGCCGTTCAACAAGTTGAGCCTGGAGCGCCTGCGCGTTTTCCTCTCCGGCGGCGACGAGACCGCGTACAAGCTGCACGAGCTCTGCCTGGGCGCGTGCATGGGCGCGATCGTGCGCCCGGGGGGGGCGCAGTCTTCGTCGTGGCACGAGTTCCTGGGCAAGGAGAGCGTCCAGCCGGCCGGTTTTCGGGACGAAGAGGCGCTGCTCCCCACGACCTTGCGCAGCTTCCAGGGCTATCGCCTGCTGCAGGAGTACTTCGCGTTTCCGCAGCGCTTTCTCTTCTTCGATCTCGAAGGGCTGCGACCCGCACTGCAGCGGCATGCGGGCAGCGAGATCGAGATCGCGCTTCTCTTCGATCGCGGGGAGCCGTCGCTCGAGAGCGTGGTGGACGGCACCAACTTCAGCCTTTTCTGCGCGCCGGCGGTGAACCTCTTTCCGCGCCGCGCCGACCGCATCCATCTTTCCGACGCCGTGCAGGCGCACCACGTGGTTCCCGACCGCACGCGGCCGATGGATTTCGAAGTGTTCGACGTGACCGGGGTCACCGGCTACGGGGTGGGGAGCGAAAGCGAGCAGACCTTCCACCCCTTCTACGCCGCCTTTCACACGGAGGGCGGGCACAACCCGGCGTATTACATGGTGCACCGCGAGCCGCGGCTCCTGTCGCAGACGCAGAAACAGACGGGGCTGCGCACGAGCTACGTCGGCACCGAAGTCTACGTCTCGCTCGTCGATCCGAACGAGGCGCCTTACCGTAGCGATCTGCGCCAGATCGCGGTGAGCGCGCTGTGCACCAATCGAGACCTGCCCCTTTCCATGCCGCTGCACGTCGGCAAGACCGACTTCACGCTCGGCGCGGCGGCGCCGTTGCAGGCGATACGCTGCGTGAAAGGGCCTTCCAAGCCGCTCGCGCCGCTTGGAGAGGGCCCGGTCGCGTGGCGCTTCATCAGCCATCTTTCGCTCAACTATCTGTCGCTGCTCGACTCCAGCGTCGAAGAGGGCGCGGCCGCGCTGCGCGAGATGCTCGCGCTCTACGCCGCGAACGCGGACGTGGGAATGAGAAGACAGATCGAAGGCGTGCGCAGCGTGCGCACGCGCCCGACGGTGCGGCGGCTTCCGTTCAGGGGGCCGCTCGCGTACGGCCGCGGCGTCGAGATCGATCTCGACGTCGACGAGCTCGCTTTCCAGGGCGGCAGCGCGTTCCTTTTCGGCGCGGTGATGGAGCGCTTCTTCTCGCGCCACGTGTCGCTCAACTCGTTCACCGAAACCGCGCTGCGCTCGTCCGCGCGCGGCGCGATCATGCGCTGGTCGCCGCGCTGCGGCGAGCGCCCGATCCTGTGAGCACCGGTCTCGATTTCGAAGCGCTGCCGCCGCCCGCCGCGGAGCCGCCAGCGGCGACCGGCGCGCTGTCCGCCGCGCCCGCCGCAGGGGAGACGCGGACCCAGGCGTTTTTCGATGCACTGGGGGCCGAGCCGTATCGCTACGACTTCTTCCAGGCGATGCGCCGTCTCGAGGCGCTTTTTCCGACGCGGCCGCGCATCGGCGCGGCGCTGCGTCCCGCGGACGAGCCGGTGAGGTTCGCGCAGGAGCCCAGCCTCGCGTTCGCGCCCGCGACCCTGTCGTCGTTTCGCGGACCCGACGCGAGCACGCGTTACGGACGCATGGAAGTGCGCTTCTTCGGTCTACTCGGACCCAACGGGCCGCTCCCGCTCCACCTCACCGAATACGCGCGCGAGCGTCAGATGCACGCGGCGGACCGCACGTTCGCGCGCTTCCTCGACGTTTTCCACCATCGCTACATCGCGATGTTCTACCGCGCGTGGGCGCAGGCGCAGCCTACGGTCAGCCTCGATCGGCCGCGCGAGGACCGCTTCGCGGGCTACGCGGGATCGCTCGTCGGGCTCGGCGCGCCCGCTTTCGCGAACCGCGACGCGGTGCCCGACCACGCCAAGCTTTTCTACTCCGGGCTCCTCGCCCGGCACGTGCGCAACAGCGACGGACTGGCAGCGCTGTTGTCGGGATACTTCCGCATCCCGGTGCGCATCGAGCAGTTCGTCGGTCACTGGCTCACGCTGCCGGTGGACGACAGGACCCACCTTGGGACAGCGGCGACGGCGGCCCTCGGCCGCGGCGCGATGCTCGGCGCGCGGGTGTGGGATCGCCAGCACAAGTTCAGGCTGCGCCTGGGCCCTCTCGACCTCGCGCAATACGAAAGCTTTCTCCCCGGCGGCGCGGCGATCGACAGGATCGTGGCGTGGGTGCGGCAATACTGCGGTTTCGAGCTCGACTGGGATGCGCGTCTCGCGCTCGCGCCAAACGCGGTGCCGAAGATGCGGCTGGGGCAGTACGGGCGTCTCGGCTGGACGACCTGGCTCGGCAAGAAAGCGCCCCGCACTGCCGACGCCGACGATCTTCGGCTCGCGCCGGAGGCGCTCTGTCATTCGAAACGCCTGACGCCGGCGCGTGGTCGCGGCGGCCGGGTGTCGTGATCAACTCCATAAACGGTCAAATCCCATGAGCGAAATCAGTCGCGTCGCCCTTTTCGGCAAACTCAACAGCCTCGCCTACAAGGCGATCGAAGGCGCAACGGTGTTCTGCAAGCTGCGCGGCAATCCTTACGTGGAGCTCGAGCACTGGCTGCAGCAGATCCTGCAGACACAGGACTCGGATCTGCACCGCATCGTGAAGCATTTCGAGCTCGACCCGTCACGGTTGGCGAAGGACATGACCGACGCGCTCGACCGCCTGCCGCGCGGCTCGACGTCGATTTCGGACCTCTCGACCCACGTCGAGGCCGCGGTCGAGCGCGCGTGGGTCTACGGCACGCTCATGTTCGGCGAGAACCGCGTGCGCACCGGGCACATCGTGCTCGGCATGCTGAAGACGCCCACGCTGCGCAACGCGCTTTTCAACATCTCGAAGCAGTTCGATCGCGTCAAAGCCGAGGCGCTCGCCGACGATTTCGTGAAGATCACCGGAGGCTCACCCGAGGAGCATCTCGGGCCGACCGACGGTTCGTCGATGGGCGCCCCGGGAGAAGCGAGCGGCGCGATGGCGCCCGCGCAGATGGGCAAGCAGGAAGCGCTGAAGCGCTTCGCCGTCGATCTCACCGAGCGCGCCCGCAAAGGCGAAATCGATCCGATCACCGGCCGCGACGAGGAGATACGCCAGATCGTCGACATCCTCATGCGGCGCCGGCAGAACAACCCCATCCTCACCGGTGAGGCGGGCGTGGGCAAGACCGCCGTGGTCGAAGGCTTTGCGCTGCGCATCGCGAAAGGCGACGTGCCGCCCTCGCTCAAGGAAGTTTCGCTTTTCTCCCTCGACATCGGTCTGCTGCAGGCCGGCGCCAGCATGAAAGGTGAGTTCGAGAACCGGCTGCGCCAGGTGATAGACGAAGTCCAGGCTTCGCCGAAACCGATCATCCTTTTCATCGACGAAGCGCACACCCTGATCGGCGCCGGCGGCGCGGCCGGAACCGGCGACGCGGCGAACCTGCTCAAGCCCGCGCTCGCGCGTGGGACTTTGCGCACGGTCGCCGCCACGACCTGGGCCGAATACAAGAAGTACTTCGAGAAGGACCCGGCGCTCACCCGCCGCTTCCAGACCGTGCAGGTCGCCGAGCCCGACGAAGCGAAAGCGCTCCTCATGGTGCGCGGCGTCGCCTCGACCCTCGAAAAGCACCACCGCGTGCAGCTCCTCGACGAAGCGCTCGAGGCCGCCGTGCGGCTCTCCCACCGTTACATTCCCGCGCGTCAGCTTCCCGACAAGGCGGTGAGCCTGCTCGATACCGCGTGCGCGCGCGTCGCCATCAGCCAGCACGCCACGCCGCCCGAGGTGGAAGACTGCCGCAGGCGTATCGAAGCGCTCGAAACCGAGCTCGAGATCATCGGCCGGGAGGAAGCGATCGGCATTTACGCGGCGACGCGGCGCGCCGAAGCCGAAGAGAAAGTCGCCGGCGAGCGCGAGCGGTTGAATGGGCTCGAAGAGCGCTGGGGCAAGGAAAAGGTGATCGTCGATTCGGTGCTCGAGCTGCGGCGGAAGCTCCGTGAAGGCGGCAAGCCGGTCGATGCGCCCGCGGGCGCGGCGAAGGGCGCATCTCCCGCAGCGGACAAGCCCGCGGCGGGCGCAGCGCCTGCCGCGAACGCCGCATCCCCGGCGGTCGCTGCCCAGGAGCTCACTCCCGAAGAGCGCGCCGCGGTGCTCTCGGAGCTGCACGCGGCGCAGGAGAAGCTGCGCGAGCTGCAGGGCGAGACCCCGCTCATCATGCCGAGCGCGGACGAGCAGGCGGTGTCCTCGGTGGTCGCCGACTGGACCGGGATTCCGGTCGGACGCATGGTCAAGAACGAGATCGAAACGGTGCTCAATCTGGCCGAGGCGCTCAACGCCCGCGTGATCGGGCAGCGCCACGGGCTCGAGATGATCGCGAAGCGCATCCAGACTTCGCGCGCGAAGCTCGACAATCCGAACAAGCCGATCGGGGTCTTCATGCTCGCCGGTACCTCCGGCGTGGGCAAGACCGAGACCGCCCTCGCGCTCGCCGAAGCGCTGTACGGCGGCGAGCAGAACGTCATCACCATCAACATGAGCGAGTTTCAGGAAGCGCATACGGTCTCCACGTTGAAAGGCGCGCCCCCCGGCTACGTCGGCTACGGCGAAGGCGGCATCCTCACCGAGGCGGTGCGGCGGCGACCTTATTCGGTGGTGCTGCTGGACGAAGTCGAGAAAGCGCATTCCGACGTCCACGAGATCTTTTTCCAGGTCTTCGACAAGGGCTGGATGGAAGACGGCGAAGGGCGCTACATCGATTTCAAGAACACCATCATTCTCCTTACGACCAACGCCGGCTCGGATCTCATCATGAGCATGTGCAAGGACCCCGAGCTCACTCCCGATCCCGAGTCGCTCGCAAAAGCGCTGCGTCAGCCGCTGCTGCAGGTGTTCCCGCCCGCGCTGCTGGGACGTCTGGTGGTGATTCCCTATTACCCGCTGTCCGACGAGATGATGGCGAGCATCGTGCGCCTGCAGCTCGGACGCATACAGCGCCGCGTCAAGGACAATCACAAGATACCGCTCGAGTACAGCGACGACGTGGTGAAGCTGATCGTGAGCCGCTGCACCGAGCTCGAAAGCGGGGGCCGCATGATAGACGCGATACTCACCAACACGGTGCTGCCGCGAATCAGCCTCGAGTTCCTGACGCGGCTCGTCGAAGGCAAGCCCGTTTCGCGCGTAACGCTGAGCGTGGGCGACGGCGATTTCCAGTATGCATTCGACTGAGGTCGTGCAGGCGCCCGCCGAGCTCACCCTGGCCGAGGTGCTGTCGGGCGCGGTGCAGCTCCACCGGCACGGTCATATCGACGAAGCCGAGGAGCTCTATCGCCGAGTGCTCGAGGTCGATCCGGATCAGCCGGACGCGCTCGGCTTTCTCGGCATAGTGGCCATGCATCGCGGCCGCATCGACGAGGCGATCGAGCTGATCGAGCGTGCGCTCACGATCGAGCCCGGCAACGCCGACCGTTACAACAACCTGGGCAACGTGCTCCTCGCAGCCGAGCGCGTGGACGACGCCCTCGAGGCATATCGCAAATCGATCGAGCTCGATCCCAGACACGCGGATGCGTACAACAATCTCGGGGTCATCTACAAGGCGCAGCGGCGGTTCGAGGAATCCGGCCGCGCGTATGAGCGAGCGATCGAGATCGACGCCAGCCATATCGAGGCCTACAACAACTACGGCAACCTCCTCTCCGCGCAGGGCCGGGTGGCCGATGCGATAAAACAGTACTCGAAAGCGCTCATATTGAGACCGCACGATGCCAACGCCAGGAAGTACATGGCGATGGCGCACGCGGCGCTCGGCGAGCTCGATGCCGCTGCGGCGATCTATCGCGAGTGGCTCGAGCAGGATCCGGACCACCCGGGCGTGAAGCACCTGCTCGCCGCGTGCTCGGGAGAGAACGTGCCGGAGCGCGCGACCGACGCGTACATCGAGACCACTTTCGACATTTTCTCGATGAGCTTCGATGCCAAGCTCGCGAAGCTCGAGTATCGCGCGCCGGAGCTCGTCGCCGAGGCACTCGCCCGGGTCGAGCCCAACCCGCGCAAGAGCCTCGCCGTCCTCGATGCCGGCTGCGGCACCGGTCTGTGCGGGCCGCTGGTCGCGCCGTATGCGGCCAGGCTCGACGGTGTCGATCTCTCTTCGGGCATGCTCCAGAAGGCGCGTGCGCGCGGCGTGTACGACGAGCTTTTGAAAGCGGAGCTCACGAGCCACCTGCAAAGCGTGCACGAAACCTACGATCTCGTCGTCTCGGCCGATACGCTGGTGTATTTCGGGGTGCTCGACGACGTGCTGTCGGCGGCCTCGCGTGCGCTGCGCCCCGGCGGACTCCTCATATTCACCGTCGAGCATGCCGACGAGGCCGACGCGCCGCAGGGCCACCGGCTGAATCCGCATGGACGCTACAGCCACACACGCGGTTACCTCGAGCGCACGTTGGGAAGCGCGGGATTCAGCGAGGTGAGCATCGGCACGGGAGTGCTGAGACAGGAGCGCGGCGAGGCCGTGGCAGGGCTTGTGGTGACCGCGCGCAAAGCCGCACCGTCGGTGCGGGCGGAGCGCGCGCAGCATCAGGCGAGGTGAGTGATGGCGGTGCGTCCGGCAGCCATGAAGATCACGACACCGCTCGGCGGCGATCTTCTTTTCCATCGCATGAGCGCGCGCGAGGAGCTCGGGCGTTTGTCCGAGCTCGAGATCGATCTTCTGTCCGCGCGCAACGACATCAGGCCGAGCGAGATCCTTTCGAAAGCCGTCTCGGTGCAGGTCGAGTTGACGACGCAGGGCTTTCGCTACTTCAACGGCCACGTCACGCGCTTTTCGTATACGGGAGTGCAGGGCCGCTACCACACGTACAAGGCGAGCGTGCGGCCGTGGCTGTGGTTTCTCACGCGAACCGCCGACTGCCGCATATTCCAGCAGATGGCGGTTCCCGACATCGTCAAGAAAGTATTCGACGACCATACCGTCGCCGACGTGAAAGACGAGCTGACGGGCGATTACCGCGTCAGGGATTACTGCGTCCAGTATCGCGAGACCGATTTCGATTTCGTATCGCGGCTGCTCGAGGAAGAAGGGATTTACTATTACGTGCGCCATACGGCGGGCCAGCACACGATCGTCCTCACCGACGCCTACAGCACGCATCAGGCGGTCCCGGGAGACGAGTTGCCGTTCGTGCCTCCGGGACGCCTGCGCGGGGACCAGCAGGCCGTCACCGAATGGAACGTCGGCCACGAGGTGCAGCCCGGCGCCTATGTGCTGGACGACTACAACTTCGAGGAGCCGCGCGTCGAGCGCCTCGGCCGGCGCGAGTCGCCGAAAACGCACGAACTCGCCGATTACGAGATGTTCGACTACCCCGGCGAGTATCTACAGCTCGGGGAAGGCGAGTCGTACGCGCGCAGGCGGCTCGAGGAGATGCACGCGCAATACGAGCTCGTGCAGGGCGCGACGACGAGCCGCGCGCTCGCCACGGGACACCTCTTCAAGTTGAAAGGGCATCCGCGCGCCGACCAGGCGCGCCAGTACCTCGTCGTCGCGGCGACTCACACGCTCGAGTACAACGAGTACGAATCGATGGCGGGCGGCGGGTCGAGCTACGGCTGCACCTTCACCGCGATGAGCAGCGTCGAGCCTTTCCGGCCCCGCCGCACGACCCGCAAGCCGCTCATGCAGGGCCCGCAGACCGCTTTCGTCGTCGGCCCCTCGGGCCAGGAGATACACACCGATGAGTACGGTCGCATCAAGGTGCAATTCCACTGGGACCGGCTCGGCGAGGAGAACGAGAACAGCTCGTGCTGGATGCGGGTCGCGCAGCCCTGGGCGGGCAACAACTGGGGCGCGACTTTCATTCCGCGCATCGGGCAGGAAGTGGTGGTCTCGTTCCTCGAAGGCGATCCCGACCAGCCGCTCGTCACGGGCAGCGTCTACAACGCCGACCAGAGACCGCCTTATCTCGGCCAGGGCCGCGACAGCAAGCACCCCAACAATCCCAGCCTGAGCGGCATCAAGACCAATTCGACGATGGGCGGCAGCGGCTACAACGAGCTGCGCTTCGACGACACCGCGGGAGCGGAGCAGGTCTTCATACACGCGCAGCGCAATTACGACCTGCGGGTGAAGAACGACGCGATGCACCGCGTGCTGAACGACGAGCACACGCACATCACCGGCTTCCAGCGCGAGAAAGTGGAGAAGTCCGCGTTCCTGGAAGTGACCGAGGACCGCCACAGCAAGATCGGCGGCGGCAGGCGCGAGACCATAGGCGCGGACTACGACCTCACGGTGAAAGGCGACGAGAACACCAAGGTGACGGGCACCCTTTCGCTCGACGTCGGCCAGAAGCTCCAGGAGAAAGTGGGGCAGAACGCGGCGCTCGACGCCGGCATGGAGATACACCTCAAAGCCGGCATGAAAGTGATCATCGAAGCCGGCATGCAGATTTCGCTCAAGGCCGGCGCGAACTTCATCGACATCGGCCCGAGCGGGGTGACGATCGTCGGCACGATGGTGCTGATCAACAGCGGCGGGGCGGCCGGGGCCGGCAGCGGCAGCAGCCCCAAAGCGCCGCAGGAAGCCGAAGCCGCCGAACCGGTGGAAGCCGAAGATTCGGCGAGCGGCAGCAAGTCCGCGAAATGATCCGCGCCGCCGCGCAACCGTACGCACGAGGAGCCTGACCATGCCGCCTGCATCGAGACTCACCGACATGCACACCTGCCCGATGCAGACCCCGGGCGTGCCGCCGATCCCTCACGTGGGCGGACCGATACTCCCGACGTGCTCCCCGAACGTAATCATCGGTTATCTGCCGGCGGCGCGCGTGACCGACAAATGCCTGTGCGTGGGTCCGCCGGACGTGATCGTGAAAGGATCGCCCACGGTGATGATCAACAATCTCATGGCCGTGAGGATCGGAGACCTCACCACGCACGGCGGGGTGATCGTCGCCGGTTTCCCGACCGTCATGATCGGGCCGTGAGCCGGGACGAGCCGCCTCTTTACGCGTCCGGCGCGGGACCTTTCGCCACGGCAGCGGCGAGCCCGCGGATCGCCTGCACGTAGCTCGCCTGTACGGGCGAGGCGGGCGGTATCTGCAGGGCGCCCTGGAACATCGCTTTGCCCATCGTGATGAGCTGCGCGGCGTTCGGCCCCATTGCAAGGAGTCCCGGCACCGCCTCGGTGAGCGCGAGCATCTGCGCGTTCAGGTGAGCGGTGATTTCTGCGGTGTGATCTTCCACGCGTCGTTCGCTTTCCCGGTTTCGCCCCTGATCGAGAGCATGGCGCCCTCGCTGCCATGGTAGCCTGACATGCACTCATTTAGAATCGCGCAATACCAGAAGAAGGTGTTTTCGACTGTCTCATGATGAGGATAGAAGTCAGGCAGCTCGGCGCCCAGCCGCCGGCCGAACCGATCTTCGCCGAGTTCGACGAGATGGGCGGAAGCATCGGCCGCTCCGAGGGCAATACGCTCATGCTGCCCGACGAGAAGCGCTATATCTCGCGCACGCAAGCCGCGATCGCCTATCGCGCCGGAAGCTATCTTCTGCGCGATCTCGGCAGCGCAACGCCGACGCTCGTCAACGGCAATGCGGTCGGTAATGGCAACGAAGTCGCGCTCAAAGGCGGTGACGAGATCCGCATCGGCGATTACGTGCTCGCGGTGAGCGGCGCGCCGGCGGCAGCAGAACTCGCGGGCGATCCTTTTGCCGATCTTCTGCCTCCCGCAGCGCCAAAGGCGGCAGTTCCCGAGCGTCACGCCGCGCCCGCGCGTGTAGTGCAGCCTTTCGACGATCCGTTCGCTTCGCCTCCCGCGCCGGCGAAAGCTCCGGCGTCCCAGCACGGCGGCATACCACAGGATTTCGACCCGTTCGCCGATCTCGTGCCCGCTCCCGGCGCGCCGGCTCAACCGCACGCCGACCTGAATCTCGGGTCCGCCCCCGATCAAAGCCTCGACGCGCTCTTCGGACTCAAGGGCGGCGGCGATTGGGACCCGCTCGCTTCCAGCGGCTCTTTGTCCGAGGCGCCGGCCGCCGGCGCGGCCGGGCTCGATCCGCTCGCTGCGTTCGCGCCGCAGGCGGCGCCGCCGCGCGCGCCGGCCCAGCGCGACGACGCCGCCATGCTCTCCGCGTCGTTCCGCCTGCCGCGACCGCAACATCCCGCGCCGGAGCAACCGAGAGCGGCGCCGCCCGCCGAGCCCGAAGTCCAACCCTCGCCGACCTTGCCCGACGATGTCTTCCTGTCCTGGGACGAGCCGCCCGCGGCCGCTTCGGGCGGTCCGATCAAGTCGGTGGTGTTGCCGTCGCCCAAACCCGCTCCGGCAGCCGAGGTGGACAGTGCTCCACCGCAGCCCGTCCAGCCTGCGCATGTGCCTTCGCACGCGGCTGTTGCGGCGGCCCCGGCGAAACCGGCGCCCAGCCGCGACGAGCTCGATGCGCTCCTCGAGGCTTTCCTCTCGGGCGCGGGCATGCCGAAGCTCGACATTCCCGGCGGCATGACGCCCGAGCTGATGACGCTCGTCGGCACGATCATGCGCGAAGCGGTGCGCGGCACGCTCGATCTTCTCGTCGCGCGCGCGATCACCAAGCGCGAAGTGCGCGCACAGGCGACCGTGATCGTCGCGCGCGAAAACAATCCGCTGAAATTCTCGCCGAGCGTCGAGGCGGCGCTTACCCATCTGCTCGGTCCCCAGGGCCACGGTTTCCGGGCGCCCGCGGCGGCGGTGCGCGACGCCTACAACGACCTGCGCTCGCACCAGCTCGGCTTCATGGCCGGGATGCGCGCAGCGCTCGAAGGCGTGCTTGCCCGCTTCGACCCCGCCCAGCTCGAGCAGCGCATCACCCAGAAAAGTGGCATGTTCGGGGGCGCATCGGCGCGCAAGGCGAAGCTGTGGGAGCTCTACGAGCAGCGCTATCGCGACATCTCGCGCGAAGCCGAAGACGATTTCCACACGCTTTTCGGCAGGGAGTTCCTGCGGGCGTACGAAGCGCAGATCGAGAAACTCGAACAGGAAGACGCCGCGGACCCGCGGTAGGCAAAACCGGATGGAGCTGGAAATCGCCGTGTTGTCGCGGACCGGGGGCCGCGCGGTCAACGAAGACGCATGCGGCTTCTGGTCCGCTGGTGAAGTCTGCTTCTGCGTCGTTTCGGACGGTGCGGGGGGACACGGAGGAGGCGACGTCGCCTCGAAGCTGGTCGTTCGCGAAGTGCTCGGCCGATTCCGGGAAGGCGAAGACTGCAGCCCGTCGGCGATCGAGACGGCGCTGCGCTACGCGAACGATGTTCTCGTGACGCAGCAGCGGTCGGGTTTCGAGCTCGCCGACATGCGCGCGACCGTGGTCGTCCTCGCCGTCGACTTCGAGCGCGACCTCGCTCTGTGGGGACACCTCGGCGACTCGCGTCTCTACTGCCTGCGCCAGGGCCGCATCGTCGCGCAGACGCGCGACCACAGCGTCGTCCAGAGCATGGTCGAAGCGGGCTACCTCCAGCCGCACGAGCTGCGCTCGTCGCCCGAGCGCAGCAAGCTCCTGAACGCGCTCGGCGATCGCGACGGCTTCGACCCGCGCGTCGAGCCCGAGCCGTTCCCGATCGAAGGCGGCGACAAGTTCCTGCTGTGCACCGACGGGCTGTGGGAATACGTCGAGGAGAGCGAGCTCGAGCAGACGCTGCGCGGGGTCGCCTCGGCCGAAGACTGGCTGCGCGCGCTCGAGTCGCGGGTGCTCGCCCGCGGCCGCAGCAGCCAGGACAACTACTCGGCGCTCGCGGTGTGGTGCAAGCCGTAGGAGATGCGCGCGCGGCCGCGCTTTAGTTGCAGGGACGCTCGCCGCAGAAGTTGATCATGAGCGAAGCGCCCGTGGGAGGCGCCGACATCATCACGTCGCCCTGGAGACCGTTCGGCCGCGCGTAATACACGCGGTAGTGCGTGGCGAGCGTGCACGGCGCCTGAACCGGCTGGGCGACCTGCGGCGGTGGCGCCGGCGGCGGTTTATCCTGCGCGAGCTTGTACCCCGCATACGCGCCGACGCCGGCGCCCGCGACGGTCGCCGCGGTGCGCCCGCTGCCGCTGCCGACCTGGTTTCCCAGGAGTCCCCCGACCGCCGCGCCGGCGACACCGCCGAGAATTTCCTTGCCCGTGAGGCCGCCCACCACCGTGTTCTGAGGTTGCGGTTGTGGTTGTGGTTGCGGCTGCGGTTGCGCCTGCGGCTGTGGGGCGGGCGCGGGCGGCGGCGGCAGCCCCGCCTGGGGCGCCTGGACGACCTGGCCGGGCGCCGGACAGATCTGCACCTGGATGGGGTCGGTGCGCACGATGCGCACTTCCTCGAAATCGGCCCACGCCGCACCCGGCAACGCGCCCATCCACAGCAGGGCGGCAGCACGGATGCGGCCTCCCAGGTAAGGAGGACCGGCGGGATGCGATGGCATGGCGTCTCCCCTGTTCCAAAAGTTGACGCGGTGGGTACGACAAACCAGTTTACCTCAGTAATTCCGCGCTCGAGGGCGCCCCAGCCACGTGTTCTATTGACACCCCTGCCCGACGCTTGCTAGAACGATCGAAGCGATCCCCACACGGATCGGGAGGAGGTCGAGATGAAAGCTTCCAGCACCGTCGTTCTGTGCGGCTTTTGTGGCTTGTTTGCCGCGGCGCAGTGCGTTGCGGCCGAGCGCCAGACGCTTTCCCTCGGCAAGGCGTCCGCGCAGCAGGTGGTGAAGTTCATGTTCCCCGAAGCCGAGTGCGACAACGCGCAGTATCAGTGTCTCGCGGTGCGTCCGACCACCGAGCGTGCGATCGGGGTCGACGTGAAATTCGCGACGGGCTCGTCCGAGTTGACCCCGGAAGCGCGTGCGCAGCTCGAGGCCCTCGGCAAGGCGATCGCAACGCGCAACGGCAAGCTCGCCCCCGGCGAAATCGTCATCGAAGGCCACACCGACGCGCGCGGATCGGACGCGCTCAACCAGCGCCTCTCCGAGCAGCGCGCGCGCGCCGTGGCGCAGCACCTGGTGAGCGTGCACGGCGTCGATTCGAAAACGCTGACGCCGATCGGCCGCGGCAAGGCGAAGCTGAAAGACACCGCCCATCCGGACGCGGGCGTGAACCGCCGCGTCGAGCTCGTCCGCAAGCCCAAGTAACTTACAAAGGAAGGGAGGTCTCGGAGGGAAACCTTGGTTTCCCTCTGAGGCGTACACCGGCCCGCCTCGCGGTGCGAGGTCTCGGAGGGAAACCTTGGTTTCCCTCCGAGGCGTACACCGGCCCGCCTCGCGGTGCGAGGTCTCGGAGGGAAACCTTGGTTT
>Ga0105107_10000441_pt1 | contig 26144 bp, 19 predicted proteins | sample PPLLaktember2015_6_FD_79335 | JGI IMG/M metagenome (GOLD analysis project Ga0105107, IMG submission 79335) | Freshwater sediment microbial communities from Prairie Pothole Lake near Jamestown, North Dakota, USA - PPLs Lake P8 Core (1) Depth... | ecosystem: Environmental > Aquatic > Freshwater >... | reverse complement strand
TTAAGAATTATAAAGATATTGAAATTGAATTGCCGGATTTCCTTGTAAAAGATGAAGAGATTGACCATGAAATTGAACATATCCTGAAAGCTAATTCAACGTCTGAAGATACAGACATAGTTGCTGATGATAAAAATTATCTTCTTAATCTTGAAGTACAAAGTGTTGATGAGAGCGGAAACCCGGTTGAAGGAATAAAACCTGAAACAGTTGATGTTGATTTAACTAATGAACGCGTAAACTCAGAAATAATTGAGAACGCTAAAGGGAAAAAAGTTGGAGATTATTTTTCTTTCACTTTTAAGGATGAGCATAAGCATAAAACTGATGACAAAGAAGAAGTTCATATTGAAAATTTTCGCTACAATGCAAAGATAAATTCAATTAAAAAAATAAATATCCCTTCACTGAATGAAGAATTAATTAAGAAAGCAACCAAAGATAAATTATCAACTGAAGAAGAATTACGAGACGGTATTAAAAAAGACATTCAATCTTATTATGATCAAAGAATTGAGGAATTATTAAGAGATAAACTTTTGCATAAGATTGTTGAGAATAATGATTTCATTCCGCCGCAAACTATGGTTAAAAATGTACTTGATGATCTTATTAAACAAGAAGAAGAATCACAAAAAAAATCAGGATACAAAAAATTTAATAAGGAAGAAGCTGAAAAGAAATTATTAAAATCTGCTGAGCTTGAGGTTAAATGGTTCCTTATTAAAAGAGCAATTGAAAAAAAAGAAAATATTACAATTACTGACGATGATCTTAAAGATCTTGTAAAGAAGGATGCTGAAAAAACCGGCTTGCCTGAAGATAAGCTGCTCAACTACTATAAAACATCTAATTTCCATGAAAAATTAGTTGATAAAAAATTATTTGATTTTCTTAAGGAACAATCTAAAATTAAAAAAGTAAATCCTGAAAAATTGATTAACAAAGAAACAGAGGAATTAAATGAAAAAAAATAGTGAGATATATAACCAGTTGGTCCCTTATGTAATTGAACAAACTGGTCGCGGTGAAAGAGGAATGGATATTTTTTCCCGGCTTTTAAGAGAAAGAATAATTTTCCTGGGGACAGCAATTGATGATCATATCGCCAGTTTAATTATTGCACAATTAATTTTTCTTGAAGCGGAAGATTCCGAGAAAGATATTAATCTTTATGTAAATTCTCCCGGTGGAAGTGTTACTGCCGGATTAGCAATATATGATACAATGAAATATATAAAACCCGATATAACTACAATCTGTGTTGGAATGGCGGCAAGTATGGGAGCTATACTTTTAGCTGGTGGCACTGCAGGTAAAAGAACTTCTTTACCAAATGCAAAGATTATGATTCATCAGCCGTGGATTGGCGGTTTACAGGGACAAACAACAGATATTGAAATTCATGCAAAGGAAATGCTTAAGACAAGAGATACTCTTTATAAAATTCTTGCCGAGCATACCGGTAAATCCATTGAGCAAATAACTAAGGACTGCGATAGAGATTATTTTCTTTCAGCAGAAGAAGCTAAAGAATACCGGATTGTTGACCATATAATTGAGAAAAGAATTTCATTAGAAAAGAAATAATTTTTAAAGGGGATGGTCATCAATCCCCTTCCCTTTCAGAAACCTTACCCATTTATAAATTTTATTATATTTTTACTATAATCTTTTTACAAAAAAATGATTCGGATTTTTATAATAATATCGCTGCAGGTCTTTCTTTTCACAAGTACTTTTTCTCAAAGCCTTTCAAAAAAACTGGATCAATATATGAATGAATATTACTCTAATAAAAATGTTCCTTCAATTTCTGCCGGTATTATGGAGAATGGTAAAATATTATGGCTTGGTGTAAAAGGATATTCAGATATTGAGAATAATATTTCCGCTGCAAGAAATTCAGTTTACAGAATTGCTTCAATTTCAAAAGTTATAACCGCAGTCGCTATTATGCAGCTTGTGGAACAAGACAAGCTAAAGCTTGATGATGATGTAAGAAAATATATTCCCTATTATCCTACAAAAAGATGGAAGTTTACCATAAGACAGTTACTTACGCACACTGCAGGTATAAGGAATTACAGAAGTAAGGGAGAATTTGAAAGCAAAGAGTATTTTAAAAGTACGAGGGAAGCAATAGACTATTTAGTAAAAGATAGTTTAGAATATGAACCGGGGACTAAATATCTGTACACAACTTTAAGTTACAATTTACTTGCAGCAATTGTTGAGAATGTTTCGGGACTTGCATATGCCGAATATTTAAAACAGAATATTTTTATTCCTTCAGATATGAAAAACACATATCCCGATTTTCAGAGAACAATTATACATAACCGTGCAAAAGGATATGACAGGAATAATTTTCGTCAACTTCAGAATGCAGCTTTAGCTGATTTATCAATAAAAATCCCCGGTGGTGGTTTATTATCAAATGCTGAAGACTTACTGAAATTTTCCGATTGCCTGCTTACTGGTAAATTAATAAAATTAACAAGTCTCGATTCGATGATCGTACCCACAAAATTAAAGAATGGTAAAACAGTAAACTATGGACTTGGTTTTGCTTTTAGTATTGATGAATCCGGCAGAAAGTTTGTCAGCCATTCCGGAGTCGGGACAGGATTTACTTCTTTATTATTAATTTATCCTCATGAAAAAGTTTCTGCGGTTCATCTTATAAATATAAGGGACAGAAATCTGGGTGAACCGGCTTACGATATTGCTGCAATTTATTTTGGTAAAAAAATTGGACCTCCCAAAAAATCCCTTGCAGATTTTCTTTTAAACTTAACAATGAATTATGGTTTTGATTCAACTTTACATGTATACAGGCAAACGGTTAGTGATACAACAAATAATTTTATTACTACAAAAGATGAATTATTAACTTTTGGTTATGACCTGATTAATACTTCAAGGACTGCAGATGCAATTAAATACTTCCGGTTCTTAACAAATGAAATTCCTAATGAAGCAGAAGTATTAATAGGTTTGGCTGATGCATATTATAAAGATGGCAATAAGGGACTTGCACTAAAAAATTTCCGTTTGGCTTTAAGATTGCAGCCGCTGAACAATTACGCTAACGAAATGCTGAAAAAACTGGGCGGGATTTAGCTCCTCACAAGTACTTCTTTTCCCTTAAAATTCTCTTGAATTACTTAACTATTATTATAAATTAGATGTTAACTTTAATACCAATATGTTAGGCACAAGATTTACAAAATATATTCCGCAGAACCGGAAGGCGCAAGGCTTTGAGGATTTGCTAAAACTTTTTTTACAGATAATGATCATAACTTCCGGTGATGTTACTGAGGCATTAAACTGGCTTAACCAGCTTGATCAGCAATATGGAATGACCAACGACGAATATGGTATGGGAAATTTTATTGATGACTTAAAAGAAAAAGGATACATCGAAGAAAATGAGGATGGAACCACATTCATCATTACTGCTAAGAGTGAGCAGAGTATTAGGCGGCAATCACTTGAAGAAATTTTTGGAAAACTGAAAAAATCTCCGAGAGGAAATCATCAATCACCATTTACCGGTCAGGGAGATGAGCCTACTTCCGATAGGCGAGAATATAGTTTTGGCGATTCTGTTGAACAGATTGATATGACCGATTCAATTAAGAATGCACAGATAAACCATGGGCTTGATGAATTCAAGCTTACAGAAAATGATCTGGAGATTGAAGAACGTGATTATAAAGCAATTACTTCTACCGTGCTGATGATTGATATTTCTCATTCAATGATTCTTTATGGCGAGGACAGGATTACTCCCGCAAAAAAAGTAGCAATGGCTTTATCGGAACTTATCACAACTAAATATCCTAAAGATACTCTTGATATAATTGCTTTTGGTAATGATGCCTGGCCAATTGAAATAAAAGATTTGCCATACCTGGAAGTCGGCCCTTATCATACAAATACGGTTGCAGGACTGGAACTTTCGGTTGATATATTAAGAAGAAGGAAAACCAGCAACAAACAAATTTTTATGATTACTGATGGTAAACCAACTTGCTTAAAAGAAGGAATAAAATATTATAAGAATAGTTTTGGTCTTGATAGAAAAATTGTAAACAAAACTTTAGACCAGGCAGCAAGATGCAGAAAAATTGGAATCCCAATAACTACATTTATGATTGCAAGAGATCCTTACCTGCAGCAATTTGTAAGAGAGTTTACAAAAGAAAATAATGGCAGAGCTTTTTACAGCAGCCTTTCCGGTTTGGGTGAATATATTTTTGAAGATTATGTGAGGAACAGAAGGAAGAAATTAAAATAAGAGCAAGTGTAAGTTCAAGAGCAGGTTCAAGAGTAAGAATTATACATTCATTCATTCATCCATTCAATTAAGTATGAATGAATTATTGATTGGCCGAATGAATTTTATATCAGTGACTATCATTTTCAGGATGAATTAATGGATATTACGACAATAGAAACTTTTGGTGAATTAAAAAGAAGTGGTTATAAACCCAAAGCTATTAAAGATGAGCTGAGGGATAATCTTATAAAATTTCTCAAGGAGAACGAAAATCCTTTTGAAGGAATAATCGGTTATGATGAAACTGTAATCCCTGATATTCAAACTGCAATTCTTTCAAGGCATAATATTATTTTACTTGGATTAAGAGGACAGGCAAAAACTAAAATTGCCAGAACACTGATTAACCTTCTCGATGAATATATTCCTGTTGTTTCCGGCTCTGAATTAAATGATGATCCGTTTCATCCGCTATCCAGATTTTCAAAAGATTTACTTCATGAACAAGGAGATGATACAAAAATAGAATGGATGCACAACTCACAAAGATATGCAGAGAAGTTAGCTACTCCGGATGTATCAGTTGCCGATTTGATTGGAGATGTTGATCCGATTAAAGCTGCCTCGTTAAAGCTTCCTTATTCTGATGAAAGAGTAATTCACTTTGGATTAATTCCCCGTTCTCATCGTTCTATTTTTGTTATTAATGAATTGCCTGATCTGCAGGCAAGAATACAGGTTGCACTTTTTAATATTCTCCAGGAGAGCGATATACAGATAAGGGGATTTAAAGTAAGACTTCCTCTCGATATACAGTTTGTCTTCACCGCAAATCCTGAAGATTACACAAACAGAGGTTCTATCGTAACTCCACTAAAGGATAGAATTGACAGCCAAATTCTTACACATTATCCAAAATCTATTAGCGTCTCTCAGCAAATAACAGAACAGGAATCTAAATTCACTCCTGATCAGAAGAAAAAAATAAATACAACCCAATTGATGAAAGATCTTGTTGAACAGATTGCATTTGAAGCAAGAGGCAGTGAATATATTGATCACAAGAGTGGTGTTTCTGCAAGACTTACAATCTCTGCTTATGAAAATCTTATAAGCACTGCGGAAAGAAGAATGATTATTAATAATGAAGAATGCACTCACTTGAGAATTTCCGATTTGTACGGAGTAATTCCTGCAATAACAGGAAAGATTGAGCTTGTTTATGAAGGCGAGCAGGAAGGTCCCGCTAAAGTTGCACATAATCTTATAAGCAAATCAATAAAAATTTTGTTTGATAAATATTTCCCCTCGCCGGATAAAGTGAATCGAAAAGATCCTGAATTTAATCGTGGAAAAAATCAGCCCCAACAATCCCGACAACAACCGGGAGAAGTTAATCCTTATAATTCTATAACTACTTGGTTTAACAAAGGAAACAAAGTTGATATTCTAAATACTATCTCCGATAAGGAATACGAAATTACTTTGGCAAAAATTCCAGGACTAAAAGAAATTGTGAAAAAATTCCAGCCGAATACAAATGGAAAAGATAATCTTCTTATGATGGAATTTGTTCTTCACGGTTTAGCTGAATATTCTGTCCTTAGTAAATTCAGACTTGAAAGCGGATTGCAATTTAAAGATATGCTAAGCTCTATGTTCACAATGCCTAAGGAAAGTGAAAATGAAGGTATTGATGAGGATATTTATTGAGATGAAAAATCATTTCTTTTTTAACTTCATTATATAATTATTATTTTCACTGCGCTGATTACTTCTATTTATGCAGAAATCCATAAACAAAATTATAATAATTGGTCCAGCTTATCCTTACCGCGGAGGTCCATCAACATTTATTTCTTATCTCTATAACAGCATAAAAGATAAATTTGAAGTAAAGATTTATAATTACACGTTCCTCTACCCTTCTTTTCTTTTTCCCGGTAAAACTCAATATGATGAGAGTGAAACAAATAAATTTATTGTTCCTAATGAAAGAATTGTAAATTCTGTATCACCTTTAAACTGGATAAGTACAGCAAATAAAATCAAAAAAGAAAATGCTGATCTTATTGTATTCGATTGGTGGCAGCCGTTTTTTGGTATTTGTCATTTTTTTATTACTCTTTTAATAAAAAATCAATACAAAGGAAGAATAGTTTTTATAACAGAAAACTTTATCTCGCACGAAGCAAGATTTATAGATTCTTTCCTTACAAAACTTGGATTAAGAAATGCAGATCATTTTATCGCCTTATCAAAAAATGTTGAAGATGAATTAAGAACCATTGCCGGAGATAAAAAAATTTACAGGTCCGAGTTACCTCCATTCGACATTTATTTACCTGATGAATCGGTAATCAAAGAAAAGCAGAAGCTTGGCTTTAATGAAGAAGATAAAATTTTACTTTTCTTCGGCTATGTCAGAAAGTACAAAGGACTGGATATACTTATTAAAGCAATGCCGACAGTAATTTCTTCAAATCCTGATATTAAGCTTTTAATTGTCGGGGAATTTTATGAAGACCCATCACCTTATCTCAATCTAATAAAAGAATTAAAACTTGAAAATAATATTAAAGTAATTAACAGGTTTGTAAAGAATGAAGAAGTCGGAATTTACTATGGCATTTCTGATCTTTCAGTGCTTCCTTACAGAAGTGCTACACAAAGTGCAGTTTTAAATATCAGTTACTCTTTCAATAAACCGGTAGTTGCAACAAATGTTGGAGGATTTAAAGAATTTATAGATGATGGAAAAACAGGGTTCCTTGTTGAATCTGAATCATCTGAATCTTTAGCTGAAGGAATAAAAAAGTTTTTTACTCTGAAAGACAAAATTGATTTTACATCAAACATAAAAAAGAGGCTTGCCAACAGCCTCTTTTATAAATTCCCGCAAATATTTGAAGAAATAATTTCTAATCAGCCCAGTAAACAACACCAACCTCAAAAGGACTGACTAACAAACTATTCTTAGGAACAATTCTTATAGTAAATCCCTGCTGGCCGCTTTGTTTTGTAATTATATTCCCTTTGTAATGAATTAAACCGTTTTCCGATTTTTTTCCATTTGGCACCATAACAACAGTTGCATTATAAACCGGATCATCCTGCTTTTCCACAGGTCCAAAATATAATTGTACTTCTACATCATCAGGTAAAAGGTTTTCAAGATATACTTCGGCATCTACAGGAAATTCTTCTCCAACAAAAATTGGTTTTGAATTTTTGCTAATGTTAATATTTTCAACTTTAATTCTTGACCAGTTATGTCTTATATTTTCTTTCCACTTAGCCAGATCAATTGCTTTACTCCATTTGTTTTTTTGAAGTTCCATTCTCTTTTCATAAGCAGTAGAATAAAATTTATCAAAATATTCCCGAACCATTCTGTGTGTATTAAAGAAAGGTCCCAGTTTCTTCATTGAATTTTTTACCCTTGTAATCCATCCTCTAGGCAACATATCTTCTCCCCTTGTATAAAAAGTAGGAACTATCTGCGTTTCAAGAATATTATACAATTGACGGGATTCAACTTCATCCTGGTAATCATGATCAGCAAATTCTTCACCGTTGCCGATTTTCCAGCCTATTTCAGGATCAAATCCTTCGTCCCACCAACCATCAAGAACACTGAAATTTAACCCACCATTTGCAATAACCTTCATACCGGAAGTTCCGCTTGCTTCTAATGGTCTTCGAGGATTATTAAGCCAGATATCACATCCCTCAACCATATAACGTGCAACATTCATATCATAATTTTCAATAAAAACTATTTTCCTTCTGAATCTTTCTTCTTTAGCTATCTGGAAAATTTCCTGGATTAATCTTTTACCATCTTCATCTTTAGGGTGGGCTTTACCTGCAAAGATGAACTGAACAGGTTGCCGTTTACTATTGAGAATTTCAGCCAACCTTTCAACATCCCGGAATATTAATGTTGCCCGTTTATAAGTAGCAAACCTTCTTGCAAAACCAATTGTCAGTGCATTCGGATTAAGTATTTCGGATGCCATTGTTAATTCTGCCTGGCTGCCGCCCCTGGCTTTAATTTGTTTTGCAAGACGTCTGCGTGCAAATGCAACTAATCTTTCCCTTCGCCTTTCGTGCGTTCTCCAAAGTTCTTCGTCTGGAATTTTATCAATTCTTTTCCACACCTCATCAGATAAAGGATTATTGATCCAATCCTCCCCGATATACGGAACAAAAAGATCTTCCATTTCACGGGAAATATGAGATCTTAGATGAACTCCATTTGTAATATAATTAATAGGAATTTCATTAAAGGGAACATCTTTATATCCCGCCATCCACATTTTTTTGGACACCGAACCATGCAGCTTACTTACACCATTTACATAACCGGCAGTGTTCATTGCAAGATGAGCCATATTAAAAAAAGAAGATTCCTTATCCTTGTTTATAGTTCCCAATGAATAAAACTCTTTATCACTAATTTTTAAGTCATTCTTATAATAGCTACCAAGGTATTTTTCCATTAAATCATTCTGAAAAACATCAATCCCTGCGGGTACTGGAGTATGAGTTGTAAAGATATTAGAATAAAATCCAACTTCTTTTGCTTCTTTAAAACTTAAACCATCTTCGTGAATTAAAAACCTCATTCTTTCAAGGGACATAAAAGCAGAATGTCCTTCATTCATATGGCAAATCATTGGTTGAATATTGAGAGCTCTCATTGTTCTTATTCCACCAATTCCAAGTATAATTTCCTGCTCAATTCTTGTTTCAATATTACCACCATATAAAGAACGTGTTATTTTCTTATCATGTTCGGAGTTTTGTGGGACATTAGTATCGAGTAAGTAGAGTGGGATTCTTCCAACATCAATTTTCCAAACCTGGATGAAAACTTCTTTTGAAGCATATTTAACCGAGAGAGTAAAAGGTTCGTTTTTTTCATCCATCACCAGCTTCATCGGAAGATTATTGAAGTCGTTAAGTTCATATCTTTCATGCTGCCATCCATCCGAATTCAAATATTGCTGGAAATAACCTTCCCTATACAAAAGTCCGATTCCTATTAAGGGAATTCCAAGATCACTGGAAGCTTTAAGGTGATCTCCGGCTAATACACCTAAACCACCACTGTAAGTTTGTAAACATTCAGTTAAACCGAACTCTGCTGAGAAATAAATAATATTAAAATTTTTAGAGTAGCTGAAATTTTTGTTGTACCAGTTTTTTGCATTCAAATATTCCTGAAGATGTTTATAGACTCTATCGAGATGGGATTTAAATCCGTCGTCGTGAGAAATTTCTTCAAGTCGTTCCTGGCTAACTTTGCCAAGTATCATAACCGAATTTTGATTAGTGTCTTCCCAAAGTTCTCTGTCTAATCTTCTAAATAATTCACGTGCATCGGGATTCCACGACCAATGAAGATTGTATGCAACTTCTCTTAAATGTTCAAGGTTTTCCGGTAAAGAAGGAATCACATTATACGTTCCAAGAAATTTATACATATATACTCCGGTTATAAATCTAAATTCAACATTCCAGTAAAATAACTTCTTAAATATATCAAAAGGATTGTCTTCAGAGAAACGGGTTTGTTTAAAATAAATAAGCCGAAATTAATTCCGGCTACAAATCGATTTAAAAAAATCAGTCTTAAGCTTACTTAAGTAATATCATCTTCTTCAAATTTGAGAATTCACTTCCATCATTACCTGATGCTTTCAATTCAAAGAAGTAAACACCACTAACCATTTTATTACCAGTATTATTCATAGAATTCCAATTCACTGAATGAATTCCGGCATTTAGCTGACCATCCAATAATACTTCAACAACTTCACCAAGAATATTATATACTGTTAATTTAACATTGGAAACAACCGGTAGCGAAAATTCTATGGTTGTTGATGGATTAAATGGATTTGGATAATTTTGTTGTAAAATAAATTTATTTGGTACATAAGTAATATTATTATTTTCAACCGATGTAACACCATCCCATAAATAAGTAAGTCCCGTGATATTTTTATAACCTACAGGTCCAATTACTGTCCCAACACAAGTTACCGTATCAATTTGAATAAAATTATTAATCTGATTAGTTACACCAGTAACAGCAAAAAGATTACCAAATTTATCAAAAACCAAAGCAAAATTTACTGTACTAAGACCTGTATTACCTACAATTGTAGTATCACCGGTAGTAATATCAATTTTAAAAACTCTATCTTTATTACCTCCGAAAGTTATATAGGCAGATGCCCACAATTCATTAGTTACAGGATTAAAAGCAATATTTGAAACCGGGGCATTAGCACTTGTAATAAATGTTGCTGTTTCATCTGTTACATCAATTCTATAAAGGTCACCTGTTTTTGTAATTCCGTAAAAGACACCACTTGTATCGAATGATACTCCGTACATTTCCGCAATAGGTAGAGTAAAAATTGTATATGCATCTCCAGCTTCTACGTTTATTCGTACTATTTGTGATTCGATGAGATTTGTTACAACACCATAAATAATATTTGAGCTGGGATCAATGGAAATACTTTTTATTTCATTGAATAATGATGGACCTATCAGAGTTCCGGCTCCGGAACTCAAATCTATTGTCAAAACTTCTCCATTGTTTTGAATTCCCGACGATCCATAAATTTGATTAAAATTCGCTGATGCTATTGTGTAACCATTTCCTTTTAAGGTAAACCCTGTAAAATCGGGGTCATTAGAGGTTACCTGAATAAATTCTTCATAATCACCTGTATCAGTTGGTGTAAAAACAAATTCTATTGTAAGTGAATCATATGTGTCAAATCTAACGGGATAATTTAATTGAGTAATCATGCGAAAAGGTCCTACCGAATCGGTAATGGCATCAATAAGCAAATTGTCTTGTCCATAATTTGAAATAATAGCTTTAAGTGTATCACTATTAAAATTTACTTCAACATCTGCAAAATCAAATAGTAAGCTGTTAGTTTGAACATAAGTACCTGGGAAAGGTGTTAAGCGAATTTCTCCAACCCAGGTTCCCCATCGATTTGTACCAGAGGCATATTCTGTAAACATCCAGATATTGTATTCTGTCACCGGGTCAAGATAAATTCCGTGATAATCTCCCCAGCGATTTCTTGTACTTCCAAAAGTGACTACATAATTACCTAAACCCTCCTTAAGTAAAGTACTTCCACCTAATCCAGGTGGATCGGTGGCAAACCGTGTTATGTAAAATGCACCTGCATACTCTGTTAATGAAGTCCTTGTATAATTGATTGCAATATTCTGATCTTTATCAACAGTCAGATTAGGAAAGAGATACCAATGATCAGCAGCTCCAAAAGTAATTTCTTCGATGATTGTATTATTACTTACATCAATTTTATAATACCTTATGCTTGAATTTGAAGAAGAAGTGGGATTCTGAATTGTCTGCACTGCCCATAAAAATCCATCTCTGTAAACAGGTGCCGTTTTCATTCCACTTTCATTTGATGAAATTAAAGGTGAACCGCCACCTAATTGATTTGCGTTAGGTGCAGGATTATAAAAAGTAACTGGAATATTAACACCGGTCAGTACTGGATTAGTCAATGGATCTATTAAACGGTAAAGGGTTATAAAACCAACTCCCTGATTGCGAACTGTATGAATAAAATAATGTTCATTAGTTGTATCTCCATACATTATTACCGGATGTATAACGTCTGGTTTAGAAGAATTTCCCGGGTATGAAATGTCATATATATCATTCCATGTTACCGTACCGCCAGTTGCTGAATAATATTCAGACTTATTTAAAATTCTAATTCTATCGTACACTTTGGAGGCACTAGTACTAGGAAATGTCCATTGTCTGGAGTTGATATAAATTGCTTCCTGATCAAATCCAATTTGAGGATAATCTGCCCAGTGATTAACTACAGTATTTCCCACTACATTGGCAGGTAAAGCATAATTATACCAGATTCCTGTTGGATCATCATCATCTGAAATTGAAATAAGAAAATGAGCTCTTTGGGGGCTATCAAGCTGACTATCCCATAACATAAACCATCTGCCTGCGTAATGGTCATAAATAATTTGTGGATCAAAAGATAAAGGATTTGTTAAAACACTTGAATACCATTGATCTGCATCAATATTCCTTAAAAGATTACCATGTTTATCCCAGATTGCAAAACGGCTATTGACAGTTGCTAAGATATGATTTGGTCCAACTGCGATATGAGGATCGGGCGGAATTGAATTGGTCATTGAGATTCCCTGGAAATCCTGAAGAAGGACTGGCTGACCATTGCTTCCTCTATTATTTGCATTTGAATCCTCAAAATAATTTGTACCTTTAGGTGCTGCAGGTGGAACTAAATATGTGAGTGATTCATCATATGCTGGTTTAACAGTATTTCTAATACCCCTTTCAATAGGATTACCTATTTGAATAACCCTGGTAAAATCATCTGTTGAAACCATAACACCACTGGAAACACTACCTGTATCTGGTCCCTGGTATGAGACAACTTGGCCTAATGTTAAACCCGATAAAAGGAATAAGAATAGAAAGGTTAATTTCATTGTTCTCCTATGAATAACTTATTTATAAATTACCAATTACCTTATTTATAATCAATAAAATAAAAAATTGATAATATTTAAATTGCCAAATGTTTTCATGTTTCATTTGTCTGTTTATATTAAGACAAACAAATTTTTATTACAAATATTAATGGTGTTTAAATGCCTAAATTCAACCTTGGGAAAATTCAATCTATACTAAACCAGATGGGAATTGATGCATGGCTTTTCTATGATTTCAGGGGAAGTAATGATCTTGCTCTTAGCATCCTCGATATTTCAAAAGACAGTCACTTAACAAGAAGATTTTTTTATTTAATTCCGAAAATTGGAGATCCGGTCAAAATTATTAATGGTATTGAAGCATTTCATCTTGATCATTTGCCAGGGAAAAAATTAACATACTCAAATCATATTTCTCTTTCACAGCATATATCAGATTCTCTTAAAGGTCTAAAGAAAATTTCTATGGAGTATTCTCCGAAGAATGCTATACCCTATGTTTCCAAAGTTGATGCCGGGACTATTGAACAGATTAAGTCTTATGGAGTTGAAATAATAAGCAGTGGAGATCTGATTTCTATGTTCAATGCAGTATGGACTAAAGAACAGTATGAGGAAAATAAACCTGTTGCGAAAGCGTTAACAGATATTGTTGATTTATCTTTTAGTTTTATTGAAGAAAATATTTCTTTTAAAAAAGAACTTACAGAATATGATGTTCAAAAGTTTATTATGAATGAATTTGGCAAAAGAAATTACTTTACTGATTATCCTCCTATTGTTGGAGTAAATGAAAACTCGGCAAATCCTCATTATGAACCTTCAGAAATAATCAATAAGCCCATAAGAGAAAATGATTTTGTTTTAATAGATCTCTGGGCAAAAGTCAACAAAGTAAATGGTGTATGGGCTGATATTACCTGGGTAGGTTTTGTAGGAGATAAAGTCCCGGAGAAATACAATAAAGTTTTTGATGTCGTTGCTGCAGCAAGAGATAAAGCATTTAATCTCGTCTCATCACAATTTAATGAAGGAAAAGAAATTCGGGGATATGAGGTTGATGATGCTGCAAGAGAAGTAATTGTTAATGCGGGTTATGGAGATTATTTTATTCACAGAACAGGTCATTCAATTACAACTGACCTTCATGGAAGCGGAGCTCATATGGATAACTTTGAAACAAAGGATGAGAGACTGCTTCTTCCTTCCACATCTTTTTCAATTGAACCGGGAATTTATTTAACCGGAGACTTTGGTATAAGAAGTGAGATAGATGTATATATTTCTGAAGATGGAAATGTTATTGCAACAGGTGGTGAAAGACAAAAAGAAGTTATAGCAATAATGAAATAATTTTTTCTACTTCTTTTTATAATGCTGTAAAAGGTAAGCAGCAACAGAATCTGCTTCAAATGGTTTCAGCCCGGGGTTAGGCATTGGCGGATAAGCAGGATCTATTTTTAATGGATTTCTAATGAAAGCTATTAGTTGATCTTTCTTACCTTCATATTTAGGGAGAACTTCATTATGCGGTGGTCCAACAAGTCTTCGATCAAATTGATGGCAGGATGCACATCTTATATCGTAAATTTCTTTACCGGTTAATTGAACAGTTCCTCCGGATGTCCCCTTAAGTTCAGCAATATACTTATCAAATTCCGTTGTAAGAATAACAGAATGTTGTTTTGTTGAATTGGCCATTGCAAGCTGATCTTTAATAATTAAACTTAATAGAGCAAATAGTATAACATAAAAAACTTTCCCGCTGTATTTAATTGTTGATTCCTTAAGCATTGCAAATAAATAATTGTATGCAAGGAATAAAAGAATTAGAACAATAAATGAGTATCCGAATACTGAAACAGATAAAGCATCACCAGGCAAAGCAAATAAATTAATAAAAAGAAATACCGGTTGGAATACTGCAGCAATTAATGTAATTTTAATTGACGTCTTCCTTACAAAGTTTTTATAATCATCTGCAAGTAATTGCTTCCCCCCTTCCCAATAAAAGAAACCAAACAAAATTGCAGCACCTGTTAAAGCAAATGCTGCGGCAATAAAATGAATGAATTGTGAAAGTACTTTCCAAGAGAAAAGTAGATACAAAAGATTCTGGTCTCCCCACTGATCCGGATATGTTGCTACAGTTATTGCAGATGTAAAAATCCACAATGAGATGAAAAGAATTGCCACACCATATTTCCCAGAGCTCGAAATCAGATTCTGGTTTCCTTTTCTCAATTTTTTGATTTCTTCCTTTAATTCATAATCATCTGAATTTAAATCTTTAATTGAATCAAAAATATTCTTGAATGAGAGAGAATACTTATAGGTATAAATAAGTATTATACTAATCGTCGTGAGAAAGAATGAAAGAACCAGATAAGAAATAGTTAATGCATTTGTTTTATGCAAAAGCTGAGCAAAGATAAGAACTGAAGTTAATAAAGGAATGATTCCAAGTATAATCCCTATGCTTTTGTTTATAGTAAGCATTTCAATAACATCTTTTGCAAACTTTAAATAAACGGGATTACCTCCATCAATACCTTTTTTCCTGTAATACAATGAAAGAATTGTTCCACCAAATACTACACTTATGAAAGGAATAAAAAGAAATAAAACAAGTGTGAGCATATAGTGAAGCAATTCTATATGTTCTGAAGATTGAGGTAATACTAATTTATCTAAAAAATCCATTTACCTTTTCTCTATTGTTCAAATAATTAATTTATCTATTGAAAGAAGAATAATCACAAGCAAAGCAAAAACATTAATCTCTCTGAATGCAAATCTGAATGAAAGCATGTTTGTAGTCTTGAGAAGCTTAAAAGCATTCCAGCTTAACCAGATACCAGCAGCTAAAAGAAGAAAATTTATTGTGGGTATTTTGATAATCCCAAATAAAGGAATAATTAAGCTTGTAACTACAGTTGCAAGTATCCAGATAAAAGTAATTCTTTTTAACTGCTCATGGGAAAATATTTTTGTTAAAGTTGGAAAACCTGCCTGTTCATAGTCTTTACTCAATACAAGCAGCAGAAGCCAGAAATGAGGAATCTGCCATATAAAAAAGAAGAATGAAATAATCAGAATACCCGAATCAAAAATACTCCCGCCTCCCGCAACCCATCCAACAGCAGGAGGAATGGCTCCAACTAAAGAACCCGGAACAATTGCCAAAGGATTAATCTTTTTAAGAGGTGTATAAATACCATTATACCAGATTAGATTTAATATTGCTAAAGATAAGGCAAGAAGTCCTGATCCGATAAATAATATTCCAGATCCTGAAATGATTAAAATGATTGCAATTGCCAATGCATTTCCGGGAGAGATTCTTCCTGAAGGGATAGGACGATTTTTTGTCCTGTCCATCAGTGAATCTGTTTTTCTTTCCTGGTAATGATTTATAACTGCACTGCCACAAGCAATTAAAAGTATTCCGAGTAAAGGTAAAACTAAACCTGAATTAATTTCTTCTGTAAAACAAATATAACCAAACGCAGTCGTTACCGTTACAAAAGAAGTTATCTTTAGCTTAGTTAGTTCAACCAATATGTTGATTTTTTCTTTCAAAATATTTTTTATTGAATTTTTAAAGAATCTGTTTTTGCAGTTGTTGTATCAATGTTACTTAACTTAGCCATATTTTCCAGCCAGAAATTAAAATTCCGTTCAGGGATAACAACAACTTTTGAATACATATTGGAATGATTTAAACCACAATATTCAGCACACATAATGTTGTAAGAACCTGTTTCTGAAGCATTAAACCAAACAAAGTTATTTTTATTCGGAATAACATCCTTCTTTACTCTAAAAGCAGGAACAAAGAAAGCATGGTTTACATCCAGTGAGTGAAGATTAAGCCTGACATTTTTATTTAATGGGACATACAATGTATCTGTCTGAACTCCATTCTGATATTTAAATGTCCACTTCCACATCTGGGCTGTAACATCAATTATCATTGAATCTTCAGGAGCTTCGGACATTTGTTTGTAACCAACCCATCCATACCAGAACATAATTAAAACAAGAATAGTCGGTATAATCGTCCATGCAATTTCCAATGGCACATTGCCATGAATGTTTGTTGCTTTTGGATTTCTCTTTCTACTGTACTTTATGACAAAGTAAACCATCAGGAAGGTAATCAGTACAAGGAAAACAACCGAGATTACCATAACAACCCAAAACGCAGTGTCAACAGATTCTACAAAATTTGATGGTCCTGAAAACATATTTCCCTTATTTAAAAGAATAATCTGAAAAGAGAAGAACTATTGAAATTATAAAAAAGAAAAGTGCGACTACAAGAAATATTCTAAAAACCTTTTGTTCAATTCTAAGATGCATAAAAATTGATAGCACAAGGTATGATTTGATAGCTGCAATAGTTAAAGCAGTAGCTATAGTTAATGCGCCAAAATTAATTCCTGCAACAGCAACAGTTAATCCGGTTAAAGTAAGAAGACCAAGCCACACAAGGATAAATATTCCGTAACTGTGCATATGCTGATGTGTTTCGTCTTTGTGCATAAGTTTTTCTCTAAGTTATTAAATAGAATAACGGGAACAAGAAAATCCAGATAATATCTACAAGGTGCCAGTAAAGACCAGCAGCTTCAAGTTTAACAAAGCTGTCTTTATTTATAATACCTTTTGCAGTGAGTCTAGTCATTACACCAATTAAAACAGCTCCTATAATAACATGAAGTCCGTGAAGTCCTGTCATAACATAATATAGTCCAAAGAATAAAATCTCACCTGAATCTCTGGATAATAAAACATCAGCACCGGGAAAAATTCCATGATGGATTTTTGTTGTCCATTCAAAATATTTGTTTATCATGAAACCAAGAGCAAAAACAATTGTAAGCAACTGGAAGAAGATTGAAAGCTTCCTGTTATCTTTTTGAATAGCAATTATAGAAAGAGCCATTGTTAGACTGCTTGTTAAAAGAATAGCAGTATTAAAGCATCCAATTAAAGTATTTAACTCTTTAGCGGCAATATGAAAAGCTTCAGCATTCATATAACGGTAAACAGCATAAAGGAAAAACATTCCTCCAAAAAGAAGAAGCTCAGTAAACAGGAATAACCACATTCCCATACGGGAGGCAATATCATCTCTGTGAACATGGCTTATTGCGTGTTCTTGTGTATTCACTTTATCTCCTCCAAATGAGGTTCATCATTCTGCTTATATTCATAAGGGCTCTCAGTTATTGTAGGAATATGTTCAAAGTTCTCAAGAGGAGGAGGAGTTGGAACTTGCCACTCAAGTGTTTCGCCACCCCAGATATTCTGTTCAGTTACTGGTTTACCTTTCTTAAAAGATTTTATGAGATTGGTAAACATAATTATCAAACCAATAATCAAAATCCAGGATCCGATTGTAGAGATTAAATGATAAATATGATATTCAGGTAAATAATCGTAATATCTTCTAGGCATTCCCATCCATCCCATTATAAACATAGGAAAATAGAGTGTGTTAAATCCTACAAATAAAAACCAGAAAGCAGTTTTTGCAGTTTTATGATTGTACATTCGTCCAAACATTTTTGGCAACCAATAATGCATTGCTGTAAAAATTCCAAAACCGGTTCCCCCAAACATTACATAGTGGAAATGTGCAACAATGAATGAAGTATCATGAATCTGCATATTTACTGCAAGAGTTCCCTGAAACAATCCTGTAAAGCCTCCAATCGAAAAAAGAAAAATGAAACCAAGTGCATACAACAGTGGTGGAGCAAGTTCAATTGAACCTTTATAAAGAGTTGCTGTCCAGTTAAAAACTTTTATTGCACTTGGTATAGCTACAAGAAAAGTTAATATTGAAAAAACAAATTGACCGGTTTCACTCATTCCTGCTGTGAACATATGGTGAGCCCAAACAAGAGAACCAAACAAAGCAATCCCAATTGACGAAAAAGCAATGAACTTATAACCAAAAATTGTTCTTCTAGCAAATACCGGAATTACTTCTGAGATTACTCCCATTGCAGGTAATATCATTATATAAACCGCAGGATGTGAATAAATCCAGAATAAATGCTGATATAGGACCGGATCACCACCAAGTGCCGGATCAAATAAACCAACTCCAAACCATCTTTCAACAGCAACAAGCAAAAGAGTTATACCGATAATCGGAGTGGCGAGCACCTGAACCCAAGCAGTTGAATAAAGTGACCAGATTGAAAGCGGCATTTTAAACCAGGTCATTCCCGGCGCTCTCATCCTGTGAATAGTTGTTACAAAATTTAATCCGGTAAGAATAGATGAGAAGCCAAGTATAAATGCAGCAAATAAAGTATAAGTAACATTTGTACCTGAACGAACACTGTAAGGAATATAAAAAGTCCAGCCTGTATCTGCAGATCCACCGGGAAGTGTAATTGAAAGTATTGCAATAATTCCACCTAAAGCAAACAAGTACCAGGATAAAAGATTTATTCTGGGGAAAGCAACATCTTTAGCACCAATAAGAATTGGCAGAAAGAAGTTTCCGAAAACTGCAGGAATACCGGGAATTACAAAAAGGAAAATCATTATTACACCATGAAGTGTAAAAATCTGGTTGTAAGTCTGGGCATCCATTATGGTTCTTCCGGGGGCAATGAGTTCAAGTCTCATCAGAAAACCAAAAGTTACTCCCGCAGCATAAAAGATGAGAAGAGAAACAAGATAAAGTATTCCTATTCTTTTATGGTCCGTAGAAGTTATCCAGGATTTTAGTCCTCTTCCCCTACCTTTATATTCAAGATAACTTGGTTCTTTGCCGTTATGCTCAATTGCTATTGCATCACTGGACATTATTAACCTCTTGCTGCTTTTTACTAAAAGAATCTTTTTTATTCTTCTTTGGTTTGATTGTAATGAACAAAACAAAAACTACCGCCATCAATATTATTCCTGCACCAAAAATCCTGGTAGCATTTAAAACATAGGTTTTACCTTCAGGATCATACCTAAAACAAAACTGAAGCATTCTTGCAATAGTCGGTGTTTCTCTTCCTTCAAATGCTTCTCCTATAGCCATTTTAAAATCAAAAGGCATAATGTTATATCCTTTGGCATCAGAATAACCGGGGAAAAGGTATCTGCATATCTTACCTTCTTTTGAAAGAAAGATAACTGCACCTGAATGAATAAATTCATCTCCTTCTTTCTTAAAATAAAATCCTGCTGCATCTGTTAGAGTTTTTATGGCTGTGCTGTCTCCGGTAAGAAAGCTCCACGCACTTTCAGGAAATTCTTTTTCAATAATTTTCATATAATTTCTTTTTTTATCGGAAGCCAGTTCAGGTTTTTCTGTATGATCAAAACTTAAAGTTATTATGTTGTATTTCTCACCTGGTTTTAAATCCACTTTATCAATCACTTCTGCTATAGACGTCATTAAAGGAGAACAAATACCCGGACATTCATAATAAACAAAAGCAAGAACAGTTGGAGTTTTTATAAAATCGCTCAATGGTTTTTTATTTCCAGCTTCATCATAAAAAGAAAGATTAAGCGGGAGCTTTTTACCAAGCTGTTCATCTATACCGATTTGAATCTTCTGAGAAAAATTACAAGCGTTAAAGAAAATAAAAAGTACTATAATCTTATAAATGATTTTCATCTCATACCTCCCTGTTAAAAAAGTCCGTTCATATAACTGTACAGCAAATCCCAATCATTAGAAGACAATTTAAAAATATTATTATTGAATCCGTTCCTGTTTACATTATAAACAATTGAATTTATAAATCTTTGATAATCCTGTTTCCAGCTTTTATTAGAATTGAGAGTTGTTAAAGCTTTAATCTCATTCGAAGTTATTTTGCCAAAAATTTGTGCTACATTCCTATCAGAATATATCTTGTTGAGTTTCTGAGAAATATCCTGGATAGAAGTACTACTCTCCTTAACTATTATATCCACTGCCTTCTGAACAGGTATCTGGGCAGGAATTTCTTTCCCTTGTGAAAGAGAATAAGTCTGGTCAAGAGCCATTAACTCACCTTCACTATTAACAGGTGGATCAGGAACAAAAGTATCTCTTATATAATGAGCTAAAGCAATCCTGTCTACAGGAGGAAGATAATTATAAGAAATCATTCCACTCCCCGGAATTCCTTCTTCCAGTGTTTGATAAATTTGTGAAAGCTTAGGACCGTTTTTCCAGCCATCTTTATTTGTAAAATTTCTTGGTAACGGATTTAAGCTTATACCTGCCGGTCCGTCTCCCAAACCTTGTTCACCATGACAGGATGCACAAATTGTTGTATAATTTTCTTTCCCTTGTGCCAGCAATTCCGGTGTAGATTTGCTTACCTCAATAATATTAACCGGGGGTATTGTTCTTGGTTCAACTACCGGAATATCAGTTACCTGTGTTGTATCTGGTGGAATCGGTGTAACATTCTGCCTTGCAATATTATCTAAGTTTGAAAGATAAATGAAACCAATTCCTATAATTACAACAAGGATATAAGGATATATTAATCCGAAAACTCTTCCGGGTTCAGATGTGAATTTTTTTATTTTCTCTTTAAAATCAATCATAAATTTTAATGCAGAGTAAAGTCAAGTCCTTTTTGAAGTTTAGGATCACGAACAGGAATTAAATTATATTTTTTAGCATTCATATTAAATATCAGAATCAGTAATCCAACAACGCCAATTGGAAAAACAAAATCTACCCAGCTAAAAATATAACCGTTACCATTATTGTTTAAATTTGGCATTGCAAGCCAGTATAAATCGAAATAGTGCATTACTAAAATCCAAACAGACATAAATTTTAATCTGCGCGGATTTGTTTTTGCAGGATAGGATAACAAAGCTCCAAACGGAATTATGAAGTGAGCGAGAATTAGTATTACAGAAAAATATTCCCAACCATTAGACCATCTCATAAGAAACCAGAAATTTTCTTCAGGAAGATTTGCATACCAAATAAGCATGTATTGTGAGAATGCTATATATCCCCAGAAACATGTAAAGGTAAATAGTAAAGTTCCGAGACTGTAGTAATGATCATTATTAAGTCTTGAGCTTAAATATCCTTTATCTCTAAGCAGAATGACAATTAGAGTTATAGCTGCAAGTGAAGCCCAAACTGAACCGGAGAAATAATAAACTCCAAAAATTGTTGAGAACCAGTGAGGCTCAAGACTCATCAGCCAATCAATTGCAGAAACAGATATAGTTATTGCAAATAAAGGAATAAAAATTCCTGATATAACAATATTCTTTTTGGTTAACTTCTGATCGCCGCTTGTATCCTGTTTGCGGGAATTTTTAGTTAATAAATAATAGAAAAAACTCCACAATCCAAAAACAACTATTACTCTGATAATGAAGAAAGTGGAATTTAAATAAGGAGATTTCCCTTTGAGTATCGGATCTTCATTTATAACTTCTGTATGTGACCAATGGAATAAAGAATGCAGGCTTAAGATTAATGGAATAGCCAGTACAATAAGTATAGGCAATGATGAAGCCAGAAATTCACTTATCCTTCTGAATGGTGTACTCCAATCTGCACCTGCTATATACTCAAGAGCAACAAGGAAAAGAGAACCGATTCCTAAACTAACCAAAAACATAAATGCAACAAGATAACTGTATGAAGCACGCACAGGTTCAATTACAAATCCGACTATACCAAGTATAAGCCCGAAAATAAATAACACAGTACCAAGTTTTACAACACTGGCTGGTAAATCTTTTTTTATATAACCGGATTCATTATTCAGCATTTACAACAGGCTCCTTTTTAACTTCCTCTAAATCTGTAAGCTTGGCATTCTTGGCTCTTTGCAAAGCGCGAATGTAATGTACAATTGCCCATCGCTCTTCGGAAGTTGTTTGAGATTCATAAGAAGGCATTATATTTTGTCCGTTAACCATAATGTGATAAATCATTCCATCACTAAAATCTCTCCCTCTTTGAGAATGCAAGGTTGGTGGATTAGGAAATTGTCCGCGCAAATGGCTATCGCCATCAGCAAAAGTACCATGGCAAGGGCTGCAAAAAGCTAAATATTTTTTCTTACCAAGTTCTAAAACTTCCTTTGTTGGTAATAAAGGATTTGGTAAAGTTTCAACAGGATTTAATTGTCCTTTATAAGGGTACGGCAAATAACCTTTAGCAACTGTACCTTCAACAGGTTTTCTCATTCCGAAAGCATCTGCATAGAAAACACTTTTCTCCTGTGCAGTAACTTTATCCTGTTCAGTCATCCAGTTGAAAGGTTCTATATAAACAACTTTGTTGAGAGTAATATAAGTAAGAGCGGAAACCAATAAGGCAACAACAATAAGAAAAGTTATAAATCTTGGCTGAAGAACCGGATAATTTTCTTTTACAGGTTTGTTAATTGAATGTATTTTTTTCCCACCAAGTTTCTGTAGAAAACCGGTTACTTCTATTTCATCAAAATTAGTATCATCAGCTTCTATCACAATTCCATACTTATCTGCTGATACAGCTTTCATATAATCAGTATCATGCAATGGATGATTATTAGAAGGCAGCGAAGCAAACAATGCTAGCAAACCGATTACTGTAGAAACACCTCCAAGCAAAATTGTCGTTTCAAATGTAACCGGGATAAATGCCGGAAATGAGAAGAATGGTTTTCCTCCGATTACCATCGGATAATCAATCGACATTGCCCAAAAAGCAAATAAAAGAATGAAAGCGGTTCCGGAAAATCCCAGGAAGGTTGTAACAAAACCAACCATTGATCTTTTCAAACCCATCGCCCTGTCCATTCCATGTACAGGGTATGGTGTATTTACATCAAAATTTTTGTATCCTGCTTTTGCAACTTCTCTGGCAGCATTGATTATCTCATCAGCATTATCAAATAAAGCAGTAACACCATATAAGTTTTTATTATTACTCATGGTGTACTCCAATATGAGAGGGCTGGGCTCCTTTTGAAACAGCTTTTACTTCTGACATTGAAATAACTGGTAAAGTTTTTGCAAATAATAAAACTAATGTGAAGAATAAACCAAAACTTCCAAGAAGAATTCCTAAATCAATTAAAGTTGGAGTATAATAACCCCAGCTTGAAGGAAGAAAATCTCTGTGCAAAGATGAAACAATAATAACGAATCTTTCGAACCACATTCCTACATTTACAAAAATAACTATGACAAACATTATTGGTACTGACCTTCTTATCTTTCTAAACCAGAATAACTGGGGAATGAATACATTGCAGCTAACCATAATCCAGTATGCCCATGCATAGGGACCAAATACACGATTAATAAAAGCAAATTGTTCAAACTCTGAACCACTGTACCAGGCAATAAATAATTCCATTGCATAAGCATAGCCTACCATCATTCCCGTTGCAAGCATTATTTTGTTCATTCTATCAAGATGGTTAAGAGTAATGATCTGCTCCATATCAAAAACTTTTCTTACAATGATCATTACGGTTACAACCATAGCAAATCCTGAAAAGATTGCACCAGCAACAAAGTATGGCGGGAATATAGTTGTATGCCATCCGGGTAATACTGAAGTTGCAAAATCAAAACTTACAATTGAGTGAACTGAAAGAACAAGCGGAGTAGAAATACCGGCAAGAATCATATAAGCCTTTTCATAATGCTGCCAGTGGCGGTTTGAATGTCTCCATCCCAAACTAAAAACAGAATAAATTGTTTTCTTTATTTTGGAAACAGTCCGGTCTCTTAATATTGCAAAGTCAGGAATTAATCCCACATACCAAAACAAAAGAGAAATTGTAAAGTATGTTGAAACTGCAAAAACATCCCACACAAGAGGCGAAATAAAATTAACCCAAAGTCCATGTTGATTTGGATAAGGAGTCAAATAACCAGCAAGCCATGGCCTTCCTGTATGAATTATTGGGAATAAACCTGCGCACATAACTGCAAAAATTGTCATGGCTTCGGCAAAACGTGCAATTCCTGTTCTCCACTTTTGTCTAAGTAAGAAAAGTATTGCAGATATAAGAGTTCCTGCATGTCCAATACCAATCCAGAAAACAAAATTTACAATGCCAAATGCCCAGCCAACAGGTTGATTATTACCCCAGGTTCCGACTCCCAAAAAAAGTGTTATACCAATACACAAAGCTCCAATAAGAAGAGCACCTGATGAAATAGTTAAAGCAATAAGATATTTTTTCCCGGGTTTTTCTTCCATAGGACGAGCAATAATTTTGTCAATCTCAGCTCGTCTAAGATCACCTTCAACAACTGCTATTTCACTGGTGTAATCCAGTTCCACTTATGCACTCTCCTTGTGTGTGTTTCTTAGTTTGGCAATGTAAGTAACATTCGGGCGAACATTTAATTCTTCAAGTACATGATAACCAAGTTCATGATTCCTGAATTTATTTAATTCGGATTCTTTATCGTTACTATCTCCAAAAACTATTGCATTGGTTGGACATACATCCTGGCAGGCTGTTTTAACATCGGTACCTTTCAACTGTCTGTTCTCTCTTGTTGCATCTTCTCTCGCTTCCATAATTCGCTGAATACAGAAAGAACATTTCTCCATAACACCACGGGATCTTACTGTTACTTCAGGATTATATACCAGGCTGAACAATTTATTCATCTGGTAACCATCATCATATTGATCCCTGAAATTATAAAAGTTGAATCGTCTTACTTTATAAGGACAGTTGTTTGAACAATATCTTGTTCCAACACAACGGTTGTAAACCATCTGGTTTAATCCATCAGGGCTGTGTGTTGTTGCAACAACAGGACAAACATTTTCGCATGGTGCGTTATCACAATGCTGGCAAAGCATCGGCTGGTTGCTTACAGCAGGTTCATCAATTGAGCCTGAGTAATATCTATCAATCCTTATCCAGTGCATTTCTCTTCCGCGTTTTACCTGGTCTTTGCCAACAACAGGAATATTGTTTTCAGAAGTGCAGGCTACAATACATTCTCCGCAGCCAATACATTTATTAAGATCAATAGCCATTCCCCATTTAACACCTGTATAAGAATGATCATCATAAAGACTGTGTAACTCATGTTCATCACCATAAAGAAAATAAGGATTCTTCACATATTCATTTAGAGTCCCTTCACGGATTATTCCTCTCTTCTTTGCAGAATCTTTAGTCAGCTCATCATCAAATGATTGATGTTCCTGTGCTGTAACAACTTCATATTTATTTTCAACTTTATTTACTTTAGCTGCTGTAAAAAGGAATGGAGAAAGATTGTAAGCTGAACTCATTAAAACATTTGCATTAAATCCAAC